>Ga0209986_10000091_pt1 | contig 76774 bp, 44 predicted proteins | sample BlataG_FD_183168 | JGI IMG/M metagenome (GOLD analysis project Ga0209986, IMG submission 183168) | Deep subsurface microbial communities from Black Sea to uncover new lineages of life (NeLLi) - Black_00105 metaG (SPAdes) (version 2) | ecosystem: Environmental > Aquatic > Marine > Oceanic >...
TGCCAGTTGGGCAGCACCACCGGTAGTGCTGCTTCCGGAAGCCAGTCGATATAGCAGGATGCGTCGTGCGCCAGCACCATCCGATCGGCATGGCCGCGTTCGCACATCCTCGCCACGATGTTGACACGGTCCTCGAAGCCCAGGATGTTGTCCAGGCCGAACCGGTCCATGCCCAGGTAGGAGCCGGCCGCGATCAGTTCCTCCAGATAGTCCACATCGGTGCTGTCACCGCTGTGCCCGATGACCACCCGGTTCAGGTCCACCCCCTCCTGGGCGAAGATGCGCTGCTGGTCCAGTCCGCGGCGGGTGTGGGCGTGGGTGTGGGTGGTGATCGGCACGCCGGTGGCCCGGTGGGCCTGCGCGACCGCACGCAGCACCCGCTCCACCCCGGCGGTGACGCCGGGTTCGTCGGTGGCGCACTTCAGGATTGCCGCCCGCACACCGGTTCCGGCGATTCCCTCGGTGATATCGCGGACGAACATCTCGACCATCGCCTCGGGCCCGCTGATCGCGGTTCCGGGACCGGTGAAGTGGAAGTACAGCGGGACGTCGTTGTAGGTGTAGAGACCGGTGGCCACGATGATCCGAAGCGCGGTGCGTTCGGCGATCCGCTGGATCCGCGGGATATAGCGGCCCAGGCCGATGACGGTCGGATCGACGATGGTGTCGACGCCGATCGCCTTGAGCGCGTTGAGTTTCTCGACGGCGGCGTCCTCGCGGGCTTGCTCGTCGCCCCAGCCTTCGGGGTAGTTGGCGATGATCTCCGGAGAGAGCACGAAGACGTGTTCGTGCATGAGGGTGACACCGAGGTCGGCGGTGGCAACCGGACCTCCTACCGTGTCGACCGCGGTGCCCGAGGCGGTGCCGGAGTCGGTGCCCATGGCGGCGACATTACGACGACGTGCTTGCGGCGGTGCCGGTTTCGTCCGGGTCGTCCCCGATGTCCTGGCCCGGATCGTCGCCGGGTTCATCGGGCCGTTCCGTAGCCGGCACCGGCAGCAGTGACGCCGCCAGTGCGCCGAGTGCGATCAGCGCGGGCAGCTGAACCCAGGGCGACTGGCCGACATAGCCGTCCACCGATCGCCACGGATAGCGGGACAGCAGCGCCCCAGCCAGGATCAGCCCGGTCGCGGCGGTAGCCAGCGTGAGCCGGTCAAACAGCGGCTGCCGGCGGCGCAGCAGGTAGCCGCCGGCCAGGGCGATCGCGAACACGGCCAGTCCGCCCGCCCCGCCGATCAGCGTTCCGGCGGCGAGCAGCCCGACCAGACCCAGCGGGCCCGGGTTCCACGGCCGGGCCGGCTCGTCGGCGCGGCGCGGCCGGCGGGCCGGTACCAACGTCAGCGCCAGCAGCACCGGCAGCAGGGACAGCCCGGCGGCCAGTCCGGTCCGGTAGGGGACGTTGGACGGGAAACTCAGCGTGACGGTGCCCTGCCGGCCGGCCGGCAGCACCCAGCCCTGCTGCCAGCCGTTGACGATCACCGGTGTCAGCGCGGCGCCGTCGGCGGTGTGCGCGACCCACCCGGGGTTGACGCTCTCCGGCACCACCAGCACCCGCGTCACCGGGGAGCGGGCCACCGCGATCAGCCGGCGGTCGGGCCCCCAGTCGGCCACCTCGGCCGGGGTGCTCTCCGCGGGGGCCAACGTCGCGGCCAGCGGTCCGTTGACCTCGGCGCCGTCGGCGATGAATGCCGGCCCGGGACTGATCAGCAACTCCTGCGGCCCGGCGGGCAATGCGACCGGGGCCGGATCGCAGACCTGCGCCGGGATCGGCCGGCCCTGCAGCAGATCATCCACCGTCGTCGACACCGAGGTCTGCAGGAACCGCCCCGACACCGCGATCACCGGCCCCTGCCCGCAGGGCACCTCGATGGCGCGGGCCCGGTTCACCGCGGCGTCCGCCGCCGCGATCGGGGCGCCATCCGGTCCCAGTGCGGCGATCTCGGCCAGCCCGGGCGGCTTGAGCTGGTCGAAACCGAGCGCGGTGCGGTCGATCACGTCCTCCCAGTCCAGCAGGCTGACTCGGATGGTGTCGGTGACTCGCGGATACAGCCGCACCGTCTGGGCGCCGCCGTCGGCGTCGAGGCTGCGGACCTGGGGTCCGTCGCCGAGGTCGACGGCGACCAGCGTCGGGTGGGTGGGTAGCGCCGAACCGCTGGGCGTCAGCCGCAGCGCGGTGACCTCGGCGGGCCGGGGCAGCGTCACCGTCAGCGTGGGCGCCGCCAGATGCTGCACGAACCCCTGAGGCGCGGTCCAGGCGGTGCGCGGGTCGCCGTCGGTGGCGGCGTAGGCCGAGCCCTGGACGTCGATCAGGTCGGCGTCGCCGCGGGCCCTGGTGGTGCCGGGTTGGGCGATCAGGTCGGCCAGTCGCGGGCCCTGGCGGGCCCGCACCCAGATGGTCGGTGTCACCTCGATCGCGGTGGGCACGGTCAGCGTTCGGCTCAGCGTCACCGGCTCCTCCGGGGCCACCGCCATCGAGGCCGCGCAGTGCACCCCGTCCGGAGAGTCGGCGCAGCCATCCCGGCCCAGCAGTTCCGAGCCCAGATCCCAGGCCGCCACCGCCGACCCGGCTGGCGGGGCCGGCACGACGACGGTGTGGCGCAGGTCCACCGGGATGGCGAATCCCGATGCGTCGTACTGGGTTACGGCCAGATCGGTGATCCCGAACTGCACCCCGGAGGAGCCGTCGTCGGTGCCGACCGCGGTGATACGCACCCACGGTGTCTCCCCGTACGGCAGTGCCACCGTCAGCGGCGTACCCGGGCTGTCGAAGCTCAGCGTGGTGGTGCCGTTGACGGTGGACACCTGGATCCGGCGGACCTGGGCGCCGACCGCGGTGGCGCTCGGGGTCAGGGTCAGGACGGCGTTGGTCACCGGCCGGTCGAAGTCGATCTGCAGCCATTGGCCGATCGCCGGTTGCAGCGAGTTGGATACCCAGGCCGTCGCCGAATCCTTGTCCACTGCGGCGACCGGACCGCTGGACGGTGAGACGTTGGGCAGGGTCGTGGCATCCGACGACGAACTCGAGGCGCTCAGGCGCCCGCCCGACCAGGAGCCCCGCACCGGGTCGGCACCCGGGGACGGATAGTCCGGCACCCGGTTGAAGGTGTTGCGGCGGTCGCCCTCGGCCCGGACCGCCGAGGAGTGGTCGTCGACGCGGCCGTAATCGGTTTCCCGGTCGACGGGGGTGTCGGTGACGATCACGCCCTGTCCGGGCGGTGTCCCGAGGCCCGCGCGTTGCGCGTCGGCGGTCAGCAGCATCGGCCCCAGCGGCGCCCGGCCCGCCAACCGCCGCCGCTCGTCGATGCGCAACAGCGATTCGGCGCCGCCGGCCACCCGCACCATCGCGTTGGCGTCGGCGAGGTAGGGCGCACCCGGATTGCCGGACACCCCGGTGGGCGCAACCCGGTAGATCTCGATCGCCGGGAACAACGGCCGCAGGCCGCTGTCGCTGATGAACCCCTCGACGGTCCCCGGCCCGACCTCCTCACCGAACTCGGCCACCTTCACCAGCCCCGGCGAACCGTCGATGGCGCGGTGCACCAGCAGCGGCCGTGCCGACCGCGACGTCTCGGGGTCGAGGTCGTTGCGCACCACCACATGGGAGATGCCCTGGCGGGCCAGCGTGTCGGCCAGCCCGGCCGAGGGTCGGCCCGCCGCGAACAGCCGCTGCACGGAGTCCAGCGCCCGGATCGTCTGCGGCGGTGTCAGTGGAATGGAATCCCTTACCCCCCAGGGGAATTCGCTGAGAACCTGTAGGGGCTCGTCATGGCTGTTGCCCCACACCTGATTGGCGAACGGTGCGCCCGGCGCCACCAGCACCCGCCCCGGTGTCGGGCTGTCGGCGATGGTCTCGTTGAGCCACCCGGCGGCCTGCTGCCAGTAGTCCGGGATGGCGCGGAAGGTACCCGGCGGGGCAAGCCGGCCGGTCCAGGCCAGCGAGGTGGCCACCGCCAGGGCGGTGAGCACCACGATCCCCGCCGCCATCCGCCGGTCGTCCTCGGGGTGGGCGAGCGCCCGGATCCACACCGGCCGGGGGACGCTGCCGGGCAACGGGATCCGGCCCAGCAGGTGCACCACCCCGAGCACCAGGGGTATCCGGATCACCGGTTCCAGCTTGTGCACGTTGCGCAGCGGAGCGCCGGCCGCATCCAGGAAGACCTGAACCTGATGGCCCAGGGCCGCACCCAGACCGCCGGTGTACCCGGCGGTCAACAGCACCAGCCCGATCAGCAGCATGGCCACCAGCCGTCCCCGGGCCGGCATCGACCGCAAGGCCAGCCCGGCCAGGCCGCCGGCCGCCACCAGGGTGGTGGCCAGCACCATCGCCGGCTGGGTCACCAGCGACGAGGCCGCGGTGGCGGTGGGCGCCACGAACGGCGTCCAGGCCGACGTCCCGCGCAACGATTCGGTGAGCGAGGTCCACTGGGTGGTCACCCCGGAGGACTCGATGAAGTCCAGGAACGGCGGGCTGATCCGCCCGAGCAGCAGCAGCGCCCCGACCCACCATGCGACGGCCAGGGCCGAGGCAAGCGCCCACCACCCGGTGAACCGCCACCACAGCCGGTTGGGTCGGTGACAGGCCCACCAGATCAGGGCCGGCAGGCAGGCGGCCAGGCTCGCCACCGCGTTCACCGCGCCCATCAGCGCCAGGGCGAGACCCGCCCGCCCGGCCAGCATCCGCGCCGGCACCGGTGAACCCCGCAGCGCCAGGATCACCGGCAGCAGCACCCAGGGCGCCAGCATCATCGGCAGCGTCTCCGAGGAGATCGATCCCAGCGTCGTCAGCACCCGGGGCGACAGGGCGAACGCCGCCGCCCCGACGAGTCGCGAGGTGCGGGTGCCGACACCCAGCGCCTCGGCCACCCGCAGCAGCCCCCAGAAGCCCACCGTCAGCAGCAGCGCCCACCACAGCCGCTGGGTCACCCACCCGGGCACCCCGAGGGTGTCGCCCAGCAGGAAGAACGTCCCGTGCGGGAACAGATAGCCGTAGGCCTGGTTCTGCGCCTGCCCGAACGGCAGGTCGCTGTTCCACAGGTTGGCCGCGCGGGCCAGAAACCGCAGCGGGTTGGCGGTGAGGTCGAGTTTGGTGTCCGGCGAGATCAGACCGGGGGCCTGGACGAAGCACAGCAGCAGCGCCGCGGCGAAGATCGAAGCCAGCCAGCGCCTCGACAGGGGTGCCTGGGCGGCGGCGGGCTCCTCCGCGACCGTGGGCGGCGGGGCGGACAGGGTGCTCAGGCTAGCCGCGGTTGCCGTACTCGACTCGGTTGAGCACCGAGGACGCCGGATCGCCGGGTTGCAGTGGCGGTTTGGTGTCCTGCTGGATCATCAGGGTCGCGCCGAACACCGATGCCGCTCCGAGTAGCACGCCCACCACGATGCTGGCCACCGACGGCACCACGAACCGGGTCATGTTCGGCACTCCTTCGGCTGGCGGGGGCTGGCGGGCGGGCGTCGCGGCCGACCCGAACAGGGGTCGATCCTGCTGGGCAACCTAGCACGCGGCGCCCGGACCACCGACCTTTGGTTGGTCTCCGGCGCCGGTCATGACAGCATGATCGGATGTTTACTCGTGTGCCCACCCTCCGCGCCGTGGCGGCGCTGGCTGCCGTTCCCCTGGTCCTGTCGGCCTGCTCCTCGCCGGCTCAGCGCGCCGCGACCACGCCGGCCCCGGCCGGGGCCGATTCGGCTCAAGCCGCCGGTGTGACGCCGATGGCCGGTCCGCTGCAGGCGCCGGCCGCGCCCGCCCCGCCGGCCTGTGGTGCCGGTGCGGCGCTGCTGGCGGATATGTCCACCCGCGACAAGCTGGCTCAGTTGCTGATGGTCGGGGTGACGGGCGCCGCCGATGCCCAGGCCGTGGTGAACACCCACCACGTCGGCGGGATCATGATCGGCAGTTGGACCGATCTGTCGATGCTGACCGACGGCACCCTCAACGAGATCTCCAACCTGGGTCCGCTGCCGCTGGCGGTCAGCGTGGACGAGGAGGGCGGCCGGGTGTCGCGGCTGTCCTCGCTGATCGGCGCGATTCCGCCGGCTCGCACCCTGGCGCAGACCAAGACGCCGGAGGAGGTGTACCAGATCGCGCTCAGCCGCGGCCGGCAGATGCGCGGGCTGGGCATCACCATCGACTTCGCGCCGGTGGTCGACGTCTCCGCCCAGGCCGCCAACACCGTGATCGGCGACCGGTCGTTCTCCAATGACCCGGACACCGTCACCACCTACGCCGGGGCGTTCGCCCGCGGCCTGCGCGATGCCGGTGTGATGCCGGTCCTCAAGCACTTCCCGGGCCACGGTTCGGGCTCCGGGGATTCGCACACGGCCGGCGTGGTGACCACCCCGCCGCTCGATGAGCTGATGCAGAGCGATCTGGTGCCCTACCGCACCCTGACCACCCAGGGTCCGGTCGGGGTGATGATCGGTCACCTCGAGGTGCCCGGTCTGACCGGCAACATGCCCGCGAGCCTCAGCCCGGCCGCGATCAATCTGCTGCGCAGCGGCGGCTACGGGGGTCCGGGTTTCAACGGCCCGGTCTTCAGCGACGACCTCTCCAGCATGGCCGCCATCTCCTCGCGCTACGGGGTCGCCGAGGCGGTCCTGCGTGCACTGCAGGCCGGCACCGACGTGGCGCTGTGGATCACCACCAACGAGGTGCCCGCGGTTCTGGACCGCTTGGAAGCCGCGGTCGACGCCGGGGAACTGGCGATGCCGGCGGTTGAGGGGTCGGTGCTGCGGATGGCCGGTATCAAGGGCCCCAGTTCGCGCTGCGGCGGGTAAGCGGCACCGGTATGGCTGCGGCCGGCGGCACCAAGCGACTTCCGCGCGCGGTGCGCGAGCAGCAGATGCTCGACGCCGCCGTCACGTTGTTCTCGGCCAACGGGTATCACGAGACGTCGATGGACGCCATCGCCGCGCAGGCGCAGATCTCCAAGCCGATGCTGTACCTGTACTACGGCTCCAAGGAAGAGCTTTTCGGAGCCTGCCTGAGCCGGGAACTCACCCGTTTCATCGAGGCGATCCGCGCCGATGTCGACATCAAGGGGGCGCTCAAGCAGAGCCCGCGTGAGGTGCTGCGCCGCACCATCGGTTCGGTGCTGCACTATATCGACGCCAACCGGGCGTCCTGGATCGTGCTCTACACCCAGGCGACCAGTTCACAGGCCTTTGCCCACACCGTGCGCGAGGGCCGCGGACGGATCATCGACCTGGTGGCCCGGCTGCTGGAGACCGGAACCCGACATCCGGTTCCGGACACCGACTTTCATATGATGGCCGTCGCGCTGGTGGGTGCCGGGGAGGCCGTGGCGGCGCGGGTCAGCGCCGGTGACGCGGATGTCGACGAGGCCGCCGAACTGTTGATCAACCTGTTCTGGCGCGGGCTCAAGGGCGCCTCGGGGGATAAGGACCCACCGCCGGCGCGCTGAGCCTTACCGGGCGCGCACCGTCGCGGTGAGGTGCGGATAGCCCTTGGCGAGATTGCGCAGGGCGATATCCCAACCGCCGGGGACCCGGTCGATGAACACCCCGGGGGCGGCGGGCAGGATGACCGGCTTGCCGAACTTCACCGAGTATCGGACCGCTTCTGGGAGTTGGCCTTCGATATTGGCCAGTACCGCCGCGGCACTGAACATCCCGTGCGCGATGGCAGCCGGGAAGCCGAACAGCCTGGCTCCCAGCGCGCTGGTGTGAATCGGGTTCCGGTCACCGCTGACCGCCGCGTAGCGCCGGATCCGGCCCGGTGAGATCCGCAGAACAGTCTTCGGCGCCGGCAGTTTCGGCTGCGGTCCGGGTTCCGGCTTGGCCTCGCCGGACAGGCTGGTGCGCTGCTGGTGCAGGAATGTCGACACCTGCTGCCAGGCCGGGTCGCTGCCGACCGAGACCGCGCTGACGAAGTCGACCAGCAGACCCTTGCGGTGCTCGCGGAGGTTCTCGGCGTGCACCGTGGCGGTGACGGTGTCGGTCACCGCGATCGGCCGGTGGCTGGTGATGTGGTTCTCCACATGTACCGCGCCCAGTGCCGGGAACGGAAAGTCGAAGGCGGCCAGCAGTGACATCACGGTCGGGAAGGTCAGCACGAACGGGTAGGTCAGCGGCACGTTGTCGCCGTAGCGCAGTCCTGTCGCTGCGGCGTAGGCGGCGACGTCGGCCCGGGCTATCGGCACCTCGGCGACCACCGGAGCCCGGTCGGGCAACCGGTCGCCGCGCGGGATGAACGGCAGCGCGCCCACCGCCGCGCGGGCCATGCTGAGCAATCCGGACTCCGCCATCACGCCCCCAGCATGGCCTGGCCGCACACCCGGATCACGGTGCCGGTCACCGCATTCGAGGCCGGGCTGGCGAAATATCCGATGGCCTCGGCGACATCGACGGGTTCGCCGCCCTGGTACAGCGAGTTCAGCCGGCGGCCGACCTCGCGGGTGGCCAGCGGGATCGCCGCGGTCATCGCCGTCTCGATGAACCCAGGTGCGACCGAGTTGACGGTGATGCCCTTGGCCGCCAGGGTCGGTGCCAGTGCCTCGGTGATCCCGATCATCCCGGCCTTGGTGGTCGCGTAGTTGGTCTGGCCCCGGTTGCCGGCGATACCCGCCATCGACGACAGCCCGATCACCCGGCCGCCCGCTCCGATGCTGCCGTTGTCCACCAGGCCCTCGGTGAGGCGCAGTGGCGCAAGCAGATTCACCGCGACCACCGCGTCCCAGCGGTCATCGTCCATATTCGCCAGCAACTTGTCGCGGGTGATGCCGGCGTTGTTGACCAGGATGTCGGCCCGGCCGCCGTTGACATCGGAGAAGTGGTCCCGCAGATGCGCGGTGATGCGGTCGACGGCATCGGCTGCGGTGACATCCAGGGCCAGGGCGGTTCCGCCCACCCGGGCCGCCGTCCGCTCCAGCGCCTCAGCCGCCTGTTCAACGTCGACGGCCACCACGGTGGCGCCGTCGCGGGCGAACACCTCGGCGATGGTGGCACCGATCCCGCGGGCCGCGCCGGTGACGACCGCGACCTTGCCGGCCAGTGGCGTGTTCCAGTCCGCGGGCGGTTCGGAGTCCTCGGCGCCGACCCGGAACACCTGGCCGTCGACGTAGGCCGAGCGCGCCGACAGGATGAATCGCAGCGTCGACTCACAGCCCGTGGCAGCGGGTTTGGCCTCCGGTGAGACGTAGACCAGTGCGGCGGTCGCACCGCCGCGCAGTTCCTTGGCCAGTGAGCGGGTGAAACCCTCCAGCGCCCGCTGGCAGATGTGCTCGCCGGCGTCGCGCACCTCATCCGGGGTGCTGCCCAGCACCACCACCCGGGCGCACGGCCCGAGATTGCGCAGCAACGGGGTGAAGAATTCGTACAGCCCGCGCAGTCCGCCCGGTTCGGTGATGCCGGTGGCGTCAAAGACCAGGCCGCCGAAGGTGTCGGCCCACCGCCCGCCGAGATTGTTGCCGACGATGTCGTAGTCCTCGGCCAGTGCGGCCCGCACCGGTTCGGCCAGCCGGCCCGAACCCCCGATCAGCAACGGGCCGGCCAGCGGCGGGTCACCAGGCCGGCGGCGCCGCAACGGTTCGGGTGCCGGCAGGCCGAACTGCTTGGCCAGGAAAGACCCCGGCGCGGAGTTGATCACCTGGGACAGGAGGTCGGAAGCCACGGGAGTGCCTTTCGCGTCTGCGGTCACGTCGTCGGTGCCTCGAACTTACTCCAAAGTAAGAACGGTGCGTAGGATGGGTCCGCAGCATTCCGTCCCGCCCCACAAAACCAGTGCCCCACACAACTAGTGCCCCACAAAACCAGTGCCCCACAAAACCAGTGCCCCACAACATGCGGAGGTCGACGTGTCCGCCCAGAGCCGTCGCAAGGTCGCCGTCCTCGGCGGCAACCGGATTCCGTTCGCCCGCTCGGACGGCGCCTACGCCGAGGCGTCGAACCAGGACATGTTCACCGCCGCCCTGGACGGTCTGGTGGACCGCTTCGGGCTGCACGGCCAGCGACTCGACGCGGTCATCGGCGGCGCGGTCCTCAAGCACAGCCGGGATTTCAACCTGATGCGGGAATGCGTTCTGGGAAGCGCACTTTCGCCCTACACCACGGCCTTCGACCTGCAACAGGCCTGCGGGACCGGCCTGCAGGCCGCCATCGCCGCCGCAGACGGTATCGCCGCGGGCCGCTACCAGGTGGCCGCCGCCGGTGGTGTGGACACCACCTCGGATGCCCCGATCGGGTTGGGCGAGAACCTCCGGCGCTCGCTGCTCGCGCTGCGGCGCTCGAAGTCCACCCTCGACCGGCTCAAGCTGGCCGGCGCGCTGCCCGCCGCACTCGGGGTCGAGATCCCGACCAACGGCGAGCCGCGCACGGGTCTGTCGATGGGCGATCATGCCGCGATCACCGCCAAACAGATGGGTATCAAGCGCGTCGACCAGGATCAGTTGGCCGCCGCCAGCCACCGCAACATGGCCGCCGCCTATGACCGCGGCTTCTTCGACGATCTGGTCACCGGGTTCCTCGGGCTCTACCGCGACAACAACCTGCGGGCCGATACCACCCCGGAAAAGCTGGCCACGCTTCGCCCGGTGTTCGGGGTGCAGGGTGGCGTCGCCACCACGTCGTTCGGTGGCGACGCCACGATGACGGCCGGCAACTCGACGCCGCTGACCGACGGCGCCTCGGTGGCGCTGCTGGCCAGCGAGGACTGGGCCGATGAGCACGGGTTGGCACCGCTGGCCTATTTCGTCGATGCCGAGACCGCGGCGGTGGATTACGTCAACGGCGAGGACGGCCTGCTGATGGCCCCGACCTACGCGGTGCCCAGGCTGCTGGCCCGAAACGGGCTGAGCCTGCAGGACTTCGACTTCTACGAGATTCACGAGGCGTTCGCTTCGGTGGTGCTGGCTCACCTGCAGGCGTGGGAGTCCGAGGAGTACTGCACGCAGCGGCTCGGACTGGACGGCGCGCTGGGCCCGATCGATCGGACCAGGCTCAACGTCAATGGTTCCTCGCTGGCCGCAGGTCACCCGTTCGCCGCCACCGGCGGCCGGATCCTCGCCCAGCTGGCCAAGCAGATCGCCGAAAAGAAGGCGGCCCAACCGGGGCCGTCCCGGCCGGTCCGTGGGTTGATCTCGATCTGTGCCGCCGGCGGGCAGGGCGTGACGGCGATCCTGGAGGCATGAACCGCGCCGCATCGCATGCGCCGGGTTTGGTGGCACGGCGGATGGGGTACACCCGGATCGGGTAGCTCCGCGTTGTCGTTTGACCCCCCGACCCGGCGACAACGCGGGGCTTACTCAGCCCGGGGTGACCATCGCTGGAGCGGAGGGGACTCCAGCGGCGGGTCACCTTTTCTTGGATCCCGTTCCGTTTTTCGTCGTTACTTCACGTCGGGATCGGCAAGGCCGGACTGCACCAGTGCGGCGTCGATATAGCGCTGAACCGGGCGGGCCTGGAAGAACCCGGTATGCCCGCCGTGGTACCAACCGATATCCGGTCGGCCCCAGTGCTCCCATAGCTGCATCACCTGCTGACGCGGGTGCACGATCCGGTCCGCGACGCCTGCGTAGATGAACCGCCCCCGGGCGGGCACCTTGGGTTCCATCGACAGCGGCGAGACCATCCGGCCGATCGGCTTGGCCAGCTCGATGGTCATCCGGCGGGGATCGTCGGTGGCCAGGCCCGAGTGCCGGCCGAGCAATTCGACCAGATTCGAGGGCGGCACCCCGAGGATGGCGCAGGTCAGATCGTCATCGAGGCTGGCGACCAGGCCCGCGATATAGCCGCCGAGGGAGATGCTGTTGAGCCCGATCCGGGCGTCGGGCTGCTGGGCCCGGATCCAGGCGATCACCCGGCGGACATCCCACACCGACTGGGCGGTGCCGTGCACGTCGTCCATCACGTTCTCGCCGGGGAACACCGCCCCCTTGGGCAGCCCGCGGGCCCTCGGACCGTGCATCGGCAGCACCGGCAGGATCACGTTGAGGCCGAAGTCCTCGTGCAGGTGCCAGGCCCGGAACAGGGTCAGGTCCAGGCCGGCGCGGCCCATCTCGGTGCCGTGGATGCACACCAGCCACGGCCGGGGTTCGGGATGCCGCAACATCAGCGCGTAGCCGCGACGGTTGCCGGTGTAGCTCATCCAGCGCTCCGCCCCGGGTTCGCCGGGATGCGGTTGGTAACCGCTCTCGAATGACAACCGCTCCTGGGTGCGCCCGCGGTTGGTGTACCTGCGGACCGAGACCTCGGTGGGAGTCTGAGGGGCGGTGAAGTAGTCCTGCGGCTTCTCCAGCCACCCCCGCTCGCCGTAGAAGTCGACCGCCTCGTGCACCTCCCGATTGATCAGGGTGTACTCATCGGGGTCGCTGAGCGGCCGTCGCCACAACAGGCCCACCAGCACCAACTCGTCGCGTAGTGCGTGGGTCGCCAGCGACAGGGTGGGCCGGGCGACCGGCAGTTCACTGCGTCCGCCGCCGAGATAGGCACCCCAGGACCGGGCGTAGAAGCCGCCCGCCTTGGTGAACGATCCGACGATGTTCTCCAGCGCATTGCGGTTGCTCGCCGCCGTGCTGCCGGTGGAGGGCCTACCGGGCTTGCCGGCATCAGACCCAGCGCTGCCGGTTTCTTCGCTGCCGGTTTCTTCGCTGTCTGGCCTACTCCGGGGTGCCGCCACGGAACCGAGGGTAGAGACAACCGGTTTGGCCGGGTAGGGCCCTAGGTCATTGAGTCTGTCATCAGGTTCCGGTGTCATCAGGTTCCGGCAACACACGAGGGCCCCGGGACCGTAGTCCCGGGGCCCTCGCGCGTCCTAAAACCGCTGCGGCTTAGAACGCCGCTTCGTCGAGTTCCATCACCTCGTTGTCCAGCGATTCCACCGTCTGCCGGGTCCCACTGAGCAGGGGCAGGAAGTTCTTCGCGAAGAACGACGCGGCCGCGATCTTGCCTTCATAGAAGGACTTCTCGGCACCGGCGGCCCCGGAATCGAGGGCGGCCATCGCCACCGCGGACTGGCGCAGCAGCAACCAGCCCATGACCAGGTCGCCGACACTCATCAGGAACCGCACCGAACCCAGGCCCACCTTGTAGATGCTCTTGGGATCTTCCTGCGCGGCCATCAGGTAGCCGGTCAGCGCGGCAGCCATGCCTTGGACGTCTTGGAGTGCCTGGGCCAGCAGGGCGCGTTCGGTCTTGAGCCGGCCGTTGCCGGACTCGTTCTTCACGAACTCCTCGATCTGGCCGGCCACATGCGCCAGCGCCTGGCCCTTGTCGCGGATGATCTTGCGGAAGAAGAAGTCCTGGGCCTGGATGGCCGTGGTGCCCTCGTACAGCGAGTCGATCTTGGCATCGCGGATGTACTGCTCCACCGGGTAGTCCTGCAGGAAGCCCGATCCGCCGAAGGTCTGCAGGCTCTCGGTGAGCTTGGCGTAGGCCTGCTCAGATCCGACACCCTTGACGATCGGCAGCAACAGGTCGTTGACGCGCATCGCCAATTCGGCATCCACACCGTTGATCACCTTGGCGACCTCGGGGTCCTGATAGGTCGCGGTGAACAGGTACAGCGCTCGCATGCCTTCGGCGTAGGCCTTCTGGGTCATCAGGCTGCGGCGCACGTCCGGGTGGTGGGTGATGGTGACCCGGGGTGCGGTCTTATCCATCATCTGGGTCAGATCGGCGCCCTGCACGCGCTCCTTGGCGTACTCGAGAGCATTGAGGTAACCGGTCGACAGAGTGGCGATCGCCTTGGTGCCCACCATCATTCGGGCCTGCTCGATCACGTCGAACATCTGCGCGATGCCCTCGTGCACCTCGCCCACCAACCAGCCCTTGGCCGGCACGCCGTGCTGGCCGAAGGTCAGCTCGCAGGTGGCGGAAACTTTCAGGCCCATCTTGTGTTCGACGTTGGTGACGAAGGCGCCGTTACGCTCGCCCGGCTCACCGGTCTCGACGTCGAACAGGAACTTCGGCACCATGAACAGCGACAGGCCCTTGGTGCCAGGTCCGGCGCCCTCGGGGCGGGCCAGCACCAGATGCATGATGTTCTCGAAGAGGTCATCGGAGTCCGCCGAGGTGATGAATCGCTTCACCCCGTCGATATGCCAGGAGCCGTCGTCCTGCTTGACCGCCTTGGTGCGCCCGGCGCCGACGTCGGAGCCGGCATCCGGCTCGGTCAGCACCATGGTCGAGCCCCAGCCGCGCTCGGCGGCCAGCACGGCCCACTTTTTCTGCTCCTCGGTGCCGAGGTGGTACATGATCTGGGCGAAACCGGCGCCGCCGCCGTACATCCACACTGCCGGGTTGGCGCCGAGCACATGCTCGTGCAGCGCCCACAGCAGAGCTTTGGGGACCGGCACGCCGCCGAGGTCCTCGATGACGCCGACCTTGTCCCAGCCGCCGTCGATGAAAGCCCGGACCGAGGCCTTGAAGGATTCCGGCAGGGTGACCGTGTGCGTCGCCGGGTCGAAGACCGGCGGGTTGCGGTCGCCCTCGACGAAGGAATCCGCGATCGGACCTTCGGAAAGGCGGGCCATCTCACCCAGCATCTCGGTGGCGGTGTCGGCATCGAGGTCGCTGAACGAACCTTCGCCGAGGGCCTCGTCCAAGCCGAAAACCTCGAACAGGTTGAACACCTGATCACGAACATTGCTCTTGTAGTGGCCCACGGTTCCTCCTCGATGAGAACGCCACCTGCAGGGTTGGGTACTCGCTTACAAGTTACCCACCAGTAACACTGAGAATGTATAACGGCCGGTAACCCGAATGCAAGCCTTCTGTGACGCACTGCACGCTATTGGGACTGGTAGGCGCCGAATCCCGGATGTGTGGCTAGCTCGTGCTTACGGCCCCGGCTCCGGCGCCTCCACCGCCGGGGATGGCGGGTCCGACTCGGGTAACTGCGAGACCAGGTGCTCGGCCAGTTCCCGGATCGTCGGATAGTCGAATACCGCTGTCGGGCTGATATCGAACCGGCCGCCGAATTGCCCGAACAACCGGTTGCGAAGTTCGACCGCCATCAGCGAGTCGGTGCCGAGGTCGAGGAACCTACTGGATGCCGCGGGGGGTTGTGCGAGCCGCAGGAATCCCTGAACCTCGCGCTGCAGGAATTCGGTGATGAACCCCGCCCGCTGGGCCTCGGGGATCTCCTGGAGTTGGCGCAGTAACTCGCTGTCCCCGGGCGCTGTCGCGTCGTCGGTGGGCAGGACCTGGTCCAGAAGCGGCGGGCGGATACCGCCGAACGCCTTAGCGGCCCGCTGCCAGTTGGCCTTGAGGACAGTTGCCTGTCCGGTGCCGTGCCGGACGACCTCGCCGAGCGCGGCCAGGGCCGACGCCGGTTCCAGCGGCAGCATGCCCTGGGCTCCGAGATTGGCCGCCGCCGCCTGGGAACTGGCCATCCCGCCGCGGCCCCACGGACCGAAGTTGACGGCGGTGGCCGGGAGCCCGCCCGCCCGGCGGTGGGCGACCAGTCCGTCCAGCAGGGCGTTGGCGGCTGCGTAGTTGGCCTGCGCCGGCGAGCCGAGAACGGCCGACGCCGAGGAGAACAGGATGAAGAAGTCGAGATCGTCGTCGATGGTCAACCGGTGCAGGTGATGGGCGCCGAGCGCCTTGGGCGCCATCGTCGTGCGGAACCGGGCCACCGTCTGCTCCGGCAGCAGGGCGTCATCGAGGACGCCGGCCAGATGAGCCACCCCGGCCAGCGGCGGCAACTCCGCGCGGATCCGCCCCAGCAGATCGTCGACCTCGGCCTCGCTGCCGACGTCGGCCGGGTACACGTGCACCCGGCAGTGGAACCGCTCGGCGATAGCGGCGATGGCACGTTCGGCGTCGGCGTCGGCAACGCCGCGGCTGGTCAACACGATATCGCCGGCGCCGAGTTGGGCCAGGTACTCCGCGGTGTGCAGACCCAGCGCGCCGAGACCGCCGGTCACCAGATAGCTCCGGTCGGGACGCGGCTGAAGCGGTCTTGGCATCTGCACCACGATTTTGCCGATGTGCCGCGCCTGCTGCATGCGGCGGAACGCCGCCCTGGCCTCGGTCAGCGGGTAGACCTCGGCCGGCACCGGCGTCCACTCGCCCTTGGCCAGCCCCGCAGACACCTCGAGCATCAGCCGCTGAATGTGCCCGGGATCGGTCAGGGTCGTCGCGTCCAGTGCCACGATCTCGTAGGCGATGTCCGGCCGCGCCGCGGTCATCTGCTCGGCAGTCCAGATATCGCGTTTGGCGATCTCGGCGAACCGGCCGCCATTGGCTGTCGCCCGCACCGTCGCCTCGATGAAACCCTCCCCGGTCAGGCTGTTGAGGACGACGTCGACGCCGGCGCCGTCGGTATCGGCCAGAATCTGATCCGCGAAGTCCGTACTGCGCGAGTCATAAACGTGGTCCACGCCGATGGAGCGCAATGTCGCCCGCTTGTGGGCGCTGGCGGTGGCGAACACAGTTGCGCCGTGGTGTCGGGCCAACTGGATCGCCGCCAACCCGACACCGCCACTGGCGGCGTGGACGAGCACCCGGTCCCCCGGTTTCAGCTGCGCCCAGTCGAAGGCGAGTCGGGCTGTGAGCGCGGCGGCCGGGATGGTCGCCGCGCCCACCGGGTCGACACCTCCGGGCACCGGTGCCAGCAGGAGTTCCGGCACGTTGATCCGGCTGGCGAACGATCCCTGCATGAAGCCCATGACGCGCTGGCCGACTGTGAATCCGGCTACCTCCGAACCGATTTCGGTGACAATGCCGCACAGGTCGCCGCCGATCGGCCCGGGATCACCCGGGTAGAGGCCGAGCACGTTGAGCACGTCACGGAAGTTCAGACCGGCGGCTTCCACCCGGACCTGAACCTCGTGCGGTGCGGGCGGGACCACCTGCGCCTCGATCAAGCGGAGGTTGTCGATCGCGCCGCGCTCGGTCGGCGCCAGGACGTAGTCATCCGTCCGCGGCATCATAAGCTGACCGCTGCGCGCCCAGTGCAGCAGCCGGGGAACCAGGAACTTCCCTTGCCGCACAGCGACTTCGGGGTCGGCAACCGGTGTGCCGAGCGCTCCGGTCAGCCAGCTGAGCGATTCCTCGGTCCCGTCGCCGTCCACCAGGCGGCAGCGCAGGGTCGGCTGTTCGGCGATGATGGTGCGCCCGAGTCCCCACAGGGCCGCCTGCACGGGGTCCACCGGCTCGCCCGGTTCGGTCGCCACCGCCCGCTCGGTGAGGATCCACAGACCTCCGGTGAGGCTCGCTCTCTCCGCTGCCAGCGCGGCGTGAACGGCCCCGAGCAGACTGCCGATCCCGGCCTCGAGTCGCGCGCTGAGTTCGGCGGTGGACTCCTCGGCGCAGGGCGCTCCGGAACTGCGCCAGACGATCCCGGTGACCGGCGCACCCCGCTCGGCGGCCTCGGTGAAGGCACGCCGCCAGGCATCAGGATCCGCCGAGGCCGAGTCCCGGTCGATCACGGCAGCTCCCGGAAGCCCGGCCGCCAACTCCGCGAAACCGGCGATCAGCCAGCTGCCGGGGGTATCCGGGGCGGCCTCGCGGACCGGGGGAGTCGACTCATGCCAGCCCACGGTGTAGAGCAATCGGGTGGTGTCGCCGCCGAGACCCCGCAGCAGCGCCTCCCGGGGGGCGCGCTTGACGGTGAACTCGCTGATACCGCCCAGCCGACGGCCGTCCCGATCCACGAAGTCGATATCGAAGACCTGCGTCTCGCCGTTTAACGGGCCGGCCTGCCAGCGGGCCCGGCAGAAGAACCGCCGCGGCAGCGCTCCGCGCAGTTCCACCTGGCCGTACCGCAGTGGCAGGAACAGATCGGCCACCCCGTGCTCGGCTGCCAGCAGCGCCGGGAACGCGGGGAAGGCCACACCGGTGCACAAGTCGAGCAGCACCGGGTGGACGGGTTCGCTGCCCAGGTGTTCGGCCAGTTCGTCGCCGACGGCGACATCGCCGATCGCCTCGCCAGCCCGGTCCCCAGAGCCGACCCACAGCGTCTTCAGCGATGTCGACCAAGTGGGCCCCCAAGCCAGTTCCATATCGTTGAAGGTGTCGAAAAGTTGCTGCGGGTTGATCCGGTTCAGCCGTTCGGCGGCCTCGTCGACCGGTTCCGCACCGACCGGTTCGCCGGCCTGCGTATCGGCGCCGGTGACGACACTGCCGTCGGCGTTCAGCGACCATTCCGCTTCGCGAACCCCGTAAGGACGGCTGTGCACCTGGAACTTCCAGCCGCCGCCGGCCTCCAGGGGGTGCATGGACAGCTGGACCTCGCGAGCGGCTTTCTCCGGCAGGATGATCGGCTCGTAGAAGAAGACATCCCTGACCCGCGCCGGTGCGCCGGCGGCGGCCAGCGCCATCGCGGCGTAGGTCGCACCCGGGACGACCACCGTTCCGTAGATGACATGGTGGGCCAGCCAGGGTTGGGTCCGGACCGAGAGCACGGTGCTGTAGATGACGTCACCGGACGCGAGATCCTTGGCGCTGCCCAGGATTCCGGATACCCGCACACCGTCGGAGCCCGGACTGCTGAGCACGGACGGCTTGGGCCAGTAGCGGCGGCGCTGGAACGGATAGGTGGGCAGTTCGAGCCGGTGCGCCGGCCGCCGGTACACCGCGGCGAAGTCCGGTCGGTGCCCGCAGACGTAGGCGGCCGCCAGTGCATCGCTGATCTGCCGCTGCGCGCCGGTCCCCTTGCGCAGTGACACGATCGCGCGGGGCGTAGCCGCGGTTTCGGGCCATATCTGCAGCGCGGCGGCGGTCAGGATCGGCTGCGGGCCGATCTCCATCAGCACCGAGCAACCGAGCGCCGCCACCGCACGGACACTTTCGGTGAACTGCACCGGCTGCCGGGAGTGCCGCCGCCAGTATCGGGCGTCCAGGGGAGTCTCGGTGGTGAGCACCGCGCCTGTTCGGTTGCAGACCAGCGGCAGGGTCGGCACGGCGTAGTCGAATTGCGCCGCGAAGGCTTCGAATTCGTCGAGCACCGGCTCGAGCAACTCCGAATGGAAGGCGTGCGAGGTCTCCAGCCAGGTGCAGCGGGTGCCGTCCTCGCTGGATGCCGCGACGATCTGCTCCAGATCGTCGCCGGGACCGGACAGCACCGTGTTGGACCCGTTGTAGGCAGCGACCGAAACCCGCGGGAATCGGGATGCGGCGCGTTCCACATCCTCGGGATCGGCGAATACCGCCACCATCCGCCCTCCCGCCGGCAGGCCGCCGAACAGCCGGCCGCGTTCGGCGATCAACCGCGCCCCGTCCTCGAGGCCGAACACACCTGCCACGCACGCCGCCGCGTACTGGCCCACACTGTGACCCAGCACCACATCCGGCTCGATACCCCAGGATTGCCACAACCTGGCCAGGCCCATCTCGACGGCGAAGATCGCCGGCTGGGCGAATGAGGTGTGCCGCAGCATCTCGGCGGCATCGCGGCCGGTGCCGAACAGCACGTCGAGCAACGGCCGCGGCAGCATCCGATCGACGGCGTGTGCGCACTGTCGCATGGTGTCGGCGAAAACCGGTTCGGTGTCGAACAATTCCCGGGCCATGCCGGGGTACTGGCTGCCCTGGCCGGGAAAGAACCAGGCGGTGGCCGGCGGGTCGCCGCATTCGCCGCGCAGCACGCCGGGACGCAGCCGGTTGGCCAGCAGATCGCCGAGCAGCATGGTCGCCTCGGATACGGAATCGGCGACCACCGCCGCGCGGTGCTCGAAGTGCGACCGGCCGGCGCCCGCGGTGAAGCACACATCGGCGATCGGGACCCCGGGGTTGGCCGCCAGCCAATCGGAGTACCGCTGTGCCAGATCCAGCAGTCCCCGGGGGGACCGGGCGGACAGCGGCAGCACGCCGTACCGCCCGGATGCGGGCACCTCGTCGGCAGGCTCAGCGGTGGCGGCCGGAGCCTCCTCGATCAGCACATGCGCGTTGGTGCCGGTGAACCCGAAGGAACTGATCCCGGCCCGGCGCGGCCGGCCGGCGGCATGCCAGGGCAGCGCCGTGTCCACCACCCGCACCGGCAGGGAGTCCCACGGGATATGCGAGGACGGCCGGTGGAAGTGCAGGTTCTGCGGAAGCAGATCGTGCTGCAGCGATAACACCACCTTGATCAGGCCGGCGATCCCCGCGGCGGACTCCAGATGCCCGATATTGGTCTTCGCCGATCCGATCAGCAGCGGCCGGTCCGGGTCGCGGCCCGCGCCGTACACCGCCGCGGCAGCCTGGACCTCGATCGGGTCGCCCAGCGGGGTGCCGGTTCCGTGCGCTTCGAGATAGTCGACGTCCCCGCCGCTCAGACCGGCCCGGGCCAGCGCAGAGCCGATCAGGCGTTGTTGGGCACCACCGTTGGGCACCGTCAGGCCGCTGGAGGCGCCGTCCTGGTTGACCGCGCTGGCCCGGATGACCGCGCAGATCCGGTCGCCGTCGCGCTGGGCGTCGCTTAGTCGCTTGAGCACCAGAACCCCGCATCCCTCGCTGCGGGCGTAGCCGTCGGCGGCCGCATCGAAGGTCTTGCACCGACCGTCCGGCGACAGCATCCGGGCGCGCGACGCGGCGACGGTGGACGCCGGGCTCAACAGCACGTTGACCCCACCGGCCAGTGCCATATCGCAGTCACCGGAATGCAGGGCCTGACTGGCCTGGTGGACGGCCACCAGCGAGGAACTGCAGGCGGTGTCAACGGCAACCGCAGGGCCCTCCAGTCCGAGGGTGAACGCGACCCGGCCCGCGATGGCATTGAGCGCGTTCCCGGTGATGAAATGCGCCTCGAGGCTCTCGACCGAATCCCCCGACAGCAGCAGAGAGTATTCGTTGGCCGCCACCCCGACGAAGACGCCGGTACGGCTGCCGCGCAGCGTCGCCGGCCCGTAACCCGCCCGTTCCAGTCCCTCCCAGGCGATTTCGAGCATCAGTCGCTGCTGCGGGTCGATCCAGACGGCTTCGCGGGGGGAGATGCCGAAGAACTCCGGATCGAATTCGTCAACCCTGTCGAGGTATCCGCCGCTGCGGGTGTAGATCTTGCCGGGCGTCTGCTGATCGGGGTCGTAGAACTCGTCGATATCGAAGCGATCCTCCGGGATTTCGCGGATGGCGTCGATCCCGCCGGAGAGCACCTGCCAGTAGGCGTCCGGATCGGGCGAACCCGGGAAGCGGCAGGCCACCCCGATGATGGCGATCGGCTCGTCGGCAGCCGAGGTGGCGAGCGATGCGGCCCGGGCGACGGTTCGGGCGGCCGCCCGTTCGTTCAAGCTCAGCACGTCGGTGAGCAGATAGTCGGCCACATCGGACAGCCGCGGGTAGTCCATCGCCAGGGTGGCCGGAAGTTCCCTGCCAACCGACTGCTCCAGGCGGCGGCGCAGTTCCACGGCCATCAGCGAATCCATGCCGAGATCGAAGAATCCGGTTTCGTCGCGAATCTCGGACACCTCGATTCGGGTGACCTCGGAGACGGCGTCGCGAAGGTGCTCCAGAACCAGTTTCCGGCGCTGCTGCACCGGGGCCGCGGCGAGGTCCTCGACCAGCCGGGTCCGACCCGGTGCTGCCGCGGCGGCGGACATCGACTCGGGCACCTCGGCGGCCACCTCGGCCAGCAGTGGGCGTCGTCCCGCCTGCAGGTAGATCGGCAGGAAACGGGCCCAGTCGACCCGCGCCACCACACCCTGGGCCGCTTCCGGCGATCCGGCGGTGACCATGACGTCGGCCATCCCGGCCAGCGCATCCGCGGGCGAGAGGGTGCGGATGCCGCGCCGATCCAGTTGTTCGCGGGCATCCCGGTCGGCCATACCTGCCGCCCAGGGCCCGAAGTTGATACCGATTGCGGCAATACCCTGCTCGCGCAGCCGCCAGGTCAACCCGTCGAGGAAGGCGTTCGCCGCACTATAGGCGCTCTGTCCGAAGCTGCCCCACACCGAGGAGATCGAGGAGGTGGAGAGGAAGAAGTCCAGTGCGAGTCCCGCGACCGCTTCGCTGAGATACCAGGCGCCCCAGACCTTCCCGGCGAACACCCGGTCGACCTCGGCGGCGTCCAGTGCGGTCATCGGGGCGGTGCTGTTCTCGCCCGCGGCGTGGACTACTCCCGCCAGCGGCGGACATTCGGCCTGCACGGCTGCCAGCAGTCGGGCGACGTCATGCGGGTCGGCGATATCGGCCGCGATCACCCGGACCGTGCAACCGTGCTGCTGGGTCAGGGCATCGATGCGACGCTGTGTGCCGTCGTTCGGTGCCCGGCGGCTGGTGAGCACCAGGTGCCGGGCACCGTGTGCGGCCAGGTACCCGGCGATCTCAAGTCCGACCGAACCCAGCCCGCCGGTTACCAGATACGTGGCCTCGGAACGCAATTCCAAGGGCTGCGGATTCGGCAGCCCGGTGCGCCGCACCAGCCGGGGGACATGGACGGTACCCCCGCGCAGGGCGATCTGGTCTTCCCCCGACGACGCCGACGCGGCCCGCCTGATCAATTCCAGCCACTCGTCGGCAGCACCCTCGGACAGGTCCGCGAGCCCACCCCACACCTGCGGGTACTCCAACGCGGCGACGCGGCAGAACCCCCACAGGGCGGTCTGCTCGGGTCGCACCTGATCCGAGTCGGCAACCCGTTGCGCCCCAAGGGTTACCGCCCAGATCGGGGTGCGCAGTTCGGCTGCGGCCGCGGCGCGGAAGAGGCGCTGAGTGCCGCCCAGGATGCGGTGCTGCATCCGCAGCAACGATCGCATCGACGGTCCGCCTCCGTTCTCCGGCGCCGCGATGTGAAGAATGCGCAGCGTCGGTTCGTCGCGCGCGGCGGACCGCAATTCGGCCACCAGTCGTTCCTCGTCGGCGTCGGACACCGGCAACCCGAGGAGGCGGTGCCGGTGGCCGGCGGCGCCGAGAGCCGCGAGCAGCGGTGCCGGCACGTCGGAGCCGTCGGCGATCACCAGCCAGGCGGAGTCCTCACCGGCGGGAGCAGCCGGCAGGTCGGCGGCCTTCTCCCAGCGGATCCGGTAGCGGATATCGGCGATGGATTGCGCATCGCGCTGCCGGTTGTGCCGGGCGGCAAACTGGGCGAGCACCTCGGCGGTCGTCCGATTTGCGGTCGCCCCGTCAAGCAGCGCGGCGAGTTCCTCGATCCGGCCGTCCTCGAGCAGTTCGATGGCTTCGGTGCGGGTGGTGCTGTCCCGCACGGTCGGCTGGGCGGTAGTGCCGATGTTGTCCGCGTACCAGTACCGGCGGTGTTCGAAGGGGTAGGCCGGCAGGTCGACGGGGTGGGCCGGCACCCGCAGCGCGGCGGCGAAGTCGGGCAGATGGCCGGCGACGTAGGCGCCGGCCAGCGCTTCGGTGATCTGGCGCTGGTCGGCGACGTTGCGCCGCAGCGACGGTACGGCCCGGGGAGCGGTCGCCGGGTCGGGCCAGGCCCGCAGGGCGGCGGCGGTGAGTACCGGTTGCGGGCCCACCTCGAGCAGCAGTGTGCAGCCCAACTCGGCCAGGGTGGCGACACTCTTGGCGAATTCGACCGGCTGGCGGGCATGTCGGCGCCAGTACGCGCCGTCGAGCCTGGCGTTCCGCCCGAGGACCGCCCCGGTCCGGTTGCACACCAAAATCCTTTGCGGCGAGCCGAATTCGACACGGTTCGCAACGGCTTCGAAGTCGTCGAGAGCCGGATCCAGCAGGGCGGAGTGGAACGCGTGGCTGGTGTCCAGGCGGTCACAGCGGACACCGTCGGCGGTCAACCGCTCAAGTGCCCCTTCCAGCTCCGCCGCGGGCCCGGAAAGGACGGTGTTCGCGCCGTTGTAGGCGGCCACCGAAAGGCTCGGGAACTCATCGGTGAGCCGCTCGACCCGGTCCGGTTCGGCGAAGATCGCCGCCATCCGGCCGCCCCCCGGCAGATCACCGAAAAGCCGGCCTCGTTCGGCCAGCAGGCGGGCGCCGTCTTCGAGGCTGAACACGCCGGCGACGCAGGCCGCCGCGTACTGTCCGACACTGTGCCCGAGGACGACGTCGGGTTCGAAACCCCACGACTGCCAGAGCCGGGCCAGACCCATCTCCACGGCGAAGATCGCGGGCTGTGCGTACCGGGTCTGTTGCAGGGTTTCGGCCCCATCCGAACCGGAGTCCGTATCGAAAATGATCCCCAGCAGCGGCTTTTCGAGCACCTCGGCGACGGCCTCGGCGCACCGGTTCATGGTGTCGGCGAATACCGGTTCGGAGTCGTACAGATCCCGGGCCATCCCCGCGTATTGACTGCCCTGCCCGGGGAAGAGCCACGCCGTCTTCGGTCGGTCGGTGCAGTGTCCGCGGACCAGACCCGGCGCCGGCCGGTCGTCGGCCAGGGCGGCGAGCAGACCGCGGGCGGATTCGGCCGAGTCGGCCACGCACGCGGCCCGGTGTTCGAAGTGCGCGCGTCCCGCCCCGGCCGTCAGACAGACGTCGGCCAGGCTGGCCTCCGGGTGCTCCGACAGCCAGTCGCGGTAGTTCGCCGCGGTCCGGGCCAGGGCGGCCGGGGTGCGTGCAGACAGGGGCAGCACCATGAACCGACGGTCGTCGGACGGTCCGACCGGGGCGCTGACAGGCACGGTCTGCGGCGCCTCTTCGATGATCACGTGTGCGTTCGTCCCGGTGAACCCGAACGAACTGACTCCGGCGATCCGTGGCCGGTCGGAGCGCTCCCAGGCCAGTGCCTCGTCCACCACCCGAACCGGGATGCGGCCCCACGGGATGTGCGGTGACGGGGTCCGGAAATTCAGATGCCTGGGCAGTTCGGCGTGCTCAAGGGAGAGCACCACCTTGAGCACACCGGCCACGCCGGCGGCAGCCTCGAGATGTCCGATATTGGTCTTGGCCGACCCGATCAGCAGTGGCCGGCCCGCGTCGCGGCCCCGGCCGAGGGCGGCGGCCGCGGCTTGGACCTCGATCGGATCGCCCAGTGAGGTGCCGGTCCCGTGCGCCTCGAGGTAGTCGATATCGCCGGGGGACAGGCCGGCCCGGTCCAGAGCCTCGGTGACCACCCGTTGCTGGGCGACGCCGTTCGGCACAGTCAGACCACCCGATGCGCCGTCCTGGTTGACGGCGCTACCGCGGATCACCGCCCGGATCCGGTCGCCGTCGCGGATCGCGTCATCGAGGCGTTTGATGACGATGACACCGCAGCCCTCACCGCGGACGTAGCCGTCGGCCGCGGCGTCGAAGGTTTTGCACCGGCCGTCGGGGGCGAGCATCCGGGACTTCGAGAAGGTGATCATGGTGGCCGGACTGAGCAGGACGTTGGCGCCGCCGGCCAGTGCGAGGTCGCACTCGCCCAGGCGCAGCGCCTGACATGCCTGATGAATCGCGACCAGCGATGAACTGCAGGCGGTGTCGACGGTCACCGAGGGGCCGTGCAGTCCCAGCCGGTAGCTGATCCGGCCGGCTCCGGCGGCACCGGCGGTGCCGATTGCCATATAGGCCTCGACCTCGTCGTAGGTCAGGGCATCGGAGGCCATACCCAGGTAATCGTGGGTGGACAGCCCGACGAACACGCCGGTACGGGTGTTCGCCAGTGCCGTCGGCGCGGTGCCGGAATGCTCCACCGCCCGCCAGGCGGTCTCCAGTAGCAGCCGGTGCTGGGGGTCCATCCAGATGGCCTCGCGGGCCGAGATCCCGAAGAAGGGAGCGTCGAAACCGGCGACGTCATCGACGAAACCGGCGCGGCGCGTGACGACCTTGCCGGGTGCGGCCGGATCCGGGTCGAAGAATTCGTCGGCATCCCACCGGTCTGCCGGCACCTCCGACACCGCGTCGCGGCCGCTGTGCAGCACGTCCCAGAACCGGTCCGCATCCTCGGCGCCGGGCAGACGTGCCGCGTAGCCGATGATCGCGAAACGGGGCGGTTGCCCCGTCGGATGTTCGGCGATTGCCATGAGGTTGTACTCCCCGCCCGGGCCGATGAAGTTGCGGTGCCATGCGGGAAACCTCGTCACGGCCGGGAAGACGTCGAGCCGCCACGGACCCGGCCACAGCCGGCTCATCTCCCGGCGGCCAGTATGGCATGTGGGCTGCCGACGGCCGGGCCGCCGGTGGCGCGGTTGCCGCTGTGCCGCAGGGGCTATGTTGGACTGGCACCAGTGTGTTGCTGGCTCTGCTTTCGGCTGTGTCCCACCACGGCCCGCAGGAGTCGGGAGGGAAATCTTGCAGATCGGGACGATCACGGTCGGCACAATCGATGATTGGGCGCCGAGCCCGGGTGTGGTGACCTCCTGGCACCCGACCAGTGCGGCCGTCGGGAAGGCCCGACTGGCTCCGGTCAGCGAGGTTCCGGTCAGCTACATGCAGGCCCAACACATCCGCGGCGTCTACCAGCAGGACGCCGCCGGGCTGGACTATTCGCGCCAGATCATCGCCACCTGCGAGGTGCCCGGCCAGTGCGATCTCGGCGCCATGAACGTGGCGATCAACGCCTATCTGCGCCGCCACGACACCTACCGAAGCTGGTTCGAATACGCCGGTACCGGCGATATCGTCCGGCGCAGCATCACCGATTCCGCCGATATCGAGTTCGAACCCGTCGATCAGGGCGAGATGACGGCAGAGGACGCCCGCAAGCACATCGTCGACATCCCCGGCCCGTTGGAGTGGGGATGTTTCTCGTTCGGGATCGTCCAGAGCGATGACCACTTCAATTTCTACGCCAGCATCGATCATGTTCACGGCGATGCCGCCCTGATCGGGATCACCATGCTGGAGGCGCACGGGATGTATTCCTCGCTGCTGGCCAGCGGGCAACCGGTGGACCTGCCGGCGGCCGGTAGTTTCGACGATTTCTGCCGTCAGGAGCGGGCCTTCACCGCGGAATTGACCGTTGATTCCCCAGAGGTCCGGGCCTGGATCGAGTTTGCCGAGAACTGCAACGGCAGCCTGCCCGAGTTCCCGCTACCGCTGGGTAATCCGTTGCAGCCGACCGTCGCGGACATGGCCGGTGTGATGCTGATGGACGCCGAACAGACCGACGCATTCGAGTCGGCCTGCGCGGCGGCCGGCGCCCGGTTCGTCGGCGGTCTGTTCGCCTGCGCCGCCCGGGTCGAGCACGAGTTGACCGGCGCGGCGACCTATTACGGACTTACCCCGCGGGACACCCGCAGGACATCGGACAACTTCTCGACCCAGGGCTGGTTCACCGGACTGGTCCCGATCACCGTGCCGATCGCCGCGACATCGTTCGGCGAAGCCGCGTGGACGGCGCAGGCCTCCTTCGATTCCGGCCTGAACCTGGCCCGCGTCCCGTACTACCGGGTGCTCGAACTGGCGCCGTGGCTGGACGATCCTCGGCCGAACTTCCCGGTCTCGAACTTCCTGCACGGCGGCGCCGCCCCGCTCAACGCCATCCTGGCCGCGGCCGATATGGGCTACTCGAACAATATCGGGATCTACTCCGACGGCAGGTTCTCCTACCAGCTGACGATCTACGTGTTCCGATACCACGGCGGCACCGCGATGTCGGTGTTGTTCCCCGACAACCCGATCGCCCAGAAATCCGTCGCCCGGTACATGGCGGCGATGAGGTCGGTGTGTGCCCAGATCGCCGGCAACGGGAATTGGGGCCGGGTTGCCTAGCCGAGTTCCCCACCGGGAACCCGGGGTGGACGCCGTATGCGGCGACTAGCAGACGTCATCGTGCGGTGGCCCTTCGCGGTCATCATGATCTGGATCGCGATGGCCGTCGCGCTGCCGCTGTCGATGCCGAGCCTGACCGAGATGGCCCAGAAGCATCCACTGGCCATGCTGCCCGGCAACGCACCGTCGAACGTCGCGGCCCGGGAGATGACCGAGGCATTCCAGGAATCGGGCACCGACAACCTGCTGCTGGTGGTGCTGACCGACGAGAGCGGTCTGGACCGTCCCGCCGAAGCCACCTACCGGACCCTGGTGGAGGCACTGCGTCGCGACCAGCGCGATGTCGTGATGGTGCAGGAATTCATCGGAACACCCTCTCTGCGTTCGTTTCTGACCAGCGAGGACAACAAGTCCTGGGTGCTGCCCGTCGGTCTGGCCGGTGCGCTGGGCACCCCGCAGTCCTATGCGGCTTTCAACCGGGTTTCCGATGTCGTTGAACGCACCACCGCGGGCAGCGCACTGGACGTCCACCTGGCCGGGCCGGCAGCCACCGTCGCCGACCTGACGGTGGCCGGCGAACGGGATCGCAGGCCCATCGAGATCGCGATCGCGGTGCTGGTTCTGCTCGTGCTGCTGGTGGTGTACCGCAACCCGGTGGCCATGCTGCTGCCGCTGACCGGGATCGGGATATCCCTGGTGATTGCCCAATCCGTGGTCGCCGGGTTCTCCGAGTTCACCAGCCTGGGGGTGTCCAATCAGGCGATCATCCTGCTCAGCGCGATGATCGCCGGTGCCGGAACGGATTACGCGGTCTTCCTGATCAGCCGCTATCACGACTACGTGCGTCGCGGGGCGGGCTCCGATGACGCGGTCCGGCAGGCGTTGACCTCGGTGGGCAAGGTGATTACCGCCTCGGCAGCCACCATCGGGGTCACCTTCCTGGCGATCAGCTTCGCCCGGATGGGGGTGTTCTCCACCGTCGGGGTGTCCTCGGCGATCGGTGTCGGGGTGGCCTACCTGGCCTCGATCACGCTGCTGCCGGCCATTCTCGTGGTGGTCGGGCCGCGCGGGTGGATCAGGCCGCGGCGGGAACTCACCGCCCGGTTCTGGCGGCGTTCGGGAATCCGGATCGTGCGCCAGCCGCGGGCCCACCTGTTGGCCAGTGTGCTGATCCTGGTGCTGCTGGCCGGTTTCGCCGGAGTCACCAGCTACAACTACGACGATCGCGAGGCGGTGTCACCGTCGGCCCCCAGTGCGATCGGCTATGCGGCGCTGGAACGCCATTTCGACCTCAACCAGTTCGTCCCCTCCTACGTCCTGATCCAGTCCCCGCGCAGTCTGCGCACACCGGGATCCCTCGCGGACCTGGAGCAGATGGCCGAACGGATCGGCCAGTTACCCGATATCGGGATGGTCAGCGGTATCACCAGACCGCTGGGTGAGGTGCCGCAGGAGTTCCGGGCCACCTACCAGGCGGGCTTGGTCGGTGAACGGCTCAGCGAGGGCTCGGCGATGATCGCCGACAATATGGACGATCTCGATCGGCTGGCCGGTGGGGCCGACACCCTGGCGGTCGGACTCGGCGACGTGCGGGGTCAGGTCATCGAGATCGCCACCGGCGTCGAGGGGATGATCGAGGCCTTCGCCGCGATGAGAAGCCAGTACGGCGGCGAGAAGCTGGTGCGCAACGTCGAGGTCGCGGCGAAACTGGTCACCGCGATCAACGAGCTGGGGAACTCCATCGGTGTCAGCTTCACCGCGGCCAGGGACTTGTTCGCCTGGGTGGGCCCGGTGCTGATGGCGCTGCACGGCAACGTGGTCTGCGATCTCAACCCGTCCTGCAGCGAAACCCGGGCCAACTTCCAGCGGTTGGTCGATGCCCGCAGCAACGGAAGCATCGACCGAATCAACGATCTGGCCCGGCAACTGGAGTCGTTGCAGGACAAGCAATCTCTCAACGCAGCGCTGAGTGACCTCGGTGCCGCGTTCACCGACCTCACGAGGATCATGAAGACGTTGGGTCTGGACACCCCCGGCGGAGCGGAGAGCACCCTGGTGGATGTCCGTCAGGGCGCCGATCGCGCCGCCGGCGGCAGCCGGGACGTGTCCGCCGGGGTGGACCGGGTCGTCGAACAGATCGAACTGATCCGCACCGGACTCGACCAGGCGTCGGCGTTCCTGCTGTCGATGAAGTACGACGCGGCGGGGCCGGCGATGGCGGGGTTCAACATCCCGCCAGAGGTACTCGAGCTACCCGAGTTCCAGGCGGCGGCAAAAATGTTCATCTCGCCGGACGGCCGCTCCGCGCGCTATCTGGTGTTCACCACGCTCGACCCGTTCAGCACCGCGGCAATGGATCAGGTCGGCGCCATCGCCGACACCGCGCGGGCGGCCCAGCCCAACACCACCCTGGCCGACGCCTCGATCTCGATGGGGGGCTATCCCGTCGCGCTGCGAGACACCCGCGACTACTACCAAAAGGACATCCGGTACATCGTCGCCGTCACCGTCGTCGTCGTGCTGCTGATCTTGATGCTGCTGCTGCGTTCGATCGTCGCGCCGTTGTATCTGGTTGGCTCCGTGGTGATCTCCTATTTCGCGGCGCTAGGCATCGGCATCCTGACCTTCCAGTACGGGTTCGGCCAGCAACTGCACTGGACGGTGCCACCGTTGGCGTTCGTGGTACTCGTCGCGGTAGGGGCCGACTACAACCTGCTGTTCGCCTCACGGTTGCGCGACGAGTCGCCGCACGGCACCCGGTTCGGCGTGATTCGGACGCTGGCCTCGACCGGGGGTGTCATCACCGCGGCGGGTCTGATCTTCGCCGCCTCGATGTGGGGCTTGCTGTTCTCCAGCATCGGCACCGTGGTCCAGGGCGGTTTCGTCATCGGTGCCGGAATCCTGCTGGACACATTCCTGGTACGGACCGTGCTGGTTCCATCCTTGGCTACGCTACTCGGAAAGGCGAACTGGTGGCCGTCACGACCGGCAGCACAGGGGAGCCACGCGTGAACTCGCAGGGGAGTGGCATGAAGACGCTACTGGCCGTACTCGGCACCGCGATGGTGGTGGTTGCCACCGGGGGAGTCGCGGTCGCCGACGAGGCGCAACCGGGTGGGGCTGCCGCGGACTCGGCACCGACACCGCTGGGCACGCCCGGCCGGGGGTACGCACTGGGCGGTGCCCACGTCCTGGGCATTCCCTATGACGAGTACATCCGGCGCACCGGTGCGGACTGGTTCCCCGGTTTGGACCGGCAGATCGTCGACTATCCCGCGGGCCAGGTTCAGGGCCACACCCTGGAACGGTTGTTCCCGGGCATCGGCCGGTTGGATGACGACCTGCCCGGACTGGGTATCGACGGGCCGAGTGTCGGCGAGTCGGTCGACGAGGGTGAGGTGAACCTCGCGACCGCGATCCGCGAAGGTGGCCCGGGGACCGCGATCGGGCTGTCCGAGGGGGCGTTGGTCCTCAACGCCGTCCAGGCCCGTCTGGCCGCCGATCCGACCGCTCCGCCTCCGGGGGACCTGTCCTTCGCGACCTATGGCGACCCGGTGGCGCGGCACGCCTTCGGCGAGAGCTTCCTGACCATGAACTTCCCGGTGGGCAGTGTGGTTCCCTCCCTCGATTACCGGATCCCGGCGCCGGTGGAGAGCCAGTACGACACCCATATGTTCGTCTCGGCCTACGACAGCATCGCCGACTGGCCGGACCGTCAGGACAACCTGATGGCCGTGATGAACGCGATCGTCGGCTTGGCGACCGGTCACACCGCGGTGGCCTTCACCAACCCGAGTATGGTTCCGGAGCGCAACATCAGGAGGACCGTCAACTCCCGGGGCGCCACCACGACGACGTATCTGATTCCGGAGCAGCACCTTCCGCTGGTATTGCCGTTCAAGTACCTCGGCGTCGACCAGGACACCCTGACCCGCCTCGACGCTGTCCTGCAGCCGATGGTCGATTCAGGCTATTCCCGAAACGACGATCCGTTGACCGCTCCGATCACGGTGGATCCGGTGAACGGCTATGACCCGGCGGCCGTCACCGCACCTGCCACCCAGGCGGCCTTCGGCGGCGGCGCCGATCCGGTGTCACAACTGCTCGCCGGTCTGCAGTACGTGCTCGACAACAACTCGCTGGGCACGCCCTAATTCCAGCGGGGCTCAGATTCCGGCCAGCCCGATACCGATCAGCACGATGCCCACCACCGCCAGCAGTGCCGCTACCCCGCGCCGGCCCCGGGCGCGCACCCAACCGTGCAGGGCGGCCATCGCCGCCCGGGTGCGCTGCGGGGCCACCAGGTGGGCCAGCAACGCGATCTCCACCAGGGCGAAAGCCGCCACGGTGAACAGCAGCAGTGCCGCCAACCGGGTGCCGGGGGACACCCCGGCGGCGGCGATGACGGCCAGCGCCGCCAGGTAGTCCACCGAGGGCAGCGCGATGCCCAGACCGGCGGCGCCGGCCACCCACAGCGACCGTCCGCCGTGCAACCTGGTCAGCCAGCCCGGAGGGGTGCGGGTGCCGCCTCCGGTGGCCGCCACGGTCGCGATCCCGGCCGCCGCCAGCAGGGCCAGCGCGCCGATGCCGATCTGCACCCTGGGCAGGGTGACGTGTGCGGTATCCGGCAGTCGGGGGGTGAGGACGAACAGCACCACCGCGCCCACCGACAGTCCCATCAGGAAGCCGCCGCCGAGGAACGCGGCCAGTTGCAGGCGCGGGCGGGGCCGGTTCATCAGCACCACGCACATACCGACCCGGAACGGCTCCAAGCTGACCGCGGCCGCCATCACCAGCAGGGTGATCCACATGACCGGCCGGCTACCCGTCGGCCGTGTGCCGGCCCGCCCGCACACGGGCGCGTGTGAAGATGGACGCGTTATGGGCAATACGGAGCTGAGCCCCGCCGCACTGCGTGATGCGTTCGGTCATTTCCCGTCCGGAGTGATCGCCGTGGCCGCGGAAGTCGACGGCAGCCGGGTCGGCCTTGCCGCCAGTACCTTCGTCCCGGTATCGCTGGACCCGCCCCTGGTGTCGTTCTGCGTGCAGAACACCTCCGAGACCTGGCCCCGGCTGGAGAAGCTGCCGGCGCTGGGTATCAGCCTGCTGCACGAGGGCCACGACAGCGCCGCCCGCACCCTCGCCGCCAAGACCGGCGACCGGTTCGCCGGGCTGACGACGGTGTCCACCGAGACCGGCGCGCTGTTCATCGACGGAACCTGCGTCTGGTTGGAGAGCGAGATCGAACAGCTGGTACCGGCCGGCGACCACACCATCGTGATCATGCGTATCCGCGAGATCACCGTGCACGATGCGGGCGCGCCGATCGTGTTCCATCGCAGCAGGTTCAAGCGGCTGCGCTGAATCCGGTGAGCGCTAGCCGCCGCGTTTGAACAGCTTGTTGCCGAGCCAGACCACCGGGTCGTACTTGCGGTCGGCCACCCGTTCCTTCATCGGAATCAGCGCGTTGTCGGTGATCTTGATGTGTTCGGGGCACACCTCGGTGCAGCACTTGGTGATATTGCAGAAGCCGAGGCCGAAGTCCTCCTGGGCCATGTCCTTGCGGTCCATGGTGTCCAGCGGGTGCATGTCGAGTTCGGCGGTGCGCATCAGGAAGCGCGGGCCGGCGAAGGACTTCTTGTTCTCCTCGTGGTCACGCACCACGTGGCAGACGTTGTTGCACAGGAAGCACTCGATGCACTTGCGGAACTCCTGGGAGCGCTCCACGTCGATCTGGGCCATCCGGTACTCGCCCGGCTGCAACTCCTTGGGCGGTGCGAACGAGGGGATCTCGCGGGCCTTCTCGTAGTTGAACGAGACATCGGTCACCAGGTCGCGGATCACCGGGAAGGTGCGCAGCGGGGTGACGGTGACGGTTTCGGCCTCGTCGAAGGTCGACATCCGGGTCATGCACATCAGCCGCGGCCGGCCGTTGATCTCGGCCGAACAGGAGCCGCACTTGCCGGCCTTGCAGTTCCAGCGGACCGCGAGGTCGGGGGTCTGTTGGGCCTGCAGCCGGTGGATGACGTCAAGGACCACTTCGCCCTCGTTGACGTCGACCTCATAGTCGCGCAGTTCACCGCCGTCGTCGTCGCCGCGCCACACCCGCAGGTTTGCCTGGTAGCTCATCTAGCTCCTCCGTCCGGGATGTTGCTCGAGCTCTTCGTCGGTGAAGTACTTGCCGAGTTCTTCGATCTCGAACAACTCCAGCAGATCCTCCCGCATCGGGGTCTGCTCCTCACGGGTGGCGGTGATCGTCGGCATCACCGGATCGTCGCCCTCGGTGCGGCACACCACCAGGGCGCGCCGCCAGCGGTTGTCCATCTGCGGGAAGTCGTCGCGGGTGTGCCCGCCGCGGCTCTCGGTGCGGGCCAGCCCGGAGCGGGCCACGCACTCGCTGACCATCAGCATGTTGCGCATATCCATCGCCAGGTGCCAGCCCGGGTTGAAGGCGCGCTTACCGTCGGACTCGATGTTGCGGTAGCGGACCTTGAACTCCTCGATCTTCTCCAGCGCCTGCTGCATCTCCTCGCCGGTGCGGATGATGCCGACCAGGTCGTTCATCGTCTGCTGAAGTTCGGCCTGCAGGGTGTACGGGTTCTCCGGCTTGGCCTTCCCCTGCGGCCCGTTGAACGGCTCGAGGGCGATGGTGGCGGCCTCCTCCAGCGCCGCCTCCGACACCGCCGGTCGGTTGGACAGCGCGCGCACGTAGTCGGAGGCGCCGAGGCCGGCGCGGCGACCGAAGACCAGAAGGTCCGACAGGGAGTTACCGCCGAGGCGGTTGGATCCGTGCATACCGCCGGAGCATTCGCCGGCGGCGAACAGCCCCGGAGTCGCGGCCGCCCCGGTGTCGGGGTCGACCTCGATACCGCCCATGACGTAGTGGCAGGTCGGGCCGACCTCCATCTCGTCCTTGGTGATGTCGACCTCGGCCAGTTCCAGGAACTGGTGGTACATCGACGGCAGCCGGCGCTTGATTTCCTCGGGTGTCATCCGGGACGCGATGTCGAGGTAGACGCCGCCGTGCGGGGTGCCGCGGCCGGCCTTCACCTCGGTGTTGATGGCGCGCGCCACCTCATCGCGGGGCAGCAGGTCAGGGGTGCGCCGGGCCTTGCCGTCGGCCGATCCTGTTTGTTCAGCGAGCCACTGGTCGGCCTCCTCCTCGGTCTCCGCGTACTGGCCCTTGAACACCGAGGGGATGTAGTTGAACATGAACCGTTTGCCCTCGGAGTTCTTCAGAACCCCGCCGTCGCCGCGGACACCCTCGGTGACCAGGATGCCCTTCACCGACAGCGGCCAGACCATACCGGTCGGGTGGAACTGGATGAACTCCATGTTGACCAGCGACGATCCGGCGCGCATCGCCAGGGCGTGGCCGTCGCCGGTGTACTCCCAGGAGTTCGACGACACCTTGAACGACTTGCCGATACCGCCGGTGGCCAGTACCACCGCGGGCGCCTCGAACAGGATGAACTTGCCGGTTTCGCGCCAGTAGCCGAACGCCCCGGCTACTCGTTTTTCGCCGGTGGAGTCATCCAGGATCAACTCGGTGATCGAGCATTCGGCGAAGATCTTGATCCGGGCGTCGTAGTCACCCAGTTCGGCCTTGTCCTCCTGCTGCAGCGAAACGATCTTCTGCTGCAGAGTGCGGATGATCTCCAGACCGGTGCGATCACCGACGTGGGCCAGCCGCGGGTAGGTGTGGCCGCCGAAGTTGCGTTGGCTGATCCGGCCGTCCTTGGTCCGGTCGAACAGCGCGCCGTAAGTCTCCAGTTCCCACACCCGGTCGGGGGCCTCCTGGGCGTGCAGTTCGGCCATCCGCCAGTTGTTCAGGAACTTGCCGCCACGCATGGTGTCGGCGAAGTGCACCTTCCAGTTGTCCTTGGAGTTGGCGTTGCCCATCGCCGCCGCGCAGCCGCCCTCGGCCATCACGGTGTGGGCCTTGCCGAACAGCGACTTGGACACCACGGCGACCTTCAGGCCCCGCTGGCGCGCCTCGATGACGGCCCGCAGACCTGAGCCACCGGCGCCGATCACGACGACGTCGTAGGAATGCCGCTCGATCTCAACCATCTGACCTCACTAAACTGTCGGTGTAAGTGGTGCTCAGCCAATGAATCTCAGGTCGGAGATGGTGCCACTGGCCACCAGCATGACGTAGAAGTCGGTGAACATCAGAGTGCCCAGGGTGATCCAGGCGAACTTCTTGTGGTGCACGTTCAACTCGCTGATTTTGGTCCATGACCAGTACCGAACCGGATGCTTGGAGAAGTGCTTGAGCCGTCCGCCCATCACGTGCCGGCACGAGTGGCAGGACAGCGTGTACAGCCACAGCAGCACGACGTTGGTGACCAGGACGATATTGCCCAGGCCGAATCCGAAGCCGGACGGGGAGTGGAAGGCCTGGATGGCGTCCCAGGTGTTGATCAGCGAGATGATCGCGGCGATGTAGAAGAAGTACCGGTGCAGGTTCTGCAGGATCAGCGGGAAGCGGGTCTCGCCGGTGTACTTCGCGTGCGGTTCGGCAACCGCGCAGGCGGTCGGGGACTGCCACACCGAGCGGTAGTAGGCGCCGCGGTAGTAGTAGCAGGTGATCCGGAACAGCAGCAGGAATGGCAGCGACAACAGTGCGTAGGGCAGCAGCGACAGCGGGCCGGTCCCCGGCAGGATCTGCGGCCAGAACTCACTGGCCTCCCCGCACTTGACCGATAGGCATGGCGAGTAGAAGGGCGTCAGATAGTGGTACTTCTCGACGAAGAAGTGGTCCCGCTGGAACGCCCGGACGGTCGCATAGATGACGAACGCCGCGAACCCGAGATCGGTGAGGATCGGGGACTTCAGCCAATTGTCGGTGCGCAGGGTCTTCTGCGCGATTTGGGCCCGGCCCGGCGAGAAGACGCCGGTGGCACGCCGATTGGCTGTGGGTGCGCTCATCTGCAGTGATCCCCTTCGAGTCAACTGCTTTCGAACACTACTCAGGAAACCGCCCTGAAATGAAGCCGGGTCAGCGCCGGTTATGCCCGCCCACACCCTCGTCGTCGATACCGGCCCAGAACTCGCGGTCGTACGGGGTGTCGGGTACTGGGATCTTCTCCCCGGAGCCCACCACGGTGTGGGTGGCGAACTCGAGCTCCCCGGCATCCATTTCGAGAATTTCCAGGTCACCGACGATTCGTTCGGTGTCGAGGACCACCCGGCGCATGGCCGGGCTATCGCCGTAGCGGTGCTGCAGCGAGGTCACGCACTGGCGCAGATTGCCGATCAGATGGTGCAGTTCGGCGAGTTCGGTGGCTTTGGACATCGGGGCTCCTCGGGGGCCGGAAGTGTCAGGAATCACACTATTGATCCGATGTTAGCCCCGTTCGCGCTCAGCGGCAGGCGGTCTGGCCGCCGTCCGCGGGTGCGCGCCGCGGAGATCAGCCCGTGGATAAATCCGAACTCGGCGGGAGCGCGGACAGGTCTTTCAAATCAAGTTTGCTGGAAAAAGCAAATAACGGACATCTGCTGAATGGACAGCTATCTCCGGAACACCCTAGGCTCAGCCCCACTGCAGCCCGGAGGGGGCGGCCAGTGGGAGGGTTGCGGATGGTGCTCAACGTCAACACAGCAACGGTCGAGGTGTCGGCTGCCACCGAATCGGGCATCGGAGCGGCGCTGACCGTTGCGACCTCGGCGGCGGCCGCGGTGCTCACCGGGGCATTGCCGATGGGGGCGGATCTGGACTCTGCCCAGTTCGCGGCGGCCTTGAATGCGGCCGGCGCGTCCTTCGTCGGTGTGGCGGGAGGGCATATGGCCAACCGCGAGATGTTCGCCGGCGCACAGCAGATCGCAGCCGCGACGTATACCGCCACCGACGTCGTCAACAACGCGGCCCTGTCGCTGTAGGGCTTTGTCATGCCGGATCCCACCTGGCCGTCGTCGCCGCCCGAGGTCAACTATCTGCGGTTGGCCGGAGCGGGCGCGGGCGGCACCGCGACGACAATGGCCAGCGCAGCCGCGTGGCAGGCACTGGCGGTCGGCAACGAAGCGGCTGCCTCCGTCTCCACGCTTAACACGGTTGCGACGGCAGTGAACTTCGAGGGTGTGGGCGGGACGAGTTCCGCCGCCACCGTCACCGGGTTAAACGCGTCCCTGCATCTGCTGGCGGGCTGGGCCCAGGAGAAGTCACCGATCGCGATGAGTGCGGTGGCGGCCTACGAGACCGCGGTCTCGTCGATGATCCCGGCCGAGGTCTCGATGGCGAACCGGGCTGAACAGGCGGCTGATGTCGCGTTGAACCCACTGGTCCTGGGTGCTTTGACGCCGATGATCGTGGCCCTGGATGCCGAGTACTTCGGGGAACACTGGCCGCACAACGCGAGCGCGGGCGTCCTCTACGGAACCGCGCTCGCGGCGCTTGCGGCGGCCCTGGCGGTTCCGCCGCCGGTCTCACCGCCGGGGGCGAGCAGCACGGCGCCGATCACGGCCGCAGCCGCTGTGGCCCGCGGCGCCGGTCAGGTGGCGGCCGGGGAGGCGCTCAAGGAATCTGGGCAGGCGGCCAAACTGGCCGGCGAGGGGGCTGCGGTTCCGGCGGAGGCCGCCGGGCAGGCGGGGTCGATGCTGGCCCAGCCGATCCAGGCCGCTGCGGGAGCGCTACAACCGGTGCTGGGGATGTTCCAATCCCCTGTACAGGCAGCGCAGGGGTTGACCGGTCTGCCGCAGTTGTTGTTGGGATCGGTGGGCGGACGTGCGGGCAGCGCCCTCGCCGCCGAACCCGAGATCCCGGTAGGCCTGCTCGGTGCGGTGGGCGCCGGCGGGGGTGCTGCCGGGATCGGAGCCGGGGGCGGTGCCGGATCGATCGGGGCGGCCTCGGTGGGGGCCGGCGGCGGAGGCGTCGGCGGCGGGGTCCCAGGCGCGGGCCTGACCAGCTTCACCAGGCCCACCAGCAGTTTCACCCCGGAGAACGGCGGCGGTCGGCCGGTCGGGCTGAAACCCGGCCTTCTTGGAGCAGCCGAGTTGAAGGCACCCGGCGCATCGGCGATGAGCGGTGCTGCGATGCCGCTGTCGCCGGCCCATGCCGGGATGCTGGGTCAGGGCAAAGAGTCGAAGGGTGCCGAAGACGTCGTTCGCGTCCGTGTCGTGCTTCCCGGTGGCCAGCCGGCTGGCGGATCCACATAGCTAACTTTTTTAACACTGAGGTGCTTATCCACAGATTTGCCAGAGGTGAAGTGACAGCCGCTGCGGCGGCATCGAATACTCAGAGCTCCCCGTCCGGGGGTCGGCCACACGTTTCACAACTCACAAGGAGCACAACATGACACTTGTCGTCACGCCGGAGGTGCTGCGTAGCACGCGGCAGGCCATCGAGTCCGCCCTCGAGCACGCGACGGCCATCGCCAGTGGCTACCTCAGCAGCCATGAGGGGCTTGGTTCCGCCGTCTGGGGCGGCCGGGCCCAATTGGCGTCGGTGGGCACCGCCACCCAGATCAACCATGACTTGCAGCAGACGATCACCGGCGGCACCCGACTGGCTCACGGTCTCGGCCAGGCGGCGTCGCTGATGGAGCAGCACGAAACCGACGCCGCCCACAGCCTGACCGGCTTCGCCACCAACGCCTGATTACCCCTACCCCGAAAGGACCTCTTCACATGTCGGACAGCATCACGTACAACCACGGCGGCGTCGCCGACTTCGCCTCCGATGTCGGGACTCGCTCCGCCCAGTTGATGGAGATCCACGACGACGTTCTGCAGCGCACCAACGCCGTCGCGGACTTCTTCCAGGGTGCCGCGGCGACGGCGTTCCGGGAGTCGCAGATGCAGATGCTGCAGGGTCTGCAGGGTCTCATCCAGACGATGAACCAGCACGGCCAGACGATCGGCAGCGTCAACGAGAGCGCTCACCATACCGACGTGATGATGGGCAATCTCTTCTAACGGTCGATCCGTTTCAACGGTGGGGCGCACCCGGCGTGCGCCCCACCCCTATGTGGGGGAACAGCGTATGTGGGGGAAACAATGTTGACGACGACTCTCGACGGCCTCTGGGTGCTCCAGGTGCTCTCCGGCATCGAGGTGCTGGCGCCCGAAGTTGGTCTGCGCCCGCATCTGCCGAGCGCCGAAACCATCGGGATGGCGCTGGCGCACCCGGTGGCCGCGGAACTGCGGGCGGCCGGGGTCATCGACTCCGCCGGTGAGGTGGATCCGGCGGTGCTCGAGTGGCTCACCGTGCTGTCCCGCCGAGAAGTCGGCCTGGTGCTCCATGCCCGGACACCTGCCGCGGAGAACGAACCGGTGCGGGTCTTGTTGGCCCGGTTCGCCCGGTGGTGGGTCAGTGTGGAGCGGTTCGGAATGCTGTCCCGGGTCAGCGGGGTCGGGACAGCCACAACCGAACCGGCGGCGGGCCTGCTGATCCATGGCGAGATCGAGCGTCTCTGCGGCGTGATGGCGCCGGCCGCCGCCCCGCCGGTGACAGTCGACGCCGGGCGACTTCTTGCTTCCGTTCGTGATCGGACCGGGCTGCGGACCTTCTTCGCCGAGTGCCGATACGACAGCGATCAGGTCGGCACGCTGATGCTGGCTGCGGACAGCGAGCGTTCGGCCCAGGCCTCCCTGGTGGCAGTCCAGGCCGGCATCGCGTGCTCCTCGGCGCGATCGCATATCGCTCCGGACGCCGTGACGATCATTGACACCCCGCAGGGCAGGTTGCTCGCCGAGCGGGTCCAGCGCGCGGGCAGGTCCTGGTTGATCGTCAGCCCGGGGTCGGCGGCCGCCATCGCATCGGCCGTGCAGACGCTGATGCGCCGACTACCGGCCCGAGAAGCCTGGTATTCCCACCGAAAGGCGGTCTAGGAGATGACGTCCCCGTGGAAGGAGGCCGGGCGCGCAGCCGACCGACCGCAGGACTCTGTTTCCGGGACACTGCGCATCTCGGATCTGGTTGCACCGCGCAAGATTCCGCCCGGATCCGGATGGCGTCGGCTCGTCCACACCATGTCGTTCACAACGGTCAATCCCGGTGAATCGCCCGCCGAACGGCACTACCGGGAGTTACGCGAACGCATCCGCCGGCATGTCCGGAAGCAGTATGTGATCGCGTTCGTCTCCGGGAAGGGCGGAGTCGGCAAAACCACGATGACGGCATGTGTCGGGGGCATTTTCCGGGAGTGCAGGCCAGAGAATGTCGTCGCCATCGACGCCGCCCCCGGGTTCGGCACCCTCGCCGGCCGGATCGATGAGTCCCCGCCGGGCGACTACGCGGCCGTCCTCAACGACACCGATGTCCAGGGTTACGCGGACATCCGGGAGCATCTGGGGCAGAACACGATCGGGCTGGATGTGCTGGCCGGCAATCGCGCATCGGATCAGCCACGGCCCCTCGTAGCGGCGATGTTCAGCGGCGTTCTGTCACGTCTGCGACGAACCCACAACGTGATCCTCGTCGACACCTCCGACGACCTCGAACACCCGGTCATGAAGGCGGTTCTCGATTCGTCCGACACTCTCGTCTTCATCTCCGGTCTGACCGCCGACACCTCGCTGCCGGTCACCAGGGCGATCGACCTGCTTCGCTCGATGGGTTACCACGAGTTGGTATCGCGCAGCATGGTGATCCTCAATGACAGTCGGGACGCCTACGACAAGGCCGCGGTGGAGTACTTGACCCAGCGCTTCAGCCAGACCGGTGCAGTCGTGGAGTTCATGCCCTTCGACCGCCACCTTGCCGACGGCGGGATCATCGACACTGCAACCGAATTGCACAGGAAAACCAGGCTGAGGCTGTTCGAGATCACCGCGGCCCTGGCCGACAAATACGTACCGGATGCCGACAGGCCGCGTTGATGGCCAGGGTCTCATTTCCGGCGCGCTGTGCGGTCGCCGTCATCTGCGGTGAACACCTCGTCTCACAGGTGTATCCGGCCTCGGTGCCGGTCGAAGTGTTCATCGACAACATCATCGAGTTGCTCAATGACGACCTGAAGCGGCGCGGTGCGGTGCCGCTCGACCCGGGCTCGGGATACGAACTTACGCGGGCGAACGGAACGCGTCTGGATCTCAGGAAGACCCTCGATGACATGGGCATCGAAGACGGCGCGACGCTGGTGCTGGTACCGGTCGAGCAAGGGGATTCCTTTGAGCCGCAGTATGAGTCGCTGTCGACTGCGCTGGCCCGGGTCGGCAAGCGGATGTTCGCACCGGTGACCGCCGAGGCGGCGGTGCGGACGGCGCTGGCAATACTGGCCATGGTCGTGTTCACGATGTTGGGGCTAACCGCCGTCACCCGTTTGCGCGCCGACACACCGATCTCAGCGGTCGCGGCTTTGGCGATCGGGACACTCCTGGCGATCGGAGCCTTCGCTGTCTGGCGGTGGTGGCCGGGCCACCGGGAGTTATTCGGCGGCCTGGCCTGGCCTGCGGTCCCGTCGCTGGCGGTTGGCCTCGCGGCTGCGGCGCCCGGACCGGTCGGTAGCGCACATCTGTTCATCGCTGCACTCGCGGTCGCCGTTCTGACCGGCGGACTCGTCGCGGTTGACGGGCGGTATGTCACCATCGCGACGGCGGTGGTGACGCTCTGTATGGTTGGCGGTCTTGCCGCGGCGGTCCGGATGTGGGCGCCCGTGACAGCTCAGCGGCTCGGGATGTGCGCCTTGATAGGCCTTCTCATCCTCATCACGATCAGTCCGACGATAGCCTTGTGGGCTGCGCGGCTGAGACCGCCGCATTTCGGGTCGATCACCGGACGTGATCTCTTCCGCCGCGATGACGGTATGCCGGTGGATGCCGTCATGCCCGTCGATGAGGATGCCGACCGGGAGTCCAACGCCGACGACACACCGCGAGGGGCCGTCGTCGCCGCCGCGGCCGGGCGCGCCAACGGCGTTCTGACGGGTATCTGCGCGGCGGCCGCGCTCTGCCTGCCGGTTGCGGTCTGGGCCACATTGGCGCCGGGCCAACCGCGGGGAAACGCCGCTGCGGTCCTGGCGGCACTGTTCGTCGTCATCTTCATCAGCCGGGGCCGCGCCTTCGCCGACCGGCGCCAGGCGATCGCTCTGGTCTGCGGCGCCGCGGCCGCCGTCTGCAGTGGTGTCACGCGCTACCTGATCGCCTACCCCGGGGATCCGGTCGGACCGCTGCTGTGGAGCAGTGTCGTCCTGGTGGCCTTCGCCGGCACCGGTCTGGCGGCGGCGTTGCTGGTTCCGGTCACCCGGTTCACGCCCCTGGCCCGGATGCTGGCCGAGTGGCTGGAGTTGGCCGCCATCGTGGTGGCTCTGCCCCTGGCCGCCTGGCTCGGTGGTCTTTTCACCTGGGTGCGGATGCGATGAGGTTCATCAGCCACCGGCTCACCGCCGTCACGTTGGTGGTTCTACTGACCGGTTTAGTGTCGAATTTCCCGTCGGCGCTGGCACTCGACGCTCCGACCGTCGACCCGTCGCTGGTACCACCCGACGGTGCGCCGGGACCGGATCAGCCCATGCGACAGAGCAACACCTGCGCCCGAACGGTCGCCGTCGCAGAACCCAACGTCGCGCTACCTGCCCCAGGCTTCGCCATGTTGGACGTCAGCAAGGCCTGGCAGCACTCGACCGGCAACGGTGTTTCTGTCGCCGTCATCGACACCGGGGTCAGTCCCAACCGCCGACTTCCGGTGGTCCCCGGCGGCGACTACATCATGGGTGGCGACGGCCTGGCGGACTGTGATGCCCACGGCACGATCGTGGCATCGCTGATCGCGGCCGCGCCGAATGGTTCGGCGATGCCCGCGGCCGTCCCGGCGACCCCGGCCTTCCCGCCACCGGCCGGCGGTCCTCCGGTTACCGGTGCGGCCCCGCCCCCCGGCGGTCCGGGTCCGGCCCCCGCATCGCCAGCGCCTTCGGCTACGGACCGGACCGACCCGGCTCCGGTCGCGGTGTCGCCCGCCAACCCCGGTGCGCCGGACGGAGTTGCGGGTGTGGCACCGCACGCGACGGTCATCTCGATCCGGCAGTCCTCCCGCGCGTACGAGCCGCAGAATCCGGGTTCGGGCGACTTCGAGGCGCGGAGGAAGGCGGGTACCGTCGCAACGCTTTCCCGGGCGATCGTGCATGCCGCCAATCAAGGCGCCCAGGTCATCAATGTCAGCGTCACCGCCTGCGTCTCATCGGCGGATCCTCTCGACCAGCGCGCGATCGGTGCGGCCGTCTGGTACGCGGCGACGGTCAAAGACGCCGTGATCGTCGCAGCCGCCGGAAACGAGGGCGAGGACGGTTGCGCGCAGAACCCCGCCTTCAATCCGCTCGACGCGGATGATCCCCGCGACTGGCGGAACGTCAAGACCGTGTCATCGCCATCGTGGTTCGCCGATTACGTTCTGTCGGTCGGGGCCGTCGACAACACCGGTGCCCCATTGGCCAAGAGTTTGGCCGGACCGTGGATCGGGGTGGCCGCGCCCGGGGTCGCCATCATGGGGCTTTCGCCGCAGACCGGCAACCCGGTCAACGCCTACCCGCCGGTCAGGCCCGGAGAACCGAACTCCCCGTTCTGGGGAACCAGCTTCGCCGCGGCCTACGTCAGCGGTGTCGCCGCCCTGGTGCGGGCGAAATACCCGAAACTGACCGCCCGGCAGGTGATCAACCGGATTCTGCAGACGTCCCACAACCCACCCCGCGGGGTGGACAACCAGGTTGGCTACGGAGTCGTCGACCCCGTGGCAGCGCTCACCTTCAACGTTCCGCCGGGGGATCGCGCGGCACCCGGTGCCCACATGCGGGTCATGACGCCAGCCCCGCCGCCGCCGCCGCCCGATCGCCGGGCCCGCACCATCGCCATGGCGTTCGCCGGGGTGGTGGCGGTCAGCGTCGTCCTCGCCGCGATCGTCGCGCGGGCCCGGAAGGCCAGATGACGGCCGGCGCCCGACTCGCCGTCACCACCGGGGTCTTGCTCGGTGCGGGATTCGGCTGGAGCGTGGGCGGATCTGTCGGCGCAGGAATCGGTCTGGCGCTGGGCCTGATCCTCCTGGTCGTGCCCTTTCGCAGGCAACCGTTGTGGTCGTGGGCTGCGATCTTCCTCCGCCGGAACCGGCCGATGGATCTGCTGGTGCCATCGACGGTCGCCAACGACCGCTGTGGGGGCGGCGTCCGCTATCAGGACGGAGTGGCCGTGACGGCGATCCAGATCCTCGGAAAGCCCTTCCAGCCGACACATTTCACCGGGTCGACATCGGCGACGACACCGAACAGCCTCGATCTCGGTGAGCTGTTCCCGCTGATGCGACACGGCCTCGGACTGGCGGTCGAGTCGATGAGCATCGTCAGTGCGGGTTCCCGGCGTCGTGGCAGCGGTGACTACCCGCGGGTCTACGACACCCTGATCGGGACGCCGCCATATGCCGGCCGACGTGAAACATGGCTGCTGATCAGGGTGTCCGCCCTGGAAAACGGCGATGCCTTGCGGTGGCGGCCAACGATCGGGACGGCGGCGCTGTCGGCGGCGCAGCGGATCGCGGTGATGCTGCGGTGCAAAGGTATTCGCGCCAGAGTCGCGACTTCGACGGATATTGCCGATTTGGACAAGCGGCTCGGCGCCAGCGCACTGGAGCCGCACAACCGTCGATGGCACACCCTTCGCGGCGATACCGGGTGGCAAACCTCCTACGCCTACCGGGCAGGCGATCTCAGCTCCGCCGTCCTCGACCAGGCGTGGACACTGCGCGCCGATGCAATCGTCCAGAACGTCACCCTCTACCCCGACGGCACCGGCTCGGCCACGGTGACGGTGTGCACGCCCCAGCCCCCTACTGCCTGCCCCAGCGTCATGCTGCAGACCCTGCCCGGCGAACAGGCGCAGACTTTGGCGGCGGCGCTCTGCGGCCCGCGACCTGATATTCGCTGCCTGGACCGGGCGGAACTTCCGGATTCGCTGGTGATTCCGGTCGGACCCTCCGGTGTGCTGCTCGGTAGGACCGCCGGTGGCGACCGGCTTTCGCTGCCCTTCGGCGATCCCGGGGAGCAGACCCGGATTCATATCGTGGCGGAGGACGCGATCGCGAAACGGATCATCATTCGCGCGGCGGGTGCGGGGGACCGGGTCACCGTCCACAGCACCGATATCGCCAGATGGGAGAGCGTTCGGATGCCCGATGTCGCCGTCATCGAACATCCGCGTCCGGCAGCGGGGACGACTCTCAGCGTGCTCGACGGGACCGTCTCACCGGCGCCGCGACCCCAGACGGTGATCTCGGTGGACCCGGCCGGGACGGCAATGGAATCCACTGCCGATGTCGTCGTCGTGCAGACCGGCCCGCAGTCCGTCGAGGTCACGGTGGCGGGCCGCAGTTATGAGGTGGACATGGAGTTCTTCCGGGCCGAGAACCGATACATGGGTGCGGGATCGCAGGCCGTGGTCGCCGATATGGAAACGGTGGAGTAGGCCGTGTCGAACGCCACCGCGACCGTCACTGCGCGCCGGCACTTCGATCAGGCGATGGCCGTGCTCGAATCCGATACCCGCAACGCCCGCCGACTGTTCCGGGATGCGACGGAGATCGATCCGGCGATGGCCGACGCCTGGTTGGGGCGGATCGCATCCGGCGATACCGAACTCGCGACGCTGCGCAACCTGTACGCGTACGGGACGCGGTTGCACCGGGAGTCCAACCGGTTGGGGGTCAGCCTTGCAGCGGTCCTGAAAGCCGGCCCCTACCTGTCGATCACCGTGACCGAGGCCTCGCACGCCGGTATCGCTCTGGCGAGCGCCCTGGTGGACGAGAAGCACTACCAGACTGCCGCGGCGCTACTGGCCGACGATGCGCTGCTAGACGGTTGGGAAAACCACCAATGGCGCCAGTACGTCCGCTGTTACCTGATGCACGCGACCCAGCGCTGGCCCGATGTCCTCGCGGAGGCAGCGCGTACCCTGCCGGCCCAGGCGCTGATCATGTCGGCGGTCACCGCCGGGATCAGTGCACTGGCCGCCCATGCCGCGGTACATCTCGGTCAGGCGCGGGTCGCGCTGGATTGGGCCGACCGGATCGATTTGCGGCCGGGCCGGCCCTCGGCCGACGCGGTACGCCGCAGTCTTCTCGAATCGGAGGCCACCGTGCTGGATCCGGCCGAGTTCCCGCTGCTGGTGGCGGATCTCGCGTATCTGCGTGGAATGGCCCACCGGCAACTCGGTGAGCCGGAACGGGCGGAGGTCTGGCTGTCGAAGGCCGCGGTCGGCGGAGTGCTGACAGATCCAGCGAAACAGGCCCTGGCCGACCCTCGACTGCAACTCGTGGTCACCGATGAGGTGACCATCGACAGCAGAACCGATAAGTGGGATGTCAGTACAGAAAAGTCAGCAGAGCTCCGCGCCGAGGGCGAGAACGAGCAGCGGCGGGCCGAACTCCTGACGGAAGGCCGCGCACTGCTCGACAATCAGGTCGGACTGGCCGACGTCAAACGGGCGGTTGCCGAACTCGAGGACCAGATCGACGTTCGGGCGCTTCGGCTGGCACACGGACTTCCGGTGACCAACCAGACAAACCACATGCTTCTGGTGGGTCCGCCCGGAACCGGCAAGACAACCACGGCGGAGGCACTCGGCAAGATCTACGCCGGTCTGGGTATCGTCCGGAACCCGGAGATCATCGAGGTGAAGCGATCCGACTTCTGCGGCGAGCACATCGGCTCGTCAGGCCCGAAGACCAATGAACTGATCGATCGTTCGCTGGGCCGCATCCTGTTCTACGACGAGTTCTACAGCCTGGTGGAACGCCACCACGACGGCCGGCCGGACATGATCGGGATGGAGGCCGTGAACCAGTTGCTGGTCGCACTCGAGGTGCACCGATTCGACTTCTGCTTCATCGGGGCCGGTTACGAACGGGAAGTCGACGATTTCCTGAAGGTCAACCCCGGACTCGCCGGCCGTTTCAACCGCAAACTGCGCTTCGACTCCTACAGCCCCGTCGATCTTGTTGAGATCGCCGTCCGGTACGGCGGACCCAGGGCGACCGTGCTGGACCCGGAGGCGAGGGTTGCCTTCAATGCCGCCTGTCACAAGGTGCGGGCCTACCTCGCCCCGGACGGTACCCATGGCATCGACGTCATGCAGAACGGCCGGTTTGCCCGCAACGTCGTGGAACGGGCTGAGCGGCTGCGGGATTCGCGGGTGGCCGCCCAGCACCGGCTTGACCGCGGGTCGGTCACGGTGGCTGACTTGGAGATGCTCCGCGCCCATGACATCGTTGCGGCAGTCACGGCGGCGTGCGCCGAGAAGCACGTTCCCATCGAACTCTGAGCCATCGGGTGTGGGTGTTATCCAGGCGCAGAGGGATTTCCGCCTGCGTAGCGCCCACGTCCGGCGATGCAGCCCTCAGCGCACCGGGCTGAAACGCTCCAGTTGGGTGGGCGGGCCGTCGACCGGGGTCGGTGGCAGCACCAGGCTGATGCCGTCGATCACCCGGACCACGTTGTGGGTCTGGCGGTCGAAGTTCAAGGTCCCGTGCTGGAAGTTCTGCACGATCCACTCCGGTTCGGCGATCTCCCCGCTGGTGGGCAGGCCCAGCGCGCCGCGTTCGTAGCCCAGCGAGGCCCACGCCTCGTAGATGGCCCCGGTCAGCGGCTGGGCACCGGTATCCGGTGACCAGTACATGGCGCCGCGCTGGAAGGTCGCGTAACGGGTGTCGCCGGTGCCGGCGGCTTCCGGTGAGGTCGGCATCCCCAGCGGGCTGGCCTGGCCGCCCTCGGACTCCCAGCGGGCCAGAATCGCCCCGCCCCGCAGGGTGTCAACGACATCGGGCGGGCCGTTGAACGCCGCAGCCAGACGGCGGATCTCACCGAGGGCGGCGTATCCGGCGTTGCCCGGGCATTCGGTGTTGCCGACGTCTCGGTGGGCGAAGATCTCCGGCAGGGTCACGGTGCGGCCGCCCGGGACCACGGTGTGCTGGCCGCCGTCGGATTTCAGCGCCACCATTCCGAGCGGGTCGACCTGATCCAGGCTCAGTCGCCAGCCGAGCAACCGGCCGGCCGTGCGCACCATGACCTCCGGCGGGGCGACCTCCTCGAAGTCGCCGATCAGCGAGACGCCCCACACATCGCGGTTGAAACCGCCGGTGTGCGAGCCCAGCACGTCCTTGGTGATTCCACCGGCCCTGCCCTCGAAGACCTGTCCGTACTTGTCCACCAGGGCGTTGTAGGCGATGTCGCACCAGCCCAGCGTCATGGTGTGGTAGGCGTAGATCGACCGGATGATCGCCGCGGAATCCTCGGGCTGGTAGTCGTTGCCGGTGGCGGTGTGGTGCAGCACCGCCGCGCGGACGCCGTCGCCGTAGAACGGCCCGCCGCACCGGCCACCGGTGCCGGCGCCCCACTGGGCGCGGCTGATGATGTTGGGTGGCTGTCCCGGTCCCAGCGCCGCGGTGGGCGGGGTCCACTGGGTGTCGACCGGAGCCTGCGGCGGGCTGATGAGCACCGCCGACATGGTCTGGCTTAGGGGCTCCTGGGCGTTGGCGGGGATGTAGCCCAGCTCGCGGCCGGCGTCCAGGCCGCTCTGCGCGGGTTCGATGGTCACCGGCGCGTCGGCGGGCCGGGTAACCGCGATCTGGACCGTGTTGGTGTCGCCGACGTACACCGGATCGGTGCCCTGGGTGCCGTTGCCTTCGACGTCCTCGGAACCGAGCTCGAACCGCTCGGCGTTGTACCAGGGCCCCCAGGATCCGTCGGCGCGCTTGGCCCGCAGCCGTGCCGTCGTGCCGGTCAGATCCGATCCGGTCAACGCCACCATCGAGAACGGCGTCTCCTGACTGATCTCCCGGACGGTCTCCCCGCCGCCAACGCCGGCCAACGGCTGCTGGGCCAGAACGGTGTCGTCGGCGAGTGCGTGCTGCTCGTCGTCGCCGGGCAGGCCGCCCACCGCCCACGGCACCATCACGACTGTCGCCGCGATGGCGGTCAACAGGATCGTCGGGGTGGGGCGACGGGGCGACACATCGCGAATGTTACGTATGAGTCAGCAGTTGCCAGCGTTACGACACGGGCCAGTGATGACTATGTGACTGCCGAATACTGCAACGGCACCGCAGGGGCTTGCACCGGCCTCGGGACCGGTCTCACCCTGCGGTGCCGTTTCGGTGCAGGTCTCTCGGCGGGGATACCCTTCCGGGCTCAGCCGATCTGGGATGCCAGGTCGCCGGCGGCCTCGACCACAGGCGCTGCGGCAGCCGGCGCGGCGGCGGCCGCCCCGGCGTTCTGCATGGCCTGGGTGATGCCCGGTACGACGATGCCCTTGAGTAGATCCACGGCTTGGCCGACACCGAGTTGGTTGGCCGCGCTGGTGAGATCGCTGATGATGCCGCCGGAACTGGCCGCGGGTGCGGCCGGCAGGCCGATCGTCGGATCGCCCAGGATCGGGTAGGTCCCGGCGACCGGTCCCAGCGGGGCGCCGATCGGCGTCTCGGTGGGCAGTCCTATTCCACCGGGCAGTCCGATCCCGGTGGGGCTCGTCAGCGGGTCGATGCCCAACTGCGGAGTCGTCAGACCGGGAGCGGTCAGCCCCGGATCGGTCAGCGATGGAGTCGCTGCGGCACCCGGCGCGGTCAGGCCCGGTGTCAGGCTGGGCGTGGTCAGGCCCGGCACCGTCAGGCTCGGCGTGGTCAGATCCGGCACCGTCAGGCTCGGCGTGGTCAGATCCGGCACCGTCAGGCTCGGCGTGGTCAGGCCCGGTGCCGTCAGGCTGGGCGTGGTCAGGCCGGGCGTGGTGAGGCCCGGTGTGGTGAGGCCCGGTGTGGTCAGGCTCGGTGTGGTCAGGCCGGGTGCCGTCAGGCTGGGCGTGGTCAGACCCGGGGTGGTCAGACCAGGAGCGGTCAGCGGACCGGTCTGCACCGGCTGCGACCCGGCCGGGCTGAGTCCGGTGGGCAGCGGCGGCAGGTTGATGCCGAACTGCGACAGGCCGGCCTGCAGGGCGGACAGGATCTCGTTGGGCAGATCGGTGACGACCGCTGCACGAGTGAATTCACGGTGCTCGGGTGCCGGCTGACCGGAGGTCAGTTGGATGACACCGAGCACCGCGAACGGGCTGGCGACGGCCAAGGCGCCGACCGCGCTCATGGCTGTCGAGATCTTGCGACGACGACGGTTCGGCACGGAAGTCTCCTCAATCTGGACTACTCGGTTCGGGATTTCTCGAACCCTGTGACGATGTTAAGGCTGGGGTTGCTGTGACTGGAGTGACGATGCGCAATCGTGAGGGAATCGCGACATTGAGTTCGCCTGCCCGGTGGGCGCTTTCAGCGCACTTTCTGCGGGTCGCCGCGGTCCGCCACGCGGTTGGCCGGCCCCGGGTCGGATAACCTAGGCGCCGATGACCGCCACCGATTCCCGATCCGCCGATAGCGACGCTCGCTTCGATCTGTTCGTCGTCGGCTCCGGCTTTTTCGGGCTGACGATCGCCGAACGGGCGGCCACCCAACTAGGCAAGCGGGTGCTGGTCGTGGACCGCCGCGGGCATATCGGCGGCAACGCCTACTCCGAGCCCGAACCGGAGACTGGTATCGAGATCCACCGCTACGGGGCACATCTGTTCCATACCTCCAACCAGCGGGTCTGGGATTACGTCCGGCAGTTCACCGAATTCACCGGATACCAGCATCGGGTTTTCGCCATGCACGACGGGCAGGCCTACCAGTTCCCGATGGGTCTGGGTCTGGTAGCCCAGTTCTTCGGCCGCTTCTACAGCCCGGAGCAGGCTCGGGCGCTGATCGCCGAGCAGGCCGCCGAGATGGACACCGCCGCCGCGGCGAACCTCGAGGAGAAGGCCATCTCGCTGATCGGCCGGCCGTTGTACGAGGCGTTCGTCCGCGACTACACCGCCAAACAGTGGCAGACCGATCCCAGGGAACTGCCCGCCTCGACGATCAGTCGGTTGCCGGTCCGCTACACCTTCGACAACCGCTACTTCAACGACACCTACGAGGGCCTGCCGGTCAACGGTTACACCGCGTGGCTGCAGAACATGGCCGCCGACGACCGTATCGAAGTGCGCCTGGACACCGACTGGTTCGACGTGCGCGACGAGTTGCGCAAGGTGTCCCCGCGGGCCCCTGTCGTGTACACCGGGCCACTGGACCGCTACTTCGACTACGCCGAGGGCCGGTTGGGTTGGCGCACCCTGGACTTCGAGGTCGAGGTGCTGGGATGCGGGGACTTCCAGGGCACGCCGGTGATGAACTACAACGACGCCGATGTCCCCTACACCCGCATCCACGAGTTCCGGCACTTTCACCCGGAGCGCGACTACCCGACCGACAAGACCGTGATCATGCGCGAGTTCTCCCGGTTCGCCGAAGACGACGACGAGCCCTACTACCCGATCAACACCGAATCGGACCGGGCAGTGCTGGCTGCCTACCGGTCCCGGGCCAAGACCGAGACCGCAGCGGCGGCAGTGCTTTTCGGCGGCCGTCTCGGCACTTACCAGTACCTGGACATGCACATGGCCATCGCAAGTGCGCTGAACATGTTCGACAACGTCCTGGCTCCCCACCTGCGCGACGGTGTGCCGCTGACCGCCGACGGCACCGACGAAAGCAGCACCCGATGAGCGAAATACCCTCCGGCCCGGTCATGTCAGGGCAATCCCGTGCGGTGGGCCTGCTCGCCCGGGTGATCCTGCCGCGTCCCGGTGAGCCATTGGACGTCCGCAAGCTCTACATCGAGGAATCCGACACCAACGACCGGCGTGCCCATGCGACCAGTCGCACCACCCTGCAGATCGGCGAAGAGTCCGAGGTGTCCTTCGCCACCTACTTCAACGCCTTCCCGGCCAGCTACTGGCGGCGCTGGTCGACACTGACCTCGGTGGTGCTGCGGGTGGAGTTGACCGGTGCGGCCCGGGTGGACGTCTACCGCTCCAAGGCCACCGGCGCTCGGATCAGCGTCGGCGGCGTGCAGATCGTCAGCGACGAAGCCGGCACGGCTGCAGCGGAATTCGAGGTCGGACTGGAGCCCTTCGAGGACGGCGGCTGGATCTGGTTCGACATCACCACCGACACCGACTGCACCATGCACAGCGCCGCCTGGTACTCCTCGGTGCCGGCACCCGGGCGTGCCGATATCGCCGTCGGGATACCCACCTTCAACCGGCCCGCCGACTGTGTCAATGCACTGCACGCACTGACCTCCGACCCGCTCGTCGACGAGGTGATCGGTGCCGTCATCGTGGTGGACCAGGGTGCCGACAAGGCTGTCGCGCACCCGGGCTTCGCCGACGCCGCGGCTGCACTGGGCGACCGGCTGTCGATCCACAACCAACCCAATCTGGGCGGCTCGGGCGGTTATAGCCGGGTGATGCTGGAGGCGCTGAAAAACACCACCTGCGAGCAGATCCTGTTCATGGACGACGATATCCGCATCGAACCGGATTCGGTCCTCCGGGCGTTGGCGCTCAACCGGTTCGCCAAGACGCCGACCCTGATCGGCGGCCAGATGCTCAACCTGCAGGAGCCCTCGCACCTGCACGTGATGGGCGAGGTGGTCAACCGCGCCAACTTCATGTGGACCAACGCCCCGCACACCGAATACGACCACGACTTCGCGAAGTATCCGCTCAGCGGCGAGGGCGACGACGATGACGACGAGGTCGGCCGCGGCAAGCTGCTGCACCGGCGCATCGACGTCGACTACAACGGCTGGTGGATGTGCATGATCCCGCGGCAGGTGGCCGAGGAGTTGGGCCAACCGCTGCCGCTGTTCATCAAGTGGGACGACGCCGACTACGGGTTGCGGGCCGGTGAGCACGGCTACCCAACGGTGACCATGCCCGGCACTGCGATCTGGCATATGGCCTGGAGCGACAAGGACGACGCCATCGATTGGCAGGCCTACTTCCATCTGCGTAACCGGCTCGTTGTCTCGGCACTGCACTGGGACGCCCCGGTGAGCGGTCTGATCAAGAGCTCGATCAAGGCGACTATGAAACACCTTCTGTGCCTTGAATATTCAACCGTGGCGATCCAGAACAAGGCGATCGAGGACTTCCTGGCCGGCCCCGAGCACATCTTCTCGATCCTTGAGTCGGCGCTGCCGGAGGTGCGGGCGCTGCGCCAGCAGTACCCCGACGCGGTGGTGCTGCCCGGCGCGACCGCGCTGCCCCCGCCCAGCGGCCGGACCAGGGTGCATAAACCTCCGGTGTCGCTGCCCGCCATCGGTCTGCGACTGGCCCGGGGCCTGATCCACCAGTTGCGGACCGCCGATCCCGAGTCGCACACCCGGCCGCAACTCAACGTCCCCACCCAGGACGCCCGGTGGTTCCTGCTGTGCAATGTCGACGGCGTGACGGTCACCACGGCTGACGGTCGCGGGGTGGTCTACCGGCAGCGTGACCGGGCCAAGATGGCCGAGTTGCTCAAAGCATCGCTGCGCCAGCACGTCCGGCTGGCCCGCAAGTACGACCACATGCGCAAGGTCTACCGGCAGGCGCTGCCGGAACTGTCGAGCCGGGGCAAATGGGAGACGGTGCTGCTGGACGAATCGACCGTCGATGCCTGACACCACCGGGCCTGATCGAACCGAGTCCGCGCCCACCGGCGAAGTCGCCGTTCTGGTCGGTGTCCAGTCCACGCTGGCCACTCCGGCGGTACTCACCGTCGCCCGGGCGATGTCGCACTTCGGCGAGCACGCCGCCGGGTGGATGGCGCTGTCCGGGGCCGGCGCCCTGCTGGCGCCGCGACGGCGGCGGGACTGGCTGCTGGTCGGGGTGGGCGCCGTCGCCGCGCATGCCGCGGCGATCGCAGTCAAGCTCGTGGTGCGGCGCCGCCGTCCGCACCACCCGGATATCGACGTCAACGTGGGTACGCCGAGTTCGCTGAGCTTCCCCTCCGCGCATGCGACCTCCAGCACGGCCGCGGCTATGCTGCTGTGCCGGGCCACCCGGTCGCCGCTGCCGCTGGTCGTGGTGCCGTTGATGGCACTGTCGCGCCTGGTCCTCGGGGTGCACTACCCCACCGATGTGCTTGCCGGGATCGGCGTCGGGGCCGCCGTCGCGCGGGTGACGACCCACCTCGGTGGGAGAGGGAGAATGGACGACAGTGACCACGAGTGAGGCTGCGGTCACCGGCCCGCCGAGCAACCTGTTCTCCGCGATCATCAAGGCGATCCGGCCCCGACAGTGGGTGAAGAACCTGCTGGTGCTCGCAGCCCCCCTGGCCGCGCTCGGCGCGGACGTGCATTACGACTACCGCGGCGTGCTGTTCAACGTCGGAATAGCGTTCGTGGTGTTCTGTATGGCGGCCTCGGCGATCTACCTGGTCAACGACGCCCGCGATGTGGAGGCCGACCGGGCTCACCCCACCAAGCGGTACCGGCCGATCGCTGCCGGTGTGCTCCCGGTCGGGGTGGCCTACGGGATCGCCACCGCCCTCGGGGTCGGTTGCCTGGCGATCTCGTGGTGGTTGACACCGCAACTGGCTGTTGTGATGGCCGTCTACCTGGTCATCCAACTGGCGTACTGCTTCGGGCTCAAACACCAACCGGTGCTGGACATCTGCATCGTGTCCTCCGGGTTCCTCATCCGCGCCATCGCCGGCGGCGTGGCGGCCGGGATCCCGCTGTCACAGTGGTTCCTGCTGGTGATGGCGTTCGGGTCGCTGTTCATGGCAGCCGGTAAGCGTTACGCGGAACTGCAACTCGCCGAGCGCACCGGTGCCAAGATCCGGAAATCCCTGGAGAGCTACACCAGCACGTACCTGACCTTCGTCTGGACGTTGTCGGCCACCGCCGTCGTGCTTTGCTACGGACTGTGGGCATTCGAGCAGGACGGCGGTCACGGGTCCTGGTACGTCATCTCGATGATCCCGTTCACCGTCGCGATCCTGCGGTACGCGGTCGACGTCGACGGCGGACTGGCCGGCGAGCCCGAAGAGATCGCGCTCCGCGACCGGGTGCTGCAGCTGCTGGCCCTGGCCTGGATCGGAACCGTCATTGCCGCCGTCGTCCTCGGTTAGCGCCCCGACGCTGCGCCCGGGCGAGCCGCGAACCGGCCGTCCCGCAGCGGCCGCCGGCCACCGGACCTGGCCGGCATACCCCTACACGGCGCTGACCCGGATCAGCCTCTGGGTCACCGTGACGGTGGTCTCGGCGCTGTGGGCGTGGGGGGCGTGGCAACGCCGGTGGATCGCCGACGACGGCCTGATCGTGCTGCGCACCATCCGGAATCTGTTGGCCGGCAACGGCCCGGTGTTCAACGCGGGGGAGCGCGTCGAGTCCAACACCTCCACCGCATGGACCTATCTGGTCTATCTGGGAAGCCTGATCGGCGGACCGCTGCGGCTGGAGTATGTGGCGCTGGCACTGGCGCTGATCTTCAGCGTTGCCGGGGTGGCGATGGTCATGCTGGGAACGGCCCGGCTGTATGCCCCGGGCCTGCGCGGCCGCAGTGTCCTGTTTCTACCGGCCGGCGTCCTGGTCTACATCGCCGTCCCGCCGGCCCGGGACTTCGCCACCTCCGGGCTGGAGAACGGTTTGGTGATCGGGTGGCTGGGCCTGCTGTGGTGGATGCTGGTCTGCTGGGCCCAGGCCGGGGAGAGGCCGGCCGGGCCGTGGTTCGTCGGCGCGCTGGCCTTTGTGGCGGGCCTGAGCGTTCTGGTGCGCCCGGAACTGGCGCTGGTCGGCGGGCTGGCGCTGGTGATGATGCTGATCGCCGAGCGGGGCTGGCGCCGTCGCACACTGATCGTGCTGGCGGGGGGATTGTTGCCGGTCGGCTACCAGATCTTCCGGATGGGTTACTACGCGCTGCTGGTGCCGCAGACTGCGATCGCCAAGGACGCCTCCGGCAGCAAGTGGGGGCAGGGCTTCGTCTATCTGGACAATTTCGCTGCGCCCTATGCGCTGTGGGTGCCCGCGGTGCTGTTGATCGGTCTGGCACTGGTGGTGTCGGTCGGCCGAAGCCGCCTGCGCCGGGATCCGCCGGCCCCCCGGTTTGGTCAGCGCCCGCCGGTCCGCCGTGTCCAGAGTCCGACGGCGGTGGTGGTCTTCATGCTGTTCAGCGGCCTGGTGCAGGCTGTGTACTGGATTCGCCAGGGTGGCGACTTCATGCACGGCCGGGTTTTGCTGACCCCACTGTTCTGTCTGCTGGCTCCGATCTCGGTGATCCCGGTGGCAGTGCCGCGGGGTGGCTGGGCGATCCGGGCCCGGCTGCCGGGCGCGACGGCGGCGTTGTGGCTGGCTCTGGTCGGCTGGGCATTATGGGCGGCGAACTCGGCCGGTATGGGTGCCGATGCCACCCGAGTCACGTACTCCGGGATTGTCGATGAACGCAAGTTCTACTCCCAGGCCACCGGCCATGCCCATCCCGTGACGGCGGCGGATTATCTGGACTACCCGCGGATGCGGGCGGTCCTGGTGGCGATCAACAACACTCCCGACGGTGCACTGCTGCTGCCGTCCGGTAACTACGACGTGTGGGACGTCGTCCCCGCCAAGCCGCCCCCGCCACCCCCGCCCGGTGTCCCGATGGACAGCTGGCGTCGTGAAATCGCACCGCATACAGTGTTTTTCACCAACCTCGGGATGCTTGGCATGAATGTGGGCCTGAACACCCGGGTGATTGATCAGATCGGTCTGGCCAACCCCATCGCCGCGCACACCGCCAGGCTTGACGACGGCCGGATCGGCCACGACAAGAACCTCTTCCCGGACTGGGCGGTCGCCGAGGGGCCCTGGCTCAAGGAACGCCCCTGGATTCCGCAGTACCTCGACGAAGGCTGGATCGAGCAGGCCGGAGTCGCACTGACCTGCCCGCAGACCGAGGAGATGCTGAAGTCCATCCGGGATCCGATGACCCGCCCGCGTTTCATCGGCAATGTCAATCGGGCGCTGGAGTTCACCCGCTACCGGATCGACCGGGTACCCGAATATGACCTGCTGCGTTGCGGACTGGACAAGCCTCCGTCTGACTCTCCGCCGTATACCGGGCTCCCGGCGACCGGGCCTTAGGCTCGGCTGAGATCGCCGGCGACGGCGGAAGCACCCGCCCCCTGCCAATCGACGGCCGACGCTCCGGGCACGGCGCGTATCGGGACCAATCCCGGAGTCACCCCACCATCGGTGTGATTCACTACGTGGCGACGAGTCTTCGGGATAACTCTCGAGATAAGCGCGGTGAGGCGGGTAGAGATGAATGTGGGCGGCATGAAACTGTTCCGAGCCCTGGGCGCGGCGGTCCTGGCACTCGGTGTCTGGGGTGGGACCATCCCGAACGCCCCGACCGCCTCGGCCGCCGGCGTCGAGTATCTGATGGTGCCCTCCACCGCGATGGGTCGGGACATCCCGGTGGCCTTCCAGGGCGGCGGTCCGCGCGCCGTGGTGCTGCTGGACGCCTTCAACGCCGCTCCGGAAGTCAGCAACTGGGTGACGGCGGGCAACGCGATGAGCACCCTGGCCGGCAGCGGCTTTTCGGTCGCGGCCCCTGCCGGTGGCGCCTACAGCATGTACACCAATTGGGAGTTGGACGGCAGCAAACAGTGGGAGACCTTCCTTGCTGACGAGTTGCCGAACTGGCTGGCCGCCAACAAGGGACTGGCCCCCAGTCGGCACGCGATCGTGGGCGCCGCCCAGGGCGGTACTGCCGCTTTGACCCTGGCCGCCTTCCGCCCGGATCGCTACAGCTACGCGGGTTCGCTGTCGGGATTCCTGACTCCCTCCAATACTCAGATGAACGGCATCATCTCCAACGGCATCAACGCCAGCGGCGCCAATATCGACGCGATGTGGGGCGCACCCCAGTTGGGCCGCTGGAAGACCCACGACCCCAACGTCCACGTCGCCCTGCTGGTGCGCAACAACACCCGGATGTGGGTGTTCAGCCCGCAAACGCTGACCTGTAGCGATCCCGCCGCGATGATCGGCGCCTGCGCCGAAGCACAGGGCAGCAACCGCACCTTCTACGCGCACTACCGTTCCACCGGCGGCCGCAACGGACACTTCGACTTCCCGGTCGGCGGCAACCACGACTGGGGTAACTGGGCAGGTCAGTTGGGTGCGATGGTCGGGGACATCTCGGCCGCGATCGGCTGAATCCGACCCGGTGCGCTGATCCGTTAGCCATCTGCAATCGGGCGGTGCCTTGAGCACGTCTGTGCAAGCGGTAGTGTGGGGGCGTGCAACGTCCGGACCGCGGAGCCTCCAGCAAACCCGCTAGGGGGGTTCGCGGGCCGCTACGGATTCCGGCGCACACAATGTTGCTGGCCGGTGTCATGGCTCCGGCGGCCTGGTTGCTGACGGGGTGCGGTTCCGGCGGGGACCTGATCAGCTCAGTGGCGCTGCCCTCGCAGCAGGCCACCGGTTACGTCGAAGGTGCCGACAGTGTCGACATTGCGGCCTCGCCGACCGACGACCGGCATTCCGGGACGCTGGAGTTGACCCCGGCGCAGCGCGATTACCTGGACGCCCTGGCCGCCACCGGTGTGCGGATCTCCAACGAGTTGCGGGCGCTGAGCATCGGTTCGTACGTCTGCCAGGCCCGGGCCGCCGGTCAGAGTGACCAGGCGGTGTGGGATTCGGTGGCGCCGATGGTGCGCAGCGATGTGGCCGCGGCCCGCGCCGCATCCCCGCAGGCGCCCCCCGCCCTTGATACCGACGCGGCCGTGGGGCAGTACATCCAAACCGCCAGCCAACGGCTCTGCTGACACATGCCCCCGAAATCGCGGACGAACAAGGCGAATAACCGGCGCAGACGCCATCGGATCCTGGCGCTGGTCGCCGCCGGTGCCGTCGCGGTGGTCGTCGCACTGGTCGTCGCGATCATCGTGATCCTGGTGCGCCGGCCGGAACCCTCGACCACAGCTATCCCGCCAACCGCGCTGCCGCCCACCAGTGCGCCGGCGATCAAGCCACGGCCGGCCTTCCAGGACGCCAGCTGTCCGGATGTCAGCATGATCGCCATCCCGGGCACCTGGGAGTCCTCGCCGACCGACGACCCGCTCAATCCTGTTCAGTTCCCGATCGCGTTGCTGCTCAGCGTGACCCGCCCGATCCAGGAGCAGTTCAGTCCGGAGCGGGTGCAGGTCTACACCGTCCCCTATACCGCCCAGTTCCACAATCCGCTGTCGGCGGACAAACAGATGTCCTACAACGACAGTCGGGCCGAGGGCACCGCCGCCACCGTGCGAGCCATGACTGAGATGAACAACCGTTGTCCGCTGACCAGTTTCGTGATGGTCGGTTTCTCCCAGGGCGCGGTGATCGCCGGCGATCTGGCCAGCGATATCGGCAATGGGCGCGGCCCGGTCGACGAGGATCTGGTGCTCGGCGTGACCCTGATCGCCGATGGCCGCCGCCAGCCCGGGGTCGGCCAGGACATCGGGCCGATCGTGGCAGGTCAGGGCGCTGAGGTGACCCTCAAGGAGGTGCCGGCGCTGTCGGCCCTCGGGCTGACCATGAGCGGTGAGCGGCCAGGTGGTTTCGGCGCGCTGAACAACCGCACCAATCAGATCTGCGCGCCGGGTGACCTGATCTGTTCGGCTCCGCAGTCGGCGTTCAACATCGCGAACCTGCCGAAGACCCTCGACGTGCTCGCCAGCGGAGCCGGCCAGCCGGTGCACGCGATGTACGCCACCCCGGAGTTCTGGAACCTCGACGGGCAGACGGCCACCGTGTGGACGCTGAATTGGGCCCGCGGCCTCATCGAGAACGCCCCGCGCCCGCCGCACGGCTGACCCGGCGAGCGTCCGGCGCGGTGGATTTGGAAATACCCGCTAGAGCGCCTAACATTAAGGAAAAAATAAGACCAAAAAGACGGCCGGATCGCCCGCGCCGCGAAATCCTGTCGGCGGGACTGTGGCAGCCCGATTCTCTGTACGATCTGTGAGGCTCGGGTCGGGTACGGCGGACCGGTGGCGCCCAGCGAGGCTGCCGCACCCCAACGAAACGGGGGGCCGATGTGACTGCGTTCTGACAGGAGAGTGGTATGCCGTTCCATAACCCGTTCATCAAGGACGGACGGATCACCTTCCCCGAAGGCGCCAGCCTGGTGAAGCACGTCGAACGCTGGGCCAAGGTCCGCGGCGACAAACTGGCCTACCGATTCCTCGACTTCTCCACCGAACGCGACGGCATCGCACGCGAACTGCGCTGGAATGAATTCGGTGCCCGCAACCGGGCCATCGGCGCCCGCCTGCAGCAGGTGACCGAACCCGGTGACCGGGTCGCCATCCTGTGCCCGCAGAACCTGGACTATCTCGTCGCCTTCTTCGGCACCCTCTACTCCGGCCGGATCGCGGTACCGCTGTTCGATCCCGCCGAACCGGGCCACGTCGGCCGCCTGCACGCCGTGCTGGATGACTGCCAGCCGTCGGCGATCCTGACCACCACCGAATCCGCGGAGGGGGTCCGCAAGTTCTTCCGGACCCGGCCGGCCAAGGAACGCCCGCGCGTCATCGCCGTTGACGCGGTGCCCGAAGAGGTGGGCGCGACGTGGCAGCACGTCGACACGGTCCTCGAGGACACCATCGCCTATCTGCAGTACACCTCCGGGTCCACCCGCATCCCGACCGGCGTGCAGATCACCCACATCAACCTGGCCACCAACGTGGTCCAGGTCATCGAGGCGCTCGAGGGTGAGGAAGCCGACCGAGGGGTGTCCTGGCTGCCCTTCTTTCACGACATGGGCCTGGTCACGGCTCTGCTGCCATCCCTGATCGGCCATTACTTCACCTTCATGACCCCAGCCGCGTTCGTCCGGCGACCGATCCGCTGGATGCGTGAGATCGCCCGCCAGCCCGGTGACACCGGCGGCACCATCTCGGTGGCCCCGAACTTCGCCTTCGACCACGCCGCCGCCCGCGGCCTGCCGAAGGAGGGCGAGGAGCCCCTGGACCTGTCCAACGTCAAGGCGATTCTGAACGGCAGCGAACCGATCTCGGCGGCCACCGTCAAGCGGTTCAATGACGCGTTCGGACCATTCGGTTTCCCGGCCAAGGCGATCAAGCCTTCCTACGGTCTGGCCGAGGCCACGCTGTTCGTCTCGACGACACCGTCATCGGAGGAGCCGACGATCCTCTCGGTGGATCGCGACGAACTCAACGCCGGCAGGTTCGTGCCGGTGCCCGACGACTCGCCGAAGGCCGTCGCCCAGGCCGGGGCGGGCAAGGTCGGCGTCGGCGAATGGGCGGCGATCGTCGACCTCGAATCCGCCGGTGAGGTGCCCGACGGCCAGATCGGTGAGATCTGGATCAGCGGGCAGAACATGGGAACCGGCTACTGGAACAAGCCCGAGAAATCCATCGAGACCTTCCACAACATCCTCAAGTCGCGCACCACCCCGTCGCACGCCGAGGGCGCCGAGGACGACGCCACCTGGGTCCGCACCGGGGACCTGGGTGCCTACTACGACGGCGAGCTCTTCATCACCGGCCGGACCAAGGATCTGGTGATCATCGACGGGCGCAACCACTACCCGCAGGATCTTGAATTCTCCGCGCAGGAGGCCAGCAAGGCGGTGCGGACCGGTTTCGCCGCGGCATTCTCGGTGCCGGCCAACCAGTTGCCCGACGAGGTTTTCGCCGACGCCCACGCCGGTCTCAAGCGCGATCCCAGTGATACCTCCGAGCAGCTGGTGATCGTGGCCGAGCGTGCCGCCGGCTCGAACAAGATGGAGATCAGCCAGGTCGCCGACGCCATCCGCGCCGCGATTGCGGTGCGCCACGGCGTCACGGTCCGCGATGTACTGCTGACCCCGGCAGGTGCGATACCGCGCACCTCGAGCGGCAAGATCGGCCGCCGGGCATGCCGATCGGCCTACCTGGACGGCAGCCTGCGTTCCGGGAAGGTGGCAAACGCCTTCCCCGACGAGGCGCACTGACGCACAGGAGGCTCCATGTCTGAGTCAGATACCCCCGAGAGCACGTCGGACGAGATCACCATCGCGCCCGAGCCGGAACTGGCCGCGCCCCGCACCGACATGTCCGTGCCGGAGATGCGGGCATGGCTGCGTAACTGGGTGGCCAGCGCCACCGGACAGGCGCCGGACGCGATCAACGAGTCGGTCCCGATGGTGGAACTGGGTCTCTCCTCGCGCGACGCCGTGGCGATGGCCACCGATATCGAGGATCTCACCGGCGTCACGCTGACCGCGACGGTCGCCTTCCGGCACCCGACCATCGAGGCGCTGGCGACGGTGATCATCGAAGGTGAGCCGGAACCCGAGGCTGCCGCCGGAGATGACGACTGGACCCGCTCGCACGACGAACCGGAGATCGCGATCGTCGGCCTGGCGACCCGATTCCCGGGCGATATGAACACCCCCGACGAGATGTGGCGGGCGCTGCTGGAGGGCCGCGACGCCATCACTGACCTGCCCGAGGGTCGCTGGTCGGAATTCATGGACGAGCCGCGGCTGGCCGACCGCATCCGTAAGGCCCGCACCCGCGGCGGCTACCTGAAGGACATCAAGGAATTCGACGCCGAGTTCTTCGCGCTGTCGAAGATGGAAGCCGACAATATCGACCCGCAGCAGCGGATGGCACTCGAGCTCACCTGGGAGGCGCTGGAGAACGCGCGCATTCCGGCTTCCGCCCTGCGCGGCGAGAGCGTCGGCGTCTTCGTCGGCAGCTCCACCAACGACTACAGCTACCTGGCCATGATGGATCCGCGCACCGCGCACCCCTACGCCATCACCGGCACCGCGAGTTCGATCATCGCCAACCGGGTGTCCTACTTCTACGACTTCCGGGGACCCTCGGTTGCCGTCGATACCGCCTGCTCGTCCTCGTTGGTCGCGGTCCACCAGGGGGTGAAGGCACTGCGCAACGGCGAGGCCGACGTGGTGCTGGCCGGCGGGGTCAATGCCCTTGTCACACCGGCGGTCACGATCGGCTTCGACGAGGTCGGCGGGGTGCTCGCACCGGACGGCCGGATCAAGTCGTTCTCCGCCGACGCCGACGGGTACGCCCGCTCCGAAGGCGGCGGCATGCTGGTGCTCAAACGCCTCGACGACGCCCGCCGCGACGGCGACGAGATCATCGCCGTCATCGCCGGTAGCGCGATCAACCACGACGGCCGGTCAAACGGGATGCTGGCCCCGAACCCGGATGCCCAGGCCGATGTGTTGCGCCGGGCCTACCACGACGCCGGTATCAACCCGCGCACCGTCGACTACATCGAGGCGCACGGCACCGGCACCATCCTCGGCGACCCGATCGAGGCCGACGCGCTGGGCCGCGTCATCGGCCGGGGTCGGTCCGCTGATCAGCCCGCACTGCTGGGTGCGGTCAAGTCCAACGTCGGTCACCTGGAGTCGGCGGCCGGTGCGGCCAGCCTGGCGAAGGTCGCTCTGTCGCTGCGGAACAACAAGATTCCACCGTCGATCAACTACGCCGGGCCCAACCCGTACATCGACTTCGACGGAGTGCACCTCAAGGTCGCCGACACCACCACCGATTGGCCCCGCTACAGCGGCCACGCCATCGCCGGGGTGTCCGGCTTCGGGTTCGGCGGCGCCAACGCGCACCTGGTGCTGCGCGAGGTGCTGCCGGAGGATCTGCTCGAGCCCGAACCGCAGGCCGAACCCGAAGCCGCACAGTCGGATACCTCTGAGGCCGACGCGGTCTATGTCGGCGGCGTGCGGATCGACGAGTACGGCGAGATCCTCCCCGATGACGAACCGGCCGACTTCGACGCGTACGGAGAGGTCACCGGATACGACTCCGATGCCGAGCCCGAGCTTCCCGGCCTCACCGACGAGGCGCTGCGACTGCTGGCAGTCGCACGGGAGGAAATGGCCGCGACGGATTTTGACGATCCACCCAAACTGGTTGTGCCGCTGGCTGTTTCCGGATTCCTGACCTCTCGTAAGAGGGCTACCGCCGCCGAGTTGGCCGACTGGGTCGACAGCCCGGAAGGTCGGTCCTGCTCGCTGGAGTCGATCGGCCGCTCGCTCTCGCGGCGCAACCACGGCCGCTCCCGCGCGGTGGTGATGGCCCACGATCACGATGAGGCGGTCAAGGGCCTGCGGGCGATCGCCGAGGGCAAGGGCAGCCCGCTGGTATTCAGCGCGGACGGACCGGTGAGCAACGGCCCGGTGTGGGTGCTGGCCGGTTTCGGCGCGCAGCACCGCAAGATGGGCAAGAGCCTCTATCTGCGCGACGACGTGTTCGCCGAGTGGATCAACAAGGTCGACAGTCTGATTCAGGATGAGCGCGGGTACTCGATCGTCGAACTGATCCTCGACGACGCGATCGACTACACCGATGAGACCTGCGAATACCCGATCGAAGTGGTGCAGCTGGTCATCTTCGCCATCCAGGTGGCCCTCGGGGAAATGCTCAAGCACCACGGCGCGAAACCCGCCGCGCTGGTGGGGCAGTCACTCGGCGAGGCCGCCGCAGCCTACTTCGCCGGTGGTCTGTCGCTGGCCGACGCCACCCGAACCATCTGCGCCCGTTCGCATCTGATGGGCGAGGGTGAGGCGATGCTGTTCGGCGAGTACATCAGGCTGATGGCACTGGTCGAGTACTCGGCCGACGAGATCACAGGAGTTTTCACGGATTTCCCCGACCTGGAGGTGTGCGTGTACGCCGCCCCCACCCAAACCGTGATCGGCGGGCCACCGGCCCAGGTGGACGCGATCATCGAGCGCTGCGAAGCCGAGGGCAAGTTCGCCCGGAAGTTCCAGACCAAGGGGGCCAGCCACACCACCCAGATGGATCCGCTGCTGGGCGAACTGGCCGCCGAACTGCAGGGTATCGACCCGCAGCCGCTGAGGACCGGCTACTTCTCCACCGTGCACGAGGGTTCCTACATCCGCCCCGGTGAGGTGATCCACGGCGTCGACTACTGGAAGAAGGGCCTGCGACACAGCGTCCATTTCACCCAGGGCATCCGCAATGCCGTGGACAACGGGTACACCACTTTCCTGGAGTTGGCGCCGAACCCGGTCGCGTTGATGCAGGTCGGATTGACCACGGCGGCAGCCGGTTTGCATGACGGGCAGCTCATCGCGACCCTGGCGCGCAAGCAGGACGAGGTCGAATCCATGATCGCGGCGATGGCGCAGCTGTACGTCTACGGCCACGATCTGGACTTCCGCACGCTATTCCAGCCGGCCTCCGGCCCGGAGGATTACGCCGGCATCCCGCCGACCCGGTTCAGGCGCAAGGAGCACTGGCTCAATGCGCGGTTCTCCGCGGACGGCTCCTCGCTCGTCCCCGGCACCCATGTGGCGATGCCGGACGGCCGGCATGTGTGGGAGTACGCCGCCGGCGGTCCGACCGATCTGGCCGCGCTCGTCAACGCCGCTGCGGTGCAGGTGCTTCCGGATGCCACCCTGACCGCCGCCGAGCAGCGCGCCGTGCCCGGCGAGGGTGCCCGGCTGGTCACCACCCTGACCAGGCATCCCGGCGGCGCCTCGGTTCAGGTGCACGCCCGTATTGACGAGTCCTTCACGCTGGTCTACGACGCCATCGTCAGCCGGGGCGGAGCCGCCGGGGGAACCGGATTCCCGCTCGCCGCGGGGGGCGCACTACCGACGGCGGTTGCCACCGGCGTTGCCATGACGGCGGAACCCTTCGCTGCCCAGGCGGTGCCGGCACCGGTCGAGGATGCGGGATCGTATGTCGCCGCCGGAGCGGCTCCGTCGATTCTCACCGACAATCTCGCCGCGGGAGCCGGAGTCGCGGCGAGCCTGGGCAAGTGGTCACCGGAGTCGGGTGAAACCGTGCATGACCGGTTGTCGACGATCGTCGGCAGTGCGATGGGCTACGAGCCTGAGGACCTGCCGTGGGAGGTGCCGCTGATCGAGCTGGGTCTGGATTCGCTGATGGCGGTGCGGATCAAGAACCGGGTCGAGTACGACTTCGACCTGCCGCCGATCCAGCTGACCGCTGTTCGCGACGCCAACCTCTATGCGGTCGAGAAACTGATCGAGTACGCGATCGAGAATCGCGAGGCGGTCACCGAACTGGCTGAGCACCAGAAGGGGATGACCCCGGAGGAGATTGCGGCCGAGCAGGCCAGGATCGCGGCGGGTGAGATCCCGCCGGAGCTCGCCGAGAAGCTCGCCGCCAAGCACCCGGAGGCGCACGCCGACATCCCGGCGCCGCCGACCGACCCGACGGGACCCGGCATCCCGGCGCCGCCCACCGATCCGTCGGGTCCCGCGGCCGGGGCCGCTGCTTCTGCCGATTCCGCGGCCAGAGCCGCTGCTTCGACTGATTCCGCGGCCGGAGCCGCTGCTTCTGCCGATTCCGCGGCCGGGGCCGCTGCTTCTGCCGATTCCGCGGCCGGAGCCGCTGCTAAGGCCCTGACCCAGCAGGCTGTCGTCGATGCCCTCGGTACCGACGTCCCGCCGCGCGAGGCTGCCGAGCGGGTGACCTTCGCGACCTGGGCGATCGTCACCGGCAAGTCCCCGGGCGGCATCTTCAACGACCTGCCGGCCATCGACGGCGATACCGCGGCCAAGATCGCCCAGCGGCTCACCGAACGCTGCGAGGGCACCATCACCGCCGAACAGGTGAGCTCCGCTGCGACCATCGAGGAACTGGCTACCACCGTCCGGGAGCACCTCGAGTCCGGTGAGCTTGACGGCTTCGTCCGCACCATCCGGGCGCCCAAGGAAGGCTCGCACCCGATCCCGGTGTTCGTCTTCCACCCGGCAGGGGGATCGACGGTGGTCTACGAGCCGTTACTCAAGCGGCTGCCGGCCGACACCCCGATGTACGGGCTGGAACGGGTGGACGGCTCGATCGAGGAGCGCGCCGCCGAGTACGTGCCGAAGCTGCTCGAAATCGGCGGAAAGGGTCCGTTCATCCTGGTCGGCTGGTCACTCGGCGGCGTGCTGGCCTACGCCTGCGCGATCGGGCTCACCCAGGCCGGCGCCGAGGTGCCGTTCGTCGGACTCATCGACACCGTGCGCGCGGGTGAGGACATCCCGCAGACCTCCGAGGAGGTGCGGGCCCGCTGGGATCGGTACGCCCTGTTCGCCCAGCGCACCTTCAACGTTGAGATCCCGGAGATTCCCTACGAACAACTCGAGGTTCTCGACGACGCGGGTCAGGTGCAGTTCGTCCTCAACGCGGTCAAAGAGGCCGGGGTCGACATTCCCGGCGGGATCATCGAGCACCAGCGCACGTCTTATCTGGATAATCGCGCTATCGACACCGCCCACATCGAGCCCTACGGCGGGCACGTCACGCTGTACATGGCTGACCGCTACCACGACGACGCCATCATGTTCGAGCCGCGCTACGCCACCCGAAAGCCCGACGGCGGGTGGGGCGAATTCGTCGCCGATCTCGAGGTGGTGCCGATCGGGGGCGAACACATCCAGGCCATCGACGAGCCGTACATTGCCAAGGTGGGCGCCCACCTCAGCGAGGCCATCAACCGGATCCGGAGCGAAGCGACCAAGACTGATCACCAGAACCAGGCCCAGGAGAACCAGGACACGTGACGACCAAGTCCACCGCCGAGTTGCTGGCCGAACTGCGCGAGAAACTCGAACTGGCCCAGGAACCCGGCGGTGAGGCCGCCGCCGCCAAACGCGATAAGCGGGGTATTCCCAGCGCCCGGGCCCGCATCCAGGAACTGGTCGATCCGGGCAGCTTCCTGGAGATCGGTGCGCTGGCCCGCACGCCGGGGGACCCGAATGCGCTCTACGGCGACGGGGTGGTCTGCGGCCACGGCACCATCAACGGCCGCCCGGTCGGTGTCTTCTCCCACGACCAGACCGTTTTCGGCGGATCGGTCGGCGAGATGTTCGGCCGCAAGGTGGCCAAGCTGATGGAATGGGTGGCGATGATCGGATGTCCGATCATCGGCATCAACGACTCCGGCGGAGCCCGCATCCAGGACGCCGTGACCTCGCTGGCCTGGTACGCCGAACTCGGCCGACGGCATGAACTGCTCTCCGGCATCGTGCCGCAGATCTCGATCATCCTCGGCAAATGCGCCGGCGGCGCGGTCTACTCGCCCATCCAAACCGACCTGGTGGTCGCCGTCCGCGACCAGGGCTACATGTTCGTCACGGGGCCCGACGTCATCAAGGATGTCACCGGCGAGGAGGTCAGCCTCGACGAACTCGGCGGCGCCGACTACCAGGCCCGCTACGGCAACATCCATCAGGTGGTCGACTCGGAGAAGGCGGCCTTCGCCTATGTGCGCGAGTTCCTGGACTTCCTGCCGCCCAACACCTTTGACGACACACCGGTGGTCAACCCCGGACTGGAGCCGGAGGTGACCCCGCATGACCTCGAACTGGACAGCATCGTGCCGGACGCCGACAACACGGCCTACGACATGCACGAGATCCTGATCCGGATCTTTGATGACGGCGACTTCCTCGATGTCGCCGCACAGGCGGGCCAGGCCATCATCACCGGCTTCGCCCGGGTCGACGGCCGGCCGGTCGGTGTGGTGGCGAACCAGCCGATGCACATGTCGGGCGCGATCGACAACGAGGCCTCCGACAAGGCGGCCCGCTTCGTCCGATTCTGCGACTCCTTCAACACCCCATTGGTTTTCGTCGTCGACACCCCCGGTTTCCTGCCCGGTGTGGAACAGGAGAAGAACGGAATCATCAAGCGCGGCGGGCGATTCCTCTACGCCGTCGTCGAGGCAGACGTGCCGAAGGTGACGCTGACCATCCGAAAGTCCTACGGCGGGGCCTATGCCGTAATGGGCTCCAAGCAGCTCACCGCTGATCTGAATTTCGCCTGGCCCACCGCCCGCATCGCGGTCATCGGGGCCGACGGCGCGGCCCAACTTCTGGTCAAGCGTTTCCCGGATCCCACCGCCCCCGAGGTGCAGAAGATCCGCGCCGATTTCATCGAGGGTTACAACCTCAACATGGCCATCCCCTACATCGCCGCCGAGCGCGGATTCATCGACGCCGTCATCGAGCCGCACCAAACCCGGCTGCTGCTGCGCAAGTCGATGAGATTGTTGCGGGACAAGCAGATTCAGCGCGCCCAGCGCAAGCACGGCCTGATCCCGATCTGATGTCCGCTGATCCGGAGGCCACCGCCGCGCCCAGGCTCTACATCTTCCCGCACACCGGCGGGTCGGCCGACTTCTATGTGCCGTTCGCCAGGGCGTTCACCGGCGGCACGAAATGTGTGGCGGTGCAGTACCCCGGTAAGCGCGCCGGTAAGGACCTGTCGCAGTACACCAGCATCCCCGATCTGGCTGATCGGCTCTGCGCGATGCTCAAGCCCGCCGAGGCGCCGGCCGGCCCGGTGGCGTTCTTCGGGCACAGCATGGGCGCCCTGCTGGCCTTCGAGGTGGCCCTGCGTTTCGAACAGGCCGGCAATCCCATCGCCGCGCTGTTCGTCTCGGCGAGTGCCGCCCCGGGTCTGTGGCCCCGACGTGCTGAGCTGGCGGGTTCGGATCAACAACTGCTGAGCCTGATCAGCGATGTCACCGGAGTCAACCCGGAGTTCCTCAACAACGACCAGTTCGCCGCAACCCTGCTGCCGACACTGCGTGGTCTCAAGGCCGTGGCGGCCTATGACCGCGAGCCCGAGGCGGTGGTCTCCTGCCCGATCCACGCGCTGATAGCCGAGGATGATGAATTGGCCACCGCCGAGTCGGCGACCCCGTGGGGGCAGCGCACCACCGCGCAGTTCGACCTCACGGTGTTCACCGGGGACCACTTCTACATCAACACCAACCTGCCTGAGTTGTCCCATTGGGTGGAGGAACGGATCCCCCGGGGATGAGCAGGACGGGTAAAGGTCTGTTTGCTGGCCAATCTCACAGTTAGACGTATAGCGGTTGTGAGCACAGTCACAAGCGGTCGCTGGGGCCTGGCTTGGGACCCCAGCACCTGTTTGCTGTCCTGGGAATCCCCGGTTCTGCCTGGTATATTTACACCTGTCACGCGCATGGGTCGGGGGACAGTGACGTTCATCCGGCCAGCCGGGTTTGATCAGACCGCCACGCGTGACGCCTCGCCTAACTACCCGTGACCCGGGGGCGAGTCCTGTCGTAGTTGTCACAGGTGTCCTCGTCGGGACCCTCGACTCAGCCCTGAGCAGAATGAGGAAAAGTGCACAGATCGCGCAATTCGCGGGTAGCGAGCACAAGCGCGACGTGTGCTTTTCCGGGCCGTAGCTTCATGTTCATTGCTAATCACCTCAGCGTCAGAAGTTGGGACATGGTCACCATCCGGTGCCATCCAATGCTTGACGGCCGTGTGAGTAACCAGAGAAACCGAAGAGGTATTTCCCCATGCTGAACACCGCGATGACACTTCCCGCCCTGCTGCGCCACCAGGCCACCACCCAGGGTGACACCACGGCTTTCACCTTCATGGACGGCGCTGTGCTGGGCACGGGCCACCCCGAGAGCTTGACCTGGAATCAGTTGTACCGGCGGGTGTTGTCACTGGCCGAGGAACTGCGCCGGACCGCCCGTAAGGGTGACCGGGTGGCGATCCTGGCACCGCAGGGGCTCGACTATGTCGTGGCCTTCTACGCAGCACTGCAGGCCGGGCTGATCGCAGTTCCGCTGTCGGTGCCGATGTTCGGTGTGCACGATCAGCGAGCGGAGTCCGCGCTGGCCGACAGCGCACCGTCGGTCCTGCTGACCACCTCCGCGGCCGTGGCTGATGTCAACAAGTACGCCGTCCCGCACGGCGGCCGGCCCGCTCCCACCGTCATCGAGGTCGACATCATCGACGTCGACGCCACCCGGGCACTCGACGAGACCGACGACTCGCGCCACGGCCCCGCCTACCTGCAGTACACCTCGGGTTCGACCCGCTCGGCGGCCGGTGTGATCGTCTCGCACCGGAACGTGACCAGCAATATCGAGCAGGTCGTCGGCGACTACTTCAGCGAGTTCGGTGGCACGGTGCCCGATGAGACCTCGGTCGTGTCGTGGCTGCCCTTCTTCCACGACCTGGGCCTCATCATGGGTGTGTGCTCACCGCTGGTGACCGGCTGCGACGCGGTGCTCACCAGCCCGCTGGCGTTCCTGGCCAAGCCCGCAAGCTGGATGCAACTGATGGCCCAGAACCCGCTGTGCTTCTCCGGAGCGCCGAACTTCGCCTTCGAACTCGCCGCGCGCCGGACCTCCGACGCCGATATGGAGGGCCTGGACCTCAGTCAGGTGCACGGCATCCTCAGCGGCGCCGAGCGAGTGCACCACGGCACCGTCAAACGGTTCATCGATCGTTTCGCCAAATTCGGTCTCACCGAGAAGGTGATCCGGCCGTCCTACGGTCTGGCCGAGGCCACGCTGTACGTCGCCTCGCCGCCGATCTCGCCGACCGTGCGCACTGCCCGCTTCGACCTGAAGGAACTCGCCGCCGGCGTCGCCGAGCGTTGCGAGGCCGGGCAGGAGAGCGGAACCGAACTGGTCAGCTATGGCCCGCCCAAGGCCTATGAGGTCCGTATCGTCGACCCGGAGACCGGCATCGAGAAGCCGGCCGGCAGCATCGGCGAGATCTGGACCCGCGGCGATAACGTCGCGCTGGGCTACTGGCGCAAGCCGGAGCAGACCACCCGGGTGTTCCGGGCCCGCATCAACAACCCGTCCGAGGGAACCGTGGCGGGGCCGTGGCTGCGCACCGGCGACCTCGGCACGATCTCCGATGGCGAACTGTTCATCATGGGCCGGCTCAAGGATCTGTTGATCGTCGACGGGCGCAACCACTATCCGGAGGACATCGAGGCCACCATCCGTGAGATCACCGGGGGCCGGGTCGCCGCGATCGCGGTCGAGGACGATGCGTCCGAGAATCTGGTCGCCATCGTGGAGCTGAAGCCCGCGCCGCAACTGAGTGCCGTCAAACACGAGGTGGCCGACGCGGTCTGGAAGTTGCACAATCTACGTGTGGATGACTTGGTGCTGGTGTCGCCGGGCTCGATCCCCATCACCACCAGCGGCAAGATCCGCCGCGCATCCTGCGGTGAGCTGTACCGGCAAGGTGAGTTCCAGCGCATGGACGCGATGGATATCGCGGTATGACCTCAGCCGGCAACGATGAGGCAGACCTCCGGCACTGGCTGGTCGACTACCTCGTCACCAATGTCGGCTGCAGCCCGGACCGGATCGATGGCGATCTTCCCTTCAACGAACTCGGCGTCGGGTCACGCGACGGGGTGGTGCTGGCCGGCGAACTGACCGAGTTGTTGCGGCGCGCGGTATCGCCGGTCGACATCTGGCAGAACCCCACGGTCAACAGCCTGGCCCATGCGCTGACGCATCCGGAGCTGGCGGCGGCGCGCGCCCAGGAGAGTGCTCCCGCCACCCTCACCGAACCGATCGCCATCATCGGTGTCGGGTGTCGGCTCCCGGGCGAGGTGAACGGACCCGACGCGCTCTGGGAGATGATGGCTGCGCGCCGTACGGCCGTCACGCCCGTGCCCGACGACCGGTGGGACGCGTTCGACGACGGCTCCCCGCAGACCGCGGCTGCACTGGCGGGCACCACGCGGTGGGGCTCGTTCCTCGGTGACATCGCCGGGTTCGATGCCGACTTCTTCGGCATCGCACCCGGTGAGGCCGACTACATCGACCCGCAGCAGCGGCTGATGCTCGAGGTGACCGTCGAGGCACTCGAACATGCCGGCATCCCGGCCGAGTCGCTACAGCGTTCGCAGACCGGCGTGTTCGTCGGCGCCTGCGTCAGCGAGTACGGATTCCTGGCCTCGCGTGATCTCAGCCAGGTCGACGTGTGGACCGGAACCGGCGGCGCGTTGAGCATCATCGCCAACCGGCTGTCGTACTTCCTCGATCTGCGCGGGCCCTCACTAACCGTGGACACCGCCTGCTCGTCCTCGTTGGTGGCGGTGCACCTGGCCTGCCAGAGCCTGCGTACCGGTCAGTCCGAACTCGCCATCGCCGGCGGGGTCAACCTGCTGCTGTCGCCGGTGGTGACCCGGAGCTTCGACCAGGCCGGCGCTATGTCACCGACCGGCGCCTGCCACGCATTCGACGCCTCGGCCGACGGATTCGTCCGCGGCGAGGGTTGCGGGGTCGCCGTGCTCAAACGGCTCTCCGATGCGCTGCGTGACGGTGACGAGGTACTTGCGGTCGTGCGGGGCTCGGCGGTCAATCAGGACGGCCGGTCCAATGGCCTGATGGCGCCGAACCCGGCCGCTCAGGCCGCTGTGCTGCGGGCCGCCTGCGCCGACGCCGACGTCGAGCCCTCCGATGTCGACTATGTCGAGGCGCACGGCACCGGGACACTGCTCGGCGACCCCATCGAGGCCCGGGCGCTGGGGGCGGTCTACGGACGGGGCCGACAACCGGAGGCGCCACTGCTCGTCGGTGCCGTCAAGACGAACCTCGGCCACCTCGAGGCCGCCGCAGGCATCGTCGGCCTGATCAAGACCGCTTTGGCGGTGCAGCGCGGCGAGATTCCGCCGAATCAGAGTTTCGACGAGCCCAATCCGCACATCCCGTTCGACGAACTCCGGCTGAAGGTCGTCGACGAGACGACCCGCTGGCCGGCTACCGGACGCTCGCGCCGGGCTGGTGTCTCGGCCTTCGGTTTCGGCGGCACTAATGCGCACGTGGTGCTGGAGCAGGCGTATCCGGCGCCCGCGCGGCTGCCCGGCGCCAAGGCGCCGGTGAGCACCGTTGTGGTGAGCGGAAAGAGTCCCGAACGCCTGGCGGCGACGGCCGCCATGCTCGCCGACTGGATGACCGGGCCTGGGGCCCAGGTCCCACTGGCCGACGTCGCACACACCCTCAATCATCACCGGACCCACCACCCGATGTTCGCCACGGTCTGTGCGGCGGACCGCGACGAGGCGGTGGCCGGGCTGCGGGCACTGGCCGACGGCGAGATCACGGCCGGCCAGATCGCGACCGGGGTGGTCGGTCCGCACCAGGGCGCGTGCGGACCGGGAACCGTCTTCGTCTACTCGGGTCAGGGTTCCCAGTGGGCGGGGATGGGCCGGCAACTGCTCGCTGATGAGCTCACATTCGCCGAAGCCGTCGCGGCCTTGGAGCCGGATTTCGTCGCCGAGGTCGGCTTCTCGCTTTATGAGGTGCTGGCCACCGGGCGGGAACTGACCCGGATCGAGCAGATTCAGCCGGTGCTGGTAGGCGTCCAGTTGGCGCTGACCGCATTGTGGCGTTCCTACGGGGTCGAACCCGATGCGGTGATCGGGCATTCGATGGGTGAGGTCACCGCGGCGGTGGTCGCCGGTGCGCTGACTCCGGCCGACGGCTTCCGCGTCATCGCCCGGCGGTCCCAGCTGATGTCGCAGCACGCCGAGCAAGGTGCGATAGCCCTGCTGGAACTCGACGCGCCCGCCACCGAGGCGCTGATCTCCGACCTTCCGGAGGTGACGGTGGCGGTGTACGCCTCGCCGCGCCAGACCGTCGTGGCCGGGCCCGCCGAGGCCGTCGATACCGTCATCGCCCGGGCCACCCGGCAGAACACGTTCGCCCGCAGGGTCAACGTGGATGTGGCGTCGCATCACGCGATGATGGATCCGATCCTGCCGGAGCTAAGGGAGGCACTGGCCGACCTGGTTCCGGGATTTCCGGTTATCCCGCTGATCACCACCGTCGAAAATGCCGATGCCACACCACAATTCGATGCCGATCACTGGGTGGCCAACCTGCGTAACCCGGTCCGGTTCAGCCAGGCCATCGCCGCGGCCGGCGCCGATCACTGCACCTTCATCGAGATCAGCCCGCATCCGCTGTTGACCAAGGCGATGTCCGACACCCTCGACGATCCGGAGATCGGCAACACCCACCACCACAGCTTCGGCACGCTGCAGCGCGACACCAACGACACCGTCGCGTTCCATACCGCGCTCAACGCGACCCATACCGCCCGGCCCCCGGTCGGTCCGCACCCGCCGGAACCGCACCCGGCGCTGCCGCCGACGCCGTGGCGCCATACCCGGCATTGGATCGACTTCGCCCCTGCCACTCGGATCGGTCTGCGGCGCAACGGATCCGGGCTAGCGGCATCCGGGGACGGCCCCATCCCGGCCGACTGGCTCTACGAACCAACCTGGCCGACCCGGCCGCTGCCCGAGGATCACAGCGGCAGCGCCGGATCGTGGCTGGTGCTGGGCGACGACGAATTGGCCGACGAACTCGGCCGCGGCCCTCTCGGCTCGGTCGACAACGTGCTCTACGCCCCGAACGGAACCGGGTCTCCGATCGACGTCGCCGCGGCCTACCGGCTGTTCGGCGAGGCGCGACGCATCGCCACGGAGCTGACCGCGCTGGCATCACCACCCAAACTGTTCTTCCTGACCCGCAACGCCCAACCCGTCACCGACGGCGACCGGGCCAATCCGGCGCATGCCGTGCTCTGGGGCCTGGGCCGCACGCTGGCCCTCGAACACCCGGAGATCTGGGGCGGCTGTATCGACATCGACGAGTCCATGCCGGCTGTGCTGGCCGCCCGGCACGTGCGCCGTGAGGCCGCCGCCGCCGACGGTGAGGACCAGGTCGTCTACCGGTCCGGTTCCCGTCATGTGCCGAGGCTGGAACCAACGGCCGCAACGGTATTCCCTGGGACGGTCGCCGCGGACGGCAGCCAGTTGGTCATCGGCGCGACCGGTCATATCGGTCCGTCTCTGATCCAGCAGCTCGCCGACATGGGTGCGGGGACGATCGTCGCGGTATCGCGTAACCCTGGTCAACGATTGGACGATCTGGGCCGGCGGCTCGCCGCTACCGGCACCACCCTGGTCCAGGTGGCCGCCGACGTCACCGACCACACCGCGATGGCCGCGCTGTTCGACCGGTTCGGCACCGACCTGCCGGCGCTCGAGGGCATCTACCTCGCGGCGTTCGCCGGCGGCCCGGTGACCTTGTCGGAGATGACCGACGAGGATGTCAGCATCATGTTCCGTCCCAAGCTGGACGCGCTGGGCGTGCTGCACGGGCTGTCGCTGAAGGCCGGTGTACGCCACTTCGTTCTTTTCTCGTCGATCTCGGGTCTGCTCGGCTCACGCTGGCTTGCGCACTACACGGCTACCAGCGCTTTCCTCGACACCTTTGCCTACGCCCGCCGCACTATGGGGTTGCCGGCGACCGTGGTGAACTGGGGACTGTGGAAGTCGCTCGCCGACCTGCAGTCCGACGCCGGGGCCGTGATGGCCAACGCCGGGCTTGAGCCGATGCCCGACGAGGTGGCCATCCAGGCGTTGCCCCTGGTGATGGGTTCCGGCGCGCCGGTGCGCACCGCTGTGGTCGACGCGGACTGGCCGCTGCTGGCTGCGGCCTACCGCACCCGCGGGGCGTTGCGCATCGTCGATGACGTGCTTGCCTGCGAGGCTGCCGCCGACGAGTCGGCCCCCGAGAGTGAGCTGCGCAAAGCACTCCGGGAAAGCCCGCCCGAGGGGCGGCGTGGCCTGCTGGCCGACCACATCGCCACGTTGGCCTCG
>Ga0209986_10000092_pt1 | contig 76640 bp, 65 predicted proteins | sample BlataG_FD_183168 | JGI IMG/M metagenome (GOLD analysis project Ga0209986, IMG submission 183168) | Deep subsurface microbial communities from Black Sea to uncover new lineages of life (NeLLi) - Black_00105 metaG (SPAdes) (version 2) | ecosystem: Environmental > Aquatic > Marine > Oceanic >...
GGCCATCCGGTTATTCCAGATAAAAAACCCCGGAAGATTTCCCCAGTCTTTTGATGAATTAATTGAGGAGAAATGCCTACGAAGGCTGTACAAAGACCCAATGAGTGAAAATGGAGAATGGAATGTTATCCTTCCCCACAGTGGAGTTACATCAAAAAAGACAAGGTCTACTCAAAAAGTTCTGGTTGCCCCTCTAAGTGCTATCTCATCGATGGATAATCCTCGGATTATTGGAGTCGTTAGCTCATCCACAAAAAAATCTAAAAAAATTTACTTCAACCAGGATACATACGATAAATGGCTGTTCTTTTACGGACAGGACCCTGAGCAAATGCCAGAGATCATTTATTATGGGAAAGCTGAAAAAGACTGATGGATTCTATTCTCATCGTAGCTGGTGAAAACTCAGGAGAAAAATACGGCGCTAGCCTTGTCCATCAATTTAAAAAACTCAATCCCTCTCTTAACTTTTTCGGCATCGGTGGGAAGCACATGGCTTCAGAAGGCGTTCACCTCCTTTTCTCGATTGAAGAACTGGCTGTTGTTGGAGGATTCGAAGTAATTTCTCATCTCCCCCGCATCAAAATAATCTTTAATCGGGTTAGAAAAGAAATCAGGCAAAAAAAACCCGCAGCAGCTGTTCTTATCGATTCTCCTGATTTTAATCTCCGCCTTGCCAAAAAACTCAAAAAACTCGCAATTCCAATCCTCTATTATATAAGCCCTACTGTATGGGTGTGGAGAAAGTGGAGGTTGAAAACAATAAAAAAAAATATCAAGAAAATGATGTTGATTTTTCCTTTTGAGGAAAAAATTTATAAAGAATATAATATTCCCGCTGTTTATGTCGGGCATCCCCTCATAGAAAAAGTAAAAACCTCCCTTAAAAGAGAAGAATTCAGAGAGAAGTACGGATTAGACTCCCAAAAAAAACTTATCGCTGTTCTACCAGGCAGCCGGAAAAGCGAATTAAAATATCATATGCCGGTTCTCCCTGAAGCCATTCAGAAAATCAAGAACGAATGGGATGCTGAATTTGTTCTGCTCCTGGCTGAAAACCTTGATAAAAATTACTTTTCCAGTCTTTTTCCTCCTTCGCTCAAAGATTTGAAAATTCTTACAAAAAACCACTACGAAGCGATGGCTGCCAGTGACCTGGTTCTCTCTGCTTGTGGAACAGCTAATCTTGAAGCCGCATTCTTAGGAACTCCGCTAATTTCTTTTTACCGCATCTCTCCTCTGACCTATTTTTTTGGACGCTGGCTCACCAAGATAAATAATTTTAGCATCGTGAACATCCTTGCCGGAAAAAGAATAATCCCTGAATTGATCCAGCGAGATTTTTCCGCGGAAAAAATTATTCAAGAAACAAAAAGGATCTTTAATTCTGAAGAGGTAAGGTCAGAGATGAAACAGCATTTTTTAAAAATAAAAGAAATTCTTGGGGAAAAAGTTGCCTCTCAAAATGCTGCACTGGAACTGGACTGCCTGATAAAAGATAGTCTAAATTAAATTATAGGGAAGTTCTTAGGGGACTGTCCTCTCTTCCGAAGTTCAGGAGGAAGGACGAACTCGAGTTTATCGTATAATTTCAACTTATTTTTATCAGCACTTCCTGCTTTAAGCTCCAAAACATACATTGCTGGAATCTTGGGAGAATAGGAAGGATGAGGTGGACTTATGGAAGGGGGAACACGGCGGTGAATATGGACAATTCGCTTCTCTCGATTCAGCCAGATAATATCAATTGAAATTTTCATGTTTGCCATCCAGAAAGAATAGAGAGCTTCTTCTTTAAAAATAAACAGCATTCCTTGACCTGCATTAATCCCCTCACGATACATGAGTCCGAGCTGCCTTTCTTCAGGCGTATCCGCAAGCTCAGCTTTAATAGAGACTTTATTAGGGAGAGTAACCTTAATAAATTTTTCCCCGCAAGCAGCGGCTGAAATCAGAACCAGACAACAAACAAAGCAGGAAAAAAGGAATTTTCTTATTCTTTTTAAAGTTTTTAATTTTAAAGTTAAGTTTAGCTTCATTTCTCTTCCTCACATATTTAATGTTTTGAAATCAAGGGAACAAACCGGACTGGAAGGAGCTTCCTCTTCTTGAATTTTTTCATTTCTCTTTTTACTAGGACTAATTCTTGAAATGTTGAGCCAACAGGAATAACCATCCTTCCTGGAATTTCTAATTGTTCCTGTAAAGCTTTTGGAACTTTAGCCGGGGCTGCTGTCACCATTACAGCATCATAAGGAGCATTTTCTTCCCAACCCAGAGTACCATCACCAATTTTAAAATATATATTTTTATATCCCAGTTTTTTTAAAACCTCCTGGGCTTTAACTGAGAGGGGGCTTATAACCTCTACAGTAAAAACTTCTTTAACAAGCTCAGCAAGGATGGCCGCTTGATAACCTGAACCCGTTCCAATCTCCAGGACCTTTTCAGCCCCTTTTAAGGCAAGTACTTCCGTCATATATGCCACAATATAAGGCTGGGAGATTGTCTGTCCTTCTCCGATTGGGAGAGGCTCGTCTTGATAGGCATAGGATTTCATATTCTCGGGAACAAACTCATGGCGTGGAATTTTTCTCATAACATCCAGAACTTTCCTGTCTTTAACTCCTCTGGCTCTAAGCTGGTTTTGAACCATATTTTCTCTTTTTTCTTCAAAATTTATTTTCTTCATCGCAAGACAAAGATGGAGACCTTGAGTCCAAAACCCCAAGATACTCTAAACTCTAAGATTCCGTGCTCAAATTATCTTGAAAAATATTTTCCCCTTTTTTCTCATAAAATTTTTTAACAGGATTTACAGCAATATCAGGGTAACTTCCTGATATTGCTGTGATTGCAAAAGGTATCGGCATTTTTTATGAATAATTCAGGGCAATTAATAGGCTCTAGCAAAAATGACCAAATTTTTAGCCGGCTTCTGACAGCAAATACAATTCCCTTTATTTCCTTCCATATCCTGCTCCAGGCGGATAACACGGATAGTGGCCATGGTATCCTCTTTTATCTTTTCTTCACAGGCCCGGTCTCCACACCAATAAGTTTCTATGAATCCCTTTTTGGATCCCAAAACATCCTTAAACTCTTCATAATCCTTTACTTTAAAAGTGTTTTCACGCTGAAACTTCAAAACCATCTCAAACATGGATTTCTGGATATTTTTGAGAATTTCAGGCACTTTTTTCTTCAAAGACTCCCAGGCAACAGTTTCTTTCTTTCCTGTATCGCGCCGGACAATCACAACCTTTTTTTCCTTTATATCTCGAGGGCCGATCTCAAGCCTTAAAGGAACTCCTCTCATCTCCCACTCAGAAAACTTCCAGCCAGGTGTGAATTCTTCTCTATCGTCCAGCTTCACTCTAATCCCATCTTCCTTCAATTCTTTCTTTATATTCTGAGCCACAGGGAGGACGTTTTCCTTCCAGTCCCCGATTGCGATAGGGACAATCACTACCTGAACAGGGGCAACTCTGGGTGGAAATTTTAGTCCGGAATCATCGCCATGTGCCATGATCAAAGCTCCAACAAGGCGTGTAGACACTCCCCAGGAAGTCTGCCAGACATACTGAAGATTCTGGTTCCGATCCTCAAACCTGATATTAAAAACTTTGGAAAATTGCTGGCCCAGGTTGTGGGAAGTCCCCATCTGAAGTGCTTTTCCATCTGACATCATTGATTCTATTGCATACGTCTCCAGAGCACCGGCAAATTTTTCTCTTTCCGACTTCAAACCTGAAATCACCGGGATGGCTAGCTCTGTCTCCACAAATTCTTTATAAAGGGAAAGAATCATCAAAGTCTCTTTTTGTGCCTCCTCCTTTGTTTCATGAGCTGTATGTCCTTCCTGCCAGAGGAATTCTGTCGTCCTTAAAAAAGGCCTTGTCACTTTTTCCCAGCGAACAATGTTTGCCCACTGGTTGATCAATACAGGCAAATCTCTCCATGACTTGATCCATTTGGCATACATATTGCCAATAATAGCTTCTGAAGTGGGACGCACAGCAATTCTCTCCTCAAGCTCATCCGCACCCCCGTGAGTAACCCAGGCAACTTCGGGGGCAAATCCCTCTAAATGCTCTGTTTCCTTCTGAAGGAGACTTTCAGGTATAAAAAGAGGAAAGTAGGCATTCGAGTGGCCCGATTCTTTTATCCTTTTATCGACCAATTGTTGGATATTTTCCCATATGGCATAACCATATGGCCTGATAATCATCATACCTTTTATAGGAGCATAATCAGCCAGCTCAGCCTTTTGAATAATCTCAATATACCACTTAGAAAAATCGACACTTTTTGGAGTGATTTTTTTCACAAAACGCTCATTCTTATTCACTTCATTCTCCACAATTTTAATTCTCGGTCATTCTATATACAGCTGTTTTTTTTGTCAAGAAAAGCGGGATTTAACTTCATTTACAAACAAGAAAAATAGGTAAAAAAAAGTTTAGTTTTAAGCTGTCTTTCAACTTAAAAATGGATAGCGAATAATAAAAGAACAAAAAGAATTAACCCCAGATATAACCCCTTACGATGAGATAAATTACGAAAAAATCACCCGACAATTCATCCTTAAAAGCGATTGAAAAATTTTTTGCTTCATGCCACAATTTATTGCGAAAATGATGTCAGCAAAATTATCTGATAAACCTTTTACCGAGGGTGCCACCAGATCTCCGGAGAGAGAACGAAGCTTCGTGCTCTCTATTTCAACTCTTGTATCCGGAGTTGATGCTTCAGGAAAGGAGTTTCAAGAACGCACAGAGCTTACTTCTATAAGCTCTCAAAAAGCTACTTTTAAGCTCGATTCCGGCGTAATAATCGGCTCCAGATTAAATTTAACTCTGGATATCCCTACAACTATACTCCTTGAAAGTCAACTCAGGCTTAATGTTTCAGGGGATGTATGTTTCGCTAAGGCTGTTCGAAACGGCAAGAAAAAACAGCTAATATTTCTCCGGCTGGATAAAGGCTATAAAATACAGCCTCTCTCTTAAAAAAAGGTAAAGATTACCGCGTCACTGCGTTCAAAAAAACATTTAGTCTTTTCTATTTTTTTTTGCGAGTTTGATGAATAAAATCCCTACAAAAAAGAACAATCTTCCCTTTTCTCTGTAATGTTAAATGTTGAGAGGCGATCCCTTAATTTCCCCAAAGAGCATTTCCCTTAATATCCTTGACATTAGATTTCTGTTTTTATAACATATCTTAAAATCTGGAAATAATGAAGAACACTAAATCCCCGAAGAAGGCTACCAAAAAAGCAACAAATACAACAAAAAAAGCTCCTCAAGCCGTGGAATCAAAAAAGACCAATATTCTTATTTACTGCACTTCGGATTTAATCCTTTCAGGAATCCTAAAAGCTATAGATAGGGCCTCTGATATAAATGTTGTCAATATAGAGCAAAGCACGATTGACTCATTTATTGAGTCCATAAAAAAGCTCAAGCCTCAGGTTATTCTTTTTGCTAATTCTGAGCCTTTACCAAATATTCGAGAAGTCTGTAAAGCAATCGTCGAAATTTCAAGCGTTAAAGGCAAATCTCAGCTATTGCTTCTTGGAAATATTCCTTCACATGAGGAAATTGTTAGCCTTATGAATTCTGGAGTTAGAGGATACTTCGATTTGAACGATCCTTCAGACCAATTAGTAGAAGCAATAAATATAATTCACAGAGGAGAAATCTGGCTTCCTCGCGATAAAATGAGCAGTATCATGGACCGGATAATTTCAGTAGTTGGGAGAGACCTTAAAGAAAAGACTCTTGACCAGCTCACTCCAACAGAATTTCAAGTTCTAAGGCTTGTTGGAAAAGGAAAAAGCAATGACGAGATTGCCGAGGCACTTTTTATAAGCAAGAATACAGTTCGATCCCACATTAAAAGTGTTTACGCTAAGCTCAACACGCACAGCAGACTCCAGCTCGCGTTATATGCTATCAATTCTGCGCTGTTTTAATGCACCGAGGGCAATAAAGAGGTAATTATGCCAAAGAAAGCAACATCAAAAAAAACGCCTTCCAAAAAATCCCTCAAAAAAAGGAAAACCCTTTACGATCCTAAAATCAACCGCAGAAGAGAATGGCGGCTTGTACTACCTCTTCCTGCAAAAATTAGAGGAATACTTTCTAAAGGAAAAATATTTGTAGAACACACAACCGTTCAAAATATCAGCTCAACAGGAGCCTATTTCTGTCTTGATTCAGGCGTGGTTATAGGTTCAAAACTCAACCTAGTTATAGACCTGCCCAAGGAGCTAAGTAGAGGCGAAAATCTGAAGCTTTGTCTCGGGGGCCTTACAGTTCGTCTTGAAGAACCTGATAAAGAGAAAAAAAGACAGGGTGTTGCTCTCCGTTTCCACAAAGATTTCAAAATCATTCCTGAAGAGGAATTAAAAAAAGAAGAACCATCATAAAACGTAAAACCCCAAACTTAGCCAGTGCTGTTAATCGATAATAAAGACTCCTATTTTTATGGCTTCTCTTTTTCTTGCCCTATTTTCCTAAACTCGTTAAATCATTTTTCTTTAATATAGCCATGGAATTTTAACTATGTTGATAGTAGCACTAACAGGAGGAATAGCAGTCGGGAAATCAGTGGTTGCAAATATACTGAAAGAACTTGGCTGCTACATTCATCATTCAGATAAAATAGCACACGATCTCTCAATGCCAGGAGAGCCCGCCTGGGAAAAAATAGTTGCCCACTTTGGGGAAAAAATCCTCAAAAAGGATAAAACAATAAACCGGGCTCAATTAGGAAAAATAATATTTTCAAATAAAAAAGAACAAGCCTTTCTCAATGAACTGATACACCCTCTTGTCTTTGAAAAGAAAAAGGAGATCATTAAAACTCTTAAGAAAGAAGGACGCTACAAAATCTTTGTCTCTGAGGCAGCTTTAACAATCGAAGCGGGTTTTGCTGATTTTTTCGACAAGATTATCACGACCCACTGCAGGAAAGAAGTCCAAATTGACAGATTAATGAAAAGGGATCAAATAAGCAGAGCAGAAGCTTTGAATAAAATAAAAAGCCAAATGCCGCCAGAAGAAAAGTTGAAATACGCTGATTATATCATCGATTCCTCTGGCTCTCTTCAGAGCACCATTGAACAAACAGAAAGGGTATACAGAAATTTGATGCTGGACTATGAAATGAAATATGCCGTAAAAAACGAAAAAAGCTAGGCAAGCTTAACCTGCAGAATTACAAACACAATCTTAAATCAATATTTCATAAGCAACAAGAATCAGCATAAAGTTTGTGTGGCATGAGAGAAATCTGGAGCGGGTATCTTGACACTGATTATAATTAAAAAAACTTATAATCCATTCCTTAAAAAGACTTAAGGGAAGCAGCCAGAAGGGGAACCATAAGCTCATGATGGCCGATAAAATAAAATCCTTTCCCTTTTTCTCCTGGAGGCCTTTTAACTACATTCTGATAAGGCCGGTAATGATAAATAAAATCAAATACAGCTGTAGAAAAATCCTCTAGCGTCCTCCCTTTATTTCTGATAAAAGATAAAGCTTTAAGAAAAACTTCAGGTAAAATCACCGCTGAGCCAACATTGATAAAAATACCTCCGCCTTCAAGCTTTTCCAGCAGAGAACAAAAAAGGAAAAAGTCTTGAAGAGAGGTTTTTCCTAAACTTTCCCCTTTTGTTTCCGGGAAAAAATGGATAATATCTGTGCCGATTGCAACATGGACCGTTACAGGAATATTCAATTTATTGGCAGCAAACAAAAGGCTCAGGTTTTTATAAGGAAGATTTGAGGTTGCCATTTTTTCTCCAACAGATTCCCCCAGGCCAAGACCTTTTTTTGCTCCCGAATTGATAGCTTCATTTAACATTTCGCCTGTCTCTTTTGCCATGCCAAATTTGCCATTCTTAATCTGAAGCTCAACATCTTCTGAAGTCTGACCGGCAAAAGCAATCTCGAAATCATGAATGATTCCCGCACCATTAAAAGCCAAGGCTGTGATCCATCCTTCCTTCATCAGATCAATAATAACTGGGTTTAATCCCACTTTTATTACATGTGCTCCAAGGGCAAAAATAATGGCTTTGTTTGCCTTTTTTGCTTTCCTCATCAAAACAATAAATTCTTTAAAATTTTTTCCTGCCAGGACGTCAGGCAAACTGTTAACAAATCGAACATAGCTTTTATCCGGAGCTAAAACTTGTGCAAAATTCTTGATGTTCACTTTACTTTTTCTTGAGTCTAAAGAATAGGTTTTTAGACCTTCAGGCGACAGCGGTTTAGTCTTGTATTTGCTCATAATACTTTATCTTTAAAACAGTTATTTAAAAAATCAGGCGAGAATAAATCAAGCCAGGCTGCGCTTTTCACAGAGAAAGCCCTGACAAAGTGATGTGGAATCAGAGGCGGGATTCTCGACAACTTCATCTCTTTTTAAGGAAACAAGCTTTATAGGCTCTAGCTCAACTTAATTTTACTTATATATTCTTCAAGTCCTGTCCAGGTCTGAATTTTATCCGTTTTCCTTTTTTGATCTTGATCTGTTTTTTTCGCCGGATATCCCTTCCATAACCGGTTTTCTTTTTAACAACCTTAAAGCTGGAAAATCCTCTGATTTCTATCTTCTCGTCTTCTGCAAGAGCTTCCTTAAGAGATGAAAGAATAGTCTCTACGATTAACAATGATTTTGCCCTGCTAAATTCGGATTTCTTTTCGATAAAAAGGGCGATATCATTCTTAATCATTCGAATCTCCTTTTATCTAATGGATTTATTATAAATAATTTATTGAAGATAAAATGTCAAGGATAAATTATTGACTTGTTCTAAATGACTACTTATAATGAAACAACAATGAAAAAAAGGATACTTGCATTTTTCCTCATTTCCATTTTTCCTATAGCAAGTTTTGCTTCCATTTTAAAGATAACTGTTGATGCTCCTATTCATCCTATTACTTCAGAGTATATCAGGAATACCATAAACAAGGCAGAAAAAGAAAATGCAAGCTTGGTTATTATAGTCTTTAATACACCGGGCGGTTTGGATTCATCCATGAGAGAGATCATCCAGAGAATCCTGAGCTCAAAAACGCCTGTTGTCTCTTTTGTCAGTCCCAGTGGGGCCCGGGCAGCTTCAGCCGGATTTTTTATCTCCATAGCCTGCGATATCTTTGTCATGGCACCGGGGACAAATACAGGGGTGGCGCATCCAGTTGCTGTATCTTTAACCGGACAGTCTATGGATAAAACAATGGAAGAAAAGGCCACAAATGATGCAGCCGCATACATTATCACGCTTGCTGAAAAAAGAGGAAGAAACACAAAACTAGCTGAGGATGCCGTCAGAAAGAGCCGTGCCTACACTGAAAACGAAGCTCTTAAAGGAAATTTGATCGATTTAATAGCCAAAAACGAACAGGAAATCATTGAATATTTTGACGGCAAACACATCAAGAGATTTGACGGTGAAGAAGAATTACTTGAACTTAAAGATGAGAAGATAACCGACATCCCTATGTCGGCAAGACAGAAATTTCTTATTACAATTTCCAATCCCAACCTGGCGTACATTCTCCTTATGCTGGGTTTACTCGGCCTTTATTTTGAGTTCTCGAATCCAGGTGCAATCTTACCCGGCGTTTTAGGCGGGATATTCCTTCTTTTAGCCATTTTTTCTTTCCAGATTTTACCCATTAATTATGTTGGCTTGATATTAATTTTGTTAGCAATCGGATTATTTATCCTAGAAATAAAAATCCAGAGTTATGGAGTATTAACTGCAGGAGGATTAACAGCCATGGTTATCGGCTCGATTATGCTCATCGATGCTCCTATTCCAGAACTACGGCCAAGCTTGAAGTTCATCATCCCCGTGACCCTAGGCCTTTCTCTGATCTTCATTTTTCTTATTGTTATCGCCATTCGAGCTCATATGAATAAAGTCCACACCGGCAAAGAAGGCCTTGTTGGAGAAATTGGTGAAGTCCGGAGTAAGCTTGACCCAGAAGGCAAGGTTTTTGTCCACGGTGAATTATGGGATGCAGAAGCTACTGAGAAAATACCAAAGGGCACTAAGGTCAAAGTCACTGAGGTGATGAAGAACTTGAAGATAAAGGTCACTAAACCCTGAAACAAACAGGAATAGCCATCGTTTTTTTTTAGCAAAAAGGAAGAGATATAGGCTTTAAAATAACTTAGAGTCAGGAATTATATAAAAGAGGCAAATTTCTGAGGTATAATCCAGGGAAATAAGCCTTTAACATGTATAAATTTAAAAGACCATAAAGGTCAATTTTAACCTTAGGAGGTAAAAAATGCTGACTTGGCCGATTATCGTTATATCCTTTATTGTTATTTACCTTTTGAATTCGATCAAAATTTTAAGGGAATACGAAAGAGGAGTGATATTTCGATTGGGGCGGGTTCTTTCCAAACCAAAAGGACCAGGACTTATCTTTGTCTTCCCTCCAATCGATCGTATGGTAAGAGTAAGTCTTCGAATAGTCGTAATGGACATTCCCCCTCAGGATGTTATCACAAAAGACAACGTTTCGGTAAAAGTTAATGCTGTTGTATACTTCCGCGTTATGGAGCCACAAAGGGCCATTATTGAAGTCCAGGATTATCTTTTTGCCACCTCTCAGCTTGCTCAGACAACTCTGCGGAGTGTATTAGGAGTGGTTGAACTGGACGACCTTCTCTCTGAGAGAGAAAAACTCAATGCACAGCTCCAGGAAATTATTGATAAACACACAGACCCGTGGGGAATCAAGGTTCAACTTGTAGAAATGAAACATGTCGACTTACCTGACAATATGGTTAGAGCTATTGCCAAACAGGCTGAGGCAGAAAGAGAAAAAAGAGCTAAAATCATCCATGCTGAGGGTGAATTCCAAGCCGCTGGCAATCTGATCAAGGCTGCCGATATTATTTCAACCAATCCCCAGGCTCTCCAACTCAGGTTTTTAGGTACGCTCACAGAGGTCGCAACAGAGAAAAATTCGACTATTATCTTCCCGCTTCCCATCGAGTTGTTTAAAGCCTTCTTCCCCGTAGAGAAAGAGAAAAAAGACAGCAGTGAAAAATAGAGATTATAGGGAGATTCAGCTCTCCAGTTCCCAGCTTGCTTTTATGTTCCTTGGGATTTTGGTCCTGGGAGTAGTCATCTTTCTTCTAGGTGTATCAGTCGGCAAAAAACAGGCTCAAATCATAGGAGGTGCGGAAATAGCCACTCCAGCAGAGATTGAACAGGTCAAAAAGGAAACCACCGTTCCCCCTGGAGAAAAAAAAGACTCTATCAGGCAAGAATTAGCCTCTCACCAGAAAGCTAAAAGCAAAACACAAAAGAAGACTCCTCAAGCTAAGAAAAGGAACCTTTATTATATCCAGGTTGGAGCCTTCAACATAAAAGATGCAGCCCTCGCCTATGCAGATGGATTTAAGAAAAAAGGCTATCCTTCTCTTGTGCTGGAACCATTTCCAACGGATAGGCCAAACCAGGTCTTCCGTGTGAGAATCGGGGGCTATGAGACTAGGGAAAAAGCTGAAGAAGTCTTATCCCGTTTACAATCAGAATCAACAAAGAAGCTCGATTACTATATTACTATGTAATCAAGACATAAAAGCCAGGCCTTGGAAACCGTCTCTTACATCTCCGTCAGGAAACAGGAAGAAAAAGAACTCCTATAGGTATATACAACTTGAAAATCAAAAAATATGATATCCTGCTTGCCTTATTGAGTGGAGCCCTTACAGCTCTTTCTCTTCCCAAGTTCAACCTTTCTTTCTTTGTTTGGATTTCCATCATTCCCCTTATTTTCATCATCCGGAATAAGAACCCTAAACAATCCTTCCTTCTGGGGCTTATTGCTGGAATCTCTTACAATGCTATCCTGATTTACTGGGTTCCTTCAGTCCCAGCCCATTATGGCAATATGTCCTTAGTAATAAGCTTAATTATATATGTCTTATTTATTCTTTTTCTGGCTCTTTACTGGGCATTTTTCTGCCTGGTGTGGACAAAAATCTATTTATCCTTTCCAAGGTTAATTTTTCTCCTATGTCCTTTTATCTGGATTTCTTTCGAATATATCCTCACTCATTTTCTCACTGGATTTCCCTGGGGGCTTGTCGGCACAAGCCAGTACTCAAATATTTACTTTATCCAGCTTGCTTCTATTACCGGAGTCTATGGTCTTTCCTTTATTATTATTCTCTTTCAAAGCCTGTTTGTTTACTCCATGATTTACAGAAAAAAGGAGCCATTCCTTTTTGTCCTAGCTTTTGTGTTGCTTATTCATATAGGTGGTTTCCTGAGTGTAAAAAAATCCCCTTCTCAAAAAGATTCTTTTACGGCTTCTGTCATCCAGGGCAACGTCTCCTCAGATATTTACTGGGACCAGATATCCGTCCAGGAGACATGGAATCTTTTCGACCAACACCTTGAACTGAGCCACCAGGCATATGAAGCAGGCTCCGGCCTGATTATTTGGCCTGAATTCTCCGTTCCTCTCTGTTTCAGCTGCTCCTATAAACTTGCTCAGGATTTTAAAGAAAAGCTCTACCAGTTCGTTCAGGAAACAGGCTGCACTCTTCTCCTCGGAACCAACGAGACCACAGGACCTCCCGGGGAAAAAAACTATCACAACACAGCATTATGTCTAAGCCCGGATCTCTCCACAAGTTTATACTATAAAATACATCTTGTTCCCTTCGGCGAATACACTCCGTACAAAAAGATCTTTTTCTTCATCGAAAAAATGACCCACGCTATCGGAGAGATCTCACCCGGAACTCAACACACCCTCCACAGCTATAAAAATATCAAATTTGCCTCCCCTATATGTTATGAAATCATCTTTCCTAACCTTGTCCGAAAATTTGTTAAAAAAGGAGCAAATTTTCTGGTTACAATCACCAATGACGGCTGGTACGGAAAAAGTTCTGCTCCATATCAGCATTTTTCAATTGCTGTTTTAAGAGCTGTGGAAAACAGGCGTTATCTTCTGAGGGCAGCTACAACAGGTATAAGCGGTATCATCGACCCTTATGGCCGCATTCTCTCCAAATCAGAGCTTATGACCAGTACATTTCTTACAGAGAGAATCACTCCTTCCCCAACCCTCACTTTTTATACAAAATTTGGTGATATTCTTCCTATAGGAAGCTTGACTTTAGCAGCCATCTTCCTTATTCTGGCACTAAAAAAGAGAAAATATGAAAAAAAATGAGTCTACTTCAAAGGCAACTCGTTCCGAATTTCTGAGCAAGCTTAAAGAATACATCTCAAAGTTTGAAGAACTTAGAGGTTTTCTTTGACATCAGCCAAAAAAAAGCTGAAATCGAATCCATAAACAAAGAGTTTTCCACTCCTGAGATCTGGAAAAATCATAAAAAATCTCAGTCCCTTTCACAAAACAAAAAAAGATTAGAAAAAGACGTGCAGCTTTACTCCATGTTAAACGAGAAAAAAGAAGAGCTTGAGGTCCTGGCTGAGCTTTCAGAGGAAGGGGAAAATGTTGATGAGGACCTTAAGAAAAGTCTGGCCTCTTTTGAAAAAGAACTGGCTGAGGCAGAGCTTCAAATGCTCTTCTCTGAGAAAGATGATGGCCGAAATGCCATACTAACAATCCACCCTGGAGCTGGCGGTACTGAATCCCAGGACTGGGCTCAAATACTCCTCAGAATGTATTTAAGGTATGGAGAGAGGAAAGGCTTTAAAACCACAATCCTCGATTTTCTCTCTGGAGAAGAAGCAGGACTAAAAAGCGTAACTGTTCGAGTAGAAGGTGATTATGCATATGGCAATCTAAGCCAGGAGTCAGGAGTCCACCGCCTCGTCAGAATTTCACCCTTTGATGCCAACAAAAGACGTCACACCTCCTTTGCTGCTGTTTTTATCTATCCTGAAGTTGAAGGAGACATCGAGATCGAAATCAATCCAGAAGACCTTCGAATTGACACATATCGTTCCTCTGGCAAAGGAGGACAACACGTCAATGTTACTGATTCTGCTGTAAGGATAACCCACATTCCTACAGGCATTGTCGTTCAATGCCAGAACGAAAGATCTCAGCACAAAAATAAGGCCAGTGCTATGAAAGTTCTCAAGGCTAGACTCTATGAGCTTGAGAAAAAAGCAAAACAAAAAAAGCTGGAAAAGCTGGAGGATGCAAAATCAGACATTGCCTGGGGAAGCCAAATCCGTTCATACGTACTCCATCCTTACCGGATGATTAAGGATTTACGAACAAATGTCGAAATCGGTGATGTTGAAAGAGTCCTGGATGGAGATATTGATGAATTTATCAAATCCAGCCTGCTTTTACGAAAGGGCACAGAAAAGGAAAAGTAATAATGTGTCCTGTTTTATTAACTCCATAAAGAGCTCCGTGTGAATGTTGTAATAATTGAAGAACTAAACAGCTCAAAAAAAACCTAAGACACTGAGGTATAAAAATGCAGATTAATCTATTTTATTTTTTGCCTTTTCCCAAATCTTATCCATTTCTTCAAGGCTAGCCTGGCCGAGTTCTTTTCCCTCTTCTTCTAATTTTTTCTCTATGAATTTAAACCTTTTGATAAATTTAGCATTGGCCTGTCTTAGAGCAATCTCGGGATTTACTCCGAGAAGGCGGGAAACATTTGCCATTGAAAAGAAAATATCTCCTACTTCTTCGGAAATCTTTTCCTTTTTTTGTGCTTTTAAAGCTTTTTCTAATTCGGATACCTCCTCCTTAATTTTCTGAAGAGCATCAAAAGGCTGCTTCCAGTCAAAACCAGAAGAGGAAACACGAAGCCCGATTTGAAAGGCTTCCATAAGGGAGGGAAAACATTTTGTCATGCCGTCAAAAAGTGACTTTCTCTTTTTTTCCACTTTTTTTTGCTTATTCCACTCGTCTAAAACCTTCTTTGAAGTCCTGAAACGTTTTTGAGCAAAAACATGGGGGTGCCGACGAATCATCTTTTTATTAATTCCATCCAGAACATCATAAATGGAGAATTTTTTATCTTCTTTAAAAATCCTGGCTAAAAAAACAACCTCCATCAGCACATCACCCAGCTCCTCTGCCAGTGACTCGGTATTTTTTGCGCAAATTGCATCCACAGCTTCATAGACTTCTTCTAAAAAATAATTAGTTATTGAATTGACATCCTGTTCTCTATCCCAGGGACATCCTCCTTCACCTCGGAGAGCGTCTAAAATTTCCACCAATTTTCCAAATTTTTTCCCGGCTTTCTCAGCATTTTTCATATTCTTCTCTCCCTTGAATTATTCCAGAGAATATTGTAATATTTTTAATCGACTTATTAGAATATTTTATACCTGAATAAAATTCAATCCCGGATAGTTCCTAAATATTTTTTCTGAAAAAGAGGACAAAAAAATGCCAGAAAAAGAAAAAAACAAGAAAAGCCAGACAAAAAAAGAACCGCCAGAAGAAAAGAAAGGAATTATTCCTCCTCTTGATTTTAGTTCTCTCGTCCTCCCTTTTTACACTCAAGCTTTGATAAAGCTGGGCTTGGTAAAAGACCCTCTTACCGATAAAGAGAACGAAGACCTGGAATTAGTCAAACGATTGATCGACTTACTTGATCTTTTAAAAGAGAGGACAAAAGGAAATCTTAAGCCAGAAGAGGAAAAATTTTTAGACGCCTGCCTTCATCAGATCAGATTGGCCTATATGGAGAAAACAAAAACAATCAACTTGTGACCTTATGGAAGTCATTAACGGTTTTAAAAAACTTCCTCAAATTTCTAATTTTTCGATTATTACAATAGGAAATTTTGACGGCATCCACCTGGGCCATCAAAAAATTTTGGACTTTCTTGCAGAAAAAGCCAAAAAATATTCTCTCCTATCTCTGATTCTGACATTTTCTCCTCATCCAGAAAAAATTCTTGGAAAAAAAAGAACAAAAATGATTCAAACTCTCGATCAGAGAGTAAAAGAGCTTAATAAATATAATATTAAGGCTTGTTTAATTGTACCTTTTGATGACAAATTTTCAAGCCTTTCAAGTCAGGATTTTATTCAACAAATCGTTTTAAATACCCTTAAAGCAAAAATGGTTATTGTTGGAGAAAATTTTCACTTCGGGAAAAACCGTGAAGGGGATATTTCACAACTCCACCGGCTGGCTTCACAATTTAACTTCCAGGTTTTTTCTATCCCTTCTGTGACTATAGAAGGGAAAACCGTAAGCAGCAGCCTTGTCCGAAGTTTTCTCCGTGAAGGAAAAATAGAAAAAGTTTATACTTTATTGGGAAGGTCTTATGAAATAGAAGGTAAAGTAATAAGAGGAAAATCCAGGGGAAAAGCCCTGGGTTTCCCCACCGCAAACATCGAGACAGAAAACGAAATCGTCCCCCCAGGAGTATTTATTACAACAGCCTGGTTAAAGTCAAAAAAATTCCACTCGATGACCAATGTAGGAATCCGTCCCACGTTTAACCAGCAAGAAACAAATATCGAATCCTATATTATAAACTTCAACAAGAATCTCTACGGAGAGAAAATTAGAATCAATTTTATAAAAAAAATAAGAGACGAAATAAAGTTCAAAACTTCAGAGGACCTCTCCAGGCAGATTAAGAAGGATCTGGAAACTACAAAACTCTATTTTAAATTAAAGTAGTAGGTTCTCTTCCATTTTGTGTGGGTATTAATCAGTAAGTGTTCGTGAATGGTCTCGCTCCCGTTCAGATTTTTCACGCCATCCCTTCTTCATCTATTCAACGCATAAACGAAGGGCAGTGGGTGAAAAAAACCGTTTGAAGGCTGAGTGGGCACGGTTCCTCTCCATAATGGAGAGGAGAGCGAAGCCTGAAATCGAGCAGCTTTTGACTCGCTGGGGCAAAAGTTGCGTGTTTTCTGAATCCACTGGCCTGAGTTCAAACATACTCGCCGCCCGACTCCGTCGGGTCTCCTCGAAGCGCGATTCAGGGAGGCTAAATCTTCAAGGGTCGCTTCATCCATCCCCGAACACTTTCTGATTATTTCTTCTTCTTGACTTTTTCCCTCAGATATTGCATTTTCTTATGGAAAGAATTACGTTTGCTTAAGAAAAGGAATAAAGGTTTGTTTTAAACCAGGAGTCGCCTTATGGAAGAAAAAATTAAAGCCAGGATAATGGATTCCCGGAAGATAAGAAGATCTATCCTGCGAATGACCACTGAAATCATTGAACGCAACCGAAATTTAAAAAATTTGGTTATTGTTGGAATAAGAACAAGAGGAATCTACCTGGGAAAAAGAATATCAAAACTGATTAAGGAATTAGAAAAGATAGAAATTCCTGTAGGGGTTTTAGATATAACACTCTACCGTGACGATTTCTCTGAGTTAGAAGCTCAACATATGGTAAAAAAGACAGAAATAAATTTCTCAGTGGCAAAAAAAGATGTTCTTCTTGTTGATGATGTCCTCTTTACCGGAAGAACTATACGCGCAGCCATGGATAGCCTGATTGACCTGGGACGTCCTAAAACAATTCAGCTTCTTGTCCTCATCGACCGTGGCCATCGAGAATTACCTATCAGGGCTGACTATGTGGGAAAATTTCTTCCGACTTCAAAACGAGAAATTGTGCAAGTCAAGTTAAAAGAAATCGATAGTGAGGATGAAGTCCTCATTACTGAGCCGCCTGGAATTAAATAGGAGAAGAGACTTGGCATTCAAACATAAACATCTTCTCGGTATCCAGGGCTTAACATCTTCAGAGATTGTGTCCGTTCTGGATACTGCAGAATCTTTTTACGAAGTTTCAACCCGGGAAGTAAAAAAAGTCCCCACATTAAGAGGAAAAACTATAATCAATCTCTTTTATGAACCAAGCACCCGGACACGGAGTTCTTTCGAACTGGCAGCAAAAAGATTAAGCGCAGACATTGTCAACTTTAATAAACAAACCAGCTCCGTCATTAAAGGGGAAAGTTTCAAGGACACCATCTTGAATCTCGAAGCCATGAATCCTGATGCCATCATCATCAGACATTCTGCTTCTGGTATTCCTTACTTCGCTACTACTTTCTGCCAGCACCGAATCATTAATGCAGGGGATGGATCTCACGAACATCCAACTCAAGCACTTCTTGATGCCTTTACAATAAGACAAGAAAAAAAGAATTTTAAAGATCTAAAGGTCATCATCGTCGGAGATATCATTCACAGTCGCGTCGCGCGATCCAACATATTTCTTCTCAATAAGATGGGAGCAAAAGTTGTTCTTGTTGGCCCCCCAGCTCTTCTTCCTGTAGAATTTAAAAATTTTGGAGTGGAGATTGACTTCAATCTCGATAGAGCCATTCAAGGAGCCGACGTGGTCATGATGTTAAGGATCCAGCTGGAAAGACAGGCAGCAAATTTTTTCCCATCTATTCGAGAATACAGAAACCTTTACAGCTTAACGGAAAAAAGATTTCGAAAAGCAAAAAAGAATGCCATAATCATGCATCCTGGCCCTATAAACAGGGGTGTAGAAATCTCGACTGATATGGCTGATTCTGCAAAATCCGTCATTCTCAAACAGGTTGAAAATGGTATTGCAGTCAGAATGGCTGTTCTCTACCTTTTGTTAGGAGGAAAAAAACGTGAGGCTATTGATTAAGAATGGAAGAGTAATTGATCCTTCTTCAAAAACAGACGACACATTGGACCTTTTGATAGAAAGAGGAAAAATTGTTGACATAAAAACAAAAATTGAAAGCAAAGGAGTAAAAGTTATTGATGCTTCAAGATTAGTTGTTGCTCCAGGATTTATCGATATGCATGTCCATCTGAGAGAACCTGGCCAGGAAGATAAGGAAACCTTATTCACTGGCGCTCTCGCTGCAGCCAAAGGAGGATTCACTTCCATTGCTTGCATGCCCAATACAAACCCTGTTAATGACAATCGTGGTGTGACCGAATATATTCTTTCTGAAACAAAGAAAAACTCTGTAGTGAATGTTTTTCCCATAGCATCTATTACCCGAGGGCAAAATGGTGCAGAATTAACAGACATGGCTGATCTGGCCGAGGCTGGAGCTATCGCTTTTTCTGACGACGGCCTCCCTATAGAAGATAGCCAGGTTATGCGGCGTGCTCTGGAATATTCAAAAATATTAAAAACTTTGATCATCAACCACTGCGAAGATAAAAATTTAAGCGGTGAAGGAGTCATGCATGAGGGGTATTATTCCTATCTCTTTGGCCTTAAAGGGATTCCCGCATCCTCAGAGGAAACAATGATTGCCCGGGATATAATCCTTGCCAAAAAGGTTGGAACACCCATACATATCGCCCATTTGAGTGTAAAAGGAGCAGTAGACATTATAAAAGAAGCAAAGAAAAAAAAGGTAATGGTTACAACAGAAGTGACTCCCCATCATCTTTTCCTAACAGACTCGCTCCTTGAAAATTACGACACAAACCTGAAGGTCAACCCTCCTATTAGAAGCGAAGAAGACGCCCAAGCTTTAATCCAGGCTGTGAAGGATGGAGTCATAGATGTTTTTGCATCAGACCATGCTCCTCATACTATAGATGAGAAAGATGTTGAATTTGACAAAGCCCCCTTCGGAATAAATGGGCTGGAAACTGCAGTCTCTCTCTTCCTTGATAAACTTGTGAACAAGAATGTCATTTCACTGCGAAAATTTGTTGGTATGATATCCACAACTCCAGCTGCAATCCTGGGACTGGAAAATAAAGGCAAAATCTGTGTAGGGGCTGATGCGGATCTCACAATATTAAACCTAAAAAAAGAAATCGTTGTTGATGTTAATACTTTTAAATCTAAAAGCAGAAATAATCCTTTCCATGGCTGGAAATTGAGAGGGGCTCCGGTTAAAACAATCGTGGGAGGAAAAATCGTCTATACTTCATCTTCTTAAAAAAAACTTCAAATAGAAGCTGAATCAGCAGAAAAAAACAATTCTTTTTATGAAAATAAACATCCCACAACTCGAAAAAAAGATAGGCTACACATTTAAAAACAAGAATCTCCTGCTCCAGGCTCTAATTCACAGTTCTTACGCCTATGAGAACCAACAAAGTGTGGATTCAGACAATGAGACTTTAGAATTCTTAGGAGATTCAGTTCTTGGGCTCATTATTGCTGACTACCTCTGGTCCAGTTATCCTGATTTATCCGAAGGAGAGCTGTCCAAACTTAAGTCTTCAGCAGCAAACACATTTTCCCTTTTCTCATTCAGTAAAAAAATAAAACTTGATAAAATTATACTCCTGGGTAAAGGTGAAGAAAAAAGCGGAGGGAGGAAAAAAAAGACCATCTTAGCCGGAACCTTTGAGGCAATAGTGGCAGCCATCTATTTAGACAGCGGGCTTGAAGAGGCTAGAAATTTCCTTCTCAGTTTTCTCAAATCTCTATTCAGTAAAATCAAAGCTCCTGTCTATTCAGTTAACAACTACAAATCAGCTCTTCAAGAATACCTCCAAAAGGAGGACCTCCCTGCTCCTGTTTATAAAACTATCACAACCTCAGGCCCTGACCACAAGAAAAGCTTTACTGTTGAAGTTTTGTTCGAAAATAAATCTTTGGCAAAGGCAAAAGGTAATACTATAAAAAATGCTGAACAAAAAGCCGCTCAAAAAGCCCTCAAAAGCTTTCTGGGGAAAAAAATAAAGGCATTAACTTCTGATACATTCCTCCAGAAGAAAAAAACATGATTGAATCTTATACTTTTGGACGTATGGAAGTTAATGGCCACACATACACCTCTGACCTGATCCTTTATCCGGACAAGGTCCAGGACTCTTGGTGGCGAGAAACAGGTCACAGGCTCAGCCTCAAAGACATAAAGGATGTACTCAAAGAGGAACCTGAAGTTATCATAATCGGCACCGGCTTCACCGGATTAATGAAAGTGGAGGAAGAAGTAAAACAGTATGCTCAAGATAATAGGATAGTCCTCGTTATAAAAAAAACAAAAAAGGCAGTTCAAAATTTTAACGAAATCGCTACTAAGAAAAAGACAGTTGGTGCCTTCCACTTGACTTGCTAAAAAGATACCTTATTTTTTTAATTGTATTATTTCTCCCTGGTTAAATGGCTAAATGCTCAAAATGTAATGAAAGAAAAGGAAAGCGGCACTGTGCTGCTTTGGGAGATTATTTATGCAGCCTCTGCTGCGGCAAACTAAGGGAGAAAGAAATTCACTGCCCTCAAGACTGCACTTTTTTAGAGCAACACAGACCATATCAGGAAAAACGTATTATAGACAAAAAACAAGATTCTTTTTCAAGAAAGAGATCTCCTGATGAAGATATTTTAAAAGACGAGAGGATGGCCTGGCTCGCTTTACACATAGAAGCACCCTTAAAGGAGTACGGCAAAAAGAAAAAGTCTTTAACTGATAAAGAAGCTCTTTTATCCCTGGAGTATGCTAAAGAAAAAATAAAAAAGGGAAAAGGGCTTATTATCACTCCTGATGAAAAGAGTAAGCCAAAAAATGAAATCGGAGAAGTTATTTACCAGAGTATTGATAAATGCCGGTACGAAAAAAAGATAATACTACCGGGAGAAATAGGGACTTACAAGAAGGAAGAAAAAATTCAATGCCTGGAGAGGATTATTCTCTCTGTAAAATTCCTGGCTAGGGAAGACTTCGAAGGCAGAAAATATATCGAGCAGGTTATTAAGCGTTTTTCTCAAATAGAAGAGTTATCCCGCCAGAAGAAAATTAATCACATTTCTTGATTGCTGCTCTCCTAACCCTTGCTCATAAGCTCTCCCATAAAATTAAGGGAAGGGATGTTACTGCAGACAATTTTTATGATGGCTGCTGTGGGAACAGATAAGATCATACCAGGAATTCCCCACAACCATCCCCAGAAAAACAGGAAAAAAAGAACCACAAGTGTACTTAAACCCAGGCTCTGCCCCATTACTCTTGGTTCAATAAAGTTACCCAATGTCATCTGGATTGAGCCCAGTATGATAAAAATCCAGAATGCTGGCCAGAGCGTCTCAAATTGAAAAACTGCAATAGCCACTGGCAGGGCAGTCGCTATTATGGATCCAATGTTAGGAATATAATTCAGGATAAATGTAAAAAAGCCAAAAACAATAGCAAAATCTACTCCAAAAATCAATAGCACAACCGTTGCAAAAACTCCGGTTGAAAAGCTGACTGCTGTTTTTATAGCAAGGTACTTCTGAATTTGATTATCGATTTTCTCAATAACATCAATAATTTGAGAGGCTCTCCCACTGTTAAAAGAATTTTTTACTTTTACTTTAATATTCCCCCGTCCAGCCAGAATAAAAATTAGAAAAATGAAGACCAGAAAAAGATTGGACATAAAAGTGAAAAAAGGCCCAAGCGAGGAAAGAAACAATCCTCCAATTCTATTTATGTCAAGTTGTCCTACCCAATCTTCAGGCTCCCATTCAGGAAGAGCAAGCTTAATTTTTTCTTGAACCGAAGTTATAATCGAGCTGATTTTTTTTCCGTATTCTGGAAATTCAGAGGCAAAAGACTTACCGCTGGAGTAAAAAAGAATCCCTAAGAGGTATATGATAAAAAAAGCAAGTATAACAATAAATAAAATAGAAACAGCCCTTGGGATTTTTTTTCGGGTTAAAAAATCCAATATCGGAGAGAGAATAAAGGAAAGAAAAACGGCTAAAAAAAAGGGAAAAAGAACAGGCTTTGCCAACCGTAATACTACCCCTACGATAAAAATAACCATAATCACAAGGCAGGCAACAATAACTTTATTCCCTTTCATCCGATACTCTTCAGCGTTTAATTCCCAATTATTATAGTCTATTTCAAATTATAATCAAAACAATTCATTTTATAAAGTAAGTAACTTTTTTGCCGTGATGAAGGACTGATCAATCACATTATAAGGGTATTTGGGGATGGATGAAGCGACTTTGAAGATTTAGCCTTCCTGAATCGCTATTTGAGGGAATCCGGCGTAGCCGGACACCGAGTATGTTTAAACTCAGGCCAGTGGATTCAGAAAACACGCAACTTTTGCCCCAGCGAGTCAAAAGCTGCTCGATTTCAGGCTTCGCTCTCCTCTCCATCATGAAGAGGAACCATGCCCGCTTTGCCTTCAAACGGTTTTTCTCACCCACTGCCCTTCGTTTATGCTTTGAATAGAATGATGAAGGAATGGCGTTAAAAATCTGAACGGAAGCTCAGACATTCCCAAATACCCTTATTAATCCACCACGGGAAAAAAGATGCTTCATTTTCCAAACGTTAATACATAAATGGTTCCCTTTTAAGCCATTTAATCCAGAAGGATTATTATAAAATATTTCTATTGATAAAAAGTTTATCCCAATACTACTTTTTTAAAGAACCGACCAGTTTTCCAAAATACCTCTCTCCGACTTCTTCAAATCCATCTTTAATTTTCATGACCCCGCATAAATAATTCTCAACTCTAGTCATATATATATTGTGATAGTATCGGTCTTTAATGCGATATCCCAAGGAAATTTTCTGGACGTTCTGTTTGCCTTTCTTCTCAAGATATCGTTCCAACATATTCTTGGCATCTTCCGCGTTCTCTCCTTTTATGAAAAAACAGTCAAACTCAAGGTCTAAAAGCTTATAATTTGCAAGGTATCCATCATGTAGAAAACTGTAGCCCATAAAATTACGCAGGAAAAACTTCTCGCTGTTTTGAATGAGCCCTTCATCAGGAAAAAGCTTAAGGAGAGGTGGGAGTTGACCCTTAAACTTGACTTTTTTTGCAACTTCTTGAGAAAAAAGCTTCAGCAGCTTATCGGATTCCTCACCACAGTCAAAACAGAGAAGTTTAATGTAGTATTTCCCCACGATAAAATTTAGAGTCCCCTCTTCCAGATAACCCTGATTACCTAAAGAGATAAATTGGGACTCAGGAAAACGCTCTGCACTGTAGATTCCAAAGGAATTTATCTCATTTCCCATATCATAGATTTCAAGGCTTAGAGAGGGCTCGCTCTCTTCTTTATTATATAAACCAACGATCAATTCCTTAAAATCATAAGCCAGGTAAATCTCAGCAGCACCATTGATATATTCATAAAGTGTTCCAGGGACATAATTCTGAGGTGCTTCAGAGAACTTCCAAGAGCCAAGCTTTGGCAAAAGAGCACGAAGAGAAGAAACTTCCTCTTTATCGAACAGAGCTCCTTTCATGCTGGAAACTGAAAAAAATAAAATAAAACAAAAGAAAACCTTTAAATATCTTTTTGGCCTTAAAATATTCATCTTTAATACTCCATTAATCTTAATCGACTTTTTAATATAAGATGAAAAATATTTTTTGACAAGGTTTTCTTTCACTCTCTTCTTGTTTTAGATACTGAGCTTAATCTTTTCTGACAAAATCTCTCCAGAGGAAAATTGTTAACAACAATAACATGAAACAGGCATCTATAATCACCTGTTTTTTCCTGTCTGCCTCTGTTGACATCATTTTGAAAGTGGAGTATTTTTATTATGATGGTTTCAAAAGTTGTTCTAATCAGAGGAAAAGCAGTCTTTTCACGAGATGGGGATATCGATCAAAGAATACTTACTGACATGTTCAACAAGGGAATCCAGATATTAATGGGTCAGCAAAATCTGAAAGATAGTCTTAGCCTCCTTTTCAATAGCAATAACAAGGTAGGGATAAAAATTAACACCATAGGCGGTAAAAAGCTTTCCACCCGCCCGGAAGTCTCCTTTTCACTGGCAAAAGCGCTTTTAACAGCAGGAATCCAGCAAGAAAATATAATCATCTGGGACCGAACCAACCGCGAATTGAGAGATGCAGAATACAGGCTAAACCTCAACCAAAGCGGTTTTAAGGTTCTTGGCACTGACACACAAGGAGTAGGCTATGATTCGGAACTGACATCTCACCTGAATATTGGAAGTCTTTTCTCCAAGATTCAATCAAAGATGATCACAACTTCCATAAGCCTTGCAATCTTAAAAGACCACGGTATGGCAGGAGTAACAGCAGGAATGAAAAATTACTTTGGAGCCATTCATAATCCCAACAAATACCATGATACTAACTGTAATCCATTTGTAGCTGAACTTTTCGAAACAAAACCAATTAAAAACAAGCATAAACTCACTGTGCTGGACAGCCTTGTTGTTCAATATCATCGAGGACCTTCCTACCATGCTAGGTGGGCAAAAAAATACAAAGCTCTTATTTTTTGTCTGGACCCTGTGGCGGCTGACTTTATTGGGTGGCAGATCATAAAAAAACTCAGAGCCGAGAAGGGGCTTCCTTCATTAAGAGAAGAAAAAAGAGAGCCTGCTTACCTGAAGACTGCTGAAAAAATGGGACTAGGGAAAGCCAATCATAAAGAGATAAAAATAATCGAAGAGGAATTATGAAAAGAAGACAGTTTTTCAAAACAGCAGGAGGAGCCACGCTTTTAACAGGGGCAGGCTTGATGAACAAAACGCCTACACTCCTAATGGACCTTTATGCTTTTGGTGAAGAAGCAAATATCTCAAAAGTTGAAGCGCGATACTATAAAAAACATCCTGACAGGGAGATAGAATGCCTTCTCTGCCCCCGCTACTGCAAACTGGGAGATAAAGAAAGAGGCTACTGCGGAGTCAGGGAAAATATTGGCGGCACTTATTATACGCTCGTCTACGGAAAAGTTTGTGCAATTCACGTAGACCCTATTGAAAAAAAACCTCTGTTTCATTACCTGCCTAAAAGCAGTGCCCTATCAATAGCTACAGCAGGTTGTAATGTGAACTGCAAATTCTGCCAGAACTGGGAAATATCTCAAGTTAGGGCTGAACAGGTCTATAACTATGACCTCCCTCCTCATTCAGTCGTGGAAAATGCCCAGAAGTACGACTGCCCTGTAATTGCCTATACATACACAGAGCCTGTTGTCTTTTATGAATACATGTACGACACGTCTATAGAAGCCCGTAAAAAGGGGATCAGGAATGTTGTCATCACCGGTGGATACATCAATCCAGAGCCACTTGAGGAACTGATAAAAGTTGTAGATGGAATTAAAGTGGATCTAAAAGCATTCTCCCAGGAGTTTTATACTTCATATGTCAAAGGAAAATTAAAACCAGTTCTTGAAGCTATAAAAATTATATCTAAGAGTAATGTCTGGCTGGAAATTGTCTATCTTGTTATCCCAACGCTTAATGATGGCACTGAAAAAATCCGAGAGATGTGCCAGTGGATTTTAAAAGAGATCGGACCTGATGTTCCTCTACACTTTGCCCGGTTCCATCCCATGTATCTTGTAAAAAACCTCCCCCCCACTCCGTTATCAACTCTTGAAAGAGTTTATAAAATTGCTCAAAAAGAAGGGCTTCATTACGTGTATATTGGGAACGTTCCCGGACACCGGGCAGAAAACACATACTGCCCTCAGTGTAAAAAAATCATCATCCAGAGGTCTGGCTACCAGATAAAAAATATCAATCTTACAGGAGGAAGATGCAAATTCTGTAACAACCTCATTCCAGGAATCTGGAGTTGATAAACTTTCTTCCGCCTTTTCTTTTAGGTTTCCTGGCACTATCCTTTCAAATTTTTTTATTGAGAGAATTCTCCGTTCATTTCTACGGAAACGAAATTACTTTTGGATTTATCCTTGCTGCCTGGCTATTGTGGGGTGGCTTGGGAAGCATCTCAGCCTCCAAATTAAAATTTCATCTCTCACGATTTCCCCAAACATACTATGCTGTAATTCTATTCCTTCCTCTCTGCCTGATCGGACTCAGGTTCTCGCGATTTATCTACAAAACACTCCCAGGGGAAATCACCGGGATTTTACCGATGTTAATTTCTTCTCTGGTTATTTCTTTTTTTATAAGCTTTCCCCTGGGAATTCTTTTTGTCTTAAATGTTTTTTTCCTGAAAGGTGATCTTTTTAAGGTTTACCTTCTGGAATCTCTGGGAGCTTCCACAGCAGGATTAGCCGTCTACTTTTTCCTCATACCTGCTTTCTCCAACTGGTTGGGAGTTTCTATTGTCGGAGTTTCTGTTTCTCTTCTGGTGTTTTTTTCATTTGGAGAAAAAAAACAAATTTATCTCTTATCTATTATCCTCATTTTCCTAACCGCTTTTGCCTTATTTGACTTTCCCAGCCAAAAAATATACTGGAAGCCTTTTTTTCTTGTCAGGAGTCAAGACAGCATCTACGGGAAGCTGCAGGTTATCCAAACCGAGGAGCAGATTTCTCTCTATAACAACAGTTTTCTGGATTATTCTTTTCCAAATCTAGCTGCCTCTGAGGAATCTGTCCACTTTACTCTTCTCCAGAATCCAGAAGCAAAAAATGTTCTGTTGATTGGCGGAGGAGCAGGTGGAAGTTTAAGGCAGATTCTGAAGTATCCTCAGGTTGAAGTGGATTATGTCGAGTTAGACCCGGAAATCATTCGACTCTCACTCGAATTTTTGCCTGAGAGTGAGCAAAGGATACTAAAAGACAAACGGGTCCACATATTCTATCAGGATGGAAGAGCCTTTCTTAACAAATCTCAGAATAAATACGACATGATTATCCTTAACCTACCCGAACCGGCAACAGCGCAGATAAACCGTTTCTATACAAGAGAATTTTTCCTTGAAGCCAGAGAAAAGTTAGGCGAACAAGGCATCTTTTCTTTTCGGATCCCTTCAGCAGAAAATTATATAAGCTTTGAACTTCAAAACTTCCTTGCCTCGCTGTACTACACCCTCAAAGAAGTGTTCCCTGTTGTTGAAATTGTTCCAGGGAACACAAACATTTTCCTGGCTTCATCTCTTCCATTAACCATAGAATTTGAAAAGCTTTGCAAAAAAATCAAGGACTTAAACCTCCAGAATACTTATGTCAGCCCCCATATTCTAATTTCTCGCCTTAATCCGCAAAGAATCAAACTAATCAAAGAAAAGATATACACTGGAAAAAAAACGATTAACCTGGACTTTTCACCTATTGCCTATTTCTATAATTCCGTACTGTGGAGTACACAGTTTAAAGGTTTAGAGAGGAAAATATTTACTTTTTTTTCAAAACTGCACAGCTTTTGGCTTTTAGACTTACCTTTGATTCTTTTTCTTTCCCTTCTTCTTATCTTGTGGCTGAAACAAAAGAAATCCACTTTTTTCCTTGTCCCTCTGGCAGTAATGGGTTTTACCACAATCGTTGTTGAAATCATCATGATTATCGCCTTTCAAACTCTTTATGGATATGTTTACCGCAGAATTGCTCTCCTCCTCACATCCTTTATGATTGGCCTATTTTTAGGCGCTCTTCGAGGCAAAAAAAGAAAACGAATTGGTTTAGTGCATCTGCTCTTTATCCAATTTGGTTTTCTACTCCTAATACTCCTGCTCCACATTTTTTTGGAGAAAAATACTCCTGAACTTTTTTTCTTAATATTTCTTCTTACCCTCGGCTTTCTTGGAGGAGATATGTTTGTTGTTTCAAATCATCTTTTTCTAAAAGAGAGGAAAAACTATGGCCTTGGCTATGGCTTAGATCTATTAGGTTCTTTCTTTGGTGCACTTGCTGTCTCCTCTCTTCTCATCCCTCTTGTAGGACTCCCTCTGCTTCTCAAATATCTTTTGCTCCTTAATTCCTTTTGTTTCATTTTTCTCTTCGGAGGAATGAGAAAATTATAAATTTTTATCATATTTTCTTGACAGAAATTTTGAATTATGTTCTACTATAAATTAACCCTTTCATACACTTATCCTATAGTACCTATAGGAAATAGGATCCTATAATTTGAATAAGGAAACTCTGATGAGAATCAACCTCTCAAAAAGAAATATCAAAGATCCCTTTGTAGTTAAAGTGGAAGAATTAAGCGGCCAGAATCTCCTTGCTTGCTATCAATGCGGCAAGTGTTCGGCTGGATGCCCTGCAGTCTCTGAAATGGACATCCTTCCCAATCAAATCATCCGTTACGCCCAGCTCGGTTTAAAGAATGAACTCCTGCAATCAAAATCAATCTGGATCTGCGCTTCCTGTTTTACCTGTAACGCGCGCTGCCCAAAAGGTATTAATATCGCTGAAATTATCGAAGCCATAAGACAGATTTTACTGCGCAAAAGAGAAGACCATGTTAATTTAAATAAACTCTCAGACGCAGAAAAAGGAGATGTTCCTCCGATAGCTATCATCAGCAATCTGAGGAAATTTACATCTTAAATCTAAACTATGATAAATAATCACTTTAATATTAATTATATAGGGAATTTTAATGAAAATAAGTTATTATCCTGGTTGTACTCTGAAAAACAATGCTAAAAATTTTGAAGACTCAACCTTATGTTCCTTAAAAAAACTTGGGATTGAAGTTGAAGAACTTCCACGATGGAACTGTTGTGGAACAGTATTCTCTCTGGCTACTGATGATTTGATTCATCACGTAGCTCCTATAAGAAATCTCATCCGAACCAAAGAGTCCAATTCAGAAAAAATTATGACTCTTTGCGCCATGTGTTTTAATACCTTAAAAAGAGCAAACGAAAGGGTTAAAGCCGATCCAGAGAGCCTGGAAAAAATCAATGATTTTATGTATCTCGAGAAAATCAACTATGAAGGCGATGTTAAGGTTCTCCACCTCTTGGAGATACTTAGAGATGAAGTAAAATTCGAGAATATTGCCAAAAAAGTGGTTAAACCTTTAAAAAATTTAAAAGTTGCTAACTATTACGGATGTCTCCTGGTACGTCCAAAAGAGATTGGCTTAGATGACGTTGAAAATCCGACAATCCTGGAAAATCTCACGACTGTTTTAGGTGCAGATCCTGCAGATTTTCCGTTCAAAACCGAATGCTGTGCATCGTATCAAACAGTCGACAAGCCTGAAATTGTGGCTGAAAGAGCTTTCCAAATCCTAACATCAGCTCAATCACAGGGCGCTGATGTTGTTGCTGTAAGCTGCCCGCTTTGCGCTTTTAATCTTGACCATAGACAGAAAGAAACTGTTAAAAAATATCCTGAATTCAAAAATATCCCTATTCTCTATTTTTCCCAGATTTTAGCTATTGCATTGAGCTGCCCTGAGGAATCTCTAAGATTTGACCTTCATTTTGTAGATCCAAAACCAATTTTAAAAGAAAAAGGACTAATCTGAGGAACAAATGACACGTTTTGGCGACTTAAAACCAAAAAAGGGCAAAATCCATATTGAAAAAGACCTGTGCAAAGGATGTGGATTCTGCGTGGAATACTGCCCCAAAGATGTCCTTGAACTCTCAGAAGAATTTAATGTTAAAGGGTATCATCCCCCCGTAGTTAAGAATGAGGATGATTGCCTTTACTGCCAACTTTGCGAGACAATTTGCCCCGAATTTGCTATATTTGTTACCCAAAAAAAAGAGGAGGAAGAAGGTGAAAAAGGTGAAAGCAGACCCTAAAGGAGTTTTAACCGGATCCCATTATTTGGACGGAGATTATGCTCTTGCAGAAGGAGCTCTGGCGGCTGGATGCCGATTCTTCGCGGGCTATCCTATCACTCCTTCCACAGAAACCGCTGAAAGATTCTCAGAAAGAATTCCCTCTGTAGGAGGAGTTTTTATCCAGATGGAAGACGAGCTCGCTTCTATTTCAGCCCTGATTGGAGCTGTCTGGGGAGGAAAAAAAGTAATGACTGTGACCTCCGGCCCGGGCTTTTCTTTGATGATGGAGAATATCGGATTAGCCTGCATGATGGAGACTCCTCTTGTGATCGCAAATGTTCAAAGAGGAGGACCTTCGACAGGGCTTCCAACTTTAACAGGACAACAGGATATGATGCAGGCCAGATGGGGTTCGCACGGAGATTACGAAATCATTGCTCTTTCCCCTGACTCTCCTCAGGAGTGTTTTGACCTTACGATCGAAGCTTTCAATTTATCTGAAACATTCCGTGTTCCTACCTTTGTTATGACAGATGAGTGTGTGGGCCACATGCATGAGAAAGTTGTCATCCCTCCAGCTGACAAGATCGAACTGGTTGAAAGAAAATGGTACAAAGGCCCTAAAGATAAATATCTTCCTTACAAACTTGATAAAGATCAAATCCCATTTATGATCAAAGCGGGTGATGACTATCGATTTCACACAACAGGATTAACGCACGATGAACGCGGCTATCCCGTTATTAATGCCGAATGCCAGGATGTCTGTGTCCGTCATCTTGTGGATAAAATTACTACAAATGCGGATAAAATCATTAGAACCGAAGAAGAGGAGATAGATACCGCGGAAATCATAGTCATTTCTTACGGAATAACTTCAAGGGTCACAACAAAAGCTGTACAGCAAGCCAGAAAAGCCGGCATAAAAGTTGGGACTATCAGGCTTATCACTGTCTGGCCCTTCCCAGAGAAGCGAATTAAAGAGCTTGCGAAAAAAGTCAAAGCATTTGTTGTTCCTGAAATCAATTACGGCCAAATTGTCTTGGAAGTTGAGCGATGCGCTGGAGGTCAAGCCCCGGCTATTCTCGTCCCCCACTGCGGGGGGGGGGTCCACGATCCAGATGATATCTTCAGCGCAATCAAGGAGGCTGCAAAATGAAGGAAGAAGATCATATCGAGGAAAAAAATCCGATCGAAACTTTGCTGAGAATGGACAGAATCCCCCACATCTGGTGCCCTGGCTGTGGAATTGGAATTGTAGTCACTTCTTTTGCTGAAGCTCTGCGCAAAAGCGAAATCGACCTGGATAAGGTTGCCGTTGTTTCCGGAATCGGGTGTACAGGAAGAGTAGCTGGATATATTAAGCTGGATTCTTTCCACACAACTCATGGACGAGCTGTTCCCTTTGCCACTGGTTTAAAACTTGCAAATCCTGAATTAAAAGTTATTGTATTCAGCGGCGACGGAGACATTGCTGGCATCGGAGGTAACCACTTCATCCATGCAGCAAGACGCAATATGGATATTATGGTCATCTGTGTTAATAACTTCAACTATGCCATGACAGGGGGCCAGGTTGCCGCAACAACACCAACAGGTGCCAATGCCTCCACAGCCCCTTATGGCAATTTTGAATATCCTTTCAGCCTTCCTTATCTTGCTGAAGCCAGTGGAGCAACGTATGTCGCCCGCTGGACAGCTCTTCATCTCAGGAGGGTGACCAAATCCATCCAGGAGGCTCTCACTAAGAGAGGATTTTCTTTTATAGAAGTCATAACCCCCTGTGTAACTCTTTACGCACGCAGGAATCGTCTCGGGGATGGTCTGAACCTTTTGAAATATTATTATGAAAAATCCGAAATCCAGCATGGCGCAGACACCCGAACCCTTGATATCAGTTACCAGGGAAAACTCATAGTAGGAAAGTTTGTCGATAAAGAAAAGCCAACTTTTCTCGACTGCATGAATGAACATCTCGCCAAAAAGTTAGGCGACAAATACCAACCATACGGAGTAAACAATGGCTGAGATTAGATTTTCTGGTTTTGGGGGTCAAGGGATTATCCGGTGTGGCCTTATCTCAGGCAAAGCCCTTGCCCTTTATGATAATAAACATGCAACAATGACCCAGAGTTTTGGCCCTGAGGCCCGAGGGAGCGCCTGCAGCTCTCAACTCGTTGTTTCTGAAGACCGAGTCCTCTATCCTTACATCTCAATTCCGGAAATCCTCATTTCCATGTCACAGGAAGCCTATGACAAATACGAGCCGGAATTAAGAGACGATGGAATTTTAATCATTGACAAAGATCTTGTAAAGGCTAAACCTCCTCGGGGCAAAATCAAAACTTATGCCATCCCTTCCACAAGGTTTGCTGAAGAGTTAGGAAACCGTATCATTGCAAACCTGGTCATGCTGGGATTCTTCTCAGCAATAACCAAAATTGCTTCCCCAGAGGCTATGAAAAAAGCACTCCCAGGTTTAGTCCCTGGAAGATTTCTTGAGCTCAACATCAAGGCTTTTGATAAAGGATATGAATACGGCAAAGAAATATTAAAAAAAGAGAAAAAAACAAAAAGCAAAAAATAAAAAGGTAAAAAAAATGAAGCGAACCGGTGTTTTTATCTGTCACTGCGGTATAAACATCGCGGGGACAGTGGATGTGAAAAAAGTTGCCAAGGAGCTTTCTAATCACACAGGAGTCGTTCACTCAGAAGAATACATATACATGTGTTCTGACCCGGGTCAGAACCTTATTATAGAAGCCATAAAGGAAAATCAACTGGACAGCGTGGTCGTCGCCTGTTGTTCTCCGACTCTCCATGAAACAACTTTCAGAAACACCGTCAAGTCAGCCGGAATTAATCCGTTCCAGTGTGAGATCGCAAATATCCGGGAACAATGCAGCTGGGTTCATAAAGACATGGAAAAGGCAACAGAAAAAGCAATAAAACTTACAAAAAGTGCAGTAGAGAGAGTTCACAGAAATGAATCTCTGGATCCGATAAGCATCCCTGTCACCCGGAGAGCGCTGGTGGTTGGTGGAGGGATAGCAGGAATCCAGTCAGCTTTAGATTTAGCCAACAGCGGTTATGAAGTAATCCTAGTAGAAAGGTCTCCTTCAATTGGAGGCCATATGATCCAGCTTTCTGAAACCTTCCCTACCCTGGACTGTTCCCAGTGTATTCTGACACCAAAAATGGTTGAAGTCTCCAAACATCCTAAGATCAAACTTTTAACCTACAGCGAAATTCAAGATATTTCTGGATATGTTGGAAACTTTAAGGTCAAAATCCTTAAAAAACCCACTTATGTTGATCCGGATAAATGTACTCTCTGCGACGAATGCACCAAGGTCTGCCCTGTGGTTGTGCCTAACGAATTTGATCTGGGTTTAACTGGACGGCGCGCTGTCTACATGCCTTTCCCTCAAGCTATTCCTGCTACTTATACTCTGGACATAAAATCTTGCCCGGGCCTCCTGCCTATTGCCTGCGGCAAATGTGCGGATGTCTGTGAACCAGAAGCTATTGATTACGATATGAAACCAGAGATTGTCGAAGAAGAGGTCGGAGCGATCATTGTTGCCACTGGATTTGACCTTTATGACAAAGAATTAATGGCCGAATACGGGCATGGAAAATATGCGGATGTTCTGGATGGTCTTCAGTTTGAAAGGTTATGTTCTGCCTCAGGCCCAACAACGGGAAAAATTCTCAGGCCTTCAGACCACAAAGAACCAAAAGAGGTTGTCTTTATACAATGTGTTGGCTCTCGTGATCCTGAACTTCACTGCGCTTATTGCTCAAAAATATGCTGCATGTACACAGCCAAACACGCCATGCTCTACAAACATCATGTTCCTGACGGGCAGGCTTATATTTTCTATATTGATATCAGGTCTGGAGGAAAAGGCTACGAGGAATTTGTCCAGAGAGCTGTCGAAGAGGATGGTGCTCTTTATCTTCGAGGAAAGGTTTCAAAAATATTTGAAGACAAAGGCAAAATCAAAGTCTGGGGTGTTGATACACTCTCTGGAAAAGATATTGAGATTGATGCAGATATGGTCGTCCTGGCGACAGCAATGCGACCGTCTGAAGGAGCTGAAGAGCTTGCCAAAAAACTTAAAATCGCTTTGGATAAAGACGGTTTTCTCTCAGAAGCCCATCCAAAACTCAGGCCTGTTGAGAGCGTTACTCCCGGGATGTTCCTTGCAGGAGCCGCTCAAGCCCCAAAAGACATTCCAGAAGCCGTAGCTCAAGCAAGCGGTGCTGCTGCTAAAGCCATTGCCATTTTATCCCAGGAAAGACTTTTCCATGCTCCTACAGTAGCCAAGGTTAATGTTAATCTCTGTACAGGCTGCGGAATGTGCGTTCATGTCTGTCCATATGATTCTCTCTCCCTTAAGGATGGTAAAGCAGAAGTGAACGAAGTCCTCTGTGAAGGATGCGGAACATGCTCTGCAACCTGCTTAAGGGCAGCCATAGAGGTAAAAAATCTTACTCCTTTACAGGTTAATGAAATGATAGGAGCGTCCCTCGGAGGCTGAAAATGGCAGAAGAATTTGAGCCAAAAATAGTTGCGTTTCTTTGTAAATGGTGCTCCTCGGCAGGAAGCGACCTGGCCGGAGTTTCCCGGATGGAATATCCCTATAATGTCGTCCCGATCACTGTCATGTGCTCGGGGAGTATTTCCCCCCTTTACATTCTGTCTGCCTTCAGCAGAGGAGCTGATGGAGTTCTGGTCTCCGGATGCCATCCCGGTGACTGTCATTATATAAAAGGTAATTTTTATGCTCGCCGGAGAATTGCGCTAATAAACAAACTTTTGGATTTTATAGGTCTTGAACCCCAGCGCTTCCAGATGTCCTGGGTTTCTGCGGCTGAAGGGACAAAATACACAGAAATCATCAAAGATTTTGTCAAAGAACTCAAACCTCTTGGGCCTCAAACAAAATTGGGGAGAGACCTCTAATGGTAAGCCTCGAAGACCTCAAAAAAGAAGCTAAACAAATATTAAAGGAAAATAAAGTCAAATACATCATCGGCTATAAAAAAAGCACCAACGGCCTGATGCCTGTCCCTGCCTTTATAAAAGAGCCTGAAGAAGTTGAGAAACTCGTCTGGGATCCAACATGCGTGTTTAACCTTACCCGTTATCTTGTTGATGAAAAAAGAAGGAAAACCAAGGAAAAGGAACCGGATGAAAGACCGGTGGGACTTGTGGTTAAAGGATGCGACAGCCGAGCCATTAATATATTGCTTCAGGAAAAATTCATAAACCGGGAGGATGTATACCTTCTAGGAGTTTCCTGTGAAAACACCGGAGTTCTTGACGAGAAAAAACTGACAAAAAAAATAAAAGGCGAAAAAGTTAAAAAAGTTGAATTTGACGAAAAGGATAATTTTATAATTACCACTCAGGAAGGAAAAACCAAAATCCCTGCCAAAGAGATACTTGCAAACAGATGCCTTGAATGCAAGGCAAATTTTCCTGTTATTTATGATGTTCTTCTTGGAGAAAAAGCAAAACGGAGCATAGATAATCCTTTTGAATCTATAGAAAAAATTGAGTCCTTATCTACGGAAGAACGATGGACATTCTGGAAAAAGCAGCTCGATAAATGCATCCGCTGCTATGCCTGCCGCTCTGTATGCCCGATGTGCTACTGCGACGAATGCGTCGCAGATACAATAAGCTTTGCTGTAACTGCTGACACAACCGCAGAGGAAAAGGCACAAAAAATCAAATGGGTGGAAAAATCGCCTGTCTCTTCAGAAAATTTTATCTACCATATGGTTAGAGCCATTCATCTTGCTGGCCGCTGTATTGACTGCGGAGAATGCGAACGAGCCTGTCCTCTGGATATCCCTCTCCGGTTCTTGAATAGAAAATTAGAAAAAGAGGCCAAGGAACTTTTTGGCTTTGAAGCTGGCTTTGACCCAGACCAACCTTCTTTAATTTCTTGCTTTAAAGATGAAGACCCGGAAGATTTTATCAGGTGAGACGATGCAAAAGGTACTGACAAAAAAATCCCTCCCACAATGGGTGAAGAAGCTTTTGTCTTATACAATATATACTCCGGTTGAGGAAGACGATCACTGGAACTTTGTTGCCACCGATAATCCAGAGGATATAAACCTGGATTATCCCCTCACCACCCTCTCTCCAAAAAAAATTATCTTTCCCCAGAGAGAGATCTTTTTAGAATTTTGCGATTCAACCGAAGGAAACCCTGAAGTCAAAGAGGTTCTCCCTGCAGAAAAGTCAGCGGTTATCTTTGGTGTGAGACCGTGTGATGCAAAAGCTCTTACTTTTACAGATAAAGTCTTTGGCGGCGATTTTAAAGATATCTACTACTGGAAAAGAAGAAATCAAACAACACTGGTTGGAATCTCTTGTAATACCCCTCCTTACACGAATTGCTTCTGTGTCTCCGTTAATGGCTCTCCATATTCCAAGGAGGGCCTGGATATTTTATTGACGGATTTGGGTGATAAATATTTTGTCGAAACCTATACAAAAAAGGGAGAGAAGCTCCTCAATCTCGCAAAGGGCCTATTTAAGAGCCCAACAGCTAAGGACAAGAAGGATTTAGAAAAAATCCGGATAGACTCCAAGAAAAAAATCAAACGGCAAATTAAAAACATAAAAAAAATTCCGCCCAAACTTAAAGAAATGTTCGATTCGCCATTCTGGGACGAAGAATCTATGAGCTGCCTGCGATGCGGTATTTGCACTTATCTCTGCCCAACATGTCATTGCTTTGATATAAATGACGAAATTACCTCTTCCTCTCCAATCAAAGGGAAAAGGATAAGGACATGGGATACCTGTCAGTTCCCAGATTTCACCATGCATTCTTCAGGGCACAATCCCAGGCCGGACAAAGCCTCCCGTTTGCGCCAGAGAATCCTTCATAAATTTTTATATTTTGTCGACAGGTACCAGAATTATCAATGTACAGGCTGTGGAAGATGTATTTCGTTATGTCCGGTAGGCATAGATCTTTTAGAAGTTCTCGATAAGGTGAGAGATTATGGATCCTAATACATATATTCCAAAACTGGCCAAAATAACCCATATCAAGGAAGAAGTCGGCGGCGCCAGGCCCATCAAAACATTTCGGACTCAATTTTTTGAGAATAATAATTTTTCATTTAAATGCGGACAGTGTGCTATGCTCTCTGTGTTTGGAAAAGGGGAATCGATGATTTCTATCTCATCTACCCCGCTTATTAAAGACTACCTTCAATTCAGCATCTTAAAAATGGGAAGGGTTACATCGTCCCTCCACGAAAAACAAGTCGAGGATATTATTGGAATCAGGGGACCTTACGGAAATGGTTTCCCTGTAGAGAAGTGGAAAAGAAAAAACCTTATCTTTATCGGCGGGGGGATTGGCTTAGCTCCAATCTGGTCTGTCCTCAACACAGCGCTGGGTAAAAGAGAAGATTATGGAGACCTCACACTGATATACGGAGCCAGAACTTCTAAAGACCTGGTTTTCAAAGAAGAGCTGGAAGAACTTAGAAAAAAAATGACAGTCCATCTTTCCGTGGATGTTGAGGAGCCTGACTGGAAAGAATTCGTCGGGTTTGTTCCTCAGAATGTTCTGGATAAAAAGCCCTCTCCCAAAAATGCTATAGCTGTCACATGTGGTCCTCCTATCATGATCAAATTTGTCATTAAAGCTCTTGAAGACCTCGGATTTAAGGATGAACAGATTTATACTACTGTTGAGAACAAGATGAAATGCGGTGTCGGGAAATGCGGAAAATGTAACATAGGCATACACTATGTATGTCAAGATGGTCCTGTCTATTCATGGGCCGAACTAAAAAAACTGCCCCAGGAATATTAATAAGGAGATATCTCGATGGCAACAAAAAAACCAGCCAAAAAGAAGCCCGCAAAACAAACCAAAGCCAAAGCCACTGAAAAAACTGCAACTGTATTCATCATGGGAAAAGCCCATAAAGTGCCTGCTGATGCAACAATAATGGGCGCTATAGAGTATGCTGGCTATCAGATAAAAAGAGGCGCAGGATGCCGCGAAGGCTTCTGTGGAGCCTGTGCCACTGTGTATCGTCTGCCTGGTGATTACAAAATTTATACCGGACTTGCCTGTACAACGCTCGTTGAAGAAGGGATGTGGCTTTCTCAGCTTCCTGCTATCCCTGACCAAAAACCTATTTACAACCTCAACAAGCTGGAGCCAAATGTCTCGACTTTTCAAAAGCTTTTTCCTGAACTTTTCCGGTGTGTTGCTTGCAACACCTGCACCAAGGCCTGCCCTCAAGATTTAGAGGTTATGGACTATATCCAGGCTGCCATAAGAGGAGACATTGAAAAGGTCATGGACCTTTCTTTTGACTGCCTTAGCTGTGGTCTATGCGCCATCCGGTGCCCGGCAGAAATTGTTCAATACAACGTTGGACTACTCGCAAAAAGACTATACGGAAAATACCTGTCTAAGGAAAGTAAACAACTAAAAAAGAGGATAAAAGAGGTTAAAAGACATAAATACGATAAAGAATACAAAGAATTCAAAAAAATGAAAAAAGAAGAATTAAAAAAGAAATACTATGAAAGAGACCTCGAATAAAAAAAGGATTAATCATAAAGAAACATGATAAATAAAAGTGTTGCTCGTAATATAATAAGGAGAGTCAGATGTACCCAGAAAGTATGAGACCATCACTCGAAAAAGTTATTCAAACCCGGAATAAAAGGTTTGAGCTCGCTAAGTCAGGAAAACCTGTTTTCCCTCCCATGAGCGCAGAAGAAAGGGAGGAAGTTCTTAATGAATTTCATCCCGACTATAAGCCTGATTCAAGGCGCAAAATCCGTTTAGGTCCGAATAAAGGAGAAAACCTTACTACAGAAGTGACAGACATGCTGGAATCCCATTCAAGAATTAAACCTGAACTCTTCGATTTAACCCGTCCTGACTATGAGACAGACATCTTGATAATTGGTGGAGGCGGTGCAGGTTGTGCAGCAGCTATCATTGCCATGGAAAATGGAGCAAAATCAATCATTTCCACTAAACTGCGCCTTGGTGATGCCAATTCCATGATGTCACAGGGAGGTATGCAGGCAGCCGTTCCTGAGAAAGACTCCCCTGCTTGTCACTATTTGGATGCTATTGGCGGGGGTCACTTTGACAATAAACCCGATCTTGTTCGTGCCCTCACTGAAGATGGCCCTGATGTTGTCAAGTGGTTAGAAGACTTGGGTGTCGTCTGGGATAAACTGGAAGACGGCTCATTACAAGTCCTTCATGGAGGAGGGACATCAAGAAAAAGAATGCATTCCTGCAGGGATTATACAGGTGCAATTATAATGCGGACGTTAATGGATAAAGTAAGAAATAATCCTGACAAAATCAGCATACTCGAATTTATGCCTATAGTCGAACTCATCCTGGACAACAAGGGTCGATGTGCAGGAGGAGTCCTTTATAATCTTGAAACAGAAGAATATTTTACTGTTAAAGCCAGAGCAACAATTATCGCTACAGGAGGATACGGGCGATTACACATAAGAGGATATGACACAACAAATCATTACGGTGCCACCGGCGACGGCCTCGTTATTGCCTATCGTGCCGGTGCAAAGCTCCTTTTTATGGATTCTGTTCAATATCATCCTACTGGTTCTGTCTTCCCTGAACAGATTGCAGGATTCCTGATTACTGAAAAGATAAGAGGAGCTGGCGGGCAGCCTCTCAATAAACAAGGAAAACTTTTTGTCTTTCCTCGTGAGCCAAGGGATGTTGAGAGTTCAGCCTTCATCAAAGAATGTCTTGAGAGACATAACGGCATCAAAACCCCCAGCGGCCGCCTTGGAGTTTGGCTTGATTCTCCCCTTATTGAAATGATTCAGGGAGAAGGCTACATCAACAAGCAATTTCCTGCCATGCATCGCCAATTTATCCGCTACGGAATCGACATAACTAAAGAACCCATGCTTGTCTATCCTTCCCTTCACTACCAGAACGGCGGTGTAGAGATAAACGAAAAATGTGAAACCAACATTCCTGGACTGTATGTGGCTGGAGAAGCTTCAGGCGGAGTGCACGGTCGTAATCGGCTTATGGGAAATTCTGTTCTGGATTATAATGTTTTTGGACGTCGTGCCGGAATATATGCTGCTCAACATACCAAGTCTGCTAAGCTCGGAACATTAACATTAGAACATATCCGAAATTTTGAGAATGAATTAAAAAAAGCAAGAGTTAAAACAGACCTCATTACACCTATCCTGCTGCCTTCATATACCCCAGAAGATGTTAGAAAGCGCCAAGTGACTGCTCACTATGAAGGAACACTACGGTAGCCAGCACTTTTCCGAAACGCCCAGCCTGACCAATACTATTATCTACTTTCACCCATAAGAAATGCTTGCATTTTCTTTTGACTTTTTGAACAAATTTGATATAGTGTAAACGCGATTTATATTAAGGGTGAGGGTGTTTTTCACTTCTGCTCATGGAAAGACAACATATTTTCTTAGAGGTACATTCACAAGAAACAGAAAATAAAGAGGGCGAGAATTTAAGCCTCATTTTCCCACAGCTCAATTTTAACGCTGTTGAGAAATTAAAAAGGAGGCCATGAATGGAATATAAGGGGCAAGAAAGAAGAGAATGTAACCGGTTTAAGATTCCCGGCGCAGCAGTAAACTACTCGTTAAAAAAGAGTTCCTCCTCAACAAAAAAAGAGAACGAAGAAACGAATTGGGAAGAAGAATTTTGTCCTGTTCTAGACATGAGTTGCGGGGGACTCAGATTTCAGGCAAAAAAGCCTCTTGAAATTAATTCTGAGATGACAGTGAAAATATCCATTCCTGGCGAACACCTCCCTCTAACCCTTAATGGACAGGTTCGATGGCTGTCTTATGATAATGATAAAAATATTTATCAAGTCGGGATCGGATTTAATCCTTATGGAGAAAAAGAAGGCCAGAATTATCCCGGTCTTATGGTAAAAATCCTTGCGTTAGAACAAAAATTTTCAACTCCAGGCAAATCTGATACTGAGAAATTTGAAATCGAAGGCTGACAGTTAATCAGCAGTCCTGCCTAAGATCTTAAACACTAAGCTCGCAGATAAACTTCTTCAAACCAATACACTTTCGGGATTCTTTGCCTATTCGGCAGTGAAAGACAGACTATTATTGTGGATTATTAATCAGTTTGATTTTCGCCTTCTACAACTACCTTCGAGTAATCTGCGACTTGACTTAAAAGCTTGCTAATAGCCTGGAGGAGAGCAAGCCGATTTCTCCTGATTCTCTTCTCATCAGTCATCACAAGCACATTGTCAAAAAAACTATTTATTGACGATTTTATCCTGAAAATAATTCTTTGAGCCTGGGAAAAATCCCCCTTGGAAATCAAAGGAAGAACATTATTGTTTATAATACTATAAGTTGTATAAAGTTCCCTTTCTTCTTTTTCAACCAGCAGTTCTGAATTAATTTTATATAAAGGTTGGTCCCGCAGAATATTGTTTACTCTCTTGTAGATGAGTATTAAAGGTTCAAAATGCGCGCTTTCCTTAAGGTTATCCAGCGCCTTCACCCTGAGGGAAGAATAATAGATGTTATCAATACCCGTTGAAATGGCAGCATTGATCAAGTCGTAACGATATCCCTGCCTCTCATAAATGTAACGAAGCCGGTTTAAAAAGAATTCCAAACAATAACTTTTAACTAAATCAACTGGCTCCCGAAGCTTCTCTCCGTAAACTGCCAGCACTTTATCTAAAAGACGCGAAAAAGAGAAGTGAAGTTTTTTATCAAGGATTATTTTGCAAATACCATGAGCATTTCGACGTAAACCAAAGGGATCTTTAGAACTTGTCACTTTAACACCGACTCCTATTACACCTACAATAGAGTCCAGTTTATCAGCTATTGACAGAATGGACCCGGATATTAAGGACGGAGATTCATCATCAAGGCTTAAGGGTAAATAATGTTCATAGACTGCTTTCCAAACCGGAACAGGATGCCCTTCTCCCCTGGCATAAAGCCCTCCTACTTTTCCCTGTAAAGAGGGAAACTCTCTTACCATCTCTGTAAGTAAATCAACCTTTGATATTTCTGCTGCTTGAATAACCTGTTTTTTTATCTTTTTAGCATCGATTTTGTCAGCCAGGTAAGAAACGATTTTCTTAAGTCTCTGGGATTTATCTTCATAGCTCCCCAGCTTCTCCTGAAAGATAATTTTGTCCAGGCCTTTCGCTCTTTTTTTTAAGGTAATTATTTGATCTTGTTTCCAGAAAAATTTGGCATCCTCCAGCCGGGCTTTAAGCACCCGCTCGTTCCCTTTTCTAATAAGTCCCTTAGGGTCCTGATAAGCGTCTGCCACTCCTAAAAATTTTGGCATTTGCTTTCTGTCTTTAACAATAGAGAACACTTTCTGGCCTTCTCTCATGGCCGTACTAAGGATTTCCAGAGGTAATTCCAGGTAATCTTCCGGAAAAGAGCCTAGAAAAACATAAGGACATTCAACGTCATAGACAAGTTTCTCAAAGAGGTCCTCATCCGGATGTCGTTTAGCCTCAAGAGGAGCTAATTCTCTTTCCATCTGATTTAAAATCACCTTTCGTCTCTTTTCCTGATCGATGACGACATACATTTCTTCAAGGGCAGCTTTATACTCGCAGAACGATTTCACTCTGATTTTTTTGGGGAAATATATCTTATGACCTGTAGTTGAATCCCCTGCCAAAACTCCGTTGACTGAAAAAGAAAGCGGTTTCCCGTCAAAACAACAGAGAATATTCTTTATAGGGCGGGAAAACCTAAATGAACTTTCCCCCCATCTCATCATTTTCGGAAAGGAAAGGGAAGAAATAATTTGAGGAAGAATTTTAGAGAGAATATTTTGAGTGGGTTTTCCTTTTTCGACTTTTCTTAATCCCAGATACTCTCCTCGTTCAGTTTTTAAAATCTCAAGCTCGCTGGTTTTTACTCTCTGAGACTTAGCAAATCCCTTCGCTGCAGGTGATGGAGACCCATCTGCTCCATAGGCAACAGCTTTAGGTGGGCCGACAATTCTCTCTTCTCTGTCCTTTTGAGCTGCAGCAAATTCGCCAACAACAATCAATCGACGGCAGGTTCCATAGGTCTCAATTTTCTTTGCATCAACATCCTGAGCAGAAAGTTCTTCTTTAAATTTTTCCTTCAGCTGCAGAAGAGCTGTCTTCACATGTGTGGGAGGCATCTCTTCGGAGTTTATTTCCAAGATAAATTCCATCAGGATGAATCCTCTCTGGCTGTGTATTTTTGGGCGATCTGACTGGCCATGCTTCTTATCTGGGCAATCATCTTGACTCTCTCCGTAACACTTATTGCCCCTCTGGAATCAAGAAGATTAAAGTAATGTGAACACTTCAAGCACATATCATATGCTGGAAGAAGCAAACCTTTATCGACAAGCTGTTGGGCTTCTTCCTCATTCGAAAGGAATGAAGCCCTGAGCCTCTTTATATTTGCATGGTTAAAATTATATTCTGAGAATTCTTTCTCCTCAGAAAATCTTAAATCCTTATAGTTGACATCTTCTGACCAGTTGAGGTCATAGATGTTATCTTTCTCTTCAAGAAACATTTCTAACCTCTCCAGACCGTATGTTAATTCAACCGGCACAGGAGACAGGTCAATCCCACCAGCCTGCTGGAAATAAGTGAATTGAGTGATTTCCAGCCCATCCAGTAAGACCTGCCAGCCTACACCCCAGGCTCCAATAGAGGGAGACTCCCAATCATCTTCGTCAAAACGAATATCATGCTCCTGTAGTTTGATACCCAATGAAGCAAGACTCTTAATATAGATCTGCTGAATATCCAGAGGGGATGGCTTTAATATAACCTGGTACTGGAAATGCTTCTGGACTCTGTGAGGATTTTCTCCATATCGACCATCTGTTGGCCTTCTTGATGGTTGAACATAAGCAACCTTCCATGGCCTTTTATCAAGAACTCTGAAAAACGTATCAGGAGTCATTGTCCCCGCACCAACCTCAAGGTCATAAGGTTGGGCAAGATAGCATCCCTGGTCTGCCCAGAACTTCTGGAGATTCATGATAAGGTTTTGTAAACTCATTTTATAATCTGTAGGGGTTTGATTTATCAAACTCACCTTCTAGTCTGTAGGGGTTTGATTTATCAAACCCATCTTTCATAATTTGTAGGGGCTTGATTCATCAAGCCCGTCTCCATTTATTTGACTGCGCATTTATTTTTTCTCGACCCATCTCAAAACAGGAGAACGCGCAGCGCTTGTCTCGTCCAAACGTCTAACATAGGAAGAGTGCGGAGCAGACTTTACAATCTCAGGATTCTCCTTTGCTTCCTTTGAAATTTGTTTCATAGCATCAATAAAAAGATCTAGGTCTCTCTTGCTTTCAGTCTCAGTTGGCTCAGTCATCAAAGCTCCCTGAACAATCAAAGGAAAAGACATTGTTGGAGGATGTACTCCAAAATCAATAAGCCTTTTGGCTATATCAATATTCTGCACACCATGTTTTTTCTGAAATTTATCTGAAAAAACACACTCATGAAGAGTTGGTGTAGTATATTTCAGAAAATAATCTTTCTCAAGACTCTTGCGAACATAATTAGAATTCAAAACTGCAATCTCTGACACTTCCTTTAATCCCCTCGGTCCTAAGGATAATATATAAACCATGGCTTTTACAACAACTAAAAAATTCCCAAAGAAGCTCCGGACTCTTCCGATACTTTTTGGACGGTCAAAATCGAGAATATATTTATCCTCACTCTTTTTTATAGTTGGGAGAGGAAGATATGGCTCCAATTCGCGCTTCACTCCAACCGGACCAGAGCCAGGGCCACCACCACCGTGAGGTGTGGAAAAAGTTTTATGCAGATTCAGATGGATCACATCAACATCCATATCTCCAGGCCTGCAGATCCCAACTAAGGCGTTCATGTTGGCTCCATCCATATAGACAAAGCCTCCTTTGGCATGGACGATTTCGGATATTTTTTTTATATCAGCTTCAAAAACTCCTAATGTATTTGGATTCGTAATCATCAATGCAGCTACATCTTCTGTCATATTCTGTTCAAGACTCGAAATATCTATTGTTCCCTTCTCATTGGACTCTATTTCTTGAATATTATAACCGCAGATATGAGCGCTTGAAGGATTGGTCCCATGGGCCGAATCCGGAATAAGCACAATCTTTCTCGGGTTCCCCCTTTCTTCAAGATAAGCACGGATAAGCATCATTCCAACCAGCTCACCCTGAGCGCCTGCTGCAGGTAAAAAACTAAAGGCATCCATCCCTGTTATTTCATTCATAAGCTCTTCTGTTGTTTTTAGAATTCCGAGATTCCCCTGCACTAAATCAAAAGGAGCATAAGGATGCGAAAGGACAAATTCTGAGATAGCTGCTATTTTTTCATTTATCTTGGGATTGTATTTCATAGTGCAAGAGCCCAAAGGATAAAATCCTTCATCAACACAGTAATTTGCCTTAGAAAGCCGGGTAAAATGCCTGATTATCTCTACTTCTGAGACCTGAGGGAAACCTTCTATGTTTTCTCTTACAGGGAGGCCTTGAAGAATATCTTCTCTGGAAGGGACATCAAGCTCGGGCAGCGAAAAAGCCCTCTTCCCTTTCCCGCTTATCTCAAATATTAAAGGTTCACGAATCATTTTACTCTTTTAACGCCTCTTCCAGACTCTTTACGAGCCTATCGATCTCTTCTCTTTTAAACATTTCAGTCACACACAAAAGAGAACAATTCTCTAGCTCTGGATAGAATTCACGAAGGTACAAGCCACCAAGAATCCCCTTTTCCCTGAGAGAGCTCTCAACTTTGGGCAAGCTTCCCGAAAACTCGATAACAAACTCATTAAAAAAATTGCCATGGAATTTGCGTTTTATTCCCTCCACCTGGGTTAGTTTTTCCAGGGCATAATTGGCCTTCTGAATATTCTGCCAGGCAAGCTCTTTTAATCCATCCAGGCCAAGAGTCTCAAGGAAAATGGTAGCTCTCAGCGCACATAAGGCTTGGTTAGTGCATATGTTTGAAGTTGCCCGTTCCCGTCTTATATGTTGTTCCCGGGTAGATAAAGTAAGAACAAATCCTCTTTTTCCATCCACATCCTTTGTCTCACCAGCAATGCGGCCCGGGAACTGGCGAATAAACTCCTTTAAGCAAGCCATAAAGCCCAAATAGGGTCCACCAAAGCTTAGCGGGATGCCAAAAGACTGGCCTTCCCCGGTTACTATATCAGCCCCCAGCTTACCCGGAGCTTCCAGTAGCCCAAGGGAAACAGGCTCTGTAACCACAACTACGGATAAAGCCTTAGTAGAGTGAGCCAGGTCAGAAATCTTTTTTATATCTTCAACAACTCCTAAAAAATTGGGTGACTGACAGACAACAGCTGACGTTCCTTCATCCATCTTACTGCTCAGACTTTCGAAATCTATCTCTCCTGTTTCTGAAAATCCGAACTCTTCAATCTTTATATCAAGATTTCTTACGTAAGTCTTAATGGTTTTCCTGTATTGAGGGTGTAGAGTTTTGGCTATCAAGACATTGGATTTTTGTTTCAAGCGATGGGCCATCAGCACTGCCTCAGCCGCTGCAGAAGCCCCGTCATAAAGAGAAGCATTTGCCACATCCATGCCTGTCAATAAACAGATGAGAGTCTGAAATTCAAAAATAGCCTGAAGGGTTCCCTGACTGACCTCAGGCTGGTAGGGAGTATAGGGAGTAACAAATTCTCCTCTTGAGCTTAAATAATCTACAACATAGGGAATCACATGGGGATAAGCTCCTGCTCCTAAAAATGAAAGGAATTCTGAATACTTATTCTGTTTTGCAATTTTCTCAAAATGATGAATCAGTTCAATCTCAGTTAAAGCAGAAGGAACTTTAAGCTCTCTTTTTAACTTCATTCCTTCCGGTATTGTGCGAAAAAGCTCCTCCATAGAAGAGATGCCCACACGTGACATCATCTCTTTTTTGTCTTTATCACTCAGAGAAGTATAACTCACTGTGTAATTATTCCTTATTCCAAATCAATTCAATTGAGTCAAACAGATTACTCTTCGATTCCTTCTAAAAATTTCTCATAATCATCCGCTGACATTAACTTTTCAAACTCAGTCTCATCTCCTATCTTGAGACGTATAAACCAGCCTTTCCCATGGGGATCTTGATTGACAAGCTCGGGGGAATCATTTAAATCAGTGTTCACTTCAATAACTTCTCCGGAAACTGGAGAGTAAATATCAGAAACGGCCTTAACAGATTCAATAACGCCTATAGACTGATGAAATTCCAATTGAGTTCCGACTTTCGGCATCTCAACATAAACTACATCTCCAAGCTGTTTTTGAGCAAAATCTGTAATCCCAACCGTTGCTTTATCCTCCTTCACCTGAATCCACTCATGGTCTTTTGTGTAGTAAAAATCATCCGGATACATATCTTGCCTCCAATTATTATAGGGACTTGATTGATCAAATCCGCCATCTAATTTGTAGGGGTTTGACTTATTAAACCCGTATTAATGTGCAGGGGCTTGATTTATCAATCCCATTATTACGTGGCTACTTTTCAATATAACATGATTATTTGTCAAAACAAGTTGTGAGATTGCCGCGTTCCATCTTGTCACTCGTTATGACATTCAACTAATGCTCCTCGCCATGATATTTTTTCATCTTGTCTTTCTATTATTTTGAACTAATTGAGTTTTATTCTCCTCTCTTATAAAAAGGCGTAGGAACAACTCGGGCTTTGGCCCTTTTGCCTCTAATTCCAATCTCAAATTCTGACCCAACTTCAATATATTCAATGGGAAGATAGGTTAGCCCGATACTCTTTTCTAAAGAAGGAGAAAAAGTACCTGAAGTTACTTCAGATACTTCGCTATTTTCTATAAAGACAGGATAATGAGGTCGGGCTATACCTCTCTCTATAATCTCAAATCCAACAATTTTTCTCTTTATACCCTCTTCTTTCTGCTGAAGAAGAGCTTCCCGCCCTAAAAACTCTCCTTTTTCAAACTTCACAAGCCAACCCAGACCTGCTTCCAGGACTGTAGTTGTCTCATCAATATCATTTCCATAAAGCATAAGTCTGGCTTCTAAACGGAGCGTATCACGAGCGCCCAATCCCACGGGAAGAAGCCCATAGTTTTTTCCTCTTTCCAAAATGGTTTCCCAAATTTTTTCAGGCTGGGAAGAAAGAGTATAGATCTCAGCTCCATCCTCTCCTGTATAACCTGTGCGTGAGACCAGTACTTCCTCTCCCTCTATTTTACCCCAACCTGACCCGAATGGACTCATCTCCTTTAAATTAATTTCAATTAGTGGCTGAAGAATTTCCAGAGCTCTGGGACCCTGAATAGCAAGCTGGGTATAGTCTTCACTCTTGTTTTCCACCTCAACATCAAATCCTTCTCTATGAATAAAAATCCACTCAAAATCCTTATCAGAATTAGAAGCATTAACCACCAGCAGATATCTCTCAGGATTCAAACAGTAGACCAAAAGGTCATCAATAAAAGTTCCCTGAGGTGTTGTTAAAGCTGAATACTGCGCTTTTTTCGGCGTCAAACGAGCAGCATCATTGGGAGTCAAATACTGTATAAAATCTAGAGCTTGTCTTCCCCGAATGAGGATTTCTCCCATGTGACTTACATCAAAAAGCCCGGCTTTCTCGCGGACAGCCAAATGCTCATTTATAATACCGCTAAACTCGACCGGCATCTCCCAGTCGAAAAATTCAATCATTTTACCACCAAGTTTTTTGTGGGAGGAATTAAGGCGAGTTTTTTTCACTATCTTTCTTCTTTGAAATTAATTTACTACCATATAATTTTTCCTGATGCAAGAAAAATCGTCTGAAGCCTTGTTCATACATACAAATCTGCTATAATTAAAAACCAATCATGCTTAAATTAAAAACTTTCTTAAAAGAAAAAATATATAAGAGCTTAAAAAAACAATATCCTATTGAGCCATCAGAGCTTGGAATAAGCTACACTCCCCAGCAAAAAATGGGCGACCTGGCCCTGACTTTTCCTTTCCAGCTGGCAAAAAAAATGAAGAGGCAACCAAGGGAACTTGCCCTGGAAATTTTTCCACATCTTTCCTCCATTGAGGGAGTAAAAAAAGTAGAAACAGCCGGGCCAGGTTATATCAACCTCTTTCTGGACAGAGATAAATTCTTTTCTAACCAGCTTCATTCAATCGACCAGGCTTCTCTCTCCGCTGAAGAGAAAAAAATCATTATTGAACATACTAATATCAATCCTAACAAAGCTGCACACATAGGCCACCTCAGAAATGCCTGCCTCGGAGATACTCTTGGGCGCTGTCTGAAATATAAAGGAGAGAACGTCGAAATCCAGAATTACATAGATGACACCGGGGTTCAGGTGGCGGATGTTATTTTTGGCTTTTTGGAAATGGAGAAAAAAAGCCTATCTCAGATTAAGGAAATCAAAGAAAAATTTGATTATTACTGCTGGGACCTTTATGCAAGCGTCTCTTCCTACCTGGAGAGCCACCCCCAGGCAGAGAAAAGAAAATCAGAAATTCTGAAAAACATCGAAGAGCGGAAAAATCCTGAATTTGAAATAGCAAATTTTATATCCCGCCAGATTATCAAGGCTCATCTCCAGACCATGCGAAGAATCGGAGTCAGTTATGACCTGCTTCCCTGCGAAAGCAGCATTCTCCATCTTAAGTTCTGGGAGAAAGCCTTCTCACTTTTAAAAGAGAAAAAAGCTATTTTCCTAGCAGAAGATGGAGTAAACAAAGGCTGCTGGGTGATGGAGCCTGAGACTGAGTCAGAAAAGGAAAAAATTATAGTCCGATCTGACGGGACTGTCACATATGTTGGAAAGGATATTGCCTATCAACTCTGGAAATTTGGACTATTGGAAAAAGATTTCTACTATGAACCATTTCTCAAAGAAGACAGTAAAACCATCTGGATAACTTCCTCCGCATCAAAGCAAAAATCTCCCCCATTTGGAAACGGAAGCCAGGTTTATAATGTCATAGATACGAGGCAGGCTTATCTGCAGAAAATTGTCGTTCAGGGCCTCAGATCCCTGAAATTTCTTGCCGAGGCCGAAAAATCCATCCATTTCTCTTACGAGATGGTAGGCCTTTCTCCAAAAAGCCTAAAGGAGCTTAATCTAAGTCTCTCAGAAGAAGATAAAAAAAAGAACTTCCTTGAAGTCTCAGGGAGAAAAGGTTTGGGAGTAAAAGCAGATGATCTGCTGGACAGGCTCGAAGAAAAGGCTCTTGCTGAAGTGGAAAAAAGAAATCCTCAACTCCCCTCAAAGCTGAAAAAGGAAACTGCTCATAAGATCGCCTGTGGAGCACTCCGCTACTTCATGCTCAAATTCGCCCGAAATTCCCTTATCGTTTTTGATTTTGAAGAAGCCCTTAGCTTTGAGGGAGAAACCGGCCCTTATCTCCAGTATACCCTGGTCCGGATTAACAGCATCTTCCGCAAACTTGAAGAAAGAGAAGGCTTTAAAGAAAAGGATATTCAGGCACTTCTTTCTTCAGGAGAAATTGTTTTAGATGTGCTTTCTGAATCCGAGCAAGCCGATTTCTGGGACCTTGTTCTCTCTGCATCACAGTGTGAGGAAGAAGTCCTCCACTCTATCCGCTCTCTGGAATTCTCACACCTGGCTAAATTCTCTTTTAACCTCTGCCAGAAGTTTAACGCGTACTATCATCTTTACTCAATTCTGGCAGAAAAAAATAAAGAAGTGAAAAAGATCCGCATTCTAACCATTTATTACATCAAAGAAGTTCTAAAGCGCGCCCTCTCTCTTATGGGAATCCCGCAACCAGAATTGATGTAAAAGAGTTAGTATTAAATGAAGCAGATTACGCAGGGATTTGATTTATTGGTTATCTTCCATTTTGTGCGGGTAATAAAAAGAAAGTATTCGGGGACGGTCTCGCTCCCGTTCAGATTTTTTACGCCATCCCTTCATCGCTCTTCTCGGCGGCTGCGTAACTCGCTCCGCTCAAACATACTCGCCGCCCGACTCTGTCGGATTTCCTCGAAGAGCAATTCAGGGAGGCTAAATCTTCAAAGGTCGCTTCATCCATCCCCGAACACTTTCTATTAATCTATCAAGACATGTTTTGCCCACACAAAATGGAAAAAAACCGATTTATTAAACCCATAAGGAATAACCTAAAAGAAAAACAGGAGGACATAAAAAAATGATTGAAGTTGAACTCCTAACAAAAAAATTTGGCGATATCGAAGCGATTAAGGATTTGAGTTTTAAAGTTGAAGAAGGAAAGATATGGGGACTCCTCGGGCCAAACGCTGCTGGCAAAACAACAACCATGAGAATCCTCACTGGTTACATTCCTGCCACTGAGGGAAAAGCCTCTATAGCTGATTATGATGTTTTTGAACAGCCTAATGCAGCCAAAAAAATTACTGGTTATCTCCCTGAAGTTCTTCCCCTCTACCCCGAAATGACAGTTTATTCCTTTTTGAACTTCGTCTCAGAAATCAAACAAATCCCCTCCTCTCAAAAAAAAGAGGCTGTTGACAAAGCCATAAAAATAAGCGGGCTGGAGTCAGTTAGAAGGAGACTCATCAAGAATATCTCAAGAGGATTCAAACAGAGGGTAGGCATTGCTCAGGCTTTAATCCATGACCCTCAAGTTCTTGTCCTGGACGAGCCAACCATCGGCCTTGACCCAGCTCAGATTATAGAAATAAGACAACTCATAAAATCCTTAAAGGGAGAACGCACAATCCTCATTTCAACTCATATCCTTGCTGAAGTGACTCAGACGTGTGATGGAGCTGTCATCATCAACGAAGGCATCCTAATGGCTTCAGGTTCTCTGGAAGATCTCACAGCTTCCTTCAAGAAAAAGGAAGGTGTTATCATCAAGCTCAAAAATAGCGGAAAAGATACACAATCACTCCTTCATAATATTCAGGGAGTTGATAAAGTTTTCCGGGAAGAAAATGAGTTTAAAATAGAATGGTCTAAAGGAAAAGATTTGAGGGAAAACATCACAAAGTTCACTGTGGAAAAAGAATTGGGTCTTATCGAAATGAGGCCCCTCAGCATGAACATCGAAGACCTCTATCTCAAGATTATCTCAGGAGGTGTCGAGCAATGAAAAACATTTGGGCTATTTGCAAAAAAGAAATTAAAACTTACTTCACTTCCCCCATTGCCTATGCGGCTATAGCTGTTTTTCTGGTTCTGGTGGGATTTTTCTTTTACAGTCTTATCTTGTGGTTTAATTCCCAGTCTCTTCAAATGGCGAGATATCCTGGCTACCTTCAACAGATTAATATCAATCAGATGGTCTACTCTCCCCTCTTTCACAACATCAGCATTATCCTTTTGCTCATGATCCCTCTTCTCACTATGCGCCTTTTTTCCGAAGAGAAAAAAATCAAAACAGATGAGCTACTCTACACCAGCCCTATCTCTATAAACCAGATCATACTGGGTAAATATTTTGCTTCCCTTTTTGTCCTCCTGGTGATGCTATTCCTGACCGGAATCCTTTCGATCTTTACCTTTGTCTATGGTAATCCGGAGTTAGTTCCTGTCCTGACCGGCTATCTCGGCTTATTCCTTTTGGGAGCGGCCTTTACTGCTCTGGGCATCTTTTTCTCTTCCCTGACCGAAAACCAGATAGTTTCCGCCATCCTGACTTTTGGCGCCCTTCTTCTCTTCTGGGTTCTAAGCTGGGCTTCCTCCTCTGCAGGGGGGACGTTTAAAGATGTACTCAATTACCTCTCTTTTTTTCAGCACTTCGATAATATGACAAAAGGGATTCTGGACACTACAGATCTTGTCTATTACCTCAGCTTCATTACTTTTGGTCTATTTCTTACCCATTCTGTTATTCAAACACGAAGGTGGAGGTAAAAATGGAAAAATTCAGGCAATATTTGAATTACATTGCAATAGTCCTCATACTCTTATCACTGGGTTCCCTTTTAATATGGCCCTATAAGAAAATAATTGCCCTTCTTTTAGGACTGGTTGGAGCCGCTGCATTAGTAACATACATTTTCCTCAATCTTCCGGCTCTCAAAAAAGGCTTTAAACGAAAATCCTTCATCTACTCCAGTAACTCGATTGTTATTGTTGCTCTTGTTCTTACCATTCTGTTTGTCATCAACTCTTTTTTCGCCAGACATCACCACAGGTTTGATTTTACCGAAACAAAGCTTCACAGTCTCTCGGATCAATCCGTGCAGGTTTTAAAAAACCTGAAAAAGGATATTAATATCAAGAGTTTTTTCCGTGAGGGAAATTTTAACCGGGCAAAAATGGAAAACCTGCTGAAGATCTACAATTATCATTCGAAAAATATAAAGTATGAATTTATCGATCCAGATAAAAATCCGGGAATGGTCAAAAGGTATGACATAACAGAAGACGGAACAACAATCTTTGAAAGCGGGGATAAAGATAGCCGCATCACATCTACCAGTGAAGAAGATATGACTAACGCTATCGTCAAAATCTCAAGGGAGAAGAAAAAAGCCATCTATTTCCTCGAGGGCCACGGAGAAGTAAGCATTGAAGTTAGCGAAGAAAGGGGCTTTTCTATAGCCAAAGAAGAACTTGAAAAACTCGCTTATGAGGTCAAAAAACTCACCTTAGCTTTATCAGCTACTTTCCCTGAAGATTGCTCACTCCTGGTTATCGGCGGAGCTGAAAAGGACCTTCTTCCCAATGAACTTGAGACCATCAGAAATTATATAAGTAAGGGAGGAAAGGTCTTTTTTATGGTTGACCCTGAAAATGCTCCGGGTTTTAAATCGTTCCTCGTTGAATACGGGATTAAACTCGAAGATGACCTGATAGTGGATACTGTATCGCGTCTTATGGGAGGAGACTATTTTATGCCTTTTGTGAGCGAATACGAACTACATGATATTACAAAAAAATTCCGCTATGCGACCTTCTTTCCATTTGCACGCTCAGTAAATACAGCCGAAGAGAAACCAGAAGGAATCTCGGTTTCTATCCTGGCAAAAACAAGTCCTAATTCCTGGTCAGAAAGGCAGCTCACAGAAGGGGAAGTAACTTTTAATAAAGACAAGGATGTCGCCGGACCCGTCTCTATCGCGGCGGTTTTAACCGTCAAACAGAAGGAAGAAGCTGTAGAAGACAAACCGGTAGAAGTCAAAGAGAAAGACATCACACCAGCAGAAGGAAATAGAAAAGAAGAAAAAGAAGAGGGAGGAAAAGAAAGCAAAGTGAATCCGGAAGCACGCCTGGCTGTATTCGGTGATTCAGATTTTGCCACAAACAGATATTATAATCTCTCAGGAAACGGGAATTTTTTTCTGAATACAGTCAACTGGCTGACTGAAGAGGCAGACCTTATTTCCATACAGCTAAAAACATCTTCCCCCAGAACGATCCATCTGTCCGCTACTCAGGGAAGGGTACTCTTTTTTGTTTCTGTCATTTTTCTGCCTCTCGTGGTAGTTGTTACAGGAATTTCAGTGTGGGTGAGGAGACGTTCCCTATGAAATTCAAAACCACTATCATTCTGGCTGTGATTCTTATCATTCTCCTTGCTTTTGTGTTTATATTTGAGTCCAAAGATGAGGGCGAAAACGAAAAAGAAGGAAAATTAGTTGCTCTTTCCTCGGATGACATACAAAAAATTACCCTCCAAAGAGAGGATAAAACCATCTCTTTTGAGAAAACAGAAAAGGATGAATGGCTCATCACCCAGCCCCTTGAAGCAAAGGCAGACAAATATGAAGTTGACCGCCTTGCTAGTGATTTCTCGGATTTACAGATCGAGAGAGTAGTGGAAGAGGAGCCTGAGGAGTTAAAAAAATATGAAATTCCTCAAAAAGAAATCAGCCTCTGGTTAAAAGACAAAAATAAGCCAGTAAAAATCCTCGTGGGCATGGAAAATCCACTGGATAAAACCTTCTTTGCAAAGAGAGATGATGAAACAAGAGTAGTCCTCATCTCCAGCCAACTTAAAGACTTGATGGAGAAAAGCCTGTTTGATTTCCGCCAGAAGGATATCTTCAGATTTGAAACAGATGAAGTGAAGAGTGTAAAACTGAAAGCAAAAAAAATCTTTTGGGAAGCGACAAAGAAAGAAGAGGAATGGTTTTTAGAAAAACCTGTTAAATCACTAGCCAATACAAGCAAAATCGACAATTTACTTACTTCACTTAGCAACCTTAAAGCAAAAGAATTCGTTTCAGAAAAAAAGAATAAAGATGAAATAAAAAAATACAGTCTGGAGAATCCTGATTATAAAATTACTCTATTTATGCCTCTGGTAAATCAGGAGCTGACATTTTCTCTTCATAAAGAGGAAGAAAAACTTTATGCCACCACTTCCCTATCCTCAAAAATTATTGAGGTGGAAGATGCCCTGCTCTCTGATTTAGAAAAAGAGGCAGAGGAATTAAGGGAAAAAGAAGTTGCCAATTTTTACAGCTGGGAGGTAAACCGCCTGCACATTAAGAAAGGAGATATTAATTGGACATTTGTAAAAGACGAGGAAGACAACTGGAGTTTTGAATCCCCAGATGAAGGCGAAGCAGACAAGAACAAGATCCAGACATTTATCCGGAAAATCGAAAGCCTTGAAGCCGAAGAATTCATCGACCCTCCATTAAGCTTAAAAGATCATGGGCTGGACAGCCCTCAAGGTGAAGTTAAAATCTGGTGGAAGGGAGATGAAGAAAAGGTCCAGGAGACCACAATTCTTATCGGCTATGAAGACAAGGAAGCAAAAAAGGTCGTTGTGAAAAACACACGATTTAATTATCTTTTCAGGGTGGATAAAGCTTTTCTTGAGGAGTTTCCCAAAGAAACCAAAGACTGGAAGCCAGAGGAAAAAGAAGAAGAAAAGGAAAAACAGTAAGGCTTTTTTCTAATAACATCAAATACTCAGCATATTAATCCTTTACACTTTTAAAACCGAGTGTTTCAATTAATAATGTCAAATGTTGAGACGCGACCCCTTACTCGAATATTCTGTGAGGCCTCTCAAATCCTAGGGAGGAGGGAAAAACCTTGAAACTCACCTCTCAAATCCTCCCAACAGAGTATTGACGATTAAATGTTTCATTGCAACCATATTGACATAAAAGATTTTATTTGACATCCGATACTTTTCGTATAATAATTTTCTTGTGGGGAAAAGGAGTAACATAAGATAAATCGAAAAAATTCTCAAATTAACGAAAGGAATTCTCTTCAATCCTTAAAATTGAGAGAGACATTCCGCTCCAAAAACAGCATAAAGTCTATTTCTCCTGCCCTCCAAAAGATTTTAATTCCTCTGGAAATATTACGTTTTTCCAGGGAAATTAATCACTAAACTAAAAAAATGTCTATAAATAGGAGGGGAAAATGCCAAAGCATAAATTAGGTTTTATTCTGCTGTTTGTTGTCGCATTTCTGATAGCAACAGGGATTCCGATAATATCACATAACTCAGGTCAAAACGGAGACTTGTTTCAAACCTTAATCGCAGGCCGAAACGTGAACATGGTCAGTGACGATCCTTATCTCCAAAGGCAGAACGAGCCATCTCTCGCCGTATCCACACTCAACTCCCGGCATCTCCTGGCTGGAGCGAACGACTACCTTCTAATTGATAAGGCTGGAAATACGACAGAAGAGGTGACAATCGATGCATGGCTGGGCGTTTACAAATCTTATGACGGAGGCCAGTCCTGGGAAAGCGACCTTGTCCCTGGATATAGCATAGAACATGACTCACCCCTTGCAGGCCTGGAAGCAGCCGCAGACCCCACGATCCGGGCCGGAATTAACGGGTGGTTCTACTACAGCGGCATCGCTTTTGAAAGAGCACGTAATGGGAAGAGCGTTGTTTTTGTCGCCAGGTATAGAGATAACGGCAGCAGTATAGATTATGTTGATACAACGGTCATTGATGAAGGGACCAGCGGGCAGTTCCAGGACAAGCCATGGATCGGCACAGACAAAGATAATCGTGTATATATTATCTACAGCATGTTTCTTGGCGAGATCGACCAAAACATCCACACCAAAATCCTGATCGCACGGTCGGAAAACGGCGGTGATACATGGGGGAGCCCCTCCAAACTCAGTGAAAGCCACCAAAAAAACCAGGGTACAACTTTTGCCGTCGACCCAAACAACGGTACAATCTATGTGGCCTGGAGGCGGTTTCCTGCACCAAACGTTACCCACGCCATTCTTATCGCCAAATCTGATGATCATGGAAGAACATTCACCAAAGCTCAAGAAGTAGCAACTATCGACTATGAATTCGACCAGCCAACCATGGGCTCCCAGTTCGGTGCATCACAGTTTCGCACAAATGCCTATCCGACTATAACAATAGATGAAGACTCACGTATCTATCTGGCATGGACTCAGCGCATCTCGGAACTTGGTGATGCGAGGATTGTTATCACTTCCCTCGCCGGAAGCGATTGGGGAAGCAGTTGGTCATCAGCTGAGACCGTCGAACCTCTTTCTATTGATGATCCACGGCAGGATGGGGAGCTGAACATGCCCTGCCACCAGCTCATGCCTACCATAACCTATGGGGCGGGTAAGCTAATGCTCGCCTGGTACGACACACGGTTCTCCGCACGCCGTTATGATGAATTCGGTGCGCTACGCCCGAATGCGCCAAGTTCCTCCCCATGGATCAGAGACGGTGAAACGCCTTATCGGGAAACCGTAGATGTCCGCCTGGCACAAGCAGATCCCGGTCCCTCACCCAACTTCGGCGAATCCATTCAGGTTTCCCGCTATCTCTGGGTTCTTGAAGATGATCCTGATAACTCTGAAGGAGAGCCGATGTATAGATTGCGGCAGGGACAATTCAACCCACCGAACTACAAGATGTTCAGCGGCGGGACAGTTCCCTTCCATGGTGATTATATTGATATCGCCCACTCTCCTGACGACCCGTTTACCTTTTATGTAACCTGGACCGACAACCGCGATGTCAAGCCCCCCGGTGATGATGGATTTTGGGGAGACTATACACCCCCTGAGAAGTTTATTCCCGGGAACGATTGTATATCCAATCCCAATACCCATCTTGTCGGCATGCGGAACCAGAACATCTACTGCTCCCGCATCACAAGGGGCATCGAGATAGGAACTCTGAACAACAACCAGGCTCCGGGGAACAACTCGTTCGTCATCTTCGTCAATAACCTATTGAATCCGCCCGATCCGGCTGACCCTTATGCCAGCTTGACGTTCGAACTGTCCATCCTTTATTCAGCAACAGCTTCTTTCTCCCCTGAAGAGACCTTGACCGATATTTTTGTGTCAGTTCCATATTATTCCTCCATCGTACGCCAGGTCTTCGTAAGTGGGTCTGCAGGAGACTCCGTTATAGTCAGAGTGTGGAATGAAGAAACAGGATTTGATGATGAGATTTATTTAAACCTCATAGCTGGGGGCATTCCCAGCGGTTCAGCAAGCCTCGTTCTTGACGGAACAACCAAGATCGATTGGAGCGATCCCGAACTCATCGCTACGCTCAATCCCAATATCACCAATCCAAATATCGATAATCCGAACATCACCAATCCCAACATCACGAACCCCAATATCACTAATCCGAACATCACGAACCCCAATATTACCAATCCCAATATCACTAACCCGAACATCACCAATCCCAATATCACCAATCCCAATATCGATAACCCGAACATCACTAACCCCAATATCACTAACCCCAATATCGATAACCCGAACATCACGAATCCCAATATCACCAATCCCAATATCACGAATCCCAATATCACCAACATTCCGCCCTCGGGGACGAAAATCGCTGACAAGGTGTGGAGCGTGCACAATGAAGGAGATGCTTTTTCGGCCTACACCTTCAAAGGTATTGCGGGAGACACGCTTCCAGATGATGAATTTATCTTCACTCAGCTTCTGATTTACAAGGTTCACTATACACACTCGACGAACGGCTGTTATCTGATGACAGAGGCCCATCACGAGCTTCTTGTTAATATTGTAAGTCCATTTATAACCACAGACACAACTAACCTAAATATAAATAAGTTTCTCGGCGATCCGGAGGCATGGAATTCGGATATTAACAACACCACATTTTCCCTTGCGCCGGGTGAATACGCTGTCCTTATCCTGCGGGTTATCGACACCAAACCGAACAGAGAGAATCAGAGTGTCACCACCTCAGGAACCAGGGAACTCAGTTCCCTCGATCCCGCACAAATCACTTATGACGAGGCGGGCAGTGTGGTCGTCTCACACACGTCTACAGAGTCTACCCCTGTTGGTTCGGCATCGCTCTTTATTTTGCCTGACCCCCTGCCTTCGGGCGTAAGAGCAGGCGAGGTATTTCCTCCTACCTCTCTGAGAGCGATCGGCGGGACCCTGGCAGAAGGGGCTGACTACTCCTGGACTCTAATAAGCGGTGCAATACCTGAGGATATGACTCTTATTGGAAACTTCCTCTCCGGAACACCGAGAAGAATCGGTCCTTTCTCTTTCACTATAGAAGTCAGAGATGATGATCCGGAGCACAGCGATACACATACCTTCTCAGGTGTGATTCTCCCTCCATATCCCCTTATATTGAACATAACGACACAGGAAGGGTATGATTTGGGAACGGAGACAGGATATTATGAAAATAAAGTATCCTTTACACCAAGTGACGGTGTGGCTCCTTATACTTGGTCTTTCACTGGTGCTCCTTTCCTAAGCCTGATTCCTAGATTCGGTGGAAATCCAGGCGAGATGCAGCTCGTCGGTACACTCGAGGCGGGAGAATGGGACATCACCGTTAAGGTCACCGATGACAGGCTTCCCTTGGATGTGGATGCGTTCGCAACACAATCCTTTAAACTGTGTGTCGAGCCCCTGCCATTAGAAATCAACCTGCCGAATGCAACTGATCTGGAGTGGTCATTGGGCACTTCCCACAGCGTCCAGATCTCGGTCAGCAACGCAAAGTTGCAGCCTATATGGACTGTAAACGGCCTTCCTGACGGATTCAGTATGGATATAACCGGCTCTCCGATTGAATTAACGGGATTGCCGGTCTTCGATCCAGCTAAGGACTACCCCGCAACTTACACGGTGACGGTAGAGGTCACTGATCCGTTTACATGGTGCGGCTTAGGGCCGAGAACAGAATCCGCAACCTTTAACATTATTATTAAACCGAAATCTCCTGAGTGGGTGTTTGAAGAAACCACAGGCGGAGTGGCCACAGCTGTCACAGCTGATCCGGGTGGAAACGCCTATGTTACCGGCTATACGGGCACTGAGGGAAACAGGGATTATTTCACTGTTATGTATAACACGGAAGGTGCCAGACAGTGGAGTGTGCTATATAATGGTTCAGCCAACGGAGACGATGTCCCCACAGCTATCTCTGCGGATGCAACAGGCGTTTACGTGACCGGTTTTAGCGAAGGGACCACATCCGGCAAGGATATCTTTACCGTGAAATACAACCCGAACGGAAGCCAGGCATGGGAGGCCCGGTATGACGGTCCGTCTCACATGGGAGACGAACCTAACGCCATTACGCTCGACGGGGCTAATGTCTATGTAGCAGGATTCGTACACAGAGGAAATAAGACGGCGCACAAAGACTACACTATCATCAAATATGGCAAGGACACCGGAAGTGAGGTCTGGGACGCCAGATATGACTCCCGCAGGAACGGAATGGACGAGGCAACGGCTATTGCTGTTGACACCCAGGGGAATGTCTATGTCACAGGAAAGAGCCAGGAAAGCTCCAACACTGGAGAGCCGAAGAGTTTTGACTATCTGACGCTCAAGTACAACCGCTCAGGCCGCCTACAATGGGAAGTCCGTGACAACGGAAGCTTCTTTGGTGATGATGAGCCAACGGCCATCGCTGTCGACGAGTCCGGGTATATCTATGTAACAGGGCAGGAGAATATTGGAGCAAACGACACCAACTTCTACACGGTCAAGTATAATTCCGAGGGGCAACCTGTCTGGAGTGCTGGTCAAAGCTATGGAGGGCCTGGAGAAGATAGAGCCCTTGATGTAGCTTTTGATGATGAGGGCAATGTATATGTGACCGGAAAGTTCATGGGAACAGAAGGCTATGATTACGCAACAATTAAGTACCTCTCAGCTGGTGGAACCCCATCATGGACTGAAGTTTATGCCAGCGGAAATGAAGACGATATGCCCGTTGGTCTGGCGCTCAGCTTGGAAAGCGGTACAGGATTCGTCTTTGTGGCCGGATTCAAGACCACTCAGAGTAACGGAAAGGATTTCTTCAGCATCAAGTACAATGCATCAGATGGGAGTATAGCCTGGATAGCCCAGTATAACAGCGGATCAAGCACAGATGATGAAGCCACGGCCATGTTTATGAACGAAACGGGTCTTTATGTGACCGGGTTCAGCCCGAACGGCTTTCTCACAGTGAAGTACACAAAGCAGTAATACGTACGGAATACTTTTAATATTTAGTAAAAAAATTCAGAAAGAAATTAATCGTTTGCGGGCATCCTGAACCATCGGATCCCCCTCATCCTTTTCTTTGATTTCTAGGAATTTCTTGTAAGATTTGGAAGCAGCGTTGCTGCCCAAACCCTCCTGAGCCCGCCCGAGGCAGTAGTAGACCGGGGGCAGATAGAAATAGGATGGCATATCATGAAAAAACAGCGCAGCAGCTTCCCCACGCCGTTTCAGGCATATATCAAATTCTGAATGAGCCTCAGCAAAAGCTTCTACCCTGAGGTATGCCCGTCCTTGGGCAAAATGTCCAAACCATGTATCCAATAAACTCTTTGCTTCATTAAATAGCCTGATAGCTCCACTCGTTTCACCTTTTTCTAAAAGTATCTCTCCCTGAATTATCTTTCCATATGCCTGAGGCTCTGGGTAAAGGCTCTCATTAAGTTCTGCCGCGAGCACATCTGCTTTATCCAGCAATCCAGCACGGATATAGATCTGTGCGGCTGGGAAAAGAACATCTACTTCTCTACTTATAGCAATTGCCTTGTCGGCAGCATCAATCGCACGGGATTTCTGTCCAAGAAGAAGAAATGGATGAGCAAGCATGGTCCATTTAATAGCAGCGAGGTCTTTCCGGCCGTTTTCGAGATCAGCTTTAATTCCACTCTCGAGGATCTTTGTAGCATCATTCAAACGGCCCTCATAAAGAGCTACATCGGCTAAACCAGTAGCAGCCAATGATGCTCCCCATACACTTATGGGCTCAAGTGTCCTGTATGTCTCTATTGCTTGAGCGGATCGTCCTTGTGCCAGTTCCGCCAGCGCCTTAGCCACAAAGGCTTTTTCGTATTCAGGAGAACCCTCCAGCACTTTTTGGACTTGTTGTTCTGCCATCTCGAAATCGCCTGCCCCAATAGCATACCAAACCAGATTGTATCGTGAATTAAAGTTTTTCGGAAAAAACTCGACGGTCCTGAGTCCCTGCTCGACTGCTTGCTTCATGTCTCTGGCAAAAAAATATGCTAGGGCAAGATTTAGATTTCCAGCAGCATCAGCAGGAAACTGTTTTACAAGAGTGTTGAGTTCTTCGATAGCTTTTTGATTATTTCCCGTCAGCAAAAACCAGGTACTTCGAGTTTTGTATATTTCCCGATCATTCATTCGGTCGAGATGGGCCAAAGCTTTACTGTGATATTCCTCAGCTTTTTTACGATCGCCTAATGCATAATAAATTAATGCCAAACCGGAGTACGCTCGCCCAAATTCCGGATCTTCTTCGATGGCCCGAAGATATTCATTGATGGATTCATCCTTCTTGCCACTGTTTTTAAGTTCCTGTGCAAGCACATAAGCCCTCATGGCTACTAGTGAGGTAGTAGTAAAAGTTTCTTTTTCTGAATCTGCTGGAATACCACCCAGTTCTGATCTCAATTCGGCGGCAAGGCTGCCAACCGCCTTATACCAATCGGCTTTTGTTTTAATATCTTCAGAGGTCTCAACAACTGTCTCGTTTTTAACAGTATCCAGTGCTCGGACCCTAATTGTATATCCCTTCTGGCTTTGCTCAATTGATCCGTCTACAACCACATTGATGTCTTCCCTTGCTGAGATAAGCTGGGCCTGCTGAGTATCAAGCCGCCCCTTAGTACTGGGATCCAATTGTGCTAAAAGCCTTCGTGCCTTCGAACGTTTGTAAATATCTATAAAGGAGGCATCTTCCAAACCGATAACCAAAGATTGTTCGAGAGCACCATCAAAAACAGTGTCCCCAGTTTGATTCTGGAAATCGGCAACAAGTACTGTTATTGGTTCCGGTGCTGCTTCAGGCGTAGTAACCGCTCCACGGCGAGAAAGCCACCAGACACCTGTTAGCAGCATAACTAGTATTAAGATTGTTCCAACCATAACCTGCCAGCGGCGGAAAATATGCCAACCAACTCCAATAGTCTCTGCTTGGATTTTCCGAATATCGACGGCTAGTTCCACGATACTTTCATACCGATCTTTAGGATTTTTAGCTACGGCTTTACGTAAAATAGGGCTCAATGCTGGTATCACTTTTTTTGGTCTTACTTTAAGGTGAGGTGGGGGGTCCCGGAGAATAGCGCTCAGGGTCTCAATAGCACTTGGGCGGGAAAAAGGATGTTCTCCTGATATCATCTCATAGAGCATAATCCCTAAAGAAAAGATATCACTCTTCCTATCAACATTTTCACCACGAGCTTGTTCAGGAGACATATAGCCCAATGTACCTGATATAGCGCCCTCCTCTGTGGCTGAGGCCTGTGTGATCGTTTTGGTTAACTCATCTTCGTTTGAAAAAACCCGCTTTGCCAGGCCAAAATCCATGACTTTGACATGGCTGTGAGGTGTGAGCATTATGTTTTCAGGCTTTAAATCGCGATGGACAATGCCATTTTCATGGGCTGTTTCTAAAGCCTCAGCAATTTCCAGAGCCACCCGGAGAAACTCTTTAAAAGTGATAGGCTCCTCTTGTAGCTTTTTCTTCAGGGTCTTACCCTTTATATACTCCATTACAATAAAAGCTTTGCCGTCGGCCTCTCCGGTCTCATAAATTTTACAGATAAAAGGATGATCCAGGGCAGCAGCAGATTTGGCTTCCCGGACAAAGCGCTCCCGTGCTTTGGGATCTTGTTCCATTGTTTCAGGCAGGAATTTTATGGCAACATTCCGGTCGAGCACTGAATCATGAGCTAAGTAGACTTCGCCCATTCCTCCTTTTCCTATTAATTCAAGGATTTCGTAATGCTTGACTTTATCACCAGATACGGTCATTTTTTTACCTGAGGATATCTCACCGGAGAGAAAAGTTCGCCTTTATAGGTTCAAAGCTCAAGAAATAGAGTGGGTTATTTTCATGCTCGTGAATACACATAAAGATGTTTCTGCATGTTTCCAATCTGCCTCGGTACTCAGCCATTATTCTTCGATTCCCCATAAGAACATATAGCACAGGGGAAATTTGTTGTCAAATTTAATGGAACCATACTTTTAAAACTTCAATGACTTTTTTCAGTAGGGCAAGTTATTCTGTGAGAAACGTAGTAACGCAGCAATCTGGCCATTAAAGTTGGGCTTGATGAATCAAGCCCCTAAACCACAGCCAGAGGACAGAAATGTAGCCTGAGCTCTTCTCTAATAAATTTTTCATTAATTGACGATTTGTGCTTTTTTTTATATTACTTTAGTAATGAAACAAACTGGGGAGTCTTCACAGCTCTTAGAAGACTTTTCTCTAGAATCTGTCCCTCTTAATCAAAGAAAAACCTGGCTAAATCTTGCTGTTATCTGGATCGGTATAGCTGTTGTCATGTCTGCTATTTTCAGGGGAATGATGATTGGTTTAGGTCTAGGGAAAATTTCAAGCGTTGTTCTATCTTATGTGCTAGGGGAAATTATCCTCATAGTAATGATGGGTCTAATGGGCTATATAGGGGCAAAAACGGGATTCTCCACTCCTTTAATAGCAAATTATTCCTTCGGGAGAATAGGGGCAATTTTAATATCACTCTCAATAGCTTTTTCTCTAATTGGCTGGTTTGGGGTTCAGGCAGCATTATTTGCTCGTACTATTCAATTTTACTTCGGGACGCATTTCTCCCTGCCTCTTTTTTCCTTTTTATGCGGCATTCTCATGATGATTCCTGCTATTTTTGGCATTCGAGGCCTCAGCGCACTGAGCTGGATCGCTTCTCCATTCATGATTTTAATCTTTATATGGGGAATAATAAAAGTGGGATTTCATTTTTTACCTTCTGAAACTTTAGTCACACTGGCTTCAAACCATCAACCTGACCCCTACCCTATAACTTTAGGAGCTGCTGCCTCGATAGTCGCAGGAGGTTTTATAGTCGGAGCAATAACCAGTGCAGATATATTTCGCTACGCCCGTCCTCGATCAAAGGATATCTTTTTAGCGGCAACCACAGCCATGATAGTGAGTGCTTTTCTCCATCTTGTTGGATCTGTCTTAGCCATGAATACAGGCGTTTATCACGAAAGACTTCCGGAACTTATAATCGACAACCAGTATCTGGGACTGGGATTTATCGGTTTTATTGTCCTCCTCCTGGCTCAATGGACCACCAATGACAGTAACCTTTATTCCTCTGTACTGGCTCTGAATAATATTTTCAGGATGAAAAGGTGGAAAATAACCATCGGAGCAGGAGTTTTCGCCTCTCTATTCGCTGCCTTAGGCATCCTGGAAAGACTCGAACTTTTCTTGATTATTTTAACTGTGAGTATCGGTCCAATCGGAGGGATCTTTATCTGTGATTATTACATCTTGAGAAGATTACAAAAGCAAAATTTTAGGGAAAGAACTATATCCAAAGTTAACTATAAGGCTTTAGGTGTTTATCTTGTTTCCTTCTTAATCGGTTGGACAACTTCAGGACATCCCTTCACAATCAAAATATTCCCCTTTTCTGTGTTTGCTTTTAATGGGATAATCTCTTCAATAATTCTCTATTATGCAGTAATGAAAATTTTCCCAAAAAAGGAGTAAAACCATGGCTTTAAAACAGGTTATCGATGTTTATGAATTACTGGATAGCCCAGTAATCAAGGGAGCTGAAATAAAAGACTTTTTTATCAGTAAAGGATTAGACGAGTCAGAGATAAAAATCCAAAAAATCAAGGAAGAAAAGGGCGAAACAGACTTTATTAAGATTGTTATCAAAGGAAAAGAAGGTCAATCCAAAGGGAAATCAGCCCCAACCCTGGGAATAATAGGCCGCCTGGGAGGAATAGGAGCCAGACCTCATAAGATTGGCCTGGTATCTGACGCTGATGGCGCTATAACAGCTTTAGCCGCCGCATTAAAAATCACAGAAATGAGAAAAAAAGGAGACGAACTAAAGGGTGATGTGATCGTTGCTACCCATCTCTGCCCCCACTCCCCTATTATCCCTCATGAGCCTGTTCCCTTTATGGGAGCACCTGTTTCCATGGAAACAATGAATAAATTCGAAGTTGAAAAAAAGATGGAAGCTATTCTTTCTATTGATACAACAAAAGGGAACCGCATCATCAACTTTAAAGGATTTGCCATCTCCCCTACTGTAAAAGACGGGTATATATTGAGAGTCAGCGAAGATTTACTGGACATCATGCAAATAGTGACAGGTAAACTGCCTGTTGTTTTTCCCATCACGACTCAGGATATTACCCCATACGGGAATGAACTCTTCCATATCAACAGCATTATGCAACCAGCCACAGCAACAAGCTCTCCGGTGGTTGGTCTTGCTATAACAACTGAAATCCCTGTTCCCGGATGTGCTACTGGCGCTAATCACACAATAGATATAGAAATGGCGGTTAGATTTGTGGTGGAAGTAGCAAAAGCTTTTGGTGAAGGGAAATGTTCCTTTTACGAAAAGGAGGAATTTCAGAAGCTCATTACTCTTTACGGTTCCTTAGAACATTTAAAAACCCTAGGAAAAAAGAGTTAAATCCAATTCTATCCTATTGCCCAGAATCATTCTTTCTTCAACAATTAATCCATTCTTTTAATCTTGATCAAGCTTTTTTCTGAATATTCCAATCATTTATAAATATTCCATTTCGTCCTCACCTTAATTTTTTTGATTCTATGAGCCATGGACAATCCAAAAGCCCTTGCACAGAGTAATTCAATACTTTAGAGTAAGGCATAATACTTGATTTATCTTGAAAAGCATTGACAAATTTCTTTTAGTCTAATATATTGGACATCAGTCCAAAATATTAGACTGTAGTCTATTTTACTGAACAAAAAATGAGAAAAATATTGATTGCTACTAATCAACAAAAAGTTCTAGATTTTTTAATTCAATATCCAGGAAATGAATTCTTGGAAAAAGAAATCCAAAAAGCAATTAAAATTAGCAAATCTGGAGTAAATTTTGCTTTGAAAGATTTAGTGAAAATAGAATTAGTAAAGAAGCAAAAAAGAGGTAAGATTTCTTTTTATTCAATAATCTTTGACCATCCTATAGTTAAACAATTAAAAGTTTTAAAAACTTTATTAAACTTAAAACCTTTGATGAAAAAAATTAAAAAACTATCAAAAAAAATAATTCTTTATGGAAGCTGCAGCCGAGGAGAAAATACAATCAAGAGTGACATTGATTTATTTATAGTAACCAATAATTCTAATTTAATAAGTAAAGCGATGGAGAAAAATAAACTAAGCAAAATGGTTAGATTGATTGTCCGATCGCCATTAGAATATGTTGAGATGGAAAAAACAGATCCAACTTTTTATAAGGAAGTTGAATTAGGAATAACCTTGTGGGAATTGAAAGATGAATTCTGAATTTAAAGATTGCCTGAAAAAGCAGAAGATAAAAGAATTTTCAAGAGGAAAAGCTTTAGTTAATAAAGAACTAAAAACCGCAGAGGAAGATTTAAAAACTGCTAAACAAAGCTTTAATAGCGAAAATTATAAATGGACAACAATTCAATGTTATTACTCAATGTTTCATTCAGCGAGAGCACTCCTTTACTCAAAAAATTACAGAGAGAGGAGTCATTATTGTCTTATTGTTGCCCTGCGTGTGTTTTATGAAGAGAAAGGACATTTGTCAGTTAATTTAATTGAAGGATTCCAAAAAGCTAAGTCATTACGAGAAAATGCAGATTATTACGATCAGTGGTCAAAAGCAGGAGCTGAGGCTTTATTAGATTCAGCGAAAAAATTTCTGAATTCCAGCATTAAACTGCTAAAACCAGATCGAGTATAAAATGAAAACAAGAAAATAGTCCTTGAAGCCAACGGTTCGATTTTTAATGTATACAGGATGAATTCAGTCAAGGTAGGACTTCTTACAATTGGCCAGTCCCCAAGGGATGACGTTGTTTCTGAAATAAAGCCTCTTTTTCTTTCCCATATAGAAATTTTGGAAACAGGATTACTGGATAATCTCAGTCCAGTGGAAATAAAGCGCTTAAAGCCTGAAATCGGGGAAACGCCATTGGTCACTCGTCTAAGAGAAGGCAGCCAGGTCCAGTTAAGCGAAAAAAAAGTAAATTCACTGATGCCCGGGGTTCTTGATTCAATGAAAACAAAATTGAACGTAAGTGTAATTGGAGTACTCTGTACAAACGATTTTCAAAAAAAACAATTTCCCTTCCCCGTCATTTTCCCTTTTGACTATCTTAACTTCTTGACCACGCATGTTTTACAGATTAAGATCCTTGGAATCGTAGTTCCCTTAAAAAATCAAATAGAAATGGCAGAGAAAAAATGGGAGAAAGATAAAGTTATCGTAGAAGTTAAATCCCCTTATGGAGAAGGAAAAAGTTGGGAGGAAATTGCTCAAAGGTTTATTCAAGAAAAAGTTGAAGCCATAATCCTTGACTGTATCGGATACAACATAAAGGATAGGCAGGAAATACTAAGCTTATTATCTGTCCCTGTGTTTTTGCCCAGAGTCATCCTTGCCACAGCAATTAATCAGCTTTTTTAATTTCGCTTTTAATAAAAGAGGTGTAATATTTTACACTTATCGGTGTATCCCTGGAGTACTGGCACGATTTCTTTAAGGTCAGAGGTAACAAAAAAAAGGTCAAGAATAAATGGGGCCTGTCCCTATTTATAAATATGGAGGAAAATCCGAATGAAAAGGTCAAAAATAAATAATTTAATAGATGAAGGAATAACATTTCTTAATTCAAGAAACTATACACTTCCGCCCCAAGCATCCTGGAGTCTAGAAGACTGGATCAAGAACAGGGAAAAAGTCGGAGAAATTACAAAAAGACGTATCGGATGGGATTTAACGGATTTTGATTCCGGAGATTACAAAAAAACCGGATTACTCCTCTATACTCTCTCAAATGGTTTTATTGGCCAGGATGGCAAGCCAGTAGACCAACCTTTTTCGAACAAGATATTACTAGTTGAAGAGAATCAGGTCACACCCATGCACCATCACCGCAGTAAGATGGAAGACATAATAAACCTGGGAGGAGGAAATCTTCAGATCAAAATATACAATATGGACAAAAAAGAGGGAGTTGAAAAATATTCACCTGTCAAAATATTTCACAATGAGATGTGGGAATCCTATGAACCAGGAACTGTGATAAATCTTAAACCAGGGGATAGAATTCGACTCGATCCTAACCATTATCACGAATTCTGGGGCCAACCAGGCCATGGGAAGGTCTTAGTCGAAGAAGTCTCTTCAGTGAATGATGACAGAACTGATAATATTTTTGTAGATAAGTTTTGTAGATTCCCGGAGATCACCGAAGATGAAAAACCCAAATACCTGCTGTGTACCGAGCTACCAGGTACTGATAAGTTTAATGATTTAATACAGAAATATTTAGAAACCGGGTGAATTTTGTTCTTTTTTTAATCCAGAGGATAATACATGTTACAAAACACTCCTGAAAAGAAGATCTCAGATATATCTGTTTTAGTGGTCGGAACTACATGTTGTGATATAACAAATCCAGACTTTGATTTTTTCAAAAATATCGCTGGAGATGGCCTTGTTTCTGACAGCAGCAGGATGGTCGAAGTCAAACCTGAATGGCTGGAATTAAAAAAGGAGTTTTATGCTATGGGTGGTGGATCTTTAAACATTGCTCCTCTTGTATCCATTGCAGGTACACAAGCTGGAATATTAACCTCTCTTGGGACAGAAGAAAAAACATATGATATCCAAGGTAGATTTATGCTGAACATTATGGAAAAAACAGGAACATATCCCATTATAATCCCTCATAAAACACTTCCCTCAAGCTCCTCATTCATCCGACCAGCACAACCTGGCAAAAGAGAGGCTATTTTTCATGCACCCAATGCGGTTGATGACCTGGATATTGAGAGCGAGAGTGTATTTTCCATGATAACTCAGCTGCAACCAGGGGCAATTGTTCATTATGTCTATTCAGGTGTTGCAAGAATAATGGACAGTGAGAAAGGAAGAAAATTAGCAAGAGTGATGGAAAAACTTATAAGACTGGGATATATCACAATGGTTGATCCTCATACACTTTCAAAAAACCCAAAAAAATCAATTAGCGATGGAGAAATTATAGAAGAATACAAGCTATTAAAGCCAGTACTACCTCATTTAAGCTGGTTTTTTTCATCTGAGGTAGAGGCAAAAATGATAGCTAATTCCTTTGGTTATTCAATCCGCGGTAAAAATCAAGAAGATAAAAACAAAAAATTCCTTCTTAGACTGGCAGATGAGTACAACACTGATAACTCACCCAGGATTTTTGGCATTACTGCAGGTGCAGATATATATGTTTTATACCTAAATCCACAAGGAAAAAGAATCGGTCCGATTTCCGTTAAATCCCGATACATAATAGTTGACGCAAATAAGTTCGTTGGAGCGGGCGATTCATTCAGAGCCGGCTTTGAGGTCGAGTGGACTCAAAACAGAAATTATTTTAAGAAGTTTCAAGCAGGTGAAATCAAGGAAGCCGATTTAGAGCGCCTGTGCCTTATGGGACATCTTTTAGCTGCTTGTTATGTCACAAGAACTCCATCCAGCCAATACGGAAATATTCCTAAATATCAGAATATGGATAAAATCGTAAGTTCAGGGATCACTTTCTCAGAAAAAGACACCTTATTATCTGCCTTAAAAATTAATTAAGAAGGGTTCATCTCCCAATTATTGACAACGGTATAATTAATGTCCTAATTACTTCCTTTTATTCCGCCGAGAAAAGCATCGGCACATGGGACATTGGTTTTACAGCCATCAATAGTTGAAAATCATGACGGAGCAAGAAAGCAAGTTGTCATTCCTGCGGAAGCAGGAATCCAGAAGAATAAAAAAATATTTTATAATAGACTGGATTCCTGCTTCCGCAGGAATGACGAAAGGATAGAAAGACTTTTCATCAACTAAATGGGAGAAGAGCCTTAAGAAGTAACTAAATGGAATTTAATGTAAAAATCCTTTATTCATAGAAATTGACATCAAATTTTTCCTATGTTATAAGTTTTTTATCGGTGAAGCGAAGAAGGCATCTGTTTGTTAACATGATGTCTTAAGGAAGGAATAAAAAATTGGGGGAACTCGGAAACCAGGAAAAAAGCTTATCCTCTGTACAAAAGGAAACAAATCCAGAGGCCACCCTGGTATCTAAAAATCCATAAAAATAGACTTAAAACCATGTATTCCATCTCGAATTTACCCACATGTCTAATATTAAAAAAAACAAAACCCAAAAAGTTCTTATACAAATCAGACGATCTGCACCCAGACATGAGGTTTTCTATTTCACTTAATAAATTGAATTCATAAAATGATCGGCCAGACAATCTCCCACTACAAAATCCTTGAAAAACTGGGCGAGGGCGGCATGGGCGTTGTCTATAAAGCCGAGGATACCAAGCTTAAACGCACAGTTGCATTAAAATTTATTGCACCGCAAGCCCTTGACAGTATAGAGGAAAAAACACGTTTTGTGCGTGAGGCACAAGCCTCTGCAGCATTAGACCATCCTAACATTTGTACTATCTATGAAATTGATGAAGCTGAAGGACAAACTTTTATAGCGATGGCCCATATTACAGGTCAAAGTTTGAAGAAGAAGATCGAATCGGCCCCTCTGAAACTGGAAGAAGCCATGGAAATTGCCACACAGGTTGCAAAGGGTTTACAGGAGGCACATGAGAAAGGGACCATTCACCGAGACATCAAGAGCTCCAATATAATGGTAACAGACAAAGCTCAGGCGAAAATAATGGATTTTGGCATAGCCAAAATCACCAAGAGAACAAAGCTCACCAAGACAGCCACAATTATGGGCACGGTGACTTACATGTCTCCTGAACAGGCATTGGGGGAAACTGTGGATCACCGGACAGACATCTGGTCTCTAGGCGTTGTTCTGTTTGAAATGCTCACCGGGCAGTTTCCGTTCAAAGGGGAGTACGACCAGGTAGTTTTAAATTCCATCCTTAATAAAAGTCCTCAGCCTATTACTGGTTTGCGCAGCGGCATCCCTTTGGAGCTTGAGGCAATCGTGAATAAGTGCCTGGAAAAGGATCCAACCGAGCGCTACCAAACTACTGCCGACTTTGTTGCAGACCTGAAGCGTCTAAAAAGAGATATGACTTCAGGAAAAACTGCTGTGTCCTTCGCAACAACTGCCGCCATGCCTCCTTTCTCCAAGATTCTGCGCAAGACTGTTCTCCCTCTTGGCGCAATAATCCTTGTACTGTTATTGTTGCTGGTTCTGCCTTCAACTCGTCGGGTCGTGGAGAATTGGCTGGGTTTTGAGATAATATCCACAGAGAAGCACCTTGCAGTTCTCCCCTTCACTATCATAGGAGGTGACGAAGCTGACAAGGCTTTTTGTGACGGCCTGGTAGAAACTCTAGCCAGCAAGCTCACCCGACTGGAACAATTTCAGAAGTCGCTATGGGTCGTGCCCTTTGGTGATGTGCACGAAAGTAGGATTACAAGCCCCAGCGATGTGCAACGAGTATTTAGAGTCCCTCTGGCATTAAGGGGAAGCTTTAAACGCCTCGGTGACATGGTTAGCTTGACTTTAAAGCTGGTTGATACAAAGACTCAGCGTGAACTAAAATCTCAGCCTATCACTGACCACATCGCCAATATCTCTACTTTACAGGATAGTGTCGTCATCAACCTGGCGGAGATGTTAGACATAGAGCTCCAACCACAAGCTCTCTCTGTATTGACCGCGGGTGGAACCACTATACCACGTGCTTACGAATTCTATCTGCAAGGCCGCGGTTACATGTTACACTATGAGAAGGAAGATAAGCTCGACACTGCAATCAGCCTGTTCAAGCGGGCAATTGAGCAAGATCCCTACTATGCCCTGGCATATGCAGGATTAGGGAAAGCCTATTGGCGGAAGTACAAAAACACAAAAGACTCCGACTTGCTAAAAAAAGCTCAATCATCCTGTCACAGTGCAATTGAAATTAATGATCGACTTGCCCCAGTTCATGTCACTCTCGGAATCATTCATAGAGAAAAAGGTCAATATGAGGACGTTATTAAAGAATCTCAGCAGGCATTACTCCTTGATCCTGTAAACTTTGGTGCTCTGCGAGAATTAGCTGAGGCCTATGAAAATCTCGGAAGAGAAAAAAATGCAGAAGCGACATATAAAAAAGTTATTAATTTGAAGCCAAGTTACTGGAAAGGATACAGCTTATTAGGCTATTTTTATTATTACCAAGGCCGTAACACTGAGGCAGAAAAAATGTACCGCCGCTCGACCGAATTAATGACAGAAAATATTCTCGATTATAATAACCTGATTGCAGTCTACCATCAATTGGGTAAAAATGATTTGGCGATGACTATGTTCGAAAAATCCATCGCTATTAAACCTAATTCAGCTGCTTACTCTAATATGGGTTTTAATTACTTTACTCATGGCCTCTATGCTGACGCCATGGCTATGTATGAAGAGGCGATTGCATTGGGAGAGAATGATTATGTAATTTGGGCGAACTTGGCTGATTCTTATCGATACACACCTGGACTTCAGGAAAAAGCCCAAGAAGCCTATCAACATGCCATCCAATTAGCTGAAAAAGAACTGGAAATTAATCCTAGAGATGCTTTGCTTCATTCAAGTCTAGCTGTCAACTACGCAAAAGCAAGAGACCATAAAAATGCGCTGGCTGAGATCTCCAAGGCTCGAAAAATGGCGCCAAGTGATGTACCGATTCTATTCGATTACGTCCTGGTCTTAGAAATTGTCAATCAACGCGACCAGGCAATTCAAGCCCTTCAAGAATATATCGAACGTGGCGGCTCTATGGAAGCAATTCGTAATCATCCTGATCTTTCTGGGCTGCGTGCAGATCCCCGCTACCAACAATTAACCGAATGAGAGATATCGTCTGAACTTAATTCAGACGATATAAATAAATGACAAAAGAAAATACAGCCAAACGCTAAAATAAATAAACCTACCTTTGTCGCCCGACTTTCTGGGGAAAAGGAAGGGAAAGGAGATAATATGAAAAAAGGCGCAGTCCTTAAACCTAAAAACCACACTGTAATAATCAAAGTTGACGAAGAAGGAAACATTGATTATAAAAATGGTTTTCTTCGGGTTTACCCAGGGGATACTATTGTATGGGAATGTGAAAAAAGATGTCCTTTTTCCATTCATATTGGTTGGGATTCACCTCTCGATAAAGGACGTTACCAATCAATTGAAGGAGAAAACATAGAAGCTGTAGTCCCAAATGAAAAAGGTACACGATTTGGACACTATGAATATTCTGTTGCTGTTTTTACTGAGGGAAAAATTAAAGATAAAGACATGATAGCAAAAGCGATCTGGACCGACGATCCTCCACTTATCGTCCAACGTCCTCCAAGATGATGACTGGCCGCTGTCACAGTAACTATTTTTGACATCGCCCTCATCCATACAAAGGGAACATCGGGTATTTGGCTCACTACTCAACGGGGGTATATCTCTACCTTCGTGGAAATCTGTTAATCTTAAAAATCAGAATTTTTTTCCAAAAAGGAAATCCTAAGAGACTCTTTGGATGATGACAATAGTCATATCATCCATTCGTTCAGCTCCAGAAATGAACGAATCAACTTCTTCGTTGATTTTTTCCAGAAGCTTTTTGGCAGATAATTTAGAATGTTTTTGAATCAGTTTTATCAGTCTTTCTTCATCAAATTCTTTATTATCTTTATTACGGCTTTCGGTGATCCCATCTGTAAAAAGAATCGCATTATCACCTACATCTAATGTGACTTTGCTTGCTTCATATGAAGTGGAAGGAAACATACCCAGGCATAACCCGCAGCTCTCTAAACGCTGGATCTTTCCTTTTTTGTCGATAACAAGAGGTGGATTATGGCCTGCATTGATATATTTAAATTCGCCAGTCTTATTATTGAGCTCACAGTAGAAAAAAGTAATAAAACTATTTGGAGAAGAACTTCGGTGAACAAAATTATTAAGTTTAGCGGCCATTTCCTCAATTTTATATTTGGGGTAAAGCTCTGAATGAAGAGCTGCCCTTAAGGATGCCATAAGGAGGGAAGCACCAACTCCTTTTCCAGAAACATCCGCAACGACAACACCAAGGCGGGAAGGATCTATGGTGATAAAATCATAATAATCCCCGCCCACCTGATAACAGGGGATGTTTGAGCCAACAATCTCAAAATTTTTGGATTCAGGACTTTCCTTAGGAAGAAAATCTTCTTGAATCTTGGCTGCCAAATCAAGCTCTTTTTCCATCTTTTCTTTTTCAATCGATTGCACAATTAACTTTGCATTTTCAATCTTGACCGCAGCCAAATTGGATAAAAGGGTTAGCAGTTTTAAATCATCATCTGAAAACTGCTCCAGTTGAGATATTCGGTCTGAGTAGATAATTCCTATGATGTCCTTGTTATTCCATAAAGGGACGCACATCGCAGAATGAATGTTGAACTTAAGAATGCTTTCCTGTGCTTTAAACCGAGTGTCAGCCTGGGCATCAGATGTAAGGACTGACGAATTCTTACTAACAGCCATATTGATAATACTCTGGCTCACCTGAATTTTTCTATCCTTAAGGCTATCATTGTTGATGCGGACCACTTTAGGAATAAATTGAGGAGGATTGCCTTCTTTTAGCATCAAAATCCCTCTGTCCATAGGCAGATTCTCGCAAATAAGGTCCATAATGTTATCTAAAAGCTCATTTATAGGCTTATGAAGAATAAGAGCTTTGCTCACCTCACTTATAATAGAGAATGCTTTAT
>Ga0209986_10000093_pt1 | contig 76564 bp, 70 predicted proteins | sample BlataG_FD_183168 | JGI IMG/M metagenome (GOLD analysis project Ga0209986, IMG submission 183168) | Deep subsurface microbial communities from Black Sea to uncover new lineages of life (NeLLi) - Black_00105 metaG (SPAdes) (version 2) | ecosystem: Environmental > Aquatic > Marine > Oceanic >...
GCAGAACAAGGTGGACTTTAACCCGATCATGCGATTTGAAAATGCCGTGAGACTCAGGCTCTTGGATGTTCAAGATCTGCAAAAGGCCGTTTCAAAGTGCAGGCGGAAATTCAAGTGCGTACCGACAGCTGAGATCATAGGCAGCGATGCAAAAGATATCGAGCTGGACAATGACTCAGTAGACCTTGGAATAACATCGCCCCCGTACGCAAGCGCAATTCATTATGTCAGCGTTCACAAACTGGAGCTGTATTGGCTCGATCTGATGGATGAGGATCCCGATCTAGAAAGGAATATAGTTGGGACTATGCGAGTATATGCCAATGAATACAACAGCTGGGAGCCGGGAGGCATTCTCCCGGAAATTGATAATCTGATCCATGAGATGACGAACAAGGATAGAAAGAGCGGATACATACTCCATAAATACTTCACGGATATGCTAATAAACCTCAAAGAGGTCTATCGAGTTCTGCGTCGAGACGGGATATATTGTGTAGTCGTCGGCGAAAACATGCTGAGGAAGACGAAGATCCCCACCTATCAAATGCTGGATCTCTTAGCTGAGCATGTGGGATTCAAAAGGGAGCGCATTTTTGATTACGATATTATCAATCGACATCTCGATGTTCCCCGCTGGAATAAGAGCGCCATACTTCAAGATCACATTTTAGTCTTCAGGAAGTGATTTTCAAAAGCTTTTTGCGGCAGGCTCGCTATCAAAGATAATCAGAGGTGTTTGAATCTATGTTGCACGATCGCTCCGATAAACGCTCTTTGGAGAGACGGCTTTCAAATCTAACTGTTCAAGCACTGCGCAATTACTGCGATGTAAGGGGGGTGTCCGGCTCATCAAATCTGAAAAAGAAAAAGCTGGTGAAGCTGATCGCGGATAAAGCCGATCCTGTTCCCCTCGAGGAATTCCTGTCATCGTGCGAGGCTGAATATCTGATGGAAAGCTTTCGAAAAGCAGTGAAATGGGGCAAGAGTAGCCTGATTGTCAGGATAGATCCGAGATCGACGGAGAGGGAGTTGCATGCGGAGTTCAACGGGCTTGAGGTAGGCCTCAGGCGTGTCTACTATGTTGATTTCTATGATGTGACGAATCCGAGGAAGATCCAGACATCATGCGAATGTGATGCTTCCCGGAAGAAAGGGCTATTCTGCCCTCATCAGATGGCAGTGTTTCTCAGAGGGCTTAGAGAGGGAGTGATCAGACTGCAAAAATGGAGAGGACCCATGACATCAGAGGTAAGAGACGCTATTAAATCCCAGTTTTAACTTTTTTTGCCAAGAAGTCCACTTCCAAACGAGAATAGTTTGGTGGTGGATGAATTGGCGTTACATTCATATATTCTATCTATATATCAATTTGTGATAGGGTAGGGACTACCCGAATACACGCCTTTGGACATCAAGACCTCCGTAACCCTCGCAAGAGGAGATCGAGTCTGGTGGATGAATTAGGAAGCCTCTTCCAAAATCAACGATTTTGGTGGAGAGTAGTTCACACCGCGGGAAAGAGATAGCAATCTGTCGCCAATATGTGTAATGAGAATTACTGGGGCATATCGAAAATGGCTCAGAAATCAACCAAAGCTTTTAATCACCCAATATATTCCTCCACAGCATGATAGCTGGGTATGACTGGCGCAAGAGCGAGCCGAGGTGGCAAAAGAAGTGGAAGGAGTGGCAGCTCTTTATTTTCAATACCCGCTCCCAGAAGCCGGTATACTCTATTGATACCCCTCCCAGATACGCCTCAGGAGCGCTTCATCTCGGCCATGCATATGGCTATACAGTGATAGATTTCGCCGCTCGCTATCGCCGGCTAAGGGGATACAATGTTTTCTTTCCGTTATGCTTCGATGTCAATGGGACTCCTGTTGAGGTTAAGGTGGAGAAGGAATTTGGGATAAAGGCATCCGATGTCCCAAGGCAGGAGTTCATTCGTATGTGCAGCGAGTTCGCGGAGAAAAACATCGCTGAGATGAAACATCAATTTGAAATTTTAGGAGAATCAATGGATCCCTCTATCTATTATCAAACCGACTCGAAAGAGTATCGAAAGCTCACGCAGATCTCCTTTCTGAAGATGCTCAACAGGAGCTTGGTCTACAAGGGCAACTTTCCAGTAAACTGGTGCCCCAGGTGTGAGACTGCGTTGGCCGATGCAGAGGTGGTCTACGGCGCCCGAGAAACAACTTTGAACTATCTGATTTTCAACGTGGAGGGAAGCGAAAAGACCGTTACGATCGCCACCACAAGGCCCGAGCTTCTCTGTACTTGTCAGCTGGTAGCAGTCCATCCAGATGACAATGAGAAGAACTGGTTAGTGGGTAAGACGCTCAGAACACCGATCTATGATAGAAGAGTGCCAGTTGTCGCCGATCCGAAGGTCGACCCATCCTTTGGCACAGGCATTGTCATGATCTGCACAATCGGCGATAAGGACGATCTCGATTGGGCGATGAAGTATGGCTTAATCCTCGAAAAGGGAATCGATGAACGGGGAAGGATGACCGAGCTCGCCGGAAAGTATGAAGGGCTCGGCACACAGGAAGCTAAAGAAGCAATCCTGAGAGATATCAAGGAGAGAGGATTACTAGTCAAACAGGAGTCTCTGCAGCAAAATGTCGGAAGATGCTGGAGGTGCGAAACGCCGATTGAGTTCCTGCAGGTCCTGCAATGGTTTCTCAGAACTACGGAATTCAAGGGCGATGTCCTGCAGATGGTTGATATGATTCAGTGGTTCCCCGAATTTATGAAGGTACGTCTGCGTGATTGGGTCAACTCACTCGCGTGGGACTGGGTGATCTCTCGTCAGAGATATTTCGCGACACCGATCCCGGTATGGGAGTGTGAGAAATGCGGGGAGATAGTTCCCGCGAGAGAGAAGGATTGTTATGTCGATCCAACGATTGATAAGCCCCCCATTAAGAAATGCCCGAAATGCGGTGGTCCTCTGCGCGGTGAAACAGATGTATTTGATACCTGGATGGACTCGAGCATCTCGCCTCTATACATATCCTATTGGCTGCGCAACGAGCGTATGTTCAAGAAGCTTTATCCGAACAGCCTCAGACCCCAGAGCCATGACATTATCCGCACATGGGCTTACTATACGATCGTCAGGGAGCTTCTGTTAACCAATGAGCGCCCCTGGGAGCATATTATGATCCACGGCTTCATATTGGCTCCAGACGGTACCCCGATGCATACCTCCGCGGGAAATGTGATAGACCCGATCCCGTTCCTCGAGAGATACGGCGGCGATGCCATGAGATACTATTCTGCTACTTGCGCGCTCGGGATGGATCACGCGTTCAAGGAGCAGGAGCTCGTGAGAGGTAGCAGGTTGTGCGGGAAGATCTGGAATATAATGAGGTATGCGGGCGGTGTATGCGGAGATAAAAGCATTAGAAAGACCAGGCAACTCCGCACGGTGGACAGATGGATACTCTCTCGATTTTACCACCTTGTGGAAGAGGTGGAAAAACACTGCGACAATTACGAGTTTGACAAGGCGATGTCCACCTGCGAGAATTTTCTCTGGCACGAGTTCGCGGATCATTATATAGAACTTTCCAAATGGAGGGCCTACAACAGGTCCGATCCTGCGGTGAGATACACATTATCGACAATCGCTCTCGGAACGCTCAAAATGATTTCGATATTCTTGCCCCATGTTGCGGAGGATGCGTACCAGAGCTTTTTAAAAGCTCACGATAGGGCGTTGAGCATCTGCATATCAGTATGGCCAAAGAGAGAACTACCGGATGAAATGGCTGAAAGAGCTGGAGAGAAAATCAAGAATATCGTTGCATCCGTTCGCGCCTGGAAATCAAAGAATGGTCTTCCTCTCAATTCACCAATAGATTTCATCGAAATCGTAGGAGCGGAGGCGAGGACTCTCTCGAAGGATAGGCTTGATATCAAGGAGACGTTGAGGGCGAGATCAATCAGACTGAAAGAGGTGGCAAAACTGCGAACAAGAATGCGCGGTGTAAAACCAATCTATTCGAAGATCGGTCCTGCTTTCAGGTCGGGCACAGAAGCCGTGCTTGAATCGCTTAAGGATATTTCCCCAGAGGTATTTTCAAAACGCTTCAAGAAGGGGCGTCTCGAGCTGATACTCCCTGATGGAAAGAGAATTGAACTTGGTCAAGAATTTTTCGAGATCGAGGAGGAGATCATTTCGTCTGGGAGAACCGTGGATGCGCTAATCGTTGGAGATATGAAGATATTGCTTCCCAGGATTGATGCTAAAAGCTAAAGTAATGGAAGCTTGATAGGATGTGATCATGCTGGCAAGGAGGTTATCCCGCGATGGTTCCCGAGCAGCAGGTAATTGAGGCATTGAAAAAGATTATTGATCCTCATACAGGTGTGAGCGTTTATGATATGGGACTAATTGCCGACCTGAAGATAGAGGACGATAGGGTGAGTATGTCATTCATACCGACCAGCCCAATCTGTCCAATGGGTCTTCAGCTGGCAAAGGATATCAAAGAGCAGGTCGCCAAGATCGAGGGCGTTTCTGAGTGCAGGATCAATGTCTTAGGACATCTCCAGGCTGACGAAATTAACAAATTTCTCAATCAATAATGAATGACGTTAGCAAATTACCCACTATCTTCTCGGCATTAGAGGTGCGATAACTGGGCATGAGGTTCTAAGATGTCCTACCTGATTTTTATTTAGTATAGCTTGCAGGTCGTTTAGTCTTCTATTTCTCGGCGCTTACTCTCTCTTTCATTTCCAACAATTTGCCCTCCCTCTTCAGAAGATAATTTGTTGTAACCAGTCCCATGGTTGTCAACGCAATTGCAACCCCTATAAGGACATATGCTGCTGTGAAAAGTCGGGAAAAGTCGCTGGTTGGGTATAAATCACCATATCCCACTGTTGTCAGGGTTGCAACAGAGAAATAGAAGGATGATATCCAGTTCCATCCTTCGAGATAATGGTATGCTACTGTGCCCAGCGTAATCATTCCAATCAATGCAGATATAGCCGCTCCAATCGGTGTTTCAAGTTTGTGAATTAATGCTCTTAAGAGTTTCATAGTTTTAAAAGCTCTTCTGAAAATATATATAAGCTCGCATTTTTCATTCAAGAGCTGAGAAGAATTTCCTGTTTGAAATATTCAGAAATCAGCAAGAATAGTAACAGAGATGTAAACATAATTCCGATGCATAACCAGTAAATCTCTTTCTGATCACAATAGACTCTTCCTTATAAACTTAGAAAAAAAACCCAAACGCTCTGTGATAATAGTCTTCTAGTATGCAAAGATATTAGCTATTTAGCAAATGTCTTCAGAATAATACTGATGGGATAATAGTTATCGAAGAAAAACAAATACTGGAATGGTGTAGCAATGGACAATTTAAGGGACGATGAATGCTATCATGTTTGGTCAAAAGGCTGGAACTCTTTACGGATGATATTTACAGGTGTTATCATCCCAAAAGTACTTTCCGATGGTAAATTGTCTGAATAATGAGGTGTATGAATTGCTCAAACGTAGGAAAAGTAGGAAAAGACTGTATAAGCTCTGCGCATCGGTTCTACCGCTGATGATTTGCACCGGTATGGTGTACAGCATACTGAGTATCTACCTTCATGAGGAGCTGGAATTTTCTATATCCTGGATCGGAGGGCTTTTTGCGCTCGGAGCGGGGTGCGGCGCGATACTCTCTCCATTTATTGGAAAGGCAAGCGATCGAATCGGAAGGAAACCTGTTCTCATAGGGGCATCTATAGCGTTTCTCGCGGTTTTCACATCATATGCATTCTTGGAAGAGTTATGGCAATTTTCCATAATTATGATAGCTGAGGGAATCTCATGGATCGCAATAGGAACAGCAGCAATGGCATATATTGCCGATGTTTCACCCACTTCTGAAAGAGGACAATCTATGGGTGTATATGAGGCTACATGGAATGTTGGATGGGTTATTGGTCCTCTCAGCGGAGGAGCATTGGCGGATGCTATTGGATTCCAGTCTACATTCTTGATCGGTGCGTCAATAATACTCGTCGCTCTGTTGTTACTGACCTTTATTGTTGAAGAAACTCACGGCAAGAAGGCGAAAGAGCAGATATCTAATTCATAGAAGGGTTATGTGAAGGGTAATAGACTCCAAATTTGCAAAGCACCTTTTACTCTTCGCGTTTGCCTATCTTATCCAATGAGAATCTAACTTGTCAACCAACTGGTCAAAGAAATCAAATCTGAAAAAATATGATGATCTGCATGGATCTCAAAATCCATGCAACATCGCCTCATTCCGAGAATATTTGTGTCTATAATTCAATGGTCTCTTCTGCCACTTCCATGTTTTTCTTCGAGAGACGTTCGATGAATTTATTCGGTGGAATTTGCTCAGGCACGACAAGCCCTTTCTGTGTTATTTCTCCTGCCGCGAGCATTTCAGCTCCGACGGCTCCGGAAGTTCCGACCACATATCCAGTCGCATTGCTTCTTGCCAATTCATATGCTTTCTCGTGAGACATTAATGTCCAGACCTTAATCATCGTCTTCTTACCGTTCTTCATTCCGGTGGTTTCCACAACTATTGCGGCGAATCCCTTGACCTTGCCAATCATATCTACTGGGCTTGGCATAAGAGCAACTACGACTTCTAATGGAGCTACCTTCTTCCCCTTCACATCGATCGGATTGAGACTAGAAAGCCCGACCTTTCTCAGAGTATTTGCAATCAATGCGAAATCGTCGTCTATTGCTATCCTAAAGTCCACATTCTTGACGCCCTTGATGAATCTCGACATGAGATGGGTTTCTTCATGATCTGTGTTATAGGTTGGCAGCGGACCGACTGGCTCCGGGAATTGGTAGATCTGTTTCTTATCGAGAGGTGGAACTGAAGTCATTTTGCCATCTTTGAATACGCTGGCGGGGCATGTAATTTCCTCTATTAACTCAAGTGGTGACCACAGGGCGAAAAAATCATATCCTTCAGCTGTAGCACTATCTCCATCCATGGTACGTATCTGCTCAACGCTATCCAGTTTATTTGCTGCATGGCGTGCAAATATATCGGACATTCCAGGATCTGACCCCATCGAGGTCAGAATAGTGACATCAGCATCTTTGCACATATCTATCAAATCGTCGAATTCTCCCCATTGCCCAACAGGAAGCGAAAAATCGACATAATTTGTCCTCGTCTCCATTGCGATTTCCATTACCTTCCGATTAAAATAACCCGGTATCGCGCTCACAACCATATCAGCGCCTGTCAATAATCTCTTCACAGAGTCATGGTCCGCTGCATCAACCTTAACAACCGATAATTTGTCATTATCAATTCGCTTTGCGAGCGATTCTGCCGCATCTGTTATGTAGTCTGCCAAGACAAGTTCTGTTATGTCCGGATTTTTTGCCAGTTGTTCTGCACAAACAAGCCCAGTAATGCCACATCCTAATTGAACTACTTTCATACTTTCAAATCCAATTGACTGAATAGGCATGGGGTTCAAATACCCTTCTATGGCCTTGCATCACGTTAACAATACTGCTGGATATATTGCCAGTGACTCCTTTCTAGATGGAAATAAATACAAAAAGGGAGCCGGAAGTCTCTAAGCAGTCTATCGCGCCGAGTATTTTCAATTATTGGGATGTGTATTATCTCCCGAATTTCAAGCCCACACCACCCACTCATCCAGCAGCTGAAGAAGCTTCTCTTCTTACCATTGGCTCTATCAGAGGCCATAGCCAATCAAAGAACTCACGGACATTCTTGGTTTGAAGGAGAACATCTCCTGGACCTTCGATATCTATTACCAATCCCTCAACGCCAAATATAGTTGATTTGATCTCAGCGCAAACCGGTCTTTTTTCTGTTCTCAATAAACAGGGATATAATCTCAGTAATTGCATAAACATAATATGCATAGAATATGGATTGCTTAGAGACGAGGAGATAATGATACTGAGATGAAAAATGAATTTATAATAATTCCGGAATTTGCTCCACAAAAAGCTGTGTGGATCCAATGGCCAACTTCATCCGTGAAAGAGGGAGTTGCAGAACAGGATTTCATCCCGGCTTTTATAGAAATTGAACGGGAGTGTTGTACAGAAGGTGAAGTTCATAATATTGTTTTAGATTACGATGCTGAAAAAGGGGTAAAACAGAAGCTTACTGAGGCAGAAGTCTCCCTCGAAAATATTTTCTTCCATATCATGCCATATGATTCATGCTGGTCGCGAGACAACGGCCCTATTTTCGTAAGAAAAAATGGCCAAGAGCATGTCCTATCCTTTGGTTTCAATGGTTGGGGTTACGCTCCATGGGGCCCTTATGATAAGGACGATAAAATTCCTGAACGGATTGCAGAACTGCTTGGCATCGGTTATACCAGAGTGCAATATGTTGATCATAGAGATAACAATAGAATTAAGGATTTCATCTATGAGGGCGGAACGCTCGAATTCAGCGGTGAAGGAACCATCGTTGGTTCATGGGCCATTTGTCAACAGAGAAATCCGAATTTGAGTAAGGAACAAGCAACGCAGATATTAACGGATCTCACTGGTGCGCATACAATTATTTGGATAGACTCTGTTTTATCGGGGACTACTTCCGAAAAGGCTGATAACCATACAGACGGTTATATGAAATTCTATGATAAGGGTAAGGTTTGTGTTCTCGGCTCAAAAATGGGTGAGCCAGGTAAAGAAGCATTTGAAAAACTCGAACAAGCAGGATGGGATGTTTATAGACTTCCATTAGAATTCAGATGGACATTTATTAACTGTTTGATTTTCAATCGGAAAGTAATTGCTGGTTATGTGGATACTCCAATGACAGACCTCGAAAAAGAAACAATTAAAGAACTTTTCCCAAACAAGACTATAATCGGTATCGAAATCAGTCCAATGGTCCAAGGAGGCGGTGGGATTCATTGTGTTACTCAACAACAACCTGAGTAGAGCGCCGTGTTTCAAATCTGAGTTAAGCTGGGTGTTCTTTTTCCGATTTCAATCAAAGGCTGAATATCTCTAAGTATCCTTTCTTATCGCATGTAATCCGTGATTATTGATTTTAGCAACGAAAGCACCGTTATATAACCATTGAATGTCGATCAATCCCTTCTTCGCTAGGTACTTGATACCGCGTCGGAATTTTCCATGCTTAAGCTGAAGAGATTTCTCCAGTTCTTCTTCTGTGAAATATTCAAGAGGATAAAGACTATTCATTTTTTTCAATTCGGAAAGAATCCTATCGTAACTTTTATCACTCATGATACTCATCCTTTTTTTCAACATATGACAGCTTTTTGTAAGATTCAAACTTAGTTATATTTCATCTTAAATCTTAGGATGTGAGTCCAATTTTTGATAATAAGCTACCATAAGGTTTATTTTTCTAGGAGTAAAAAAGCAAGGTTAACCTCAAACTTCATTTTTCTTCTTTTGAATTGAAATTAGAAGATATTTGTCTGGCTACGCATAGGTGTGCGGGCGCCGAGATTCGAACCCGAGTTCTGAGCTATCTGCTCTGGCATAATAGCCAGAATGGCAAGCTCAAGTGATAACCAACTACACTACGCCCGCACGCTGGCAATGGCAAATTACACACCCTGCTAATTAATTCTTTGGAGCATCAGCCATCAGAATCCAGCCATCTCAAGATCTGCTTGATTTCCATACAACGTTAGCGAAAGTGTCTCTCCGACCAGGAAAATTGAGCCGATAATTAGCACTGTCTCATCGTCCGGAGTGATAAGTTTTGCTTTTCCAATGGCCTCTGCAACAGACTCAGTGATGAATATTTGCTTCTCACTGGATCCGGGTAGTTCAGCCAATATTCTAGGCTCAAGTGCTCTCTCATTGGCGTATTTCGTTAGAATAAGTCTCTTGGCAGAGGGAAAAAGAATCGAAGCAATACCTTTGTAATCCTTATCTTTCGAACATGCGAATATAACTGTATCCGGTAATTTTCCAAGTCCGCATAGGGAGCTGAGAGTCTCTCGAACGGCTGATTGGTTATGACCACAGTCAACGAGAATGAGGGGTTTGTGTGAGATGATTTCAAGTCTTCCGTGCCATTTCACTTTCTTAAGACCTTTGAGGACTTGCTCACTATCAATAAGGATATTCTTCTCCCCAGCAAGAAGATCGCAGGTTGCAATCGCCGTTGCGCAATTTTCAGCCTGATGTGTACCAAGCAGGTTGGTTTTTATTTCATCGAGCTTTCTGGTACCTTCGTAATCAAAGATGGTTGCATTGAGGTCACAATGAACACTGCCATATCTGAAATCCTTGCCCTGCTCTATCAGAGTGCAGTTGAGATCGGAAGCTCGGCTCCGAATTATTCTCATGGCCAAAGGTTCTTTGGCGGAAGAAATGACGCCTACACCTTCCTTGATTATGCCCGCCTTCTCTCTTGCAATTGATTCAATGGTATTTCCCAGTTGATCGGTGTGATCAATCCCTATTCGTGTTATAACCGAGACGGATGACTCCAATACATTTGTTGCATCATATCTACCACCGAGACCTGTTTCGGCCACAATCACATCAACTTCATTCTCCGAAAAATAGCTCATTGCAACGGCAGTTATGTATTCGAAGAATGTCAACTTGACAGGAGGAGATGTTTGCTCCTCGAGCTGATGCTTAACCCGATTAATGAGTTCGCTCAGTTTTGCTTCATTTATCTGGACATTATTAATAGTGATGCGCTCTTTGAGGTCAATCAAATGAGGTGAGGTATATAGCCCTACTCTCAGTCCTGCAGCACTTAATATCGCCGTAATCATAGCGCTAACGGAGCCCTTGCCGTTTGTTCCTGCGACATGAACGATAACAGGTCCAGGATTTGAGAGATCAAGAATCCTCATAGCCCTTTGCATGTTATCGAGTCCAAGCTTCATACCTCGCGCTCGAAGAGAGTAGAGCCACTCCCTTACAGCTTTTGATTGAGACCTTTCCGCTGTTAGCATGATCTACTCACATTCTTTTCAGTTGCTTCTGATAAATTCTCCAATTCTTTTCCCACTTTTTTTTGCTGTTTTTTTCAGGATTTGAGCTATGCCCGAGCCATATTGCGCTGCTTTCTTCTTCATTGCAGCTGCATTATCAAGACCTATGATCGAGAGAGCCTCTCTGACAACCCGCTTTCTCTCAACTGCAGGATAAATAGCATTGATTGGCAAATTCCGGGTGAAAGACAAGACATCTAGTGATAGAAAAGGACGCACGAGGAACTTATTGTAGCTCAAGGCGATTTTATCTTCAACGGGAATAACTTCTTGAAAGAGCTTCCGCATATCTGCCTCTCTGCTTCCCAGGAAATCGCTTTGCGTAAGTTTTTCGTATTTTGCATAACCTCCAAAAAGCTCGTCCGCTCCCTGACCTGTTACCAACATTTTATCCTCAACTGTTTTCAGAACGAAGAAAAGAGGTAGCTCGAATGAAATGATCAGAGGATCTGAGCATCCAGTCATATCGTATAATTCTCTGGCACCATCCACTACTGCACTTTCATCCAGAATAATCTCCTCCAGAGGTATATTGAGCTCTTGAGACGCTTCTCTTGCGTTTCGTATATCTATAGAACCAGATGTTCCAGCCACAAATCCTTTGATGTTTCCGAAATCCAGTGAAATTCTGGCTAGAAGGCTGCTATCAATGCCGCCGGAGAAGGCGATTGCAATTTCAGATCTCTCTTGAAAGAGAGCGGAAAGTGCGTTCCGCAGATGATGAATTAGCTCTTTTCCGAATTCACTCATATCGATTTCTTCGCTGCCAAGTGATTCCACAGGCATCAACCGCGGTAATAGGGACAGCCACAAGGATTTATATATGTTAGTTATATGCAATCTGCGAAAGACGATGAGTGGCGCGAATAGAACGCATCTGGCGATTGCAAAATCTACCAGAATTTCCACTATCTCATTATTGCGGAGAAACTTTAAAGGGAAATCATCGCAATACAATCCTGAATAAGCTAATTCAATAATTCGGCCAAGATATGGAGGCCAGATTGATGAATGAAGAAGAGTTAATGAAGGTTAAGGTCTGCTTTGTTGGCGATGCCGGCGTCGGAAAGACTAGTCTTATCAAAAGATATGTTTTGGATGTTTTCGATGATCGATACATTGCAACAATCGGAACCAAGGTGACCAAAAAGGTGGTCGAGGTAAAGGATCCAGAGAGCGGCGAATCAGTACGTGTGATGATGCTTGTCTGGGATATCATGGGTCAGAAAGGCTTCAGGGAGCTGCTGCGAGAGGCATATTTCTTCGGGGCACACGGAGCCATTGCCGTCTGTGATGTGACAAATAGGGAAACGCTTGATGAGCTCAGATATTGGATCAAGGCTCTTACTGATGTTGCGGGCGAAGTGCCCTTGGTCTTCGTCGGAAACAAGGTGGATCTCGAAAATAGCGCTGTGTTGCGCGAGGATGACATAAAGAGCCTTTCCTCGAAATATGATGCTCCAGAATTCATGGGAAGTGCAAAGACCGGACAAAACGTCGATGCGTTCTTTAAGGCCTTGGCAGAGAGAATCGTGGGGAAGATGCGATCGGCATAGCCAGACATTGTTCCAATATTACCAGTTATGATAATCTCCGGACAATATTTATAGCATATCCTCCGCCAATGTTTTTCCAAGCTCAGTTATGAAAATTGAGCCCAAGAGCGTGAGGGCTAATGTCCTCAAGGGAGAATTGCAATCGAAACAATACGAGAATAGAATTAGCTTTAGCTTTTCTCGTGATTTCATTGCTTCTCTTTTCTGCTATCCCACTAATTGAGAATTCAAACCCTCTCCCTTCTGGTAACGATAACAAATCTGAATCCTCGATTCGTGTGCTGGGTGGACCAGAGAATATGACCGTTGTATTTCATCTGCATGATGATGGAACATTGAGTAAGAATGATGATACAGATTTCATGAACAGCGATGATCCATACAATCCTTTAGAGATAGATTACGACCAAGATAATGAGATAGGGCTTACCTTCAAAAAGAATAATTCGGGCGTTCCACCACATAAAAGACAATATTTCATTTTGGAGCCACAAATCAGCGGATCAATCCATATCACTGGAGATGGAAACTTCAGTTTCTGGGGGAGTTCAAGCGTCAATGATACTAGAATGGATCTGGTAGCGACTCTTTACGATAGCGAAGACTTGGCTCCCGGTGCTGATATTGTAATATCTACCGTAAGCATGTTTGAGGATCCGTTTTCTGATAAGTGGATATACTATTCCATCATATTTCCCTCGCTTGATTATGTGCTTCCTGAAAATCATACCATTATCCTTGAGTTAAGACGAGGAGATAACAACAATATTGAGTTCTATCTCTTTTACGATCAATCGTCCTATGATTCAATTTTAGAACTTACGATTTCGAGACATATCGATATAACTGATTATGGCTCAGAAGGATTAGACGGCATTTCGAAAGCTGAATTCGGGGATCAGGAGACAATTTGGGTTTATGCAAACATCAGCAACGCTATTGGAATAAATGATACACAGCAAGCGAAAGTCGATGTTGTTAACCTTTCGAGCATGGAGACCATAGTATCATCTAATATGTCGATTTACGAAGTTGATCCTGGCCCTCTCCCCTCATGGAAATTGTATCGAGAATCGATTGGGACGCTACCCAACGGGACTTATGATATCAATATCTCAGCGGTTGACAAGAGTAATAACACAGTATGGGTAAATTGGAGCATCTGGGTTGTGTCCGTCGATCATTTTAACGTCACTGCTCGAGCTCGTATTCAGGCAGGGGAATCGTTCAATTTGACAATTGAAGCCCTGGATTCCGGAAATTCGAGGATGATAAATTGGTCTGGAAATATTACAATTGATGCGATAGATGTCGTGACAAGTAATATTACGAGCGAATTCCTGAATATCACATCGATATTCATGTCATCATCTGATAATGGCATTGTCAGCCTGCTGAATGAGAGCTTCATGAAAGCACCGATGACGATATTGATCAGAGTTAGTTGCGACAACGCATCTGGTGAAAGCGAGTCTATTGATACAGTACCAGGAGAGATTTCTTCGCTGGAACTCGATCCAGCTAATATTTCACTTTCAGCAGGAATGACTACCGTTGTTACAGCTATCGGAAAGGATAATCTCAGCAATATCAACAATTCATGGGTTCCCTACTGGAACCTTTCCGCTCCGATAGCAGTAATTTCCGGAAACGGCACCAGTATTAATCTGACTGCCTCTATTGCAGGAACGGCTAATTTAACCTGTCAGGATAATGGAACAGGGCTTTTCGTCCAGGCAAATGTTACCGTGACGGCATCAGACCTTTCGATCATAATCGTCACGCCTGAAGATATCACAGTTTGGGAAGGAAGAAGCACAGATATCTCAGCCGAGGGTTTTGATGCCTTTGAAAATCCAGTGAATATCACAACTGCTGTATGGAGTTTAGATGGCTTCACAAGGAGTCAAGTTATTGGCCTGGGTCAAAATGGCCTCTTCAGCGCGGGTATGCAACCAGAGAGCGGTTCCGTCCGAGTTACTATGGGCGATATCTCAGGTACAGCTGATATAGATGTCATTGTCCCGCCCTTTGGCCCGAGTCTTGGCGTGCTTCCCAACCTCGTGGGCTCTGAAGATAATCCCCTTCCTTCATTGGATCTATCTCTTTATTGGAATGATCCAAACGGAACACACGATCTCATATGGTTTGTCACAGATGTCAACAATTCTTTGATCACCGTTTTAAGCGATCACCAGAAGAGGAGCGTTGTTCATATCATTCCGCAGCCTAACACGTTCAATGACACACCAGGAGATGAGGTCACATTTTGGGTACAAGATCCTGATGGATATATGAATTATAGGGAAATTTTGATAACGATTCTGCCAGTCAATGATCCGCCTATGTTCATCAATGATCCGCCAAATGAGATCTATGTGAAGTTCGATCTACCATATACCTTCGATTATGATTACTACATTTCCGACGTAGATGATAACAATAGTGAACTGATACTCATGGCAACACCCTCAGATTATGTCGAGGCCGAGGGGCTATTGATGACATTTGAATTTCCAGATCTATACAATGGAGAGTATTACTTTGAAATATTGACGCTCAGCGTCTCTGATGGCCATCTTTCGGATTCGCTTACCATAAAGGTCTGGGCGACCACGGATACGCCACCAGAACTTGTAGAACCACTTCCTGATGTGACTATAAACGAGGGCGAAATGAATGTCGAGATTTTTGATCTCGATAATTATTTTACTGATATTGATGGTGATGTACTCTACTACACCGAGGGGTTTGAATACGTAGAGATCGAGATTATTTTGGGTACGAATGTAGTTCTCCTCAGCTCCTCCTCGGAATGGTCCGGCCAAACGAACGCGGTATTCATTGCACATGATCCAACTGGTGCGATCAGGACTGATACTATAACGATCACTGTTAACCCTGTCAATGATCAGCCGGAAATTGCTTCTATCCCTCCTATCAAAGTCCATTACAATAATCTATATCAGCTTGATCTTCGGCCCTTTGTTACAGATCCCGATGATGCCTTTGAAGAGCTGATAATAACAACGAGCGATCCTAACGCGAGCTACAGCTTTATATCATTTCCACAACTTAAATTACTCTTTCCGGCCAATTCAAGCGGAGGCGATGTATATATTGGACCATATGATATCGAAATATTACTGAGCGTTACGGACAATGGTGGTTTGAATGATTTGGAATATTTCTCTGTCACTGTAACCGACAATATGCCGCCGAGCGTTACCGTGAGCCCACCCAACTTGGCATTATCCTTTTCTGAGGACGAAAACTTAACCAGACCACAATCGATACGCCTTCCAACACTGTTTACCGATTCTGATGGTGATGAGCTAGCCTTTAGCTTTTCGGGGAATAACAGTATTTCAATCACAATTGATGCCGATGGCTGGGTAGCCTTCTCATCGAAGATCGATTGGCACGGAACGGAGTTCATCACGTTTGTCGCGACCGATCCATCCGAAGCTTGGGCATCCCTTATGGTTCGTCTTGATGTGATATCCGTTAACGATCCCCCGACGCTTGAACAGATACCTGATGTCAATCATCTAAGCACGAGACAATGGAGCATGTCAATTGAGAGATATGTTGATGATGTGGAAAGTAATTCCTCGGAGCTGGAAATAATAATCATCGAGTCTTCCGAATATGTGAAGGCCGTTGGACTTACATTATACTTCGATTTTCCCGAAAACATCAACTCCGCTATGGTTATCCTCTATATCATTGATCCCGATGGATCTGATTCAGAAATAGTCGAATTCAAGGTGGAAATAAGAAAGACTATTGCTGAGCTGATTGGATATCCATGGTCGTTTCCCGTTATTCTTCTCCTTGCTGGTATTCTCGGCTATGTGCTTGCAAGAAGAATTCCTATGCCTCACGAACTTCAGGATTTGTTCATTACCCATAACGATGGCAGGCTGATCTCCCATGTTGGAAGAACGGACGATAATGGCCTCGATCGAGACGTTGTCAGTGCAATGTTCACCGCTGTCCAAGAATTCATCAAAGACTCATTCCGGGAGGAACCAGGCGGATTGAAGATGCTCGAAATTGGAGATAAGAAAGTGATCATAGAGAAGGGTCGGTGGATCTATGGCTCCATGATCTATACAGGCTGGCCTCCTAAGGTGCTCTTCAAGACATTTGGAAAATTCATTGAGGATATAGAAGCAAAATACGGTCGGAACATTGAAAAATGGGATGGCAGGCTCAAGAGTCTTCCTGGTATTCGGGAGATGAGTCAGGAGATGATGCAGAACAGATACTTATCAGGAATATATGAGATTGCAGAAGATAAAATGCCCAAGAAGCCCGTCATATCCGACGAAGAGGTCGTCGATTTGATTGACTCGGAGTCATAGTGGCAACCCTATATTTTCATTATCGGTGTTAAACCCATTTTTTTCGCCCGCATAAGTCTTGCGGCTGTAGCAGTTAGGTCTTTCTTGAGCGCTTCATCGATTGTTACCCAGCACCAATCCATTGATTCGCTATCTATTTCAACCTCCTCGCTATTGCATTTAGCAAGAAATCCGATCAACACATAGTGATAGACTATCTCTACTCTTTTATCTCTCTGAATCATTTCATTGATGTCGAGGATACCGATGAGATCAATTTCAAGCGAAGTCTCTTCCGCTATCTCTCTTTTACATGCATTCCATATGCTCTCACCGATCTCAACAAGTCCCCCTGGGATGCTCCATCTTCCCACAGACGGAGGATATGCTCTCTGAATCAGGAGTATCTTATCATCTCTCATAATAAGGGCGCCTACACCAACCAATGGTTTATCGGAATATTTTCTGTTATCTTCCATGTTCTCAGCAGCCGCGATGCTAAACTGGTCAGAATATAGCGATCCAAGGAGAGATAAATTCTATGTTCTCGCTCAGCAGTATATAATTGCATAATTCGTAATAATTCAAAAAAAGACAGCTAATTGTCCCCCGAACTTAACAACTCAGTTCACGGTATGCTTCTCGCACTCTCCCTTGTCTGACCCATGTCCGGGGGATGTTGTGCACCTTCTTGTCCCTCAATCATCCCAGGGGATCGCACCCAACGGTCCTGAAGGGGCCCATTTTCAGCGCACATTTGCCCGGTGTCGGAACAGACCGCTTCTCTTACGATCAACGGCATTTTCCTTTCCAGGCATAAATTGATAGCAACTTGAGAGATAAGAACTTTTTCAATTTTTAATCAGGCTAGCCAATTTTTCTCCTTTACACGATCAGAATTACTGTTCTGAACATCTTTTTATACTCAGATATTTTATCATTTTTGATATGGCCCTCTCCATTGGCTGCTCCGGCTGGTCATATGATGATTGGATAGGTAGATTCTATCCTGCTAGCCTCGCAAAGAAGCGAGCTGAATGGCTGGCATATTACGGTAGATTTTTTCCCACAGTGGAGATAAATTCAACATTCTATCGGGTACCAAATGAGGATGTCGTTAAGGCCTGGATAGAAAAAGGATTGCAGATAGGAAAGTTCGATTTCTCAGTGAAGATGCCGCAGGAAGTCACGCATAAGACGATTGTGGACGATGCTGCCGAGAAAGCGGCGGCTCAGGCATCGAGCTTCGAGGATATATGTATCAGGCCGTTGGCTGATGCGGGAGTTCTCGGTTCCGTCCTCATCCAGTTATCTCCCTATTTCAAGGCAACTCGCCAAGAGAGCTTCGATAAACTTCGGAAGCTGTTTGAAATGGTCAGCTCAGATCGCTTCAGCTACAGCATTGAATTTCGCCATAGGAGCTGGTTGAACGAAAAGGGCACTGAGCTTAAGTCCGATATACTGGATCTGCTCCAAGAGTTCGGGATTGCAAATGTCATCGTTGATGGACCGGCTTTCCCAATTACACGGTCGCTGACAGCCGGACATGCCTATGTGAGATTTCATGGGAGGAACTACGATATTTGGTTCAAAGAAGAAAGCGAGGATGATCACAGGATCAACAGATACGACTATCTCTATACGGATGAACAGATGGAGCGCTGGAAGCCGAGAATTGAGGAGCTCGTGCAGAATGCGAAGATTGTACGCATCTATTTCAATAATCATGGCATGGCCAAGGCTGCCAAGAATGCATTATTCATGATGGATCTCCTGGGAATTCCTCACGAGGAGAAGGATGTTCTCATCCAAGATCAGAAGACCCTTGGAGAGTTCGTCTGATTATTCTCAAATCTTATATGACTCGTTCCTCGTTCGTCTTCATAAACTTCTAAAATATTGCTCAGCCAATCCCTTACATCCTCGACATGGGTTATCAGAAATATTTGCCTGAACTGCTTCGCAAGGGCATTAAATGCCATTAGCAAGTTTCTCTTTCTTGTAGCATCTTGCGAGCCGAATATCTCATCGAGCACGAGAAGGTTTACACCTTCAGTGCCGGCTCTTTCTGCAATTACTCTTGATATGGCGAGTCTCAGACAGAGATTAGCAAGATCTGTTTCTCCACCTGAGAACCTCTCGAGCCGGTGCATCTCTCCTGCATCTTCCAGAGAGATATTGTACCCGTCGTCCAAGTTTAGCGATGTATACTTGCCATCGGTGAGCCGAATAATTAAATCGCTCGCGATCTGAGATAACGTGGGTATGATTCGCGATATGAGATCTTTTCGAAATTCCCTCGTCAGCTGTAGAAGCCTGGTTGTGTGGATGAGTTTTTCCTCAAGCTCGGAAAGCTGTCTGCTCATATCAGCCAAAGAGCTTCGCTCTCTATTTATCGCCTGTATCTCCACAGCCACAGCTTCTTTCTGTGTTGCAAACTTGACAATAGTTTCATAAAGCTCGTCTTCCTGTTTCCTGAGCGCGATCTTCTTCTTCTCAATCTCCTTGATGTTATTCTCCAATAGTTCAATTTCTAACTCATCGATTGCATTCTCCCGGATTCGATTTTCCAGCTTCTGCATTTCAGATTTCAAGTGCTCCAATTGCTTCTCAATTTCAGGTGATTTCTCAGCCATAATCACCAGGGCGATCAATCTCTCCTTTTTCTCGGTCAGTTGCTCAAGCTCTGAGACTACTTCGGCCAATCTTTCAGAATCAAACTTAATGGGACCAGCTGCATCGATTTCCCGCTGAAGTTTTTCCTGCTTCTCTAAAAGCTTATCTCGAGTTTGGATCGCGATATCAACGGTTTTTTCATCTTGAATCAGCAGCTTTTCTTTTTTTCTCAGTGCTTCTTGCTTCTTACGCAGCGCTTCAAGTCTTTTCGCCCGATCTCTAACATTATCTTCGGTCTCTTTGAATGATTCTCTAAGCTCCGTCATTTTCTCCTGCTCTTCTTCGATAGATGAATGCAGTTTATTCCTGAGCTTTTCGTAATGCTCTCCTAGCATCCGCTCGCAGGTCGGACATTTACTCGCAGGCCCCAGCTCTTCTATCTGTTTAAGATGCGCCTCATTTTCTTCGATAGATCTCTCCAGATTTCTTATCTGATGACGCTGTTCAGCTTGATTGTCTCTCAGAGCTGAAAGTTCCTTTTCTATCCCATCCAGCTTATCTTTCGCTTTTCTAAATTCCTCCAGGAGATCAGATAATTTCTTTTTGATACCTGAGAGCCTTGATATCTCATTATCATGATGAGCTATCTCTTCCTTTATCGAATCGCGTGCCTCTTGCATCCTTAAAAGTTTCTCATGTTCCGCCTTCATATTGAGCAGTTGCTCGTTTTCATTCCTCAGTTCTTTGAGCTTTTCATTTAATTTATCTAAATTGGCCGTTTTCTTTCTTGCTTTCAAGGATTCATCTAGATTCCTTTCCAGTGTTTCGGATTCCCTTTTTTGTGATTGAAGTGAAGCCATATCCAAATAATATTTATTCTCTGCCTCCCTCAATGCACGTAACTTATCCGAAATCTCGGCAGTTTGGCTTTCGAGAGAATTCTCCTCTTCTCTTAGCTGACCCTGACTTTTTCTGAGCTTTGAGACCTCTTGAGAGAGCAGCTCCTTTTTTCTTTCAAGCTCATTTCTCTTGTTAGCTAAGGAATTCTCTTTCAATTGTCCGTTTTCATCCGTGAGCAGATTTCCAAGATCAGAGACTCGCTCTCGAGAAAGCCTCTCCTTTCGACTAATATCTTCGATTATGTCGTCAAGCTTATCAATGCCAAGCATTCTGACAACGGTGATTCGGCGATCTCTTTCGGTGAGCGAAGAGAGCGCATTAAGTTCTTTTTGCCTCGCGAAAACAGATATGAAGAATGATTTGTAATCCATGCCGAATTTTTTTTCGATATAGTGCGTCACTTCTTTGGATCCAGTTGCAACCAGCTTTCCGTTTACGAGCAATTTCGCATCCATGGAAAGCGATTTTCCAGTCATCTCTCGGGTAACTAGATATTCGTCTCCCCCGAACCAGAACTCCAGTTTAACAATCGTTGGCTCATTTTTTGGGGCGTCGATTCTCCTTATACTCTCCTTGTCTATTCTCACAATCTCCTTTTGATTTCCAAATAGTGCCCAACCGATCGCCTCCACCAAAGTAGATTTGCCCACCCCATTATTGCCAACTATTCCAATGATGCCGTCTGAAAGCTCTAGCTGAACGTGCTCGAACTTCCTGTAGTTCCTCAGCTCGAGGTAGTTCAGCCTCATTCCTCTCTCTCCGCAAAAAACTCTGATGCAATCTTTTCGAGGCGTTTCTTATCCTTCTCATTGAGAGAGCTTCTTGCTAAAAATCCTCTGAATTCCTCTTCAAGGGAGCCAAAACGCGAAGACGCACTTCGGAGAACCTGTTCCTCCTCTTCTCTCTCTATTTTTAGCTCAAAATGTAGAGCCCTCTGCGCCATTTTCCTGATGATGGTCATATCAAGATTTCTCTGTGCTTCTCTAGGTAAATTCTTGGCAGTCATTCTCACTATGGCTCCATCGATTTCAGCCGCTTCTAATTCATGCAGTATTGCGCTCTTTGCCGTCGATGCGTTTTCGCCATGTAGCTCCAAAGGGGTAATATCGATCATTCTTCTCGTAGGAAGGGGAATGAATCTCCTCTTCCCGCTGTCGAGATCTATATCTATGAATCCCTTCTCGCTATTCGCCTCCACGATGCTGAGCCTTTCCGTTGATCCGGAATAACAGGCATTTTTTGTTACCTCTGTGAAGTTGTGATAGTGTCCCAGGGCAACATAGTCCGCATTCTGATCTATTTCGGAAGGTGTCAGGATAAGTTCATTGAGCTCATCTGTTCTGAAAACACCTAATCCTACCAAACCGGCATGCATCATTACGATTCTGGAGCCCTCGTTCTTGAGCTCGAGAGTCTCTGATAAGCACTTATGAAAAAGCTCCTCTGCAGAGTGAGGAATGCACAATATCTCTATTCCATCTTGCACGAATCTCCGCAAGCCGCCTTCATATGCAAAGCGACAATTAGAGAGATGATCAAGAATCTTGAAAACATTTCCTGTCTCCTTGAGCCGGGGAGTCTCATGATTCCCTGAGATTGCAACAAATTGTATGCCAGAATTCGCAATCTTACTGATTTGCTCCAATGCAAATGAGATGGCTCTATTTGAAGGTCTCACCGAGTCGAAAAGGTCTCCCGTATGCAGGATAATATCCGGCATCTCCTTTAGCGAAAAATCAACAAACCTCTCAAATGAATCGTAGAAATCCACTTCTCGCTGATTTATTCCACTATTGGGATCCAGCCGTGCGAAGGTGGAGTATCCAAGATGCGTATCTGAGACATGGAACAATCTCATCGTTCTTCTCTCTCAATTATTTGTATCAAAGGTGAATTAATTTTGATTCTAATTGTATGAATCACTTTGATATCATTTTTCCTTTCCGAGATTCTTTACATATCAAATCTTGAGGAAGAGTGAATCATGTGCCCCTATGAAACATGCAACTAATCGATGGATTAGTACTTAATTCTGGTGAGTAGACTGGCAAATGAGCTCCTTTTGAAACATTCGTAAAATCCGAGTAGAGATTATAAGAAAAATCAAGGTTCGAAACTATTACTAACTCGATTTAAGAAAGAATGAAGTTGAATCTGCCAATTATGCAAGGTCTTAAATTGCCAACTATTCATTAAAATATCAATGTGCGCTCTCCAAACCGCTTTTGGTATGAGAAATGGAATGACTCCGCTCGTGTTCAAGGCGTTCGGAATAGGTGGAGCCGGTTGTAATTTTATCGCTAGAACGAGATTTCCCAGTTTGGCAATTGGAACTAATCTGTATGATCTCGAGCGCTGTCCCAATGCTCGAAAAATCGTGATGTCGGTTGGCGAAATCGTGGGCTTTGCCGAAACCGATCAATCAGTTCTCACGATCAACACAATTCCTTCAAAGGTGATAGAGTGCTTTAGAGATAATGATGTTTCAGCACTCATTGCTGGTCTTGGTGGAATAACGGGTAGCAATGGAATCAGTTTTTTCGCAACCGCCTCAAAGATCAGTGAAAAGACTACGATTTGCATAGTTTCAATGCCATTTACGTCGGAGGGCGAACTCAGGAGAAAGATTGCATCAACTGCGCTTGAAGATCTCAAGAGTAGGAGCGATTTCATCATCTGTTTCGAGAACGATAAGCTCAAAGATCTTGTTCCTCAGATGCCAATTAACAAGGCATTCAATATCATGAACGCGATAATGGAACGACCAATAATCGATCTTTCCAAGGTTATGTTAGCATCTGATATCCCGGTTTTCAAGCAGATAGCTCAACGCTCTGCCACTTTCAGGCTGGGTGTGGGCCTTGGGAAGGGGAGACTCCGGGACTTCGTTGCCCTCAAAGAGGCCTTTGAGTCCCCATGGTTCGATTTTGATCTTGATTCAGCCTTATCCGCCTTTGCTATCATATCTTCCAATCACACTGATGAAAAGGAATTGGACGATGTTATTCGTGAGATACATAAGAAATTACCCAATTGTAAACTGATGATTGGCAGCTATGAGGATCCATCGCTCGGAGATCGCCTCAGGGTGACACTACTCATTGGTAAGCCGCTCTCTCTCGAGGAATAACTCCGGCGGAGCTTTTGCAAATCTCACGAGCGCCTCTATCTCCTCAAAATGAAGCTTTCCTGGTATAACGATTGCGTGCGGTATTTTACCGAAATCTAATTCCAGCAGCTTCAAAATTGTGTTTGCCTTCGCAAGGTATGACGGAGAACCAGCTCTCGCGACCACGCATACCATGGTCTTCTCATTAATTATATCGGAGCCAATTCTTTCTGAGGTTGAGAGCAACCATTGAAGCCCATTGTTTGCCGTCATATGTCCTTCGTTGCCCGTTTGAGTATCAAGCAATGCCAAAGTATGTAGCCCACTTTCAAGATTTTTCAGGAGCAGCTCGAGCGGGCTCGTGGGATTATATCCTTCACGAGGAAAGGGAATCGTGATTGTCCTGCCGAATTTATAGTTCTGAAGCCCCAAAACCCCTGGGACTGCGATAAGAGCGGAGGTACCGTGGATTATCTCGCATTCGATACCCATTTCATGCGCTCTTATACGTAGGTCGACATGCGTGGTTGCGGTCATTGGATCCCCGGGTATCATAAGCCCGATCGTCATATTCTCCGCCATCCGCAAAAAGCTACCATCCTCGACTCTCTCGCGATCCAGGAGCTCGATCTCCTTCCCGACACGTTTCGCGATCGCCTTAATGGATTCAGGGGATAGAAAGGAGGTATATTGCTCCGCGAAGAGCATGTCGCATCTGACTGCTTCTTCCAATGCTTGCAGCGTGAGGCTCTTCTCATCACAAAGTCCCAACCCAATGAAAATCAACTTTCCCATTGTTGTCCCTCAATGCTAGCTATTGATGAGTAGATATTATTTATCCAATCCAAAAGGTCATCCGCAATCATTATCCTTATGTAGCTCGCTGAAGACTTCTTGGATGCAGAGTCTCGCAATCGTTGTTCCAAAGAAAAGAGCTGAACAGGTAAGAAAGAGATTGATCGAAAAAGGTGCTTTGAGAACCGATCTTCGGGCGGAATCGGACGCAAAGCATGTGTACTTTCCAGTTCGACAGCATTTGGATATGGGTTTCGAGCTACTAACTCGATCTTTCAAGGAGCTGAAGCAGCTTCCGAATGATTACAGACAGCTTCTCGAGCTGCCAGAAGAGCTTCAATCTCTTCTACCTAGTTCATTTGATGTTATCGGTCATGTGGCGATAGTTAAGCTGCCGGAGGAACTTATACAATACGGAAAGGAGGTCGGCAAAGCAATCGCGAGGGTGAATAAGCCAGTAAAGACTGTCTGCTTGGATGCGGGTGTAAAGGGTGAAGCGAGAAAGAGAGCTCTTAAAATACTTCACGGCAGCAAAGATACTTTGACGAGATACAAAGAGCACGGTCTCGTCTTCAAGGTTGATCCGAGGAAAATGTTCTTCTCTCCTCGACTGGCAACGGAAAGGAGGATTGTCGCGAATCAAGTGATGGATGGTGAACGAGTATTCGACATGTTCGCGGGAGTGGGACCTTTTTCGATATTGATTGCAAAAACGAGAGCGCCCGAGATGGTCTATGCATGTGACTTCAACGAGCAGGCCTATGGATTTCTCACTGAGAATATCCGTATAAACAAGGTTGAAACTAAGGTCACTTCATTGCTGGGCGATGTGAGGGCGATCTCTTCAGATATTCCCATGGTGCATCGTATCATAATGAATCTTCCCCATTCCGCCTTTGAGTTCATCGATCTTGCCGCTGAAAAGCTGATGGATCATGGAATAATCCATTACTATGAAATAACGGGAGAGGAGAATCTGAAAGAGCGCGTTGAGAAGATAAAAAAACGATTTTCAGATATTGGCCGTAATCAGATGGCGATCGAGATCAGGACAGTGAAGAGCTATTCGCCGACTTTGAAATATTACGCAATGGATATTGCAATTACATGAGCTTTTTCGGTTCCAGAGTAATGCCCCTTTGGTTCTGATAGTTTCCGCTCCTATCCTCGTATCCTCTTGCAGCATTTGTCTGAAGACGGGAAAACACTATCTGTGCAAATCTCTGACCAATAGAGATTTCCAAAACGTCCTTTGAAGCATTAAGTGCAGATAGTGTCAGATTTCCTCGAAATCCCGCATCAACCTTGCCGAAGGAGCCGATGACACCTTTCCGCGCCCATGAGGTCTTTATCCAAAGCTCACCTGATATCTCCTCTGGAAGCTCAACTATCTCATCAGTTCCGACCAGAAACCAGGTCAGTCCTGGGATCTCAGTAATTCCTTCGCAGATTCTCTTCTCGAGCGAGGGGATCAATATCTCTCCGATTGTCAAATCATAGCCATTGGGAGTTAGATTTTCCTCTCGAAATCGCCCTATTCTCAGGCGTCTATTCTGAATCAGTTCCTTTATATCGCCATCCGAGAGCAACGCTTCTCACACCATGTGCAATTGGGAGAGCTTTATGCGAATTCATAATTTCGTGAAACCGTCGACCGTTCTCTTATCAAGTCGCTTGAGGAGTTCAATTATCAGCCTTACGCAGTTCTCGAGATCATTCATGCTGAATACACCCACATGTGAGTGGATATGTCTTGTCGGAACCCCAATGACGATGCTCGGGCATCCCGCATGAGACATATGAATCATGCCAGCATCAGTACCTCCTCTCGCGATCTGAGAGAGCTGGTAGGGGGTCTTCGTCTTCTTGGCGACATTGATAACGAAATCCACGAGACCTTGATTTGGTATCATTGATGAGTCATAGGTTGTGATCGATGGTCCGTCTCCCATTTTTGTAGGCGCCTGATAAGATTCTATCCCTGGGACATCGCCGGATATGTCAACTTCGAGCGTGATGCACACATCTGGCTTGGTCATATATCCTGTCGTCCGTGCCCCGCGAAGACCCACCTCTTCTTGAACGGTTGCAGCACCTATCGCGGTATTGGGATGTCTGATCTTCTTGGTCGCAAGAATTCTAATTGCTTCTGCTGCGATAAAGGCACCAAGCCGATCATCAAATGCCTTGCCGAAACAGATGGTCTCCTTACCTGCTTGCTTTCCGTCCCTGAATTTCTTCTTGACAGTTCTGGAAAAAGAGGATATCGGAACAGCTGGGTTTCCCATTCTAATCCCCATGGCTTTCACTTCTTCTTCGTTGGATGCGCCAACATCGATGAACATCTGATCTTTTTTCACCACCTTCGCCCGGTCTTCTTCCGACAGGAGATGTGGTGGCTTAGCCGAGATAACTCCATCAAGATCCCCTTTACTGGTCCTAATTTTCACTCTCTGGCCGAGCAGAATTTGATCAAACCAGCCACCGAGAGGATTGAAAGTTACGAAGCCCTGTTTGTTAATTCCAGATACAATAAATCCCACCTCATCGACATGCCCTGGCAGGAGAACTCTCGGCGCATCTGATGAGCCTTTTTTCTCGAAATGAAGCGATCCCAACTTATCACTCGTAATTCGATTCGCATATGGCTTCACATAATCCCTGACGATTTTGAGTGCGTCGCGCTCAAAGCCTGAAGGGCCGAAGCAATTGGTTAGCTTTTCCAGAAATGCAATTGAACTCTTCTCCATCAGATCAATCCTCCGAGCTTTACTACGAATTGGTAGAACACAGTATTACCTAAATAGCTTTCTTAGTTTCTCATTAGAAACGAAATATTGAATATCAAAGGGAATATTGAATAATTGAATAGGCAAACAGTTGAGAGCAGGAGATGTATTAGCCAGGCAGAAATCTTAAGGAATGGGATATGGCTGAGACTTAGAACGCATCTAATAGTGGGAATAGGGCTCTCCTCTTTTCTCTCAAACCTGATCGTTCGCGATTTATTTGATGTGATCGTGATCATCCTGGCAGGCGGTCTTTCTTCCATTCTACCGGATACAGATATTCTCCTAAGAGTGTTCAACAGAGAAGCTCACAGGAGCGCGATCAGCCATAGCCTGGGGGGTTCATTGATCATAGGATTTGTGTTCCTTCTCGCGGCAACCTTTTTAACTCTGACTGGTTTCACAAGAGTCCCGATCGATAGCTATCTTGCTCTGTTTTTTATTTGCTCAGTATCTGCCTTTTCACATGTGGCTTTAGATGCGTTGACTGTCCGCGGCGTTGTTCTTTTCTGGCCATTTTCCAGAAGAATAATCAACGGGAGAGTGAAATACGACGGTCTCGTGGCAAATTTCCTCTTGTCACTCTTGGGATTGACATTGTTGGCTCTTGCAATTATCACTTGATGTCCTGACAGTATTTCTGATCTTCCGAGACTGAAGATATAAATCCATCAAATTGAATTCCAATGATCGGTTGGGTCTTACTTGAACGAAGTTCCGGATGATCTGAGATATGAAAAAAACCATGAATGGATTAGAATGACTGACAATATTGCAGTGGTGGGGATTACCGATTTCGCGCAAGAAGAGCTTCACGAGATTGTATATGTGGAGTTAACAGAAATCAACAGAGAAATCAGGAAAGGGGATGAATTGGCCGTCATAGAATCTGTGAAGGCGCGGTCTGAAATCTATGCTCCTGTCAGCGGGAAGATTATAAACATTAATCACACTCTAATAGAGAACGATGTGCCAGCACGTCCTGAGTTGATAAACGAAGATCCTTATGGCAGTGGATGGCTGGTGGAGATAGAGCTTTCCGAACTTGGAGAGCTGCAAGAGCTGTTGTCTCCCGGGGAATACGCTAAGTTTATTGAGCATTAATAGTTTTGAAAAAAGAGCTATCTTATTGTTATCGATATCAGAAAGTCTGTCTTGTATTATGGAATGTAACCTATTCGCAGCATTTTATTCGATAAAAGTGCTCTGAGTCAAACAAGTTTTTATTTGAGAAGAATAGTAACGCGCAATGGTAATGATGATCCATTTCTCATGTGAACTGAGAGGAGCAAGAGAGAGTTGAACATTATCAGTGCATGCACGCGGGATTGTTATGATGGCTGCAGCTTGATTACTCGCGTCAGAAATGGAGTAATAGTCGGTATTGATGGAAATAAGTCTCATCTGATAACACAGGGAATTATTTGTCCTCGTCTGAAGTTATTCATTAAAAATGTCCTTTCGGAAAAGAGGCTCAGAACCCCTCTTAGAATAACTGGAAAACGAGGTACTGGCTCATTTGAGATCATATCATGGGATACTGCATTACATGAGATAACTGATCGAATTAAGGAAACCATGCGAAAATATAGCTCTTCTGCTGTTGCTCTCTACGATACTGGTGGAAATAATGGTCTTTTATCGCGCAATTTCCCTCTCAGGTTCATTAATTCAATAAATGGCTCAGTGGCAGATGATACTATCTGTTCCGCAGCTGGAGGTGCGGCTCTCGATTATACCTTTGGAAGCTCGTACGGCTATCCCGCAGAACATATACCTAATGCGAAATTGATCGTTCTCTGGGGAGTCAATTCGAAGTGGACGAATATGCACGGCGCAATGCTGGTGCAGAAAGCGAAGAAGAAAGGCGCTTCTATTTGGATCATTGATCCGATCAGAACGGCCACTGCTGAGATGGGGCGGCATCTACAGATAAAACCTGGGACGGATGCAGCATTGGCGCTAACAATGATCAACCACCTGATTGAAAACAGAATGCACGATGAGGAGTTTATCAGCAGATATATGCTCGGCTTTGAAAACCTGGTGGAGATCGCCAGGAAATATGACATCCATAGATCTTCAGAAATTACAGGTCTGGATGCGAATGACATCGTGGAACTCGCAACCGAGTTCATCACACTACGGCCCTGTGTTATACATATCGGAATGGGATTACAGAGGCAGAGAAACGGTGGAGAGATGGTCCGGGCGATTTCGTTGATCCCATCTATCGTTGGGCAGCATCGCGGATTCATCTATTCCAATGACGCAAATGATTTCGATATGGATTACCTGACTGCGGCACATCTCCGCACATTGCCTGAAAATAAATTCAATCCCCTTGAGCTTCCCAGATTACTCAAAGAGAAGAGAATCCGACTTCTGATCGTCATTAATTCCAATCCCTTGGTAACGTTGCCAAATCAGAATGCGGTCAGAAATGCATTACGAGAAAGCGAGGTGTTCATCGTAACTCATGATCTGTTCATGACAGACACCGTGGATTATAGCGATATTGTTATCCCAGCCACCTCACTGTTCGAACATTTTGACATAGTCCTATCTAACTTTCATGATTATCTTAATCTCAATGAACCTGCGATTTCTCGCGTCGGTGAATCGAAGAGCAATGTTGACTTTTTTAAGGCGCTTGCGAGGACGTTTGGTCTTGGAAACAAGGAGCTATTCGAGAAGGAGGGATCGATAGTCGCACATCTCCTGAAGACTAGCAAGAGAGTAGAAGCAGATTTCATATCGCTTCGTCGGCGGGGCTTCGCAAAGATGGCTCCGTTACCCTTGGATAATTATCAGACCCCTTCCGGGATGATCGAGATATATTCCGAAAGGGCTTTCAAGGATGGTCTGTCAGCTGTTCCAGATCACGTGCCGGTGAGAGGGACGGAGCCATACCAGCTGCTCTCCCCATGTACCCTCGAGATGAATCATTCATCATATCATCATCTAACGCCAAATATTTCGCCTAAGGTGCTGATAAATCCCGATGATGCAGCGATCTTGGGTATAAACGATGGTACAAAAATAACCCTGGAGAATCAGCAGGGATCGATCATACTGCCGGCCGAAGTCACGGATAGAGTTCCCCAGGGCGTGGTCGTTTCGCATACGGGTTTCTGGCCAAAGCTCTCGAATGGAAAGAATATCAATTTTCTCACATCTGACTATGCCCAGCGATACGGAAGCGGCTCTGCCTATCAATCGACTTTTGTAAGGATAATTCCGTGATCACGACGGATTTTCATCGGCTAGAAGAACTCAGAGTGTATTGCCCTTATTGCCTTCTGCAGATCTTTATTATCTATTGTGAAGTGATATGCAACGGTAGATGCCCCCGCTGAAATCAGGTCGACATTTACGTTCTTGGCTGCGACAGCTTTGAACACTCTTGCCGCTATCCCTCTTGTGCTTCCCAGACCTTCTCCGACAGCGCATACAAGCGCCGTTTCTTCAATTGATTCAATACGCTCGTAATATCCACCAAGATAATGTTCAAGCAGTTTCTTTGTCCTCTTACTATCTGCCTTGTCCACCAACATGGCAATACATGTCTGTGAGGTCGTTGCTGAGTAGATATTCACCCCTGCATTCGCCATACCTTCTGATATGTCTGCTAAAAATCCAGTCTTATAGCCAGCGCCAGTACCAAACACCTTAATTGTTGCGATATTCTTCAGGAAAGATACGCTCTTGAGAACATTTTTCCGCTTCAATGTATTTTGACAAATCAATGTGCCACTCTCTTTCGGTTTCAGCAAATTCTTGATAACAATGGAAATCTTCTTTTTCATGGCAGGGTAGACAGTCCTAGGGTGCAGGACCTTTGCGCCAAAGTAGGCGAGCTCAGCAGCCTCCTCATAGGAAAGTTCGTCTACCTGCGTAGCCTCTGATACGAGGCCAGGATCTGCGGACATGAATCCATCGACATCCTTCCAGATTTCGATCACCGAGGCGTGGCAAGCATATCCCAATACCGATGCGGTGTAATCAGTCCCACCGCGGCCAAAAGTGGTCACAAATCCCTCATTCGAGATACCGAAATAGCCAGTGACAACAGGTATGACCCCCGCCTTCAGTAGTGCGTGAATCTTCGGACCAACATTTTTCTCACACTCGATGAGATTTGCAGTTGCGTTGCCGTGAACGCCGTCTGTTGTTATTCCCAGCTCATCAGAGTTGAAAAATGCGGCATTCAATCCCCTGGCTTTCAATCTCGTCGCGAGAATGATCGATGATAGCCTCTCTCCCATGCTGAGAATGAGATCTCCGGTTCTGGACGTGATCTCCTCTGTATAACTCACCCCATATAGCAGCGTGAGAAGCTTGGACAGACGCAGCTCAATTGCCTCAGAACCATCCTTGAAGATCGGCTTGTTTGGCCGCGGAAGCAGAGTCCTATGAGCTTTCCCCAGCTCCTCCACAAAGGCCTCGATTTCCTCATCCGTATGGAAGCCTTTCATGAACTCAACAAGCCGGTCAGTAATACCCGCGATAGCGGATACCACAATAACCCTATCTTCCTTCTCCCGCTTGATTGCATCTTCGACCTTCGATATCATATCGTTGTTTCTGAGGCAAGTTCCTCCAAACTTCATAATCTTCATGTTATCAGATTCCTCCACTATCGCTCTTCCATCTCGTTTATGATTCCTCTGGGAAAATACGAATGTACAGTTATGTTCTCGGCATCCCTATTGCAGTATCGCAGATTAGGTGGATTGCCGAGAGTGCCTATACTTCCATCTACTCTGGCAATTGCCCAAACAACTTCGTCAATCCCTGATAAGGACTCAAACGCCTGTTGAAGAGAAATGAGGTCCTTGCAGGCATTTCCCAGTTTTGTAGCAAATGCATCAGCAAGCGTGGGCTTTTCGGCCATCACGGTTGCGGCTTCCGCCTGACCGAAGCTTATCGAATGGCCAAATTGGCCTGAGGATGTGCAAAGACCAAGAGTAGCTCCGTCCGTTGGGCCGATTTCCACTGTCGGAATGCGATCTGATTCAAGCCGATCGAGAATGCCGACATTGATGGGTCGATCGAGGACCATAGCAATATCACCGCCATTGTCTACAATGCAATGTCTCGATCCCGCTTTGAGAGCGCTCTTTACTCCTGCCTCGGCAATCGCTCCTGCTACTGCTGCCATGGGTCCTACCTTTGCCTTCGAAGAGGATAAACACATGTTCTCGACTATCTCAGGAGCATTGGCTCTTGGCTCAATTGGCTCGAGCGAGAAAAGAAACTCCGGATAATCTCCAATATATCTCTCGAGCTCTCTCCTTGCTCTCGAAATGCCCCTGACGACCCGCCTAAAATAATCGTCTTCGCAGATGATTGTTGCCGCGGTTTGGCCCATCTCAATTCTTCTCTTGATCACTATCTCATCCTCATAGAAGAAGCTCCATCGCCGTGGTCGGGCATGCGTCTATGCACAGCCCACAGACCACGCATTTCTGATCATCGAAGATGACCTTCCAAGTTTTTCTATCGAATATCAGCGCATCAACTGGACAAACTGAAACACATGCGCCGCATTCAGTGCATTTCTCCCCATCCTTCCTGACGCCCTCCTCAATGGGCTGGACTTTCACTCCTTTTTCCTTCAAATATTCTATACCTTTCTTGATCGAGTCGCTCGTACCCGTGAGCTCGAGGACTATCTTTCCGCCTTTCTCATCGATCTGCGCTCTGAGGATATTGAGCTTGATATGGAAAATCTCAACGAGCGAGCATGTTATGGGCTCCTGAACAACTATCTGAGGAAAGGTTAGCACAAGCTTTGTGTTCATTTCTCCACCTCCTCTTTTGTCTTTATTTCAAGAGGCTTGAACTCACGCTCTAGATCGAATTTTTGCACGGGCTCCTGCAACAGAAAAGATCCTTTTGAGATACGTCTTTTCAACTCATCCGCTATCTGTCGGGCTTTGTACATGCTCGAGAGAGATGAGGTTGTGACTTTCTTTCCCTTGATCTCAATCTGCCCGCTCTTCAGCTCCTGATAATTGACCTCACGAAGAACCGTACGAGCCCTTTTTTGTTCGCTGTAGTCAAATACAGCTGTGCATATCTCAGAATCTCTTACCGCGCAATACTTTGCCATCTCGAGATCCAAAATGGGAACAGGAATTCCAATCCCGACTGCGAGAGATGTTCCATATCGATGTATTGTCAGCGCACGAAGGAATTCCAGGGACATCTTTTTTAGATCGCCGATAACCGCAAGCGCGCCTGCCGGACGTTTCGGAATGCCATTGGGTGATCTGGGAGCCTTTGAGTTAAACTGTGTCCCTTCCCAGAAAACATATCCATCATCGCCTCCGAGGAATATCCTCGTTCCTATACCTATTGTTCGATAATACGGATCATTCAGTAAAGGGCTGAGCTCTCCTGCAGAGGAGTATGTCGCATTGCCGTAATCCGGCAGAAGCTTGCCCATATAGGTGTATATGGTTTTGTCCGAAGAGTTGGTTGCGACAGCATAATTCTGATAGCAATTTCTGGGATTCAATAGAACAGCTTGATTAATCGTCTCCAGAGATATCCAGGTATCTATTTCCCTTCTGGGATAGCAGTCCGTGCCATATGCAACGGCTTTCAATCTAATCGCCTTGCCACGCACAAGGTCCTCTATGACATGAGCCCCCCCGTGAAATAGGTTGAGGCTTTCATCCATCTCCGTTGCCCCGAGATAGACATCGACGGCGGCGAGGCCTCCGTATGCCGGAACATCATCAAGCCAAATCTTCTGCATCTTTATTGGCGGATCTGAATGTCCGAAATTCAATAGAACGCTGGAGGAACACATCGCACCGAAAGTCCCGGTTGTTATTACATCAACCTCCTTTGCGGTCTTATCCAATCCCTCGTTTTCCACCTTCGCCTTGAACTCCTCGGCAGTCATAACGGTGACGCTTTTCGAGCGGATTTTCTCGTTGATTTCATCATATGTCCTGAGCGATCTATTCCCGTTCATCTCATTACTCCCCCTTTGTTATCATGATGGCTGTATGGCCTATATTTTCCCCTCATGAATTGCACATTCCGCGTTCAATACGGAATCTCCAGCACCGCCCCTAATTGTATTATGAACGAGGCAAAAGAATCTCAGCAAATTGCGATCTACTCTTATTCTTCCAACGGAGACTGCCATTCCCCTTGCGCGGGCTGGCGAGCCGGCCATTGCATCCAGCAGTGGCTGAGGCCTATCATCTTCTCTTCTGACTATTACAGGCTTCTCCGGTGCGCTTGGTAGCCTGAGCTTCTGTGGCATGCCAGTAAAGCTCGAGAAGGTTTTGACGACCTCTTCGAGGGTGGGTTGTTCCCCCTCAATTGAAATGCTCACGGCCTCTAGGTGCCCGTCCCTGCTCGGCACTCTGACGCAGTGGGGCCAAACTTCAATGTCTCTCGGAACAATGTCCTTTCCGTTATACTCTCCCAGTATTTTCCTTGCCTCCCTGTTCATCTTCTCCTCTTCATTTTTAATGAACGGGAAGCAGTTCGCATTTATGTCAAGCGAGGGAATTCCAGGATAGCCCGCACCCGAAATAGCCTGATAGGTGCTTACATGGACATCCGAGAATGAGTATCTGTCCACCAGTGGTTTCAGAGCGACTGCAAGCCCGGTGACAGAACAGTTTGCATTGGTCACAATGAATCCCTTAAATTCCCTATTCTCTCTCTGAAGATCTACGATTCCGAGATGATCGAAGTTTATCTCTGGAATCAGAATCGGGACGTCCGCTTCCATCCTATATGCCGAAGCGTTTGAGAAGATCGCCAACCCGGCAGAAGCAGCCTCAATCTCAACCTGCTTCGCCAGATCAGCAGGCAACGCTCCGAAGGCGATTTCGATCCTCTTCTTGACCGCATCATTTATGCTGAGCTTTTCAAGCTTCATTGAGGCAGTATCCTCGCTGAGAGTTATTTCGGGCAATTTCCAGATATCCTCTAACCTCCTTCCTCTCGATCTATCGGATGAATATGCTGCGATCAGCTCAATTTGCGGATGATCCTGGAGCATTGAAACGAATCTCTGTCCCACCATTCCAGATGCTCCAAATATTGCCGCTCGTATTTTGTTCAAGATATCTATCCTCCCTCGAAGTATTCCTTTCCTTTCTTCATCAGCGCCTCAAATTTCGTGCCGGAATCGTCACTCAATGCCTCAATCAGCTTCTTCTCAGCCCCTTTAAGTTCATCGAGCAGATGTTCCAGATGACCGCTCAGTCGCTGTATCTCGAAATATAGTTTTGGATCCTGCTGAGCAACAGCATCTGCATTTGACAGTTGTCGGTCGCAGATAGGACTTGCTGCTCTCGCGAGCTCCTTGAAATCGATCCCGCTATTACTTAACATCGTAAAGTAAATTATGTTGATTGCATGGGTCAACTGAAGTATGTACGACATCAGTCTGTCATGGCTTTCAAAAGGTACCATAATAAGTCGCGCCCTTTCTACTTCGAAGGCTTTCCACAGCGTATCATCTGAAAACTGAACTCTCTCCTCTCCGCAGAAGAGAACTGGTTTGTCCTTAAACGATCCAATCCCAGGACCAAACATTGGGTGTAGACTTACGACCTCCGTACCTTTCTCTCGTACGCGCACAATCGCTTCCTTGAGATGGTTTTTCATGCTGCATATCTCATATATTTTTTTCCCAGGTACTTCAATAGCCGATCTTTCTATGATTTCGGCTGTTACAGACATTGGGACGGATACAATTGATAGATTTGAATCGCCAATTGGAGCATCGCTTTCTCTCATTTCCGGATAGGATAGAATGGCCCCTGAAGATCTCACTATGGAAACATCATAGCCATGGAGCATCATGAGTTCGGCCATGAGCCGTCCCATGCCTCCTGCGCCTCCATAGATCACACATTTACCAACGCTTTCTCGATCGATTAATTCAGCAGCGACTCGCTTCTGCTCATCGACAGATGCTTCAATGAGCGACTCGTAAAACTGTCGAATTATCTCCTTGGGCAGATTCAGCTCCTCCGCGCTTTCCTCAGCCCGTTCGAGTATTTCCGCTTCGATCTCTGGGTCGCGAATGCTCAACCTATCGGCAGCCTTCAGGGTGCCTATTTTTCGCACCACTGCCATTCTTTCGGCAACAAGCCCTATCAGCTCGCGATCAACCTCGGATATCTTTTTTCTCAGGCTCTCGATCTCGCGCTCTATCAGAAAATGCCCCCCATCAACATAAGATCCATCAACCCAATGGCGACGGCGGATTCGACAACAGGTACTGCACGAGGAACTATGCACGGATCGTGTCGACCTGTAATCTCCAACTCGGTTTCCTTCATCTTCTTCAGGTTCACGCTCATCTGAGTTTTCCCTATCGACGGTGTAGGTTTTATTGCGACCCTCAGGATCAGGGGCATGCCGCTTGTTATACCTCCAAGTATGCCTCCTGCATTATTGGTTTTCGTGACCACACGGCCATTCCTTATTGCGAACGGATCGTTATTTTCGCTTCCTCTCATCTCCGCCACTTGAAAGCCCGCGCCAAACTCTATCCCCTTAACGCTCGGTATCGAGAAGAGTAGGTGTGATAATACGCTCTCCACGGAGTTGAAAAATGGCTCACCAATACCTACTGGTACGCCCGTTGCTATGCACTCTATGATCCCTCCCACGCTGTCCTTCTCTCTCTTCGCGTCCAATATCTCAGCCTGCATCAGCTTTGCAATCGCAGGATCTGCGCAAGCTACCTCGTTCTTCCTCGCGACCCTCTCAATGTTAGGAACAGGCGGATTCGACTTTGCCCACACTCTACCGATTCTCAGACTATGTGCAGCAATATGAATGCCTTTGGAGGTCAGCGCCTGCATTGCAATCGCGCCCGAGATCACTATCGGGATGGTCATTCTTCCGGAAAACAACCCTCCACCTCGATGGTCGTGAAATCCCTGATACTTCATCGTGGCGGTATAATCAGCATGCCCTGGTCTCGGAACAGTCTTGAATATCTCGTACGCCTTCGAGTCAACATCTTTGTTCTTGACCATTGCGGCGATTGGTCCGCCCGTTGTCTTGTTATCGAGAATCCCCGATAGGATGATCAGCTTGTCCCTTTCCTTTCGTGCGGTGCTCACGTCGGAGCCGCCCGGGCGCCTTCTATCCAACTGTTCTTGAATCTTATTTTGCAATATTTTCATACCGGGCGGACAGCCGTCGATAACGCAGCCCACGCCGGGTCCGTGGCTTGAACCAGATATTGTCGTCCTGTACATGATTCCAAGTGTATTCACTCAACCACCTCCTCCGTGTTTCCGCCCAAGGAGCGAATTTCCTCCAGGAATTGTGGATAGGATATCCTGTAGGAGGAATTATCCTCAAGCATAACACCCTCATCAGAGGCCAGGCCGGCTACAACCGCGGACATCATAATTCTGTGATCTCCTTGAGTGTCCACTCTTCCGCCTCTAATCTTCCCGCTGCCTCTGATAATACAGCCGTCGTCTCTCTCTTCGGCATCTACTCCTATGCTGCGCAGCATCATAACGGTGGTTGATATTCTATCGCTCTCCTTGAACCGAAGATGCTCCCCACCAAATAATCTTGACTCTCCTTTTGCGATGGCGGCAATTACCCCGAGAATCGGAAATAGATCTGGTGACTGGCTAACGTCAAATTCGAATGGCGCGCTCTCTCCAGCAGCGCAGCTGACGGAATTCTCCCCTGCCTTCACCGAAGCACCGAACTGCTCCAGCGCTTTGAGCACCGCAGTATCAGCCTGTGGTATTGAAACATCAAGTCCTCTGATTGCAATCTCTCCATCCGTAATAGCCGCCGCTGCTAACTGAAAAGAGGCCGATGAGAAATCACCGGGCACTTCGAAGCCGCTCCCGCTCGGTTTCTGTCCGCCGCTTATCCAAAAGCCGTTCGGCCTCCGTTGGATCTCGATCCCAAGCTTCTGGATAAGAAAAAGCGTCATCTCTACATAGGGCTTTGATTTCTGAGCACCCACAATTTCAATCTCCGTCTCGGAGTCCTTCATCGGGCAGGAGATCAGCAGAGATGATATGAACTGGGAGCTCACATCGCCGGGAAGGCGCGTCTTCGCCTCCGTCATAGGTCCTTTGATTGTCACAGGAGGATGCTCCTCAGATCCGGTTCCTGTGCAATCCGCTCCGAGAGATCTGAGCGCATCAAGGAGCGGTTTCATCGGTCTTCGCCTCAGGCTCTCATCCCCGGATATCTTGATCTCATCACTCATGAGAGCCGCCACTCCTGAGATTAGCCGGAGTGTTGTCCCGGAGTTCCATACATTGATCGTCTTCTCGGGAGAGGATAATTTAGGACAATTAACTGCAATTGAATCATGCATCTTCATTATACTGGTCCCCATCATCGAGAGCGCCGAAAGAGTTGCAGCTGTATCGTCAGATACCAGAGGTTTTCGAACTTCAAATCTGGATCCGGACAGAGCACCCAATATCAGAGCGCGATGGGTATAGCTCTTTGATGGGACCGCTTCGATTTCCCCTGTGAGAACGCTTCGCGATATTCTCAATGTCGTGGGATCACCTCTGGAGCGGGGTTTTCGTTTATCTCGGCGACAATTATCACCACATCATCTTGATAGACCGCGGACAGTACATCGTCAAATAATACTTCATCGCAAATTATTGCTGTCGCTGGTCCCGTACCAGTCACTCCAGCAGCAATCGCCCCGGCTTTGATCGCACGCTCTGACACATCTTCTTTCAGAGCCAAAGCTCTGGAGCATAGTTGCCCGTTCAATGTCATTGCCTCGAAGTAGTTCCCGTTCTCTACGAGCTTCCATACCTCCTGAAATCTCTCTAGCACGGGATCAAATGTTTTTCTGGAGAGCCCCTTTTTCCTAATCTTCCTCTCGGGAACATGCAGAATTACCATCAACTCCTTGCGGTCAAGCGAGTCTCGTCGGATAATTCTGAGCTCATTATTATTCGTGATGACAATTCCGCCGAAATAGCACGCTGTTGCATCGTCAAAAGCACCAGTTACGGTCACGCCCGCCTTTTTTGCTGCCTTCACGCCGAGCTTTATCACCTCGAGATCATCCAATTTCAGATCTATAGCCCTTGCAGTTGCTAATATAGTAGCATTCGCCGCGGCGCTACTGCTCTTCAGTCCTCTTGAAATCGGTATTGAGGATCGCGTGCGAACTGTAACATGAGGAAGCTCCCTCTCTGCTTTTTCAAAAACACCGATTACGCATTCCCTTGCGAGTAGGTCAACCTCCCCCTCTTCAAAGAGCGCGACATCGATGGCAGGCTCCCCCTCGGAAACAATGACCTCAGCGTCTGTACGTAGGCTGATTCCCAGCGCTGAACCGACGCCTGTTGGGATGGCGTTCATTATCGTTATCGCACCCATGCAAGAGGCAGTACCGCGATTCATGATTCAATAGCCTCCATCAGCCGTTTTCGCATGATCTCAACGGGTGCGGGAACGCCGCACCAGAGCTCAAAGGCCTTTGTGCCCTGGTATAGAAGCATCTCCATACCGCTTATTGCCTTCACTCCGTGTTGCCTCGCCGCTCTTATCAGCGAAGTCTCCGGTGGATTGTAAATCATATCCATTACGACCTCAGCACTCGAGATGAGTTTCTCGGGCACTATTGGAGCGCCTTCAAACCCCTTCATCCCCACAGGGGTTGCGTTCACTATCAGGTTGTATGGCTTTTCCGCAGCGAGCTGGTCGAGCGATAATGTTCTGATGAAAACGCGCATGCTCCTCACCAGTTCCTCCGCGCGCTCTGGAGTTCGATTTGCAACATCGATCTTGGCACCCATTTTCCAAAGTGCGATTATAGCCGCTCTCGAAGCGCCGCCTGCGCCGACTATCAGCGCTCTCCTGTTTCTGGGGTTGAAACCCGCTCTTGCAAGCGATTCCGAAAGCCCGAAAATATCGGTGTTGTATCCTTTGAGTGAACCATCTTCATCGACAACTATTGCATTAATCGCACCTGCTCGTTGGGCTTCATCATCCGTCCAATCCATCGCGGAGAATGCTGCCTCCTTATAAGGAATTGTGACATTCATTCCCTTCACGCCAAGCTTCGCGGAGCTTCTTAGAAATACGCTAAGCTGTGAGCTATCCGGAATATCAAAAGGAAGGTAAACGCCCGGAAGACCGAGTGCTTCGAATGCCTCATTATGCATGATTGGAGAAAGCGTATGCCCAAGCGGATGCCCAATTAATCCAACGACGAATCGCCCATTGCTCAACAATCTTTTCTGAGACTGGAGATCCAGCTGCCCTGGAGCTACCATGCTCTTTCGGTCCAGAGCACAGTACACTATCTCGGATCCGATTGAGGCTGCAAGCGCCCGGGTGATCTCCCCGCCAACGCCCATAGCCATCAGAGCGTGATTGCTATTATCGATATCCTCGAGCAGCTCGAGTAATTGCACGCTCTCGACGATGTTGTTCACATGAGCTGCAACTTTGCCAATATCGCCGAGGGCGCAGCATTCTGCAAGAGCTCGCTTAATCTCCTCTGGCTTCCAGCTACTGCAGAAATGCTTCGACACGATCACGCCCTTTCTCTTCTCGCCTTCGCTCGATATTAGCTCTTTATCTGTCTCGAGCTCCAGGTCGACGTATGACGGTCGTAACGACAGAGCAGCTTTGAGCCATCTCACTCTTTTGTCCTCGGAAAGATCGGACCTGCCGCCCTCCTCTTTGCTCCTGAGGGTTATGATCGCGCGATCGAGCATATCCGAAAAATCGCTCTTGATGCAATCGATATCAAGTCCTGGGATGAGATCTGCCCTTATCTCGATGAGATGCGCTCCGCTGGAAAGGGCTCGTTCTGCCCTTTCTTTCGCCTCTCTGAAATCGTTGCCAAATACGGGTACACAGATCTTCGTCATCTATTTCTCCTGGATCGTTTCATCGACTGTGCTTCCGAAATGTCGTCCTCCGGCTTCTGTGCGAAGCGAGACCAAATCATCCGGCATCAGCTCAGTTACCGAGATCGCCTTATCTCTCGAAACCAGTCGAATGGTCTCCGCATTTTGCACTATCGTGGAGTAGGTTATATCGTCCACTTCGGCCTCGATCAATAACAGCGGCCTACGTTCAATTTTCACTCGTCCAACGATGGCCGCTCTCGGATTGCCTTCTGAGTCAACGATCAACACCTCGTCACCACTCTGCAACTCGCAGAGATATTTCGTATTTCCGTCAGGCTGCAGCGTGTATGCATGGACCGCACCCGCATTGACGCGGAACGGTCTCGAGGCGACATATTCGGACTCGTATGTCTCGGAGTGTATGAGAAACAGACCTGAGGATGAGCTCCCAACGAGCATTCCCTCTCCGATCCTCAGGATCGAGCATGTATCGACGCAGACCCTATCTCCCAGGCCGAGCTGCTTCACCGTCTTTATAGTGGCTTCAACCAGTTGCTGCTTCGGAAGCTGCTGGGTGATCAGCTTGGCAATCTTTCCGATCTCCTCAGCTGAAGAAGGTACGAAGACTATACCGTCTGCGCCCCTCTCCATTGTTTCCAGGAAGAGCTTGGCATCTTCCACGGTTTCGGCGCGGACAAACAGTTCGGCTTTTTCCTTCGAGAAGTGAACGATCAGGTTTTCCAGCGGTATAATCCTCCAATCAGATGCCTCGATGACCACCTTCTCAGAACCTTTTGCGAGCTCTATTGCTCGCTTCTCCTCCTCCTTAGTTGAAATCCTGATCGCCCTTGCGATCTCAGCTCCGTCAAGAAGAAATCGATCCGCCTCTGAGATGATCATGTGAAATCTGCCGTATTTGTTGCTCTGCTTGTCCTCTGGAGATACGACTATATGACCGAAGCCGCTCTCGAGCGCGGTCAGGATTAGTCTCTTTCGCATATCTGCCTTGGGATGCTTGCTAGTATCTATCCAGACGATTTTTTCCAATATTCTTCCCCCTCAGAGATCGAGCTGAAGGAGCAATAATCAGCCCTAATATTGCGAGAATACAATGTTTGCCAGCTTCTTAGTAATGCCGGTAATGTCATTGTGTTGAAACACATTTCTGCCGATCGAGATTCCGTTAGCACCTGCTGTCATTGCATCTCTAACCATATCGAGAAGCGCTTTCTCGGAGTCCATCTTCGGCCCGCCCGCGATGACGACGGGTACAGGACAACCCGAGACGACCTCCTTGAAGCTCTCCCTGTCACCCGTATAATTGGTCTTTACAAGGTCTACTCCAAGCTCCGCACCGATTCTTGCGCAATGCTTCACGGCATCGACATCGAACTGGTTCTTCACATTCTCGCCGCGGGGGTATATCATCGCCAAAAGAGGCATCCCCAGCTCTGAACACTGTGAGGAGATCTCTCCCAGCTGTTCCAGCATCTCATTCTCATGTTCCCCGCCGAGATTGATATGGATAGAGACTGCATCGGCACCCAACCGAATTGCATCGTATACGCTACCGACAAGGGCTTTTCGATGCGGCTCCCTCCAGAGAGAGGTGCTCGCCGAGAAGTGGATAACCAAGCCGAGGCTTCCGATCGTATCCTTATCCAATTGCGCGGCAATGCCCTTGTGCAAAACAATGCAGGTGGCGCCGCCCATTCCAACCTTTCGAATGGTATCCTTAATCTTGTCGATCCCGGCAACAGGGCCGAAAGAGACCCCGTGATCCATCGGCACGATTACGGTTTTTCTCGTGGCCATATCCATTATGCGTCTCATGCGCATGCTCTTCCCGATCATGATAATGTCACCATACCGCACTGCCTACCGTGCTACTCTATAGCAATCGACGGCTAAACCCAAATTCCTATTTCTATCTTGCCATCGATATATTGACGAAATGAGTACATCAATAGCTAATTATATCTATTATATCACACTTTCGTTCATTGTCTATGTGGAAGGCAATCAGCGAATACTTTTCGAACTATCCCTCTCAGGGGAGAGTATCCAGGATATTACTCATGCACGGGATGAGCGTTCGAAACGGGAGAGTTTTCGCGGGACAGGTCGGAATTTCCGATGCCGCGCTCGCCCGGGCGGCGGGGGTAGATCGGAGAGTGATCCGCTCCACGGTGGAGACAATTGCTACAGATGCACAGCTATCGAAATTTTTCTCCAACCTCCTTCCAACAAGCAATTTCAAGGATGTCGCTTCCATCATGGGCTGGGGTGCCATTGAGATAATATCCGATGACGCGAATGAGCCGGGAATATTGTCCGCCGTTGCAAATATCATATCTAATGCTGGTCTGAGCATAAGACAGGCGATAGTCGACGATCCCGAAACCTCAGAGATTCCGAAGTTATTCATTGTCACAGAATCTGCGGTACCGGCAGAGCTGCTGCAGAAGTTGAAGGCAGCCAAAGGCGTGAAAAGCTTGACGATCTATTAGTTACCTATTTACGAACATTTCATGGTTTGTCGCGGTGAAACGCTTATCTACAGCAACTGGATACGAGCAGTGTAAGGTGGTAGATTAGATGCCCATATTCGAGAAAGCATCTGAAAGTACGGTCACGAGGGCTATTGTCCGTCAGTTTTCAAAGGATATGGAAGAATATTCGGACACCGACGTAATCATCGTAGGCGGAGGCCCCAGTGGATTAATGGCCGCAAGGGATCTCGCTCTCAATGGCATCAAGGCACTGATAATTGAGCGCAACAACTATCTCGGCGGTGGATTCTGGATAGGCGGTTTTCTGATGAACACAATCACCGTTCGCGCGCCGGCGCAGAAGGTGCTAGATGAACTCGGCATTAAGTACGAGAAGTTCTCCAACTCGCTTTTTACAACCCCAGGGCCGCTCGCCTGTTCGAAGCTGATAGCGGCCGCATGTGAATCAGGAGTCAAGATACTCAATATGGTGATGTTCGATGATGTTGTGCTCCGCGAGAAAAACCGAATAGGCGGGGTGGTCGTGAATTGGACGCCCGTTTCCGCTCTGCCGAGACAGATCACCTGTGTTGATCCGGTAGCGCTTGAATCGAAGCTTGTTATAGATGCTACAGGTCACGATGCAGAGGTCGTTCACAAGCTAGAGGAGCGAGGAGTGCTCAAGGTTCCCGGCTTCGGCGGTATGTGGGTAGAACAGTCGGAAGATGCGGTTGTTGAGCACAGCGGGTTCGCCCATCCAGGTCTAATTGTCATAGGTATGGCGGTCTCCACCACCTTCGGTCTTCCGCGTATGGGGCCCACTTTTGGAGCCATGTTACTCTCAGGACGAAAGGGTGCTCAGATTGCGCTCGAAGAACTCAAGAAAAGATGAGCGATCTATCCGCGCTATCAGAATAGTCTCAGAGAGCCCTTCAAATCTACCAATTATCAGGACTGCAATCGAACTGCTCCGAGAGATCGCAAGCCCGATCGAGATTATCCTCCAGGAGGGAATATTTCTCGGCGATATCTTGCAGTTGGATGAGCTGCTGGCAACCTTTGTTCAACAGCGTCTCGTAGATCCTAAAAAGCGCGATGCAAGGGCGTATGATTCCTTTGCGCTGCACGACTTCGAGCGGAGGGTTCTAATCGGTCAAGCGCGCGCAAGAGGTGTACCGTATGAGGGGGAAGGGCTGAGAAAGCGTTATCAGAAGCTGCTCGAAAAAACACTGAATCCTCCTGCTGATATTTGTGTGATAATAACAGATAGATTGATCATGACCTGGTCGGAGGATGAACGACGTTATCACGCAAGAGCCGTGGTCTTTGGCCTCCCGGGCATTATCTCAATCTCCGGTCTCGTGGAAGCTCCCGCACGATCTCGCGAGTATTATATCGCAAAGCGCACCCTTGCATCAATGGGTATGGCATCGGGAGCGGACAGAGTTCTATCCGAGGAGTTCGCAGGGAGATATTTGGAGGCAGAGGATCCTCGCTTCCCTGCGGTATTGAGAGGCTACCTACTGCAATGCCTTTTCTATGCTCATTGCGTGAAGCCATTTTGCGAGAGTAAGGATTGTATGCTTTTCAATGCCCATTGGCAGGAGGAGATGATTCGAGCGCAGATCGATTCTGGCAGACTCTGCTCAGAGCATGAATCACAGCTTCAAAGAATAAAAAAGGGAGAGGCAGTCTGTTGGCTGTCAAATGAATGAGGATTGATCATGGGCTCACTAAGGAGCCGAGGCTAATCGGCTCGATCTTCTCCCCCTTCGCATATCTGATCGCCTCGACCGCGGCACGAGCCCCTTCGAGCGTTGTGAAGAACGGGATCTGAAGCTCCACTGCGAGTCGACGCATCATGTATCCATCTCTCCTCGCACCCGAGCTCTCAGTCGGCGTATTGATGATCATTCTGACTCTTCCCTGCCTCATCAATGTAAGGGCATCCGGAGACATCTTCTCGGCAATTCTGAACACGGTTTCAACAGGCACACCAGTCTCTCTGATAGCCGCTGCTGTCCCCTTGGTCGCGATAACCTTAATGCCGATATCGACCAGATCTCGGGCAATCTTCCCTGCGGCTTTTTGGTCTGACTTCCTCACACTGATGTACACCTCGCCCTCTGTGAAAAGCTCCATTCCCACACCGCTCATCGCCTTCCACATTGCGGATCCATACTCGCGATCTATTCCCATTACCTCGCCCGTCGACTTCATCTCCGGACCGAGTATGCTGTCCACACCTGGGAGCTTCAGGAAAGGAAAGACTGAGGCCTTTACGGCGTAATGACTAATCCTAGCTTCTCCGACGAGCCCCTGCTCCTTCAAATTCATGCCGAGCATTATTTTCGTGGCAATCTTTGCGAGCGGAATTCCAATCGCTTTTGAGACGAAGGGAACGGTTCGGCTCGCTCTCGGGTTCGCCTCGAGTACATAGACCTCTCCATTCTTTACTGCCAGCTGAAGGTTTATCAGTCCCCTGGTTCCCAGAGCCAATGCAATAGTTCTCGTGATCTCCCTGATGCGATCGAGGACCTGAATTGATATGTTGCGAGTGGGAAGTACCATGGTGGCATCTCCGGAGTGAACCCCTGCTTCCTCGATGTGCTCCATGATTCCACCAATGAAGACCTCCTTCCTGTCGCAGACGGCATCTACATCTATCTCGATCGCGTGAGAGAGATATTTATCGATAAGAATTGGATGCTTTTTTGAAACCTTCACCGCGCTCTTCATGTAGTCTTCCAGCTCCGCCTCGGTGTAGACTATCTCCATCGCTCTTCCACCGAGCACATAGCTCGGTCTGATAAGCACGGGATATCCTATGCGCTCAGCTATGCTCTTGACACCATCAAACGAATAACCCGTTCCTGCCTCAGGCTGAGCGATTTTCAGCTCCCTCATCAGCTTCGAGAACTTCTCGCGGTCCTCGGCGAGGTCTATCGACTCAGGAGAAGTTCCAAGAATCTTGCATTTCAGATCCTTCATCTCCTTCTCAAGAGGTGTGGCAAGGTTCACTGCTGTCTGCCCTCCAAATTGCAAAATCACCCCGTCAGCATCCTCTTTCTCAATGACGGACATGACATCCTCTAACGTCAACGGCTCGAAGTACAGTCTCGTCGAGATATCGAAGTCTGTTGAAACTGTCTCTGGGTTATTGTTCACAATTATGGCATCCACTCCCTTCTCAGTCAGAGCGAACGCACCATGAACGCAGCAGTAGTCGAATTCGATTCCCTGTCCAATTCGTATGGGTCCTCCGCCTACGATCACGACCTTCTTGTTGTTCGAAGGACGTGCCTCGCATATCTGCTCCGAGGTCGAATAGAAGTACGGGGTCTCCGCCTCAAACTCAGCAGCGCATGTGTCGACCATCTTATACACGGTGGATATGCCGTGCTGCTTCCTCATTTTCCTGATCTGCTCCTCGTCCTTTTTTGTCAGCTGGGCAATGTATTCATCGGAGTAGCCCATCCTCTTTGCCTTCTCGAGAATTTCGGGCGTGATCCCTTTCCGAATCTCCTCTTCTATTCGGACAATATTTCGGATTTTCTGGACGAAGAATGAATCCCATTTGGTTCTCTCGCAAATCCAATCATCAGATTTTTTGCGACGAATCGCTTCCGCAATGGCAAAGAGACGAAGATCTGTTGGGTGCCGAAGCTCCTCCTCCAGCTCCTCGTCGGACCAGCTTTCCGGCTCCAGGCCCATGCGATCTATCTCGAGCGACCTGATCGCCTTCAGGAGCGACTCCTCGAAGAATCTGCCGATGGACATAACCTCCCCGGTGCTCTTCATCTGAGTGCCTATCTTTCGATCCACTGTTCTGAACTTGTCGAACGGCCAACGGGGAATCTTGGTAACGATATAATCGATGGACGGCTCAAAGGCGGCGCATGTCTTGCCAGTTATGGCGTTTTTTATTTCATCTAGCGTCTTCCCCACCGCTATCTTGGCCGCCACTCTAGCGATGGGATATCCCGTGGCCTTCGATGCGAGGGCAGAGCTTCTTGAGACCCGGGGATTGACCTCGATCACTCTGTACTGTCCCGTATCATACTCGAGGGCGAACTGTATGTTGCATCCTCCTTCTATTCCGAGCGCCCTTATGATTTTCAGCGATGCAGAACGAAGCATCTGATGGTCGTTATCGCTCAAGGTCTGAGCGGGAGCGACAACAATGCTCTCACCGGTGTGAATACCCATAGCATCGAGATTCTCCATGTTGCAGACCGTGATGCAGTTGTCATTCCGATCCCTCATGACCTCATATTCGTATTCCTTCCAACCGAGGACGCTCTCCTCGATCAACACCTGCCTAATCCGCGAATAGACCAGGCCGCGGCCAACGATCGGCTCGAACTCCTCTTTGTTGAATGCGACTCCTCCTCCGGTGCCGCCCAGCGTGTAGGCGGGTCTTATCAACACTGGATATCCGCCGATCTTCTCCACCGCCTCTATAGCATCATCCATTGATCCGCAGGTCACGCTTTTCGGGATCGGCTCTCCGAGCTCGATCATTGTCTTTCGAAACAGTTCTCTGTCTTCCGATAGCGCAATTGCCTTCTGCTGAGTGCCGAGTAGCTCGACGCCAAGGCGTTTCAATATACCTCGTTCGGCCAGCTCGGAGCATATGTTGAGCGCTGTCTGACCACCCATACCGGACATTATGCCGTCGACATGCTCCTTTTCTAGGATTCTCGTGACTGTCGGGATCGTCAGCGGCTCTATGTAGACAGCATCCGCCATGTATGGATCTGTCTGAATAGTCGCGGGGTTGGAATTCACGAGAACGATCTCGTACCCCTCCTCCCTCAACGCCCTGCATGCCTGGGAGCCAGAGAAATCGAACTCAGCTGCCTGACCGATGATGATCGGACCGCTACCGATCACCATTATCCTGTGGAGATCATCCCTGCGAGGCATTTCGACCCTCCATCATCTCCTTGAATTCGTCGAATAGATGGGAAGTATCTCTGGGGCCCGGATTTGCTTCCGGGTGGAACTGGACAGAAAATGCAGGCAGCTCTTCGTGCTTCATCCCCTCGGTGGTGTGATCATTCTGATTTATCAATGTTAGACTGAGCTCAGTCTTCTCCAGGCTTTTCGCATCCACCGCATATCCATGATTCTGAGCTGTGATGAAGACGCGGCCGTTCATGCCCACGGGCTGATTGGCACCTCTATGGCCGAATTTCAGCTTGAAAGTCTTCGCTCCCATGGCGAGTCCGAGCAGCTGATGACCGAGGCAGATCCCCATCACTGGTATCTCATTGATCAGCTCCTGGATGGCTCGGACCGTCTTCGACTGTATCTCAGGGTGCGCAGGATCTCCTGGTCCATTGCTGATGAACAGTCCGTCGGGCTTGAATTTCCTTATCTCCTCAGGCGGAAAATCGTACGGTACTTGGATAACGGAAAAGCGCTTGACCAGCTCCTTCAGGATGTTCAGCTTCATGCCGCAGTCGAGTAATACGACAAGCTTCTTCGAGCCGCCCTTGTGCCTTATTACCTCTTTGCATGTAACCTCCGCAACGAGGTTGTTGACAGAGGGAAAGTCCATGTGACAAAGCTTATCGATGATCGCCTCGTGATTTGTGGATGTGGTAATAGCGGCACGCATAGTCCCGTATTTTCTTATTTTTGTGATCAAAGCCCTCGTATCGATTCCACATATTCCTGGGACTTTGTGTCTCTTCAGATATCCATCTATTGTCTCCTCGTTCAGCCTATGATTGGGGCGTTCGCACATCTCCCGCACTATAAATCCTCTGACATGGACTCCTGAGGACTGATTATCGAACCTGTTCACACCATAGTTACCGATCATCGGGTATGACATGGTCAATATCTGACCTCTGTAGCTGGGATCAGTAAGCGATTCCTGATAACCAGTCATACCCGTATTGAATACGATCTCTCCGAAAACAGCTCTTCGCGAACCAAAAGAATCCCCCTTGAAGACGGTTCCGTCCTCAAGTATAAGGGAACTTTCCATTCAGATGACCTGGCAGAAATAACAGGAGAGGGTTATGAATGTTTTGTTATGCAATTTGCACTTGAGGTCTATAAAGGTTCGAAAAATAACAGTTTGCTTCGCCCCTGTTTCCGTACGAGCAATTACATCATTGGCAATTGCCCTAAGTTATTTGTCCCACTATCTGCTAAGGAGATTCAGCAAGAGGAGAAGATGATACCTCAGCACTGCGCAGATGTTGGGATCGAGGAGGTCAATTTTTCCCTGAGTGAGAGGAATCTGAGAGAGCACTTCATCGGTAGATCCTCCTATGCACGCACCAAGTTCTATGTGGTTTCAAACGGCAAAGAGTGGGCCGTCATACAACCATTCAAGATCAGATCTGCAGATCTCTTCCAGAAGATCAAAGATGTGCAGATCGTCTCAGGACCCGATAGAACTCGTTTCTTGAACGAGCCCGATCTGGATGTTCTGCGCATCGGAGATCTGCTCAGAGTCCAATCGATGTACCCCAAGGATCTCGTTGTCGTCAAGGGAAGGTTCGAGCACATATCTTTCGTGGATGTTCGCCTTCCAGCAAAGATCAGAATAATAGATACGGTACCTCCGACTCCCTCCAAGCTGGAGATTCTCCTCCAAGATATTATTGGAGAGGATTCATCACTGCTCAATATAGAAGTCAGACGGATCGATATTGACCAGCTGATTACCGAGCTCACTGATGAGAGAATAATGCTGCCCTGCAGGGGAGTCTCATACAAAGTCATCGATGAAGCCTCAGAAGGACGAGCAACTCTATTTCTCGATAGTCCCCCTGAGCTATCGAAAGATGAGGCGGAATCAATCGCATTGGTGGGCTGTTCTCTTTCCGGGAGAATCTTCGAGGAGTTATATGGCAAACGACCGCGGCTTATCAATATCTGCTCCCGAGAGACGATGACTATAGATGAGGACGATCCGCCAACTATTTCCAGATGCTGTAAAATTAAGAATGGAACGGAGGTAGAAGGAAGGGGAATATTTGTCCCCTGGGGGGCTAATCTGTGCGATATAGCCGAGGCATTACGCCTTGCATTGAATTTTTAATCGTTCAGATCTCCACATGTTTTTCAAACCGCAGGACAGGGCAAGGACCAAGGCATTCCCTGCAATGGGAACAAAGCTCTTCATCGATTCGAATTTCCCCATCGACTTGAATCGCGCCTTGCTCGCAGCGGCCCGCGCATATCCCGCAGCCCACGCAGTGCATAGCCCTTATCACAATCTGCTCCAGAATCCTCGATAGCTCCTCTATCTTCTGCTCGTTTTTCCCTTTTATGGTGACCGCACCCTCTCCGAAGACTACGACATTTGAAGTTCTCGCAAGATTTTTCGATTCCAGATAATCCACCGGTCCAATTATGTTCATCAAATTAGAAACTTTTTCCATGTCAAGCTTTCCAGGAAAGACTCCTTCCGCACTGTACCCGCCCTCTGTACAGGGACGATATCCCTCAGTTCTTCTGAGCCTGAGAGGCGCATCGTACTGCTGCTCACCGTCGCTCTCCCGAATTTCGACTCCCAGCTGCTCCAGCTTCTTTCGCATAGCTGCTGGCATCCTCTTCCATCTCCAGAGGGCCAATGTTTCCCATTCCTGGGGCAGGTTCTTGCTCCTGCGATAGGAGCGTAAATAGCTCTCCCATTGCGAGTATTTCGATGACCGTTTTTTCACGATCTCGAGCTCTGCTATGTCCGAAGACGGGCATAGAAAGCAACCGATTCTATCCAGTCCTCGTGCATACCACGGATTGAAATTCAAATTTCGTGAGAAGATGTATAGCCATACATGCATTGCAGTCCATCTCTGAATTGGTGAAGCTCCGATCTGCCCCGGTGTCCACGGGTTTTGCCATACGGCGCCTTTCCGCATTCTCTGCTCCGATTCATAGCTCCTCTGACCTATCAATGAAACGACGCCTTTCGGAAAATTCTTCGATATGAGTCTCGTGGTTGGTCCGAGCTTGCAGGTCTTACAACACCACCTGAAGTCCTTGCCCGGTGGGCCGAATACTTCAAGTCCTTCCCAGAAGGCGTTTTCCGCGCTTTCTATTAAAAGCTCGAGGCCCGTTTCCGACCCAATCCTCTCAACCTCTGCAAGCGTCTCGTCAAGCTCCAGACCAGTATCAACAAAAAGAATCTGAGGACGAAAACCGCTCTCAAGCGCCAAATACAAGGTTGCTAAGCTATCTTTCCCGCCGCTGAAGGATACTGCAATAGGCTTATCGTATCTCTTGGAAAGCTTTCTGATGAACTTCTTGGCACTTTCGATCTTTCTATTTATATGCTCTTGATTCGCAGTTACTACCATTTCCCAGTCGTTCGGTTTGGCGACATTTCGATCTGTCTTATTTTCATCGGAAGTCCATCTGATCTTGACAGCTATGCCCCTTGATCTGCTCGCCATGTCCGATCCGGACTTTCGCGCAATTCCAGTCGCGATGATATTACCTTTTGGTGATAAGACAGTGATCTCATCTCCTTTGGCTATCGCTCCATCAGCAGAGATAACCCCTGGACCCATCAGATTGGATCCACTAGCTATCGAAGAAAGCGCTCCAATATCGGCGACCACCCTCCCCTTCTTCATTTGAGGTAGCATTCTTTTTGAAGCAGCGGGTCGGAGGATCAGCTTCTCACCATTTGGCGGATCGAAAATGACTGCACCTAGAATCTCTCCGTCGACAATGATCTCATCCATTCTATCCAGACTGGGGCAACGATTGAGTATAGCTATTCTATCTTTGGGGAGAAGTAGCTCGCCGCACCCTTGACCAATTTTTTGATCGGCTAAGTCTTTAATTCTTTCTAAGTCGTACTCGAAAGCAGGTCTACAATCGCCGGGTGGTGTCAGAAATATCTCGTACGTCTCAGAACCGCATACGGTGCAGCATTTCTCCTCTAAAATTGGTAGATTGCACGAATAGCACCAACGAAGTACATTCTTACCGAGCCTAACTGCGCCCACGATCTCTTCGAAGCAGAGTCTGTATATATCCAGTTATCTCATTTACTTGCGGCAATATTGGAATGTAAGAGATGCGTAAGATCGTACTGAAAGAGATTGCAATATTTCATCAATTTCTAAAATCTACTATCACAAGATGATAAGAGAAAGGGAATGGAAACGACATCCGGAAAAAAGAAAACATTTGAGCTTTCTGAAAATTTCTTTCATATAGAGAAGTCTCTCGCCTGAAGTACATGACCGAGATAAACGAGATTAGGAGAAGGGGGCGTTATCCAAATGTTGGATGTCGAAGCCCACTCCTCATCAGTCCTGTTTCAAACTCCGATAAATTTTCACAACAGCTTCGACAGCCTCTTTGGCCTTATCCACCCTCTCCTGAGCCTGTAATCGGCTCATTCCAGGACCGCTTATTCCAAGGCCAACGGGCTTGTCGTATTCTACAGCAAGATCGATCAACTTTCTGCTTGCCTGACCCATGATGATATCATCGTGCTCCGTTTCACCCTCGATCACGGCGCCGATTGCGACTACGCCGTCTATACCGGGTTCTTTCAACAGGTGCTTTACCGCCAGCGGCATATCGTAAACGCCGGGGACGGTGATCTCCTTGATAATTTCGACGCCAAGAAAGTCCGCGTGTTCTCTTGCTCTCTCAAGCATCATCATAGTTATATCGTAATTATACTCGCTGTAGACGATGCCGATCTTCATGCTCTTTGTCATTTCTTTCATCTCCATCTACCTCATCGGGCCGACATCTTTGAACCCCTGTCTCTGACCCGTGCCAGCCAATCGAGTCAGTTCCTCGGGTTTGAAAAGCAGAAGATATGCGTTGAGCGCGTGCTCACGTGTTCTACTCTCCGCAAGTTTTGCGAGCTCTTTCTCATCTTTCGCCTCATCCTCGTGAACGAATGATTCGATTACGTGCCTGTCAACCATAAGCTGAACCTGGATTAATCCCGTGGAGGCCTCATGCGCGCAGAGTTTATCTACCTCCTGCGCACCAGGCATGCCAAGAGCCAATACAATATCACATTCGCTCTCGATGAAGAGCCTCTTGCATGCTGCGGGAAGATCTTTGACGCCAGGAACCGTGACTCTCTCGATCCTAAAGCCAGTCCCACGCTTCTTCAGCTCATCTATGGCGATCGCACCCATGTTGATTCTCGCAAAGGTCGTGTCCGCGATCCCAATCGTTTTCAAGCGCTCTTTCCCTCCTCGATATCCTGTATTTTCTGTTTGAATTGATACCATTCCAAGACCTTGCTGATGATCTTCCTCGTGCCGTTAAGATCGTGATCAAGATGAGACAATCTGACGATCTTTGCTACAAGCCCGCGCTCCTTGAGCTCCTTGCTTATCATCTCTTCATCGAACTGCTGATCGTGCCCGAGGGCAATTATGTCCGGCTTCAGTTCCGCGATCACTCGGAACATGTCATCCTCGTAACCGAGAACTGCCCTGTCCACTGGCTTAAGCGCCAGGACCAGTTCGAGCCTCATTCTCTCCGGAGTAATTGGCTCATGCTTTCTCTTTCTGACGGTAGAATCCCTTGCGACGACGACCACGAGTTCATCGCCAAGTTTCTTCGCCTCCTGTAGAAAATGCAAGTGGCCAAGATGAATGATATCGAAAACTCCAGTAGCGACCACCTTCACCATAGAAATACCACACATTACTCAGTCTTCGCGAAGCTCTTCCATGTCTCGATAATCTCTCTCCCTCCAAGAAACGCCAGACCTCTGTCTGAGGCGTATTTCTGCGCCTGCTCTATTGGGAGGGCATTGCCATCATCCCCCATCATCTCGCAGATAGTGGCAGATGGGGTGAGCCCGGCCATGAGCATCAGAGCCGTGCTGAGTTCCGTATGTCCTTGCCTTGCGAGGACCAGCCCTTCTGAGGCATTGAGAAGGTGAACATGACCAGGGGCTCTGAAATTCCGCGCGAACTCCTCCTCGGCGCACCCGTTTTCGCTGAGGACGGAGGCGCTAACTATCTTGGCGAACTCCGATATTGTCATGGCTCTGTCCCTATCGGTTATACCAGTGAAGGTCTTCCGGTGATTGATGGTGAGGCTAAAGGAGGATTTCGCATCGTACGGAATATCGTTCGGCTTCAGACCATTCACTATAGGAAATCGACCTGCTGAGTTTTCGAGAAGCTCGACCATATAGGGGATACCCAGGCAACTTCTCGCCTCCGGTGGTACCGTAACACAGATAAGCCCTCCACCATCTTTCCGCATTGTTCTGATAATATTCTTATCGACGAATTCAGAGGCGACTACCATGTCGGTCTCATTCTCTCTGTCGCCCGCATCAAATATGAGCACTATCTTTCCCCTGCGAAGCTCATCGCATGCTCTTGCTATGCTCTCGATCATTTGCATCTCCTGCTTGTGTGAACGAAAAAAGTGGCGGTTAATTACCAATAGTGCTTCTACTTATCTTGTAGTTACCAATTTTGTTGTCGACCGCTTTCAGTACCAGAAGATATTTTCGAAATTGATCGATGGCCCGCATCTTGCTTCCTGGCCGAGACGATTGAATGATTAAATACCATTCTAATAATTCGTGTTATGAATGTTAGATGATTTGGCAAGAATTAAGTCGATAGATCGCGAGGGGATGATCGGGAACATACTGAAGATCTCCTCGTTAATAGAATCAGGTTACAAATTAGCAACAGATCTGGATATTTCTTTCGATAAGAGCCTCAACGGCATTCACTTCCTTGGCCTCGGGGGCTCGGCGATCGGTGGCGACTTCACCAGGGATTGGCTCGGTAAGCACATACCCGGAGGGGTTGTTGTCGAAAGAGGATACCATTTGACGAAGCCAATTGAGCACGATTCTCTTATCATCTGCTGCAGCTACAGCGGCAACACATTGGAAACACGATCAATGCTGGAGGAGGTCCTGAGGTCCAGATCAGAGGGGGTCATCCTCGTGAGCTCCGATGGTGCCCTTACCGAAATAGCCCGGGAAAAATCGCTCCCAATAATCCCGCTGAAGAAGGGTCTTCCGCCCCGTGCCTCATTACCCTCCGTCGTAGCGGCGATTGCGGCGCTGAGCGATCGAATCGGCTGGACGAGAGATGCGAGCTCCGAGATACTCGTGGCATCCGAAGCCTGTACTCAATTCATGCGATCACAGCTCGCGCCCGAGATTTCCACTGAGGATAATGTGGCAAAGCAATTAGCTCATAAGATTCACGGCTTCATACCTGTTGCTATTTCTCCCTACACGATGGAATCGATCGCCAGGCGCTGGAAGACCCAGATGAACGAGAATGCGAAGCAGCACTGCTTCTTCGGGAGCTTTCCGGAGATATCCCACAATGAGCTTGTACCGTGGCTTCGAGATTCGAGATCGGACATGCTTGTATTCCTTCTTCTTCGCGACGTGGACGAAGCTCCTCAGCTCAAGGAAGATATTGATAGATTACGAGAATACCTGACGAAGTCGGCCAGATTGATTGATATTCAATCAATGGGCAAGAGCAGAATAGAGTTCCTCATGAATCATGTTCTGATAGCAGATCTCACGAGTGTCTACGCGGCCATTCTTTCCGAAATCGATCCCTCGCCTGTGGATGAGATCGCCCGCTTCAAAGATCGGTCTTAATAGGTTGGGAAAAAGAAAAAGCCAGAGGGAGAGAATAAACTCTCACTCTGTTTTCGTGTGCATCCCATCCTTCTGACGACGGCGAGTATCCGTCATCCATCCCTTTTTTTTGTTCGGACATGAATTTGAGGTAGTCTCTTTCTACCTCTCGTTCATTTTCCTTGCCACAGACCTCAGTTTTTCCCTCACGGCTCGCTCCTCGACGATCTCCTCGACTTTCCTCCGGAGGGCCTCTTTTCCTTCGATATGATATGCCTTCCTATCTCTGATCCATTCATTGAGAGCGAAGTTTATGGCCTGCGAAAGGTCCGTTGCATCCCCGGCCATGATGAGCACTTCAAGGTCGTCCAAGGCGCTGAGCGGGAGCTTAACCTTGACAACTCCGGAATTCCACGCATCGGCCTCCTCGTCTGAATATTTGTCCAGCGCATCTCTCACCAGCTCCGATATTGTGAGCCCCTTTCGCTCTCCGATCTCTTCCATTATTGCCAGAAGCTCTTCGGAGACCCGTAGATTCAGTCTGGAAGTCTTGGTTGTCATATTGATCGACCGGGAAAACGTATGTCAAAATGTCATACATTTTATTTAAACATGACTACAAAGGCAGCAATTCTGCGAAGAGGCACATACAACTTTTTTAATCCGGTGATAGACTGCGCTCTCCGGGTTTCGATGGGTGGCGAATGCAGAGTTTTTTTTACCGCTCCCGTTATTGCACTCGCGCGAAGAAGATGAATCAAGATGCGAAATATATCAGAGACGCGGTTATCGACCATACCCGCTACTTTTCCAATTCTCTTCCAATGATCGCCTCGGAAAATCTGCTCAGCCCTCTGGCAAAGGAGATGCTAGTCAGCGATTTCCACAGCAGGTATGCTGAAGGCGAAGTCGGTGAAAGGTACTACGAGGGAAATCAATTTGTCGACATGGTGGAACGTAGGGCGATTGAGCTCTCAAAGAGAATCTTCAAATGCGAATATACAGATGTTCGACCGATCTCTGGTACCGTCGCAAACATTGCCGCATATTTTGCCCTAACTGAGCCTGGAGATCTCGTCTCCGCGCCTGCCCTGGCAGAGGGTGGTCACATAACCGCTGCGCCGTTTGGAGCGCTCGGTCTGCGCGGGCTGAAAGTTGTTAATTATCCGTTTGATACCGAGAACATGAACATCAAGGTGCCAGAGACAGAGAGGATGCTGAAGAAGACAAAGCCGAAGGTCGCACTGTTCGGACACTCAGCGCTTCTCTTCCCGACTCCTATTCAGGAGCTCAGAGATACACTGGAAGATTTGGGATGCTACGTCTGGTACGATGCTGCGCATGTACTCGGTCTAATTGGCGCTGGCATTTTTCAAGATCCTCTCAGAGAGGGAGTCGAAGTAATTACTGGTAGCACTCATAAGACATTGCCTGGGCCGCAACACGGAATAATCGTTGCAAATCCCAGGGATAGCGCAATGGCGAAGGCTCTATCCAGGGGCGTTTTCCCAGGAGTGACGAGTAACCATCACCTGCACGCAATGGCCGCTCTTGGCATTGCGCTTGCCGAGCACATGGAGTTCGGCCGGGAATATTCGAAACAGATTGTCGCGAATGCTAAGGCACTTGGGCAGGCATTGCACGAAAGGGACGTTAGCGTTCTCTGCCCGCATCTGGGCTTCACGGAGTCTCATATATTGCTCTTAGATGTCTCGCAGAATGGAGGCGGTCAGGATATTGCTCCAAAGCTGGCCGAGGCAAAAATCGTGGTCAACATGGAAATGCTCCCGTGGGACCACAGCGCGAGGAGGCCGAGCGGCATCAGGATCGGCACTCAGGAGCTAACTCGAATCGGTATGAAGGAGAAGGATATGATCGATGTAGCGGAGCTCTTCCAGCGCCTGATGGTTAAAGAGGAGAAGCCGGAGTCGATTGCAGAGGATGTAAGAAATTTAAAGCAAAATTTCACGGAGATTCACTACTGCTTTTCCAGTGGCTCGCCGGCGTATGAATATACTCATTTTGTGAATGAGTAGCCTATCTCTTTGAATACAAATATTGACGAGCCAACCTTCATCGCTACCAGAATTGATAATATCATGTTTTCATTTAATAACGGACGACCAACATTGAAAGCTTCTGAACGTTAATGAGAGGCGTCTATCGAACCGTTCAGATTATTATCATCATAGTTAATATTGTAGTGGCAGCGATAGCCCTTACAAGCATCTGGCCTTTCGCGATGGGACAATTTCAGGCGCATCTGCCCGAGAGCGAGGATGTAGATTGGCATTATTCGGAAGGGATCGTATCGCTCTCCGCCCCTGTTGTTATCGATAATGGCGGCTTCTACGCAATCGATGATGTTGTTATCCAGATATCGGTGAGCAACTCTTCGAATTACGCGATATTGAATTCGACGGAGGAATGGGGGAGAATTCCAGCGGGGTCGGAGTTTGTGGAGACGCTGGACCTCCAGATCGATTTGCTTGAACTCATAGAAAATGGGGCAGATTGGATAATCTTTGATCCGGAGCATTTCGAAGTGCAGGATGATTATTTTGATGTGGAGATTATCCTCCATTGCAAGTACACATTCAGGCTGATCAAGTTCACCGCCTCCTATCAGTTTGTCGTGCCCTGGGCTGGGCTTATCAAGGATGTGGGGTTTGAACCGCCTCAGCTCGTGAACGCATCCGGAATATATTCCGTACGCGTTCGATATTACGTCTCGACCGATGATCTGATTGCTGGGCAAGCAGGTTTTTCAGTAATTATATACAACGATACCGACCCCAATCCGATCTCAACAAGCACGGACCAGATCACTCTCGGCAGGAACTATTCAGATCTCCTATCATTCGAGGTCGAAGAGGAGGCTGCAATGGATCTTTTAGTCCGCAACCAGACGCTAACTGCAGTTATCCAGATCAGCTTCCAGGATTTCACTGTTGAGACGATGAAAACGATCGATTGGGTGGCACCCGGAACGATGGTGAGCGAATGAGGAGTGATTCCAATAAGGAGAAAAGGCGCCAAATGGCGGCAACTATTTCCTTCTTTTCGGAGGCGATCAGATTCATTATCATACCGTTGGTGCTGATAGAGCTCGTAATAAATCAATTCCCCCTCCTGACTCCCGAGATGAGCGTCCGCATAGCTAACAACCTGATTTTATTCGGAGGACTTGTTGCTATCTTCTCCGGGCTGGAGGCATACTTTCAAAGGGGCACGAAGATCAAGATGCTATTTGGGCTCCTTAGCATAGCGACGCTATGTGTCTGGTTTTGGGCTATCTTCAGCGGAGGGGGGCTCAGCTTCCCCTATGGTCCGTTGAACATCTTGATCGATGCAAGCGCTCTCGTTCTGCTAGTAATATTCGCAATTTCGCTCAAAGGTCTTCATCATATCTTCAGATATCTCATCGCGAGAGAGGAGATGAAGCAGAAGGAGGCGGAGGAGCAAGCTATACGAGAGAAACGCAGAGTTCCAATGAGGGTTGTCGTCGCCGACGATGCCATTCACGAACCCTCATTTCTGTATTGGTATCATGAGCCAGAGCCGCCGCATCCCGCTCCGTATAGCCGGAGATGTCCGGTATGCCTTTGTGAGCTTTCCACAGAAGATAGAATTTGCCCTGATTGCGGGGCGTGGATCAGGGATGAATCGAAAGATTATCCAGGCTCTTCAGCCGTTGCCAGAGATTTCGTCCAGTAGCTGACATGCCTTGCATTTTGAACTCACAGTTGGCTCTCCGCAGGTACACATCTGCAATGCCGCAGGCGGAAATGATTGCAGGAGAGCCTCCCGAAGCGTGTCATAACCCGAAAGAATCGAATATCTCGTTCCAGGAAACTTCTCCTCCCTCTCCGTCACTATCTTCCTATAGGCATTTCTGACAGCCTCAGGAGCATAGGGGCACTCTCCATCATAGAATTCGAGTGGCTCGAGCAGACAGAAGAGCGCGCTCTCCTTTTCCGGTATCTTTCTCAGCGGTTGGATTCTGGGCACGAGCCCTTCTTGGACATTTCTATGTGGTCCCATACGCGCGAGCTTCTCTATATCTCCTCTGAAGATGTTCATCACAATTCCCTGGGCGGTATCGTCCAGATTCAGCCCTGTTGCCAGGTAATCGGCTCGTAGCTCGCGAGCGGCGGCATTCATCAACTTCCGGCGGAAGACTCCACAGTAGGTGCAGGCACTCTGATTTCGATCCATGCGTGCGATCTCATCTATAGTAATCCCAAGCTCTTTGGACATTGATATCTCCGTCAGATCGATATAAACCTCGCGGCAGAATGCTCGCGCCTGTGGCAGGCCAATATCTCTATATCCCGCAATACCCTCATTCACAAGGACTGCATGAATATCCATATCTTTCATGGGTCTGATTATCTCGGTCAGTAGATACAGAGCGAGCGAGCTATCCTTGCCGCCCGAGAACGCGACCGCAATTCTCTCTCCGCCGGATAGATGGACCTGCCGCCGGAGCTCAGAATAGACCCTCTTTCTCACCGATTCCAGGAAGTGCTCCTGACACAGATGAGTGCCGTTGTATCGCATGTAGATGACTGCCTCATGAGCGCATTTCGAGCATGACATTGACAATTGGTCGTACACGGGGGATATTGAAAAAAGCTTTGCATCCTTCCAAGGATTAATTGATGTCAGATCGCGCCCCCCTCCCGAAAATATATCTCCCACCTTCTTGCTTCCAGTCTGCTGAGGATAGATGAAGGAAATTTGGATCGAAAAGTACCGTCCAAAGACCTTATCGGAGGTCGTTGGGCAGCAAGAGATTACGTGCCGGTTGAAGGCGTATACCAAGTCAGGCAATATGCCACATTTGCTGTTCGCAGGACCGCCTGGAACAGGAAAGACCACCTGTGCGATAGCTTTGGCCAGAGAGCTGTTCGGTGAGGATTGGCGAGGGAACTTCTTCGAGCTAAACGCATCCGATGAAAGGGGGATCGATGTCGTCAGGGGTAAGATTAAGGAGTTTGCGCGCACGGCACCGTTCGGGGTCGCGAACTTCAAGATAATATTCCTGGATGAGGCTGATGCGCTGACACCAGATGCACAATCTGCCCTGAGGCGCACCATGGAGAAGTACTCGCTCACATGTAGGTTCATGCTATCCTGCAACTATTCATCTAAGATAATAGAGCCTATCCAATCCAGATGCGCGGTGTTTCGTTACTCGCCACTAAAGGAGGAGAATGTCAGAGAATATCTCTCACAGATAGCGGAGCAGGAATCAATCGAGCTGAAGGAGGAAGGGCTCGATGCCATTGTGTACGTCTCACAGGGCGATCTGCGAAAGGCGATCAATGTGCTCCAAGTGGCCGCGAGTTTCTCGTCTGTTGTAGATGCTGAGGTCATCTATCAGGCGGCGAGCACCGCAAGGCCTGAGATGATTACGGAGCTAATCGAGACGTGTCTCAAGGGAGATTTCATGAAGGGACGGGGCGTCCTGGACGAGCTGCTAATAGCTCAGGGACTATCCGGGGAGGATATCATACGACAGATTCACAAATCGATCCTGGAACTCCCGATTAAAGATCGTCTGAAGGTCGAACTGATCGATGAAATCGGAGAAATAGAGTTTCGCATTGTCGAAGGAAGCAATGCTCGTATTCAGCTAGAAAGCCTCCTGGCACATTTTGTTCTCGCCGGCAACAAAACATGATTGCAAGATTGAAATGGTAATTGGCAAGGATGAAAGTAAATCTCTAAGCTCATAATGGAGTTAGGAAACAAGGGAGATAATGAAAAAAAATCAATCAAAATTAATCACCTGTAACAATTGTGGCCATGAATTTAATCCAAGATTTAAATCGAGATGTCCCAAGTGCAAGAAATTCTTTCTCAAAGAAGACCAGAAGAGACCTTTGTATCAGTATGGTATTCAATATGGTATTCAATATGGTATTCAATATGGTAGTCGCCATCGGCCATATCATGATTAGAAAGATAGGCAAAAAAGACAATAGCAGAAGAAGAGATTGTTAGATGCTTTCCCCGCTCCCCGAAGAAAAAATCTTATTGAATGCAGAAGATTAGGAGAAAAGATGTAAACATGGGCGAAAAAGATATTACTCCCGCCGATTTCAGAAGACACATAGTGACGAGATACTCTAGACTCTCAGAAAACGAAGACGAGAAAATAATGGATAGCATTATGGATCTCATGATTTTAAGTAATCCATGGAGGAGGGGGAAGTCATTGGATTCCTTCTTGGAAAAAGTCGCATCGATCATGCAACGCGAATTATTTTTTAGGGAAATATCGATCGGTCTCAGGGATCGATTTGATGGAATGTATCGTTACAAATTAATTAAGGGCCATTCAAAAGATGCTACTGATTCGACAAAACGTATGGAATATACATATGATGATATGATTGATGCTGCCAAGTATCCTGCGATCAAGTTCGGGAAAAACATAATGGAATTATCATCAGCTGTCAATGAAGATAAAGAAGAATGGGCGACATTTACGTCTCCCAGTTTGATCAATGCGCCTCGCAAATCAATTGATACTTTGATAGAGGCAGACTATTTCCATGCATATCTACGGATTGGGACTGGGGAATTAATTGGATTCATGGAGTTTTCAAAATGGAAAAGGGGAGCGCTTCCGCCCCGCAGGATTATCAAATGGGTTGAGCTATTAAGTACAATTATTGCGGAAATCATTTGGGAGAAGGAATATTCACATTAATTACACTAAATCTCCATATGTTGATTGAGTCAGTTAGTCATTTGAACGGGTTCAAAGCAGTTAGGTTCATTCTCGAAGAAAGAGCCATCTATCGCTCTTCAGTGACCTCATATCGCATCCAGTCCCTGAATTGCCAATGAAAAATCAGGATGTATTCTATTCAGCTTCAGCCAGTGTCAATATACTCAATTCAATTTAATTGAAGTTCATAAAAAGAGGTACTTGCTGACACGTTCAAAAGGATTAAATAGATTTGATTGATTGCCAAAAAGTAGCGATTGATATGGCTAGATTTCCAGAGGCCGAGGCCAGGACGCTGATCAAGAAGGTCTGCATGAAATGCAGTGCTGTCAATTCTATCAGGGCTAAGTTCTGCCGCAGATGTGGCTATCCGAATCTTCGCACCAAGAATCGCGAGAGAAAGCGGTAACAGAATTTTTACGTATTTTCGCGCATATTGCTCTTTGCAATAAAAATTGATAGAAGCTCGGTCATTTTCATGATAGAGAGCTTATATTGCGAAAAATATTTTTATGGGCTAATTCATAAACTTTCAGTGAGATAGTCACTGCTATCGGTGAGGTTATTGAAATGAAAGTTACAAACTATATGATAAATAAATGGACGAGAGCGGGCTTTCTCATTATATTCGGTATTGTTCTATTGATCTATCTCGAAAGACTCGTGGAGGAGCTTCAGATAAATTACGAGAGATTGACAGATTCTTCCTCTGAGATAATTTTTACATTTTTGACTGCCGTTCTCTACATCTTTACTCTCTGGCTATTTGTCGCAGCTGCGTTGAACATTCTCTCAGGTTTCAAGGAACCAAGAGTTTCCCTAGAAGATCTGAACAAGAAGTTGGATGATATTGAAAAGAGGCTACCGGAAGTTCAGAAACCGATCGCTCCTGTCACGGAAATGCAAGAGGCTCCAGTAGTTCCAACATCTCCAAAGGTTCCAGAAGTTCCGAAGGTTGCGGAGGAGGAACTCCCTCCCCCACCTCCAGAATCACCAGAGAAGTTATGAGCTCTCCTTCTCTCTATTCGATGCTCTCCCAGCCTTTTCCTTAGAGGAGCAGTTCGGATTGACACAGAGTATCCAGGGGCGTCTCCCCTTAGAGATAATTTTGATTATCGGAGCACCACATATTTCGCATGCATCGCCCGTAGGAAATACTCCTCCTTTCTGAGGCAGAGGATAGGTGTTCTTACAGCTCGGATAGTTTTCGCACCCGAGGAACCGTTTTGCTCTTGCCGAAAATACGAGTCTGAGTCTCGCGCCGCAGCTGGGACACTTACCCATATCGGAAATTTTTCTGCTCTCGGCACATTCCGGGTTAATACATATATTGCTCGCTGTTCTCCCCCTCTCGGGAGCTCTTACCATGGGCGAATTACATGTGGGGCAACTTTCGTCCGTTGGCTCAATATGACCGACAGCAGGAACCGGAAAAGCCGTCTTACACTCGGGATAGCGAGAGCAGCCAATGAATCTCTTGTTTCCTCGACTATGAATAATGGTCATCTCTCCCGCACCGCATGTCGGGCATTTTCCCAGAACTTTTTGCTTGTTCAAAGCTCTCTTTATATCGGCCGCTATCTCATTCTTGTTTTTTTCTAATACCTCAACGATATCCTCGAGCATCGCCTGGCTTTCCTCAATCACATCTTCCTTGCTCAACTCCCCTCGTGCTATCATATCCATATCCTGCTCGAGATGTGCCGTCATCTTCTTGTCTGTAATCATATCAGCATGGTTTTTCAGCGCGACAGCTATTGCCTTCCCGGTGGGTGTGGGCTCTATCTTGTGGCCGTGTACAAACTTCCGATCATAGAGCTTCTGAATAATCTCGTGTCGTGTGCTCTTAGTCCCTAAGCCATCCTTCTCCATTTTCTGGATCAGCGTTCCCTGCGTATATCGCGTCGGGGGCCTCGTCTTCTCCTCTTTCATTTGTACGCGCTTTATCTCCAAGAACTCATCTGAGATGAGCTTGGGAATAGGTTCGCCCTCAAAACGCCAATAGATATAGATCTTCCTCCAGCCCGGTTCTCGTAAACGTCGACCTTTGGCTACGAACAGCTCCCCCGATATGTCGATCTCGGCGTTCTGCTCCTCCACTTTGGAGGAGGGTGAGAGAGTAGCGAGAAATCTCCTGCAGACGAGCTCATAGATCTTCCACCTGTTACCTTTCAGATTCTCTCTCTTTGCAGCAGCGGTTGGATAAATAGGTGGATGGTCGGTCGTACTCTTTCTCCCCCTTGACGGCTTGAGTGTCTCTCTGGAGGTCAATAACCTCGCATAATCGCCGAACTCAGTAGCTTCAAGAGCTTTCAACAGATTTCTCAGGTTGAGTGATGGCGGGTAAACCGTATTATCCGTTCTAGGGTACGAGATATATCCGTTATTATAGAGCTCCTCTGCGATTTTCATGCCCTGAGATGCTGTGATTCCCAACCTGCTTATCTCAGCGAGAAACTGGGTGGTATTGAATGGGATTGGAGGCGGCTCCTCCTTCATCTCTGAAGTGTAGCTCTTCACAAGGCCTGTAGTTGCCTCCCTCACCCGTTGATAGATTTCGGTTGCCTCTTTCTTATCACCGAATTTTCCCTGCGTATGAGCTGCAACGAAGACTTCCACCTTCGCCCCCTTTTGAGAGAGCTCTGCCAATATTCTCCAGTAGCTCACAGGGATGAAGCTTTCTATCTCCCTTTCGCGATCGACGATCAGCGTGAGAGTAGGGCTCTGAATCCTCCCTGCAGAAAGGAACTCCTTGCCGGTCTGCCCAGTAGCCAACGAGAGAAATCTCGTCAGGGCAGCTCCCCATTTGAGATCAATGATCCGCCTTGTTTCGGCGGCAGAAGCAAGTCGAAAATCCACCTCCACCAGATCACGAAAGGCGCTTTTTATCTCTCCCGTCGTGAGTGCGGAGAATCTCGCTCGTCCAACGGATCTATCCCAGGAGAGTTCATCTAGGCTCTCCACTCCAATGAGCTCTCCCTCTCGATCGTAATCGGTTGCAATTATTATCTCATCGCAGTCGAGCGCGAGCTTCCGAAGTGCTTTTGCGATTCTCCTCGCGGATGATTCGATTATCTTGATTGGATCGATTTTCACGAGCTCCGGGATGCTTATACTCTTCCAATCGTTGTATTCTTCCGGATAATCAAGGGCGACAATATGTCCCCTCAGGCCTATCACGGAATAGTCTCCATCAGATCCTTCGAATTCGAAAACGGGGACGCCTTCGGCGACCCTTCTCTTCGCCTTTCCCTCAGAGAGTATTGCGGCTATTCTGAAGGCCGCATTGTTCTTCTCTGAAATGATGAGCTTTCGCATCCGGCGACTTCCATGCAAGCTCCTCTATTTAACATTGATGCGAAGATTAGCACACCTCAGAGATAATTTCAACCGGATGGCCAGATCTTCCTCAAGACAACAGTCTTATCTCTTTCCTTCCCGAATGATAAGATCGATATAGGGATTCCAAGCAGCTTTTCAATATGAGCAATATACTTCTTTATCTCGCCGGGCAGTGCGCTTCTTAAACCTCTCTTCATCCTTCGTATCGAGGAGGCTGAAATCTCTCCCCAGCTCGTGAATTCATTATATGCCGGCTCGCATCTCTCAAGCTCTTGAATGGATGCGGGAAAGCGGTTGATCCTCTTCCCATTGAGACGATAGTAATCGCAGATCTTGATCTGATCTACCTTTCCGAGCACGTCCATCTTGGTCAATGCTATGGAATCTATTCCCGACAGTCTCACGCTATAAATGAGATTCGCGAGATCGAGCCAACCGCATCTACGCATCCTGCCGGTGGTCGTTCCGAATTCGCCACCTGCCTTTGCCAATGCCACCGCTTGCTTCTCGGGAAGCTCTGTAGGGAAGGGACCACCTCCGACCCGAGTAGTATACGCTTTCGAGATGCCCAATATCTTGTCAATCTTCCCTGGCGGATAGCCGGAACCGGTAGCGATATGCCCCGCGACAGTGTTCGAAGAAGTTACATAAGGATATGTTCCGTAATCGATATCCAGTAAAGTACCTTGAGCCCCTTCAAAGAGCATTTTACTGTTCCTCTTCAAGAGATCGTTCATGATTACAACAGTATCATGCACATATTGCCCGAGACGCGCTCTATATCCCAGATATTCCTCGAGTATTATCTTAAAATTCAATCGCTCTTTCATCCCATACGCTTCCAATATTCTGTTCTTGATCTTCACCGTGAAGGTGAGCTTCTCCCTGAAGCTCTTCTCGTCCATCAAATCGCACATTCTGATACCAGTCCGTGCCATCTTATCCGCGTAGCAGGGACCAATGCCTCTTCTGGTGGTTCCGATCTGCTGCCCCGCCCTGAGATTCTCCTCGGCTCCGTCGAGAAGAATATGATAGGGCATGATCAGATGTGCTCGATCGCTGATCCTGAGTCCGGTGCAGTTAATATTACGATTCTCCAGCCCATCTATCTCTCCAATCAGGACCTTTGGGTTGATGATCACACCGCTGCCAATTATTGCCAATTTCCCCTTTCTCAATATACCCGAGGGCAGGTGATGCAGCTTGAACTCTTCTTCACCGATCTTCACAGTATGGCCCGCATTGTTTCCTCCTTGAAAGCGGACTACCGCTCTTGCACGTTCTGCCAGAAAGTCAACGATCTTGCCCTTTCCCTCGTCTCCCCACTGCATACCGAGAACTGCGAGACTTGGCATATTTTCCAGCGAGCGATTGACGAGGCGGTATTTCAACAGTTCGGGGTCAACGTTACTGACTGCTCCGCATCGCCTCAGCAATTTCCTCCATGCTAAGATCTGTTGTGAATGTCTTCGGGCCGTAATGAGTCCTATAAGCCATGCCGCTCTCCCTCAATTTGGACAGGAACAGATCCATTTTAGGAGGGTCGATTTTCAGCTTTCTCGTCAGCTCATCAAGCGTCAGAAAAGGGCGATTGATCATGCTTTCTCCCTTTAGCAGAGAAATATAATTTGCAATTCGGTCGACGAATTGGAGATCTGCAGGCAGATGAAAACTTTCCAGTAGCGATCTATCACATGTCTGCGCAATCCACAGAGGACCCATAGAATTCGAAATCCTCTCTAAGCAGTACTGTCTATCGAGCGTATCCTGGTTGAACAAACAGTATCCGAGCTTTCTCAGAGACATATCCGATCTCCTTGCACCTCTTATGATGCGGACAAAGCATCTGATATAGTGGTCGGCATAGTATGATATGAGCGGCTCGATGCCGCAATCGACTCTTGCAGCCTCTCGGGCGATGAATCCCAATAGATTTCTCACACCTATTTCGTGGCAGAAAGGGGTTCGCGAGGCATCGGTTCCGTATCTCCTTTGGCAGGCGGCGGAGAATATCCCAGATATCGTTCCAGTATCAGTTGCTGTCGCGGACAATATGCCGTGGTTTCTAACTGCCTCAACCGCCAAGGGGAAGAAGTATGCTGGAGTTCCAAATGGATCTATGTCTACGCAATCATATCTATTTCGCAGGAGAATGGCTCTCAACTTCTCCTGAGTGACAGTTGCATCCGAGATCTCATTTAAAGAGAGATTTCTCTCGATGAGCTTGATCGCCAATGGATTCCTATCGTTCAGGTGAAGAACTACTCCTTCCCCCATCTCCCTGCAGATTCGAATCCCCATTGCGCCAGTTGCTGCGAGACCATCGAGAAAAGAAGCGCCATTTGAAAGCAAGTTTCCCAGGACGGCTACACTCATATCCCGGCTGAATTCCATCCGTGGGTTATAGAACACAGGCATCTCAGAAGATGCTGGACCTGAGGAATAATTGTCCGCAGGCACGATGAGCAGTGTGCGTCCTTCCTGGACTATCTCCAGCGAGATACTAGAAATCACACATGTTCTCCCTTCATGAGCTTGATTATCTTATAGGGCAAGAGATTTCTATTGATCGGTGTAACCTCGAGAATGCGCACATCATCCCTTCTCCGGATATCCTGAAGGAGGGGATTTCGCGACTTCTTGTGAAGAGTCAGTATCATCGGTTTATCGGTCTCCATAGCCTCCTTGACTGCGGTGACAAAGTGCTCGCTCTCAACCTCCATTTTTCCTACTTCATCGACTACGATTATATCGGAATCCTTACATGCGTTTTTCAATGCTTTGACGCCGATAGTATCAAGCGTCTCAAGATTAACCCCGTATTTTCCCACATAGAATTTCGAGTGCACAGAGATATGCGCCAGGACGGCCTTGTCTTTGGAGCTCCAATCCATTATATAGAATCCAACGCGCCTTTCCTTCTCTATAATTGGTTCGGTTATCATACCGCCAACTGAGCGGTTCTCCTCCTCTAACATTTCGACTACTTTTTTAAGGGCGTGAGTCTTTCCTGATCCGGGAAGGCCAGTTATCCCTATTTTGATGCTCTTTGACATATGTTTAGTTTCTCCTCCCACGACCCTGAAAGCGCACTGAGAGAGTTTTCCCATATGTCATTCTTTCTATAATTTTATTTTGTTTGCCGGCGAATTTTACCGTGTGTAATTATAGCGTGACAGATTTTATCAAGAACCCGGGAATAATTCAAATAATGATTGGATCTGGCTTTTTCTCATCTCTCCTCTATTCGCGTAATGTCTTCAATGTACATAAGTGGATAATTGATCTCGGAAATGTGCTTCATCCGGGCAATCACCTTTACGTTGCCGTATCCCACCACCAGTCGCACAGCTAACATAGAGCCAGACAAAGATACATAGTCAAACTCCCCCTTTTTCGATCTCAATGGTCCTCTCTCTATGTGAACCTCAGCATCTATCACGAACGGCTGGATCATGGTACCTTCCACCATTGCTCTCTCAAGCAGCCCTGCATTCTCCTCATTGATGGGCGTCCCAACAAACTGATGATATATCGTGCCAAGTTTAATGCCAGCTTCGAATGCAGCCCTTTCGCTCTCGCTGCAGTTGAAATATTTTTCCGCAAGCTTCTCTCTTTCTCTCTTCAACTGCTCACCGGGTCAAATATCATAATCCATGACTTAATTCTGTTGGGTGGTCTGTGATTTCTGTTACTTTTAACTCATGAAATTGTGCCTAAGCTAAAATGAAATAATCTTTTTGAAACTAAAAATATTGATTTCTTCAATCAATTGTAAAAATAGTTACTTAAGATGAATCATTACAAATTATTTCAATCCGATTTCTTTACCCGGTACAATCATAAATCCTTCTCTGATAATAAAACCCCATCTCTGCCAGCAACCTTGTGGATTTTGGCCAGGGTCGATTCACCTGTAAGGATGAGCATACCCGGTCGAACAAGGATGCGCACTGAGGGACCGGAAAGATCGATCCTGATCAACCTCGATTGCGGTAAGAGGCCTATTCGATCTCCCTTCAGCACATTATCCGAAGGACGCGCATAGATCGAAAACTTACTTTTCTTCAGAGTTGATATTCTGGCGGATACATTTGGGGAGTTAATAGTAAACATGGTGAAATTATCCGTGTGGTCAGTCCATTGCACGCGCGTCCGCCCAAGCGCTGAAGATTTGATTTCAGGACAATTCTCAATTGCCCCCGATATTGGCGCGCGAATCACCCTCTTGCCGAGAAAGTCGATCTGAAGCAGGATGGATTTTCTCTCCTTATCGACATTCAGAATCTTTCCATCTGCTGGTGAGATGATGCCAGACGCAATAGGCACATCTGGGTCGCGGAATATGATCAGAATAATGATGAGCAATACAGCAAAAGCGATCGAGATCAGATAACTCACCAGAACAGTTACCATCATTAGTATCATCACGATGATGACCAGCTTTTCTCCACCTCTCGCTATCATACAACTACCTGGCCTAATATCCAAAATGCGATGAGTATCTATTTGAGAATCATCTTTGCATCGACTACACGAACGCCCTCAGAGGAAACCAAGACGGGATTCAGATCCATCTGATCGATAGATTTCTCGAGCTGACTGCCCAGCTCAGAGACTTGCAGGAGTAGCTCGATCACGCCTTCTCTATCCACTTCAACATTTCTAAATCCCTCGAGCACAGGAGCCGCCTTAATCTCTGACAGCATCTCATCTGCGTCCTGTTGCTTGATCGGTATTACCCTAAAGGTGACATCCTTGTAGACTTCAGTATATATCCCGCCCAGCCCGAACATGATAGTCAGCCCGAAGCTTTGGTCATTCACGATCCCGACAATAACCTCAACCTTTCCCATGTACATCGGCTCTGCGAGGAACCCCTCCTCTGGAAACCTCTTTTTGAAATCCTCGAATATCTCGTTGAAAATCTCCTTTGATTCTATATTTAGCAATACGCCTCCAACATCGCTCTTGTGAATAATGCGCGGCGAGCAGACCTTGAGCACTGCCGGGAATCTCAGTCTTTCAAGATCGAGCTCTGAAAGCTCGTGGAAGTATTGAAACTCCGTGGTCGGGATTCTGGCCATCTTGAGTAGCTCCTTCACCTCGTTTTCAGCGAGATGCTTTCGCCCCTCAGCCCTGGCTTGCTCGATTATATCTTTCAAACTTCATCAGCTCCCAATATTGAGGTTACTCCTCCACTCTCTTGACTGCCTCTTTTCCCAGCTCCTTTCCTCGTTCTAGTGCTTTCCTGTTTAGCTCATGAGTCACTTCAGGGACCAGGTCGAGCACTGACTTAACAAGTGCATCCCATGAAACCACATTTGTTATTACCTGGAATGCGCCGAGCATCACCACATTCGCTACTATCCTAGTTCCCAGTGCCTCCGCGGTCCTCGTAGCCGGAATGCGCACTACCCTCCCTTCGGGATTCTCCCTTACGAGATCATCCTCAATTAGCATCAGGGCTGATTCCTTGAGATCCACCCCATACTTCCTGAACGCCTGCTCCGACATGATAACTATGATGTCAGGCTGATCCACAAAAGGATAATACATCTCGCCATCTGTGATCTTCACATCGCATTTGGAATGCCCGCCCCTTGCCGATGGACCGTAGGATTGCGTCTGAATCGCATAACGATGTAACGCCTGCATAGCAGAGGAGCTCTTCTTATCGTACAGAGATGCGGCTCTTGCAACCGCAATCCCCATGAGTATTATCCCCTGTCCTCCGAAGCCGGAAAACCTTATCTCAATCGCGTTCATGCTCCTCCACGCCGAACAGTATCTCACCTAAGGATTTTCGATCCCTATCAACAAACTCCCCGATCGATATATATCCTAGGATATTCAGATCAATATGATCGAAAGCCGCCTCCCTGATCTTCTCTCTTTTCACGGAGCTCTTCTTCAGCCATTCGAGCTGTTGCGCGGGATCACCCATTCTGTTCCTACGTCCAAATCCCGTTGGACAGGTCGAGATCACCTCGATAAAGCGGAAACCTTTCTTTTGAAGAGCCTTCTCGATAGATTTCACGAGTTCGTGTACATGTCTTACTGTCCATCTCGCCACGAAGTTCGCTCCAGCGGTGGATGCCAGTTCAGCCAGATCGAACGGATACTCCGGATTCCCCGTTGGGCTGGTAGAGGATTTGAAGCCATGTGGTGTTGTCGTCGATGTCTGACCACCAGTCATACCGTAGGTGTAGTTGTTGATACAGATGACGGTGATGTCTACATTTCGCCTGCAGCCATTTACCAGATGATTGCCTCCGATAGCGCCAATATCACCATCTCCGCCGATCACGACGATATCGAGTTCTGGGTTTGCCAGTTTAAGCCCTATGGCGAACGGAATAGCCCTTCCGTGCGTTGTGTGTATCATATCGCTGTTGATATATAGCGGAATTCTCGAGGCGCAGCCAATACCTCCGACAAGTACTGTTTTATCCAGATCTATTCCCGTATTACTGAACGCCCTGAAGAAGCAATTCATCACGGTACCGTTGCCGCATCCTGGACAGAATACATGCGGAAACCGTTCAGTTCTGAAAAACTTTTCAAACTCCAACTGCTCACCCCTTCATTTTATCCAGGATTGCCTGTATTTTCGACATCCGCGGTGGGTATCCGCCCAGATCCGAGTAGAACCGAACCGCTCTGCAGCCGATCGAGCATGCGAGTCGCTGCACCTCTCGGACAATTTGTCCCATGTTCATCTCCACGACCAGGATTGATGTCGCGTTTTGGGCCACATCGAGAATCTGCTCCTCGGGAAGTGGCCATACAGTCTTCAGCCTCAGCAATCCCACATGCGGATTCCTCATGGCTATCTCCTTAGGCGCCATCGAGGAGGCGCCATAAGCTATCACGAATTTTTCCGCATCTGGATTTATGATCTCAAACCTGCAAATATCCTTCTGATTTTTCAATATCTTTTCGCTCAGTCTTCGTACCAGCTGCTCCTGAATCTCTTCATCCTCAGGCGTTATATTAGATTTGGAATCGTGCGTCATTCCAGTCACGAATCCTTTGTGGCCGTGACCAAATACGGGGAAGGGAGGCACGAGTTCGTCCGAGATATCATATGCGGGTCCGGTTTTCGGGACGCCTGGCTCTTTGCGATTCACGATCTCGACTCTTTCGGGTATGATGAGATCGCCCCGCATATGGGCGAGCTCGGCATCGCTCAGCAGAACGGTCGGAACACGATACTTCTCCGCCAAATTGAAGGCATCTACTGTGAGATCGTAAGATTCCTGAACGGAATATGGTGCGAGTGCTATGAGTTGATAATCGCCATGAGATCCCCATTTAACCTGCATAACATCCGCCTGACTAGCTCTTGTTGGCTGGCCGGTTGAAGGTCCTCCTCTCATAACATTTACGATCACAATGGGCGTTTCGGTCATCGCCGCGTAGCCTATCCCTTCCTGCATAAGGGAAAAGCCGGGTCCAGAAGTCGCAGTCATAGATTTTGCACCGGCCCATGATGCGCCAACAATCGCTGAGATGCAGGCGAGCTCATCTTCCATCTGTATAAATACGCCTCCGATCTCTGGAAGCCGGACGGCCAGCCGCTCTGCAATCTCTGTAGAAGGAGTTATCGGATAACCGGCAAAGAATCGGACTCCTGCAGCAATCGCCCCTTCCACGCAGGCCTCGTTTCCCTGCATGAACTCTATTCCCGTTTTAGGTGCTGGCGTTGATCATTCCTCCTGTACCCATTTAATTGCGAGGTCAGGGCAGCTTAAGCTGCAGAGCTCGCATATCAACTTGCCATCATTTCGCTCGTGGTTAATGCATTTCTCTGGAGCGTCTACTTGCGGCACGAAATAACCCATATCAGAAAGATTCTTACCCTTCACATAGACACCCTTGGGACACATGTAGATGCAAATATTGCAGCCTTTGCAACAGCGATAATCAATTTCGGCTTTCATTCAATATTCTATTTTGAAAAAGGAGAGGGTCTATATTTCAATATTGCGAAGATAATAATCGGTTGGATAGAGGACGCATAGACAAAAATAATCAAATTCTTTGAAGGCAAAAAGATTATTAACTGCTTCCAGAAATGACTAAAACAGTTAATTCTCGGACGGAAAGAAATGCCCATTCAGAACGAAATACGCAATTGGATGAGAAAGCGAAAGGCGGTTATTCTAGTACATAACTACCAACGACCCGAGATTCAGGATATTGCCGATGCGCTCGGTGATTCGTTGGGCTTGGCGATAAAAGCGACTCAGACAGATGCCGAGGTAATTGTCTTTTGCGGCGTTGATTTTATGGCAGAATCGGCAAAGGTGGTGAATCCTGAGAAGACGGTTCTCCATCCTAATTTAGCCGCGAAATGCCCCATGGCCGCAATGCTCGACATCGATGGGTTGAGGGAGCTCAAGGCGGAGCATCCGGATGCATATGTTGTAGGATATGTAAATACGGATGCGGAGAGCAAGACGGAGATGGATATCTGTTGCACATCCTCAAACGCGGTTAAGATCGTCAAGAATGTATCAGCCAAGAAGGTAATCTTCGTTCCTGATTCAAACCTCGGTTTGTATGTGCAGAGGTTTGTGAAAGACAAGGAGATAATCTTCTGGCCGGGATACTGCCCCACTCATGTAGAAATAAGAAAAGAGGATTTATTAGCTCTCAGGGCTCAACACCCAGATGCAGAAGTCATGGTCCATCCCGAGTGCACGCCCGATGTGATTGATATTGCGGATGTAACTCTCTCCACTGAGGGAATGATACGGCATCTGAAAAAGACGCTAAAAAAGAAGATAATAGTCGGGACGGAAAAGAACATGATCTATAGGATGAAGAAGGAGATACCCCAAAAGACATATATTGAGGTCCCGGCCGCGATCTGTCCGAATATGCGGGAAATATCGTTGCAGGATATTCTGGCATGTCTACAGAATATGCATCCTGAGATCATCCTATCCGAGGATATCATCGAGAAAGCAAAGGTTCCTCTTGAGAGAATGATCGAGGCCGGTAGAGGCGATTGATTTCTCGTGCTGATCAGCTCAACAGCGCGTAGCCGGAAATTATGGCAAAGTAAATACCGAAGATGAGGATCAGTACCGCGGAAGAATATCTGATGATAGTTCTCACTTTAGACGCGTAGAACTCTTTCACCTTCTGAATGCCGAAACTGATTGCCAGGCCCCAGCTGAAGTCTGAGAGCCAATGAACGATTGCGAATATGATCAGAATGAGAAGGCCGTACTCGGCCGCTTGGGTGATAAGCAGGATACCAATTGTTGCCCACCATATCAGAAAACCTGGATTCAGCAGCGTTGTTGTGATACCAAGGGTAAATGCATTTCTCGAGATTCTATCCTGTTCAGAGTCTTCGCTGATGAAGCTTTCGTCTCTCAGTATTGTGATTCCGAAAAAAAGCAGGTAGCCACCGCCTATTAATCCTATGATCTGAATCGGCAGGGGATTCTCTTCGATAAAGGCACTGGCTCCGAGAGCGATAACGGCCAAGAGAGGCATCTCAACCACCGCATGCCCGACAGCAACCTTTGCACCCGCCCATTTATCCGAATAACTCTTAACAATCGTCGCTGCAGTCATCGGTCCCGGGAGAAGCACTCCGCTGAAGGAGATCAAGATGACCATGGCGAAGAATACGAGTATTTCTGGTAGTGGCAATCAATGCACATCCATATGGCACACAAATGAAGAACATCGATATCATTTAAGCTATTGCAGCTGCTCTTCCCGATAGATTGTCCGGTTCTGTTGCGTTAACGGGACTCGCCCGTTGTGGCGATTAATTGCAACTCACTCCATTCGCCTCTTCCCTTACGCCTTCGATGAGGTCGCAGAGGGGAATCACGGGGTCATGCTGAAGCAGTGGAATGAGAGCGAGCCTGTTTCATCGACCCCATAGAAAGAGATATATCCGGGCTAATCTGTGTAAATTTCATAAGCTGGGGCACAGCCGAATACACGCTTTCGGACATCAAGACCTCCGTAACCCCGCTCTGGTGGGGCATCGAGTCTGGTGGATGAGCTAGGACGCCCACACCCTTTAGGGGTGGGAGTATGTCACATAGGACGAAACTCATCGGAGAGCGACGTGATGAAAAGAGGTTCAGCTGAGGCTAAAGCCTGTGATGAACCCTATGAGTGCTGATTTGTGCATTTAATGCACCAAATCGGAAGTTTTTTTAACTTTTTTTGCCAAGAAGTCCACTTCCAAATAATAAATTTGGTGGTGGATGAATTGGCATGGGTTCATATGTCATATTATCATTATGAATATTATGGATAAGGTAAAGGTGCAACTGGATAAAGATGTTGTTACTGCTCTTATCCGACTAAAAGAAGTAGGGAGTACCTATTCGGATGTTGTTA
>Ga0209986_10000094_pt1 | contig 76517 bp, 73 predicted proteins | sample BlataG_FD_183168 | JGI IMG/M metagenome (GOLD analysis project Ga0209986, IMG submission 183168) | Deep subsurface microbial communities from Black Sea to uncover new lineages of life (NeLLi) - Black_00105 metaG (SPAdes) (version 2) | ecosystem: Environmental > Aquatic > Marine > Oceanic >...
AGCCGACCGTTTCGACCCGGTGTTCTTCCTCCCCCGAGGCGGCGAGCAGCATTTCACGGATGTGGATGCGGATGGTGTTCACCACGGCACCGTCCGGGTCCGACCCTGGCGAAAGGAGGGCCTGCAGCGGTGGCTGCGGCCGCTGGGACGGTATCTGCCCGGCATCGAACGGCCCGACCTCTGGCATGTCACCAATCAGATGTCGCGATACCTGCCACTCGATGACCGGGTGCCGGTGGTGCTGACCATTCATGACCTGAACTTTCTGCACACCGGCACTGAGCACCATGACAGCGGTCGGATGCGCCGCAAACTCGCCGACATCCAGCGGCGAGTCGACCGGGCCGCAGCGATTGTCACCGACTCGCAGTACGTCGCTGACGACCTGGCCGAGCATGTCGATCTGGCCGGCACACCTATCCATGTCGTCCCACTGGGACTGACCCCGCCGCCGGTCGCCGCGGCCCGGCGACCCGCCTGGCTACCCGAGGGCCCGTTCGCCTTTTCGGTCGGCAATTTTCTGCCCCACAAAAATTTTCATGTCTTGCTTGGGCTCGCCGAACGGCTGGCTGATCTGCGGCTGGTGATCGCCGGCAAGAAGGCAACGCCGTATGGCGAGCAGTTGGAGCAGGAGCTGCAGCGCCGTGGTCTTAGCAATCGGGTGATCCTGCCCGGCATGGTCTCCGATGCTGACCGGCAGTGGCTTTATGAGCACTGCGAGGTCTTTTTGTTTCCGTCACTTGCCGAAGGCTTCGGCTTTCCGGTCCTCGAGGCGATGCAGTGCGGCAAGCCGGTGGTGATGTCGCGGCGGACCAGCCTGCCGGAGATCGCCGGCGACGAAGGATTCTTCTTCGACTGCTACGAGCAGGAGGCCATGGCCACCGTCGTCAAGACTGCGCGCACCCATTTTGCCGCCGATCCGCAAGCAGCCGACCGCTGCCGCCGCCACGCCACAGCCTTCTCGTGGCGGGCCACAGCCGAGGGGTATGCCCGGGTGTACGAGAGCGTCATCGGTGGTCACCAGCTCGGCGGACGGCTCACCGTCCGACAGGCTGGCTGACCAGCCCGAAACCCCTCCGAAGAGTGATTGCCCGGCCTGGGGGAAAGTGGCGTTTGAACGCAGGGAGGAGGTTGATACCTTCAGGCCCGCGGAGCAGTCGGCCCGGCCGGCCACCGCGACAAGCACACCTGATGGAATCCTTGGAGAAGACACCCATGCAGCGGCGGGCATTGATTACCGGCATCACCGGACAGGATGGCGCCTACCTGGCGGAACTTTTGATTGCCAAGGACTATGAGGTCCATGGCCTCCGCCGCCGCTCCAGCACTTTTGGCACCGAACGGATCGAGCACCTGATCTTTGGCGACGAGCCAAAACTGCAGCTCCACTACGGCGATCTGGCCGACGGCAACGGGCTGATGCGGCTGCTACGGGAAATCCGGCCGCACGAGGTCTACAACCTCGCCGCCCAGAGCCATGTCCGGGTCAGCTTCGACCAGCCGACCTACACCGCCGATGTCACCGCCGTTGGCACGTTACGGCTGCTTGAGGCGATCCGCGATGTCCAGGATGACACCGGTGACCAGATCCGCTTCTACCAGGCTTCCAGCTCAGAGATGTTCGGCAAGGTGGTTGAGACGCCCCAGAAGGAAACCACGCCGTTCTATCCCCGCAGCCCCTACGGCGTGGCCAAGCTCTACAGCCACTGGATCACGATCAACTACCGGGAGAGCTACGGGATGCACGCCTCCTGCGGCATCCTCTTCAATCATGAGAGCCCCCGCCGCGGCGAGACCTTCGTCACCCGAAAGATCACCCGGGCGGCCACCCGCATCAAGCTGGGCCTGCAGGAGAAGCTCTACCTGGGTAACCTCGATGCCCAGCGGGACTGGGGCTTTGCCGGTGACTACGTCGAGGCGATGTGGCTGATGCTGCAGCAGGACGCCCCCGATGACTACGTCGTGGCGACAAACGAGCTCTATTCCGTTCGCGACTTCTGTGAAAAGACCTTCGGGCAACTCGGTCTCAACTATGAAGACCATGTCGAGATCGACCCGCGGTACTACCGGCCGGCCGAGGTCGACCTGTTGCTGGGTGACTCCACCAAGGCCTGCACAAAGCTCGGCTGGCAGCCACGGACCAGCTTTGACCAACTTGTCGGGATGATGGTCGAACACGACCTGAAGCTGGCTGAACGGGAAAGGCTTCTGCAGCACGATGCCTGGCCCGAGGGCTATCCCCAGGCGGCATAATCCAACCAGGAGTCCTCGACCGACTGCAACACCGCATCTTCTGTATCACGAGACGATCCGTACCTCCTCCGCGTCATGTCATTGAACCTCGACAACCTGACGCTGTTCTGCCTCGACACGCGGTCACCAGACGCTGCGGTGTGGGCGATCGAGCAATGTCACAGGCATGCGCGATTCGCCAAAACCGTCCTGATGACGCATCTGCCGGCTCTGAAGCATCGGCACCCTGGCATCTGCTACCAGCAAGCACCCGCCATCCGTTCGGTCGCCGACTATTCGATGGCTATGCTCACCTGTATGCTGCCCCATGTTGAAGGCTCACATGTCTTGGTGATCCAGTGGGACGGGTTCATTCTTCACCCGGAACTATGGTCTCCGGAATTCCTGGAGTATGACTACATCGGTGCGGTTTGGCCGCAGCATCCCGGCACGCCAGTCGGCAATGGAGGGTTTTCTCTCCGTTCGAGACGGTTGCTTGAAGCGCTCGAAGACAACGACGTCAGACTCCGTTCCCCGGAAGACGAGTGTATCGCGATCGAAAACCGCGACCTGTTGGAGACGAGGCACCAGATCCGTTTTGCACCGGCGGGCGTTGCGAAGCGGTTCTCAACCGAACGGACAGCATGGCAACCATCTTTCGGCTTTCACGGATTTTTCAATTTTGCGAAGGCTTTCGATAGCCGCACACTCGCCGAATTCATTGAGCGGATTCCGGCACAGTGCTGTGGCGGACTCGACAGTTACCACCTGCTCGACGATCTGCTTGGACGAGGTGAAAGCGAACTCGCAACACAGTTGTTCGCAAAATGCCGGTTCCGCTGGCGGCGCCGCCGGGAGTATCTCCGAACCGCCTGCTCCCTCTGGGGATGCGCCCGGAGACCACAGGCAGCCTGACTGGCTCCGCGAAAGCGGCCCTTGTTTCTTTCCGACAGAGCACCCGATTCACCCCCGAATCGTCCGCCACACCACCGCCAACGACCCGCTCCACTCCGCCCAAAAGCCTCCGAGGAATACCGTGGACACTCCCACTCCGACCATCCACGACGTCTTGATCACACCGTTGGCCCGTCATGCCGATTCCCGTGGTTGGCTGGTGGAACTCTACCGCGAAGATGAGCTTGCTGAGGGAATCCACCCAGTCATGGCCTACATCAGCCAGACACTCCCGGGCATCGTCCGCGGCCCCCACGAGCATCGAGATCAGACCGATTACTTTGCCTTCATCGGTCCGGGTGATTTTGAACTCGTGCTCTGGGATGCCCGGCCAGACTCACCCACCTTCGGCAACCAGACCCGCGCGGTCTACGGTACATCCAGTCCCTGTGCGGTATCGATTCCACCCGGCGTCGTCCATGCCTATAAAAACGTCAGTGACGTTCCCGGCTGGGTGTTCAATGGACCGAACAGGCTCTACGCAGGCCGGGGCAAACAAGAGCCCGTCGATGAAATCCGTCATGAACTCGACAAGGACTCGCCCTATCAGGTGGACGAGTCAGCGAACAAAGCAGGATGAAGAGGAAAGCCATGGCAGCACCACTGAAGGGCATTGTTCTGGCCGGCGGGTCGGGCACCCGGCTCCACCCGATGACGTTGTCGCTATCGAAGCAGCTGCTGCCGATCTACGACAAGCCAATGGTCTACTACCCGCTGTCGGCGCTGATGCTGGCGGGGGTTCGGGACATCCTCGTCATTTCCACCCCCCATGATCTGCCGCACTTTCAGAAACTCCTCGGTGATGGCTCGCGGTTTGGCGTCTCGCTTTCCTATGCGGAACAGCCAAAGCCGGAGGGGCTGGCGCAGGCGTTTGTGATTGGCCGCGATTTTCTGGCGGGCGATCGGGCCGCATTGGTGCTGGGCGACAACATTTTTTACGGTCATGGGTTCCAAGGGGTGCTGCAGACCGCCGCGGCCCGCGAAACCGGCGCCACGGTCTTTGCCTACCCCGTCCGTGATCCCGAGCGGTTTGGGGTGGTCGAGTTCGACGAGACTGGGAAGGCTCTTTCGCTGGAGGAAAAACCAAACCAGCCCAAGTCACACTTCGCGGTGCCGGGGATCTATTTTTATGATGCCGAGGTCACTGACCTTGCCTGCAGCCTGAAGCCGAGTGCCCGCGGGGAGCTGGAAATCACCGACTTGAACCGCATCTATCTCGAACGCGGTGACCTCCGGGTCGAGAAACTTGGCCGGGGCTTCGCCTGGCTCGACACCGGCACCCCGGAGTCGCTGCTGCAGGCTTCATCTTTCGTACAAACGATTCAGGAACGACAGGGTCTGAAGATCGCCTGCCTTGAGGAAATCGCCCTCTCGCTTGGCTACCTGACGCCGGCAGCCGTATCAGCCCAGGCTACCGCCATGAAGAGTGACTATGGCCGGTACCTCACCGAAATTGCAGACGAGGCTGCGTCAGGAAAGAAGAGCCCCAATGAAAATGCAACCAAACACGATCGCCGTGACCGGCGCGACGGGGCAGCTCGGCCGGGAGATCTGCCGGCAGCTGGGGCCGGCCGCCGTACCGCTGCCTAGGCAGCAGCTCGACCTGACGCAGCCCGCCATGATTCGGGACGTCTTGGAATCGCTGCGACCAAAGGTGGTCATCAACTGCGCTGCCTGGACGGCGGTCGATGCCGCGGAGCGTGAGCCCGCTGCCTGCCGCGTGGCGAATACAGCTGCGGTGGAAGTGCTGGCCAGTGCCTGCAACGCCATCGATGCCATGCTGGTTCAGGTCAGCACCGACTATGTCTTTGGCCGTGATGCAAGCCGCCAGTCGCCGTACGCAGAGGCTGACGCCACCGGGCCAGTCAACGAGTACGGTATGAGCAAACTCGCCGGTGAGCAGGCTGCCGCAACTGCCGCCAGGCATCTCATCGTCCGCACCTGCGGCCTCTACTCGGCGGGCCCTGACGGCCCCATCCGGGGACGGAACTTTGCCGACACGATGCTGGCGCTGGCGGCGGAACGAGATGAACTCCGGATCGTGGCTGACCAGCACTGCACACCCAGCTTCGTACCCGATGTCGCGGAGGGCATCCTGCACCTCCTCGCCCGCGACGCGACTGGTCTTTTCCATCTGGTCAACAGCGGCTCAACCAGCTGGCATGGCTTCGCCAGCGAGCTGTTTCGTGCTGCCGGCATCGACATGACGCTCGAGCCAATCCCAACGAGTGACTATCCAACGCCTGCCCGGCGGCCGGCCTATAGCGTGCTCGATACGACGAAGTTCGCAGCGACAACAGGCAGGCAACCGCCCTCGTGGCAGTCCGGAATCACAGCCTACCTGCAAGCGAATCCGACTCTTCCTCCTCTCACCGAAGGGACATCATGCAGCCAATCCTCGTAACGGGCGGTGCTGGATTTATCGGTGGCGAGTTTGTCCGGCAGTGGATTGCCGAGGAATCGTCGCCAGTCATCAACCTCGACAAGCTGACCTATGCGGGCAATCTCGAGTCTCTCGCTAGCGTTGCCGACGATCCCAGGCACATTTTTGTGCAGGGTGACATCGGGGACACCGACTGCATCCGCGGGCTGCTCCAGACCCATCGTCCCCGGGCCATTCTCAACTTCGCGGCTGAGAGCCATGTCGACCGCTCCATCGACGGCCCAGCCGCTTTCGTTGAAACCAATGTGCTGGGCACCTTCCGGCTGCTCGAAGAGACCCGTGCCTACTGGAAGGCTCTGCCCGAGGCAGAGCAGCGAGACTTTCGCTTTCTGCATGTTTCCACCGACGAGGTCTACGGCTCGCTCGGTCCGGCAGGAAAATTCGTCGAGACCACGCCTTACGCGCCCAACTCGCCTTACTCCGCCTCCAAGGCCTCAAGCGACCACTTCGTCCGGGCCTACCATCACACCTTTGGCCTGCCGACCCTAACGACCAACTGCTCAAATAATTACGGGCCCTTTCAGTTTCCCGAAAAGCTGATTCCCCTGATGATCCTCAACTGTCTGGAAGGCAAGCCCCTGCCGGTCTACGGCGATGGGGCTCAGGTGCGTGACTGGCTTTACGTCGGCGACCACTGCCGCGCTATTCGTGCCGTCCTCGACCGCGGCCGCGTGGGGGAGGTCTACAATATCGGCGGGGACAGCGAACTGAAAAACATCGAGGTCGTCCACGCCATCTGCAACGCTGTCGATACCCTGCGGCCCGACCTGCCGCACAGCCCCTGCACGTCGCTGATCACCTCTGTCGAGGACCGCCCCGGACACGACCGGCGGTACGCCATTGACTTTCACAAAATACGCTCCGAAATCGGCTGGCAGCCCCGCCTGACTTTTGCAGAGGGCATCACCCAAACTGTGACCTGGTACCTTGAACACCCGGCCTGGGTGCAAAACATCGTCGATGGCGGCTACAGACGCACCCGCCTGGGGCTTTCCCGGCCTGCTCCCTCGCACAGCGAATGACCGCTAGCAGACTGTGGAAATAGTCTGCCGCCGCTCGGATACGGCGATCGGCAACCCCGAAAACCCTCAGTGTTTTCGCGTGTTGCCCAAATGGAAAAAGGCCCTGAAAGGCTTTTTCCACGGACCGCTAAGCTTTTCTTCTCCACCACCCCAGTTCCGCCCCCCGACCAACAGACACCAATGGCTCGTCCCTTTTACATCCACCCCACCTCAGACGTGCAGACCGGCTCAATCGGTGCGGGCACAACCATCTGGCAGTTCTGTGTCGTTCTGCAGGACGCTATCATCGGCTGCAATGTCAACATCTGCTCCCACTGCTTCATCGAAAATGCCGTTGTCATCGGCGATCATGTGACCGTCAAAAATGGCGTGAGTCTGTTCGACGGCATTACACTGGAAGACGATGTTTTCGTCGGCCCAAATGCGACTTTTACAAATGATTGCTTTCCCCGTTCGAAGAACCGTCCGCCGGTCTTTCCGCGAACGCTTGTTCGCCACGGCGCCTCCATCGGCGGCGGCGCCGTCATCCTACCCGGCCTCACCATCGGTGCCGGAGCGATGATTGGAGCTGGGGCGGTCGTCACCAAAAACGTGCCCGACCGCGCCGTCGTCTACGGTTCCGCCGCATATCCCCGCCGCTTTCTCAAGCCGTCGCCGGAAGGGTAAAACTACCCGCCAAACCACTCCCCCAAACACAATCCTTAACCCTTCTGCGTCCTTGTCCCCACCAACCCGAACAGTGAGGTGAGCCGCTTCCGAAAAAGCCGTCGCCGGGTCTTCCGCCGAGAACGGAATTCTTTATATACCTCTGCGATCAAAGGGTCGAGCGCCACTATGTTTGCCAACTCTTCTTCGGAAACATTTCCACGGACATATTCCTGAAAACAATTCTCTAGCCAGGAGAAGAATTTCTTGGGATACGTGCGGTCCGGAAAAAACTTCTTCTTCCACTCGATGACCGTTCGGAATTGACGGTGAAAACGTCTGTGTAGGTTACCGTCATGCCTTCGATAACCCAGAACCATCCTCTTCCCAAGGGAAAACCGAAGTTCAGGGTTTGCGATCAAGTGATAGAACAATTTTGTTCGAAGAACGATGTCGTCGCCCGTCATTCCTTCATCGAACCCTCCAACCGCATAAACTGCATCGCGACGAAAAATCTGCCCCTGAATATAAAACGTACCGATGGTCTCGTATTCCGCCTCTAAGAGTGCTGCTGCATCGCTTATCTGGTGCGTTGCCACCGGCATTTGGCCTTCCGCTCCGATAACCGCGCCGTTCTCATTTATTTCCTGATACCCGACATCGGCAGCGAAAACGACCCTCACATCTGTCTCCAGAAGCTGCATGCGTGATTCGATACAGCCGGGCAGGAGCATGTCATCCAATGACAGAAACATGACGAACGAACCTGTCGCCTGGCTCAGGCCACGATTGAAATTCTGTGGCACGTTGCCAGTGTTCGACTGCGTCGTGAGTTTCACTGGGAACGGGCTCTCCTTGAGTTTTTCTCGCACAACCTCCACCGTCGAATCTATCGAGCCATCATCAAGGACGATAATTTCAATGTTCGGCCACTCCTGCTCGTAAATCGATTGAAGCGCGGCTGCCGCAAAACGTTCATGATTATACGCCAGACAAATGACGGAACACAGCTGAGGCATTACACGCACCACCTGGGCAAATTGATTCTGAGTTTCGTCTTTTTAACCTTTCGCTGCCAGCTTTGGAAGGCTAGATTCCCCTCCTACTGCCACTGCTCAGCACCGGTCTAAGAGGTATGAAATGCCGCTTGAAGATTGCCGCATTATTGAGCTCCCGAAAATTAAGGACGCCCGTGGAAACTTGACCTTTGTGGAAGCGAGCAACCATGTGCCACTGGACATCAGGAGGGTCTACTATTTATACGACGTTCCGGGAGGATCGTACCGCGGGGCACATGCCCATCGCATTTTACACCAGTTTGTTATTGCGATGTCCGGTAGCTTTGACATGACCCTCAATGATGGCCATAACAAAAGAACGTTCCAATTGAATCGGTCCTATTTCGGCCTTTACATCTGCCCGATGACATGGAGTTTTCTCGACAACTTTTCCTCCGGTGCGGTATGCATGGTGCTCGCCTCAGAGCCGTATGATGAGGCAGACTATATCCGCGACTATGAATGTTTCCTGGAGGCGGTCCGTGCCAAGAACTGAAGTCCCCTTTCTGGATCTGGAGGCTGCCTATCGGGAACTCGCGACTCGCGCGGAACCGATGATGCTGCAGTCTCTCCGGTCCGGCAGGTATATTCTTGGGCCTGATGTTGAACTGTTCGAAGAATCCTATGCAAGGTATTGTGGCACCCGGTTCGCTGTGGGTGTTGCCAACGGCCTCGACGCGCTACGTTTGGCACTGATGGCAATCGACGTTGGACCAGGAGATAAGGTGCTGGTCCCATCCAACACCTACATCGCCACTTGGCTCGCGGTGTCATCCTGCGGTGCTAGTCCGGTACCGGTCGAGCCAGATCCAAGTACGTACACCATCACGGCCGAGGGCATTCGGGCTGCCATCTGCCCTGGAGTCAAAGCTGTAATACCCGTTCACCTCTATGGTCAACCCGCGAACATGGACGCCATCGTCGCTGTCGCTCAAGATTTTGATCTTCGGGTGATTGAAGACGCTGCACAAGCGCATGGCGCACGCTGGACCGGTCGGCGGATAGGCGGACACGGCGACGCAGTTTGCTGGAGCTTTTATCCTGGGAAAAACCTTGGTGCCGTTGGCGATGGCGGCGCCGTCACAACTCATTCGGCGGTCATTGCTGACAGGATTCGTATTCTCCGAAACTATGGCTCAAGGGTGAAGTATGAAAACGAAACAAAGGGCCTCAACAGTCGTCTTGATCCAGTTCAGGCTGCGTTTCTTTCTGTCAAGCTCCAGGTTTTGGACGAGTGGAATGCCCGCCGGGCGACTATAGCTGCACGGTACTTTGAGGCCTTCTCGCATGCGCCCATTATTCTCCCAACTGTCGCCGCGAGTGCTGACCACGCGTGGCATCTTTTCGTTATACGATCGCCCGACCGTGGTCAATTAGCCGAGAAACTTTCGGCCCAGGGCATTGCCACACTGGTGCATTACCCGATTCCGCCACACCTGCAGAATGCTTACAAACAACCGAACCAGAATGGTTGGCAACTGCCGATCGCAACCAAACTGGCCGATGAGGTCCTCAGCTTACCAATAGGACCACATCTTACTGAGGCTCAAGTCTGTCAGGTAATCGACGGTGTCTTAGGAGCTGTGTAAAAAGTTTTTCTAACAATGGTTTGAGGACGTTATTTCGGACCATATTCAACCCCACTCTTTCATGACACTCTCTACGCCACCACAAGCAATTCTTCATATCGGCCTGCCGAAAACCGCAACTACCGCACTCCAGCGGCACTACTTCCCTGCTCTCCCAAAGCACCGCTTCACTTACATCGGCACTGCACAACCGCGACCCGACCACCCAAGCGGCACCTACAAGTCAATCATGGCCGCCGTCGAATCCCCCGCCGATTGCCTCGCTGACCGTGTCAACGATGCGCAGGCCATGCTTGCCATGCTGCCGCAACAGAAGACATTGGTTTTTTCTGAGGAACTCATCACCGTGGACGGCGTTGTTTCTTGGCAGGAAAAAATTGACCGTCTCCACCAAGTATTCGCCATGTACACCTGCACCATTCTGATCACGATTCGTGAGCCTGTGAGCGGTCTTTTTTCGCTCTATGTCGAGCTGTACCGAAGCCTGGAAAGAAGATTCCCGACGCTCGTAGAATTCGCTGAGAGCAACCAAGCGCAGATATTTGACTTCCGCTACCTTGCGGCTGTGGCGCGGCAGGCCTTTCGAACCACCTCGATCGTCTTGATCCCCTTCGAGGACCTCAAGCCTGGGGGCGGCTTTCTCTCCCGGCTTTCCGACTTATTTGAAATAAATCCACCAAGCCACCTGCCGAAAGAAAATGACAAAAAACTTTACCTTCAAGGTGCTGTTCAGATACCTGCACTGAGTGTACGACAAGGCCTTGACCAACTGGGCGACCACCTTCCATTCTGGGCTGGAAGAAGAATCGCCGGACTGACCCGCAGGCTCGTGAGGCCACTCCACCGATTGATTGATGACATTCCGCTGCCGGGGACAGAGCGGACTCTCAAAATACCCGGACCAGATTGCAGGCTTCACCGGTATGCGGAGTCGAATACCTGGCTCTTAAAAAACCATGGCATCGATTACCGATCAGTAACAACTGCAGACTCGCAAAAAGTGGGCCGGTAACCAACCGAAACCATAACAGGTTCTTCGGAGGACTTAATGGGTAAGGGGCGTTGCCCATGCCAATTGAGCGGCGTCGGAAACCGAACGGAGCCGGGATGGCGAAGTGAGGTTTCGGTCGAGTGAGTGAAGGTCAGGATGACCGGAGCGAACGTCCGGCGAAATGGCATGGGAACCGCCCCGACGCATCGGAAAAGACCTGCGACCCACAAAACTCCCCGATGGACCCCATAAGATGGGACGCCTATTATCTGATGAGCCCAATCTCGACTTTCCCCCGAGAATCGCTGCGATAGCTGTCCGTGAAAAAAGCCTTCCATGGCCTTTCTCCCCCTTGGACAACATCCGAAAACGCCGAGGGTTTTCGGGGTTGCCGATCGCCGCACCCGAGCGGCGGCAGACTATGCCCTCAGTCTGCTATGGCCGCTTCCATGAAGTCTGGCTCCGTCGTTTTTCCTGGCCCACCAATCCGTACTCACAAGAAAGTCTTGAAGACATCTACAAATATTCTCCAACTTGGAAAATTGTCGGGGATCACCCCTACGGTCTTTCAACTCGTTTCCGGTGCACAGCGATAAGTTCTGCCCAGCGGGGCGAGAACTGCTGCAAATCAGTGCTCACAACGATGGGATCAAGGGCGTAGAAATTGGCGGTGAAAATGCGTCGCTTGAGATAGGGGACACCGGCGTTCCAAAGGCGGCGATAGAAGAGCTCACTGGGATTGAATGGAGCCTTCTTGTCCCGCGTCTTTCGTAAATTGCGTCGGGACCGCAGGGGAGAACGCCATGAACGGTGATCTCGCATTTCCGCTGCAGATGCCAGCGGTTTCTCACGACCGTCGTAGACGGCAGCGAGGCGATTGCCCTCAGCCCAGAGGGCGGCGGAAAATCCGATTTCGCGTTGAGCAATAATGTCATCTTTTGGGAGATCGCCGGCACTGGCAGCCCAAAATCGCCTGAAGGTTTCGGACTGGATCACCGGGGAACGCATCGCGAAGAACCAGGATTGCACATGGGGCTGCACCTGGGCCGAGATTGTCATGCCCCAGAAATCTGCCTCACGGTGCCGAGAAGAGTTGATCGCCGGGGCGAGATCAAAAAGTGGTCCGTAGACACTGTCATTGACACAGATAATCTCGTCGAAGTTGGACAACGTGCCGATGGCTTCAAGGCCAGCTCGCCAACTGCCGAAGTCGTAACCGACGTTTTCTCGATGAATGAAGTGATCGACAACGCCGTGGAGTTCGGTCGGCAGCACCCGGGTACTCACCGAGATGAGAACGAGCGTGTCTGCGAATCGGCGATACTCCTCCGCGGCAGCGATCACATACGGATCGATGATGTTGTCCCGATCATAATGGGCAAGCAGAATCGCTCGCTTCATGGGCATCTCAATAAATGGCATTACGGTTGTCAATTCATTCGGCACCGAAAGCGTTCTTGACAGCAATCACCGATACCAACCGTAGCGGGGCGTCGTTTGGAAACTGACCATGACTGACACACTTCACAGGACCAGGATTCTGTTGATGATTCAGGACTTTGGTTTTTCGGGAAACTTTGTGGGTGAGGGTCGTTGCCGATGCCAATTGAGCGGCGTCGGAAACTGAAGGCGGCCGGGATGGCGAGGTGTGGTTGCCGTCGAGTGAGTGAAGGTCAGGATGACCGGAGCGAACGTCCGGCGAAATGGCATGGGAAACGCCCCGACGCATCGGAAAAGACCCACGACCCACGAAAATCCCCGATGGGTCAGAACTTTTTGGTGGTGCTGACCATCCGACCATACCAAGAACATGGGGGGAATGTGGCGTACTCGGCTCCTGCGATGAAGGGCAACCTTGAAGGCCTTGCCCTCCAGATCAAGCTAACCATAGATTGTGTTTTTCCAGCAACTGAGTACCCCATGAAAACCCTCGTCACCGGCGGTGCCGGCTTTATTGGCAGCCACATTGTTGACGCCCTGCTGGCAGCCGGCCACGAAGTCGCCGTGCTCGATGACCTTTCCAGCGGCTCGGCCGACAATCTGCCGGCCGGCGTGCCGCTGCACGAAGTCGACATCCGCGACACTGCCGCCGTCGCGGCGGTCTTTGCTGCTGAGCAGCCCGATGCCGTCTGCCATCAGGCGGCCCAGATGTCGGTCAGCCGCTCGGTCCGCGAACCCCGGTTTGATGCCGAGGTCAACTGCATTGGCCTGCTCAACGTGCTTGATGCGGCCGTTGCCAGTGGCTGCAAACGGGTCGTCTTCGCCTCCTCGGGTGGGGTGCTCTACGGGAACGTGACCGAGCCGGCCCCGGAGACCACTCCCGCCAACCCAATCAGCCCCTACGGCATCACCAAGTGGGTGGGGGAGCAGTACCTTGAGTTCTATGCCCGGGAGCATGGCCTGGCCGCCGTCGCCCTGCGGTATTCCAACGTCTACGGCCCGCGGCAGAACCCGCATGGCGAGGCCGGCGTCGTCGCCATCTTCTGCAAGAAACTGCTTGCCGGTGAGCCGGCTCGGATCAATGGCGACGGTCGCTATGTGCGGGACTATGTCTACGGGCCCGACGTCGCGGCCGCGAATCTCGCCGCCCTCACCCAAGACGAAACAGCGGTGCCGCCGGGCGAACTCGTCAGCCTGAATATCGGCACCGGTGTTGGCACCGACGTCAATCAGCTCCAACACCTGCTGCGGCAGCAGCTGGAAGGGCTGTTGGCAGCCGCCGGCCGGCCGCAAGCGCTCCCTCCACCGGAACACGGCCCGGCCCGGGCCGGTGATCTCCGCTCGAACCTGGTTGACGCCAGCCGTGCCGCTGAGGTGCTCGGCTGGCAGCCGACAACGAGCCTTGACGCAGGCCTTAAGGCGACTGCCCGCTGGTTTCTGGCTTCCCGCTGAAATTGTTCTCCCTGGCAAACCCGTTCGGGACTGCTGTTTGCCGTCGTGTTTTGCCGTCTTGTGATGTGCTGAAGCTCACCGAAAGCCCCGGTCGCAAGCCCGGGGATCGCCACCGATGATCCCCCGGCTTGCACCGGGGGCTTCCCAAGGGAGCCATTGACGCCGACGGGATACGGGTCCTTGTCTGTGCCGAACAGGGAACGTCCCTGCAGCCCTTTTTCCCTGCGGAATCGCCATTTCGCCAGCCCCGCCTTGGTTGCTACGCTCCCGGCATGATTCCCCCTGCCGCCCAGTGTCGTACCGCCCTGATCTGCGGCATCACCGGTCAGGACGGCTGTTATCTCGCCGCCCATCTGCTGGGCCTCGGCTATCGCGTGGTCGGCACCAGCCGGAATGCCGCGACTGAGCAACTCACCGGCCTTCGGCGGCTGGGCATCGACCAGCGGGTTGTCATCGAACCAGTCTCCTTGGCAGAGGCCGAGCCGCTTGCCGCCCTGATCGACCGGGAACGGCCTGAGGCTATCTATCATCTGGCCGGCCAGTCATCGGTGGCAGTGTCGTTCGACCAGCCAGCCGCGACCTTTGAAAGCATCGCCACCTCGACGCTGCTGCTGCTCGAGGCCGTCCGAACCGCGGCGGTGCCGCCCCGGCTGTTCGTCGCCGGCAGCAGCGAGATCTTCGGCACGAGCCAGTCGGCACCCGTCACCTGTAGCGCTCGGCTCGATCCCCAGAACCCCTATGCCCTGGCCAAGACAACCGCCTTCCGGATCGTTCAGCAATACCGCCGCAAGCATGGACTCTTTGCCTGTACCGGCGTGCTCTTCAATCATGAGAGCCCGCTGAGGCCTGAGCGGTTCGTCACCCAGAAGATCGTGGCGGGGGCCTGCGAGATTGCCGCGGGTCGCCAACAGGAGCTCCACCTCGGTGACCTCTCGATGCAGCGGGACTGGGGCTGGGCGCCGGAATATGTGGTGGCGATGCAGCAGATGGTCACCCGCGATACGCCTGAGGACTTCATCCTGGCCACCGGCCGGCCACACCGGTTGGAGGAGTTCGTGGCTGCGGCCTTCACGGCCGTCGGTCTCGAATGGCGGAACCATGTTGTCCGGGACGAGCGGTTCGTTCGGCCCCACGACGGCTCACATCCACTGGCCTCGGTGGCGGAAACGAGTGAAGGGCTCGGCTGGACGGCAACCGTTCAGCTGCCCGAACTCGTGCGGCGGATGGTGGCAGCCCGTCAGTCCGACGATGCCAGCTTCTCGCGGGCAGCCTGAGCTCCTGCAGCCGTCTCGATCAGTGCGGCCGGGGTTGGCTCGGCAGTCGGTGAATCGATGGTACCGCCGTAACTGTCCCCGCAGATCCGCCGCATCAGCGAGGTCGACCGCAAGTAAAGTGGGAAGCCGTGCTCACGGCCGATGACTGGTGAAGCATCGACCGCCGAATAGGCTACCTCAGCTGGCACCCACCGCCGCGGCATCCCGGTGTGGCCGAGGGCATCAACCTTCGTGTGCTGATTAAGCAGGTGGAAGAATCGCAGGGCGTCATCCCGGGAGTTGATGGTCAGTGACAGGCAGTCGACGCAGTCGAGGGTGTCTCGGTAGGGCCCGCAGGGAGCGAAGGCATCGCAGCGGACTGCCGGAGCGATGAAGACCAGCCGGGTCTCGCCCGAACGATGACGCCAGGGGCTCACCGGCAGCCCAGCCTGTTCGGCATGCAGCAGGTTGTCGAGGGCCTCAAGGGTGATCAGGGCACCAAAGCTGTAGCCGACAAAGACCACCGACCGGTCGGGGTCGATCTGCCCCAGGAGCCAGGCCAGGTAATAGCCCTCGGTATAACAACGGCGGTACTTGCTCCGGCCGTCTTTCAGCAGCCGACCGTCCTGCTGACTGGGCCAGGAATAGATCAGGGTCTGGGCATTGGTCGGCCCGCACAGGCCGGTACACCGCCGGGCCAGCTGCAGGCCCTGCCGCTTCGCCGAGGCAGGGTCGTAGCGGTTGCCATGCAGGAAGATGACGAGCGGCTGTTTGCCGCCAACCAGCCCACCGAGGTCGGCCGTCAGCCAGCAGCGTCCGGCCGGTTCATAGCGTTCAATGCCGGGGTGAACTCTCTCCGGCAGCCGGCAGATTCCAGGCAGTCGCCGGGTGTTCAGCACCCAGACATCGGCCGAACATGGTTCCTGGCAGGCCAGATTCTCAGGGCAGGACCGGGTCGGTCGCCGTGCCGCTTGGCAATCGGTCAGGCCGGCAGCCGCGGCCTGCCAACAGGGGAGGACAACCACGGCGAGCAGCAGCCCACCCATCAACCGCCAACCATCCCGGTAGGGCAGCGGTCGCAACGTTCTCGATCGGCAAAGAGACATTGGCAATGGAAACGGTAGGAATGGGAAAACGGTGCCACCGCGGGGCAGCAGCCAACCTGCCCGCGGCCGTGACAAACTGTGCGGCGGCGGCAAAGTTTGCCGACACCGTTCAACCGTAGCACGCATTTTTGGACGGGCGGACAAAAAGTTGCCGGCACGCGCACCAACCGTGGGGTAGGGTTCGACAGCGGCCACTAGTCAGCCCGCTGGCTGAAGCCTCGCGGGAGCAGATCGTGAATCGTTCGCGGCTGCTCCCTCGGCCCCGCGAACCTGTCGCCCCCCGGAGTTCCCCCACCATGATCCGAGTCGTCTGCCTGCTTGCCGCCGTCGGCTGCCTCGCCACGCTGCCCGGCTGCAGTAGTTGTGCTGGCAACAGCTGCCGTCGTCCCTCGTTTATGGAGTTCCGCAACACCGGTCGGCGAATCTACCGGCAGGAGTGCGGCGTCCCCTGTGACCCCTGTGGAACCCCCACCCCCTGCTGCGAGCCCTGCGGGTCTGCCGGCCCTTGCTGCGAGGGCGTGATGGAGGGAGGCACCGTGATCAGCCCCGGCCCGGTCACTCCCGAACCCGGAACCTTCTCCTGATCCACCGCCGGCCCGCCCCGACGGATCGGCCTGACAATCTGTTCGAGCTCCCCTCTCCCTGCGACGATGTGCCGCTCTTGCCGGCCACGCATCGGGCCCTGCGACACGCCGTGTGATCGCTCCCGATTCGAGCGGCCCATCGTCGCGGGGAGAGGGCCCCTTTCCTGCCGCCCGGGGCAGCTATACTCGGCGGCATGTTTGACAATCTCTCCAAATCGCTCACCTCGGCCCTGACGAGCCTCCGCGGCCGCGGCAAGCTCAGCGAAGCCAATATGCGGGAGGGCCTGGGCGAGGTCCGCACCGCCCTGCTCGAGGCCGACGTCGCCTACGACGTCGTCGAGGAATTCCTTGACCGGGTCGCCGCCGATGCGGTCGGCGAAAAGGTGCTCGAATCGCTCGATCCGGCCCAGCAGCTTGTCGGCATCGTCCACCGCGAACTGGTCAACCTGATGGGGCCGGTGGACCACACCATCCCCTTCCGCTCCGGTGAAGTCACGGTGCTGATGCTCTGCGGCCTGCAGGGCTCGGGCAAGACCACCACCTGCGGCAAGCTGGCCCGCCGGATCAAGGAACAGGGCCGGGGCGTGATGATGGTCGCTGCCGACCTGCAGCGGCCGGCAGCCATTGAGCAGCTGGCCGTGCTCGGCGGCCAGATCGGCGTGCCGGTGCACACCCCCGACGGCCAGACCGACCCGGTCGCCGTCTGCAAGGCGGGCGTGGCCCAGGCCAAACAGGAAGGAGCCGCCGTCGTCATCCTCGACACCGCCGGGCGGCTGGCAATCGACGAAGCACTGATGGCGGAGCTCTCTCGGATCGACCGGACGGTCTCACCCGACCAGGTGTTCCTGGTGGTCGATGCGATGACCGGCCAGGATGCGGTTGAAAGTGCCCGGGCCTTCAACGAGGCCCTTGAGATCGACGGCGTCATCATGACCAAGCTCGACGGCGACGCCCGTGGCGGGGCGGCGCTGTCGGTCAAGAGCGTCACCGGGGTGCCGATCAAGTTCATGGGCACCGGCGAGGGTGTTGAGGCGATCGAGGAGTTTCACCCCGATCGCCTCGCCGGCCGGATTCTCGGTATGGGCGACGTGCTCAGCCTGGTCGAGGAGGCCCAGCGGAAGTTCGATCAGGATGAAATGCAGCGGCAGGAGGAACGCCTCAAATCCGGCGAGTTCACTCTGGAGGACTTCAAGAAGATGATGCTCCAGACCCGGCGGCTCGGTCCGCTGGGCAAGGTGCTCGGCATGATTCCCGGGATGGGGGGCATGCAGGAGATGCTCGGCGACGCCGATCTCGACAAGGACGTCAACCGGCTCTTCGGCATCATCGATTCGATGACGCCGGACGAGCGGCGAAACCCCTCCAAGTTCATCGACCAGTCACGGCGGCGGCGGATTGCAACCGGGGCCGGGGTGCAGCCCCAGGAGGTCAACGACCTCGTCAAACAGTTCGACGGCATGGCCTCAATGATGAAGGGTATGGCCGGCCTCGGCATGCGGGAGCGAATGCGGGAGGTCCAGAAGCTGCAGACCGCCATGGCCAACCCGGCTGGCCGGATCGGTCGGCCCAAGGGCGACACCGGCAAACGGCTGACCGCCGAGCAGCGGCGAAAGCTGAAAAAGCAGCGGGAAAAAGAGGCCCGCCGCCGCAAACGCGGTGCCCGCGACTGATTGGTCGTGGCCCCTGGGCGGGTGAATTTGGGGAAAAAGCCCGTCCCCGGCTTTTCTGCCCCCGAAACTGGTGTACCTTAGAAGGCTCGCTGGATCGGGTGAGCCGGCTTCGCCGGAATTCACCGGTTGCGGCTCCCTGAACCGAACACGCAAGTCAGCGGCCGCCGACTCTCTGCCGGCGGGCCGCCCATCTCTGGAGAGTTGATACCGTGGCAGTGGTGATTCGAATGAAGCGGATGGGACGGACCCATCGCCCCTTCTACAGGATCTGTGCGGCTGACCGCCGGAACCCCCGTGATGGTCGGGTGATCGAGGAACTGGGCACCTACGATCCCAGTGTCTCCGACACGAATGCCCGCTGCACACTCAACGCCACCCGGGTCGACTATTGGCTAGGCGTCGGTGCCCAGCCGAGTGACAAGGTGCGGGTGCTGATCAAGAAGTTTGGCTCGAGTGGCACTCATCTCAAGGAGATGGAAGAGGCCCGGGCCAAGCTTTCGATGCCGCGAATCGTGCCGGAGGCCGGCGAGCCGGTCTTCGTGCCGAAGCAGCCCGAAGAGCAAGCAGCCGAAACCGAGGTGACCGCGGAAGCCACCGCTGAGACGGCCACCAGCGAGGCCCCAGCTGAGGCAGCCGGTGACGCACCGGCAGCGGAAACCGCAGCAGCGCCAGCCACCGAGCCGGCAGCCGCGGCTGCCCCGGCCAGCGACGAGGCTGCCCCGGCCGCTGGCGAAACCAAGTCCGAGTAGCCCATCCGAGTGAGGCCAATGCGGCTCGAACGATGCGAATCGACGTCGTCACGCTATTCCCCGAGATGTTCCGGGGCTTCCTCGAGGGAAGCCTGCTCGGTGCTGCGCAGACTGCTGGCCTGCTCGAGATCCGACTGAGAAACATCCGCGACTTCGCCGGCGGCGTGCATCGCCAGGTCGATGACAAGCCCTACGGCGGTGGCCCAGGCATGCTGCTGATGCCCGGCCCGGTGGTGGAATGCGTCGAGTCGGTGCTCGCCGAGGCCACTGCCGCTGCAGATCCCCACGTGGTGATGCTCACCCCAGCCGGCCGGCCGCTGACCCAGCAACTGGTTGAAGAACTGGCCGGCCGCGATCGCCTGGTGCTGCTCTGCGGCCGCTATGAGGGATTCGACCAGCGGGTGGCCGACACGCTTGAACCCGAGGCGATCTCGATTGGCGACTATGTCCTCTCGGGCGGCGAGGTTGCCGCCATGGTGCTGATCGAAGCGGTCACCCGGCTCATTCCCGGCGTACTCGGTGATGAGGCAAGTGCCGGTGATGATTCGTTCTCCGGCGCCGATCGACTGGTCGAAGGCCCCCAGTACACCCGGCCCCGTGAATTCCGCGGCCTGCAGGTGCCGGAGGTGCTGCTCTCCGGGGACCACCGCCGGATCGCTGCCTGGCGGCACGAACAGGCCCTCAACGCCACCCGCCGCCGACAACATTCCCCTGCAGCCAGTGATTCTGAACTGCCCTAGCGATCAATCCATCCACACTTTCCAATTTTCAGCCACCCCTACCGCCAGGAGCCCAGCCATGAGCCAACAGATTCTTGCCCACGTCGAAGCCGCCAGCCTCAAACCTGAGGTCGATCACTTCGAGATCGGCGACACCGTCGATGTCCACAACCGGATTCTCGAGGGCAACAAAGAACGCATCCAGGTCTTCACCGGCGTTGTCATCGCCCGCAGTGGTTCCGGTAGTCGCGAAATGTTCACCGTTCGGCGAATCGTCGCTGGCGAGGGTGTCGAGCGGAAGTTTCCGCTCCACTCGCCCAAGATCGCCAAGATCGAGGTGAAGCGGTCGGGCGTGACCCGGCGGGCAAAGCTGTACTATCTACGGGATCGGGTCGGCAAGGCGGTGCGGCTGCGGGAGCGGCGGACCGATGTAGCTGCCAAGCAGTCGGCGGTCAAAAGCTGATTGCGAACAGCCCTGTTGCGTGAACAAGTGCCGCGGGAAGCTGTTCCCCGGGCCCATTTCTCTGGAGCAGCACGGTGGCCGGACGGGCTGAACTCGGCCAGCGGGGCGAGGACGAAGCCGCCCGCTATCTCAAGCGGCTGGGCTACCGGATCATCAGCCGCCGCGAACGGGTCCTTCGCGGTGATATCGACATCATTGCCCTCGATGGCCGCACGGTCGTCTTTGTCGAGGTGCGGTCCCGCAGCAGCACCGCCCACGGCCATCCGGTCGAGACGATCGATCAGAAGAAGCAGCGGCGATTGGTCGATCTGGCCAACGCCTACATCCGCCGGCACCGGCTGGAGGACTGCTCGGTCCGAATCGATGTGGTGACCGTGACCTTCACGGCCGGAGCGGCTGAGGCCCGCTGGCGGCTGCGACAGCCCCGGCCCCTGGTGGAGCACTTTCAGAATGCCTTCGACAGCCCCTGGTAGCCGGCCGGTGGTGCCGGTTGCCTGGGAATCAGGTCGGCCAGCTCCTCGGCGGCAGTGAAGACCCGCACCCCACCGGCCGGCAGCAGCCCGGCGAGCTGTTGCAGCCGCTGCTCCACCTTCAGCCACGGCGTATTGCTGGCGACCCGGCGGATGGCCACTCCGGCAATCTGGGCTGGCCGCTGCCTGACGACGGCGGCGTAGACGTCGGGGTCACGTTCCCCGGAATCCCCCACGAGGATGAACCGTCGCTGAGGAAAATGGTCACAGATCCGGATGATGGCCGCCCGTTTGGACCGCTTGGATGAGGGAATCCTGCCCAGTGGTGTCGAGTCCTTCAGCCGGAAGAGCCTTAGGTGCATGGAGCCATCCGGGAGGCCGACGGTGTCGAAAAACTGCCGCAGACTCACCGCCAGCTGCCAGGGGCTCGCCGACACATAGTGAAAGGCGATGCCACGCAGCGACCAGTCACGGTAGGCCGCCACCATGTCGGGCACGGCAGTGAACTCTCGCAACAGCGTGTTGGCGAGGAGTTCGCGGCGGTCGGCGACGTTGGTGACCTTGATGGTGTCGTCGATATCGGAAATGACCGACACCCCCTCGCGGTCGACCAACTGCACCTGACCCGAGACCGGCTCGGCAATGGTTGGCTCATGCCGATCGGTCACCAGGCTGAAGGGGAGCCGCCAACCACCGGGCGTGGCTGTCGCCGCTGCGGCGACGGTGGTCTCATCGAGGTCAAAGCTGTGTTCAAAATGGCCGGCCCGATCCGACACCCCGACGCTGAAGACCCGTTCACCCAGACGAATCCGGACCGCCTGGCCGGCAATCCGCTGGAACAGGAAGGCCTCGGCGCGGTCCTGGAAAATCGCCGATGACAGTTGGGCCTCATCGAGACGCAGCAGCCGTTTCAAGACGGCGACAGCCACGGATCGCCGCCGGCTGGCTGGCGGCAGGGGCCGCGAGACCATGCCGCTGACAGTGACCCGCCAGCCACCCATCTGGTCGATTCTGCGGGCATAGGTGGGGAAAAAGACGATCATGGCGGATCTGCCGCTGGGACCGGCGGGACTGGGACTGTCGCAACTTGCAATGACAGCGAGGAGCATTCTAATACCTGATCGGTCCGGATCATTCGGCCCGGCCACCGGCCGGGCGGCCGGGACCTGCTGGACAACGACACCGAATCACCAACGGAGAACGGTCAATGGGAGTGAAAAAGTCGGGCAAGGGGCGGCGAAAACTAGGGCAGAAGAAGCGACGGATGCGGGCCAAAATTCGCCACCGGAAGGGCTGATCCCGCCGGGAGCGCCAGGGCCGCAACGGCCCGGACTTGAATTTTTTTCGACTTTTCTTGCCGCGCTCCGGCCATGGTGTAGGGTTGCGAGGCCTCACGGAAGGTGCCGTGGGCCGACCCATCCACACCCTGGCGGCCCGCTTTCGGTTCGCCTGTCTCAGGAGGACGGATCGATGCGGAGGACGCAGTGGATCTGCCGGGCCTTGGCGTGCGTGCCAGTTGTGCTGGCCGCCGCAGGGCTCACCGGCTGCAAGTCGCTTTCGGAGCGGTACATCGCTTTCGAAGTCTGGAAATACGAGCGGTGCTTTGGTCACCTGCCACCAGGATTCACGCCTGCCGGGGCGATCCCTCCGGCAATGGCGGGGCCGGCTGCCATGCGGCCCTGCAGTGCCCCGGGCTGCCCGCCCTGCGGACCGGTTGACCCCTGTAATAGCTGTGGCGGCGGCATGCCGATGGCGGGCGGCATGTTGCCGACCGAGGCCGGCATGCCCCAGCCGGTGCGGGCCAGCCGGCCGGTGGTGATCTCTGACGAAGTCGTGCTGCCGTAACGCGGGCGACCTCAGGCTGGCGTTTCGACCGCGGCCGGGAAGCGACGGGTCTCGACATCCTGTCGCCAGGCAGTGACGGCAGCGGTGACAGCCCCCTTGAGGTCGGCATAGGGCCGCACGAACCGGGGCACCTTGTCGAGTGACAGCCCGATCAGGTCGTGCAGCACCAGCACCTGCCCATCGCATTCTGGTCCCGCGCCGATCCCGATCGTCGGCACTGGCAGGCTGGCGGTGATATCGGCAGCAATAGCGGCGGGGATGCACTCCAGCACCACGCCGCAGGCACCCGCCTCGGCTGCGGCAACGGCATCGGCCATAAGCTGGTCACGATCCCGTTGCACCCGGTAGCCACCCAGCTGGTGCACCGCCTGCGGCCGCAGCCCGACATGGCCCATCACCGGGATGCCGGCCGCCACGATGGCAGCGATCACCTCCCGCTGGCCGGCCGTGCCCTCGAGCTTGATCGCCTGGCAGCCGGTCGCTTGCAGGATCCGGGCAGCCGATTCGACGGCGGTGCGGATGCCCAGGTGCTGGAGCGGAAAAGGCAGATCGACCACGACCACGGCCCGGGACACTCCGCGGGCGACGATCTCACCGTGGTAGATCATCTGGTCGATTGTCGCGGCGATCGTGGTCGGCCGGCCGGCGACAACCATCGCCACACTGTCACCGACCAGCACGCAGTCGACACCGGCGGCATCGACCAGCCGGGCGGTCGGCCAGTCGTAGGCGGTCACCATGCTCAACGGTCGGCCGGCCTGCTTGGCGGCGGCCAGGTCACGGATGGTTAGCCGGCGGGAGGGTTGCTCGGGCATTGGGCATACGAACCGGGCTGGTTCAGAAATCCTTCAGAAAATCATCGAGGTCATCATCATCACCAGAAGGGCCGCCGGCAGCCGGTCGGTCGTCCGCATCGGCCTCGAGTTCGATCGGGTCATCAGCCTCGAGCTCAACCAGTGGCTCCAGCGGCTCCAGCGGCTCATCAGCAGCCTCGGCCTCGGGCAGATCATCGTCCGGATCGAGAAAAAAGTCATCGGCAGCAGCAGCGGAGAGCGGTTCAACCTCCAGCTCCACCGCATCGTCGAGCTCGAGTTCCATGAGCGACGCCGATGGATCGGCCTCCAGTTCCGCGGCATCATCCGCCTCGAGTTCTACAAGAGAGTCCAACGGCTCGGCCTCGAACACGGGCTCGAGCAGTTCCGCCTCTGGTTCGGCCTCGAGGAAGTCGATCGCCTCGGCCTTGTCGGCCACCGACTGGGCGACTGGCCCCTTGTAATCGACCCGAAAGGCAAGCCCACCCAGCGAGAGCATGCTGCCCGGCAGCACCCGGGTCTTGGTGCGGCTCGGCAGCATGGTGCCCTTGAGCATGGTGCCGTTGGTCGACCCGAGGTCGCGGACGTAGACCGTGCCGTTCTCCTCGAGCAACTCGCAGTGCTGCCGGCTGATCCGCCCGTGGGGAATTCGGAACGTGGCCTTTTCGCCGCGGCCGATCACCAGCGGCAGTTTCAGTTCGAACGTTTTGGGGCTTTTCCCCGTCTTCGATTTGAACCGCAGCCGTAATTTCATCAGTCAGCCCAACTATCCCGACGGAAACCTGAATCACGATTATTCCTCCTCGGGGCAGCTTTTCCAAATGCCGTCGCCCGCCGACCTTGCGACGACCCGTTCAGGCGCTATACTCACGGGGTTTTCGGTGGTGCCAGGGCTTGCTTTCGGGCCCGCAACCACCGAAAGTGTGTGCATGCGGGTGTAGCTCAGTTGGTAGAGCACCACGTTGCCAACGTGGTTGTCGTGGGTTCGAATCCCATCACCCGCTCTGCCGGTGGTTCTGCCACGACGGTCCAGCGGCCCGGTCGCTCTGTGGCCGCCGTTGGAAGCTCCGGCGGGCGGCGGCCGTCCCGAACTCAGTTCGGACGAACCGTTGCCAAGAGTCGTCGGCCAACGATTCTCGTTTCGCTTTCCCGTCCTTCCCTCCCTCTTCCCCACAGCGAATCTGATGTCAGAAGAATCCTCAGCCGTCCTCGAACCGCAGACTCTCAAGCTCGATGTCACGGTTGAAGAACTCTCGACCTGCCAACGCAAGGTGCAGGTTTCGATTCCTCGGGAGGAGATCGATCGCTACCACGAAGAGGCGGTGGGCGATCTGATGCCAACCGCGCTCCTGCCCGGCTTCCGCCCCGGCCGGGCCCCTCGGAAGCTCGTTGGGAGCCGGTTCAAGACCGAACTCAATGACCAGATTCGCTCGAAGCTGCTCAACGACGCCCTCAGCCGGGTGACGGAGCAGGAGAAGCTCGCGCCGATCAGCGAGCCTGATCTCGACATTGCGGCAGTCATCCTGCCCGACGAGGGGCCGATGACCTTCGAGTTCACGATCGAGGTCCGGCCCGAATTTGAGATGCCGCAGTGGAAGGGTCTGGCGATCAAGCGGCCGGACCGCGAAATCGATGAGGCCGACATCGATCAGGCGATGACCAATCTGCTGCGGGAACGGGGCCGGCTGGTGCCAGCCAAGGGCTCTCCCGTTCTGGGCGACCTGGTGGTTGCCAATCTGCGATTCACCGCTGCCGACGGCAAGCTGCTCTCGCACGCCGAGGAGACGGAGATTGTCGTGCGGCCGAAATTGTCACTGGCCGACGCCGAGTTCGACGGCTTTGCCGACCTTCTGGCCACGGCCAAGACAGGGGAGACCGTCAGCGGTGAGCTGACCGTCTCCGAGGAGGCTGCTGTTGAAGAACTGCGGGGCCAGCCGGTCACCATGGAGCTGGAACTGCTCGACCTGAAACGGTTCGAGATGCCCGAACTGACCCCTGAGCTGCTTGGCGACTTGGGCGACTTTGAATCATCTGATGACCTCCGGGCGGCGATCCGCAAACAGCTTGAGAACCAGCTTAGCTGGCATCAACGCAAGCAGGTACGGCAGCAGGTGTCGGCCTCGCTGACCGCCTCGGCAACCTGGGAACTTCCCCCGGAACTGCTCCGGCGGCAGAGCCAGCGGGAGCTGGAGCGATCGATCCTTGAACTCCGCCGAAGTGGCTTCGATGATGACTCAATCCGTCGCTACGTCAATGAACTACGGCAGTCGGTGATGGCCAGCACCGCCCGGTCACTCAAGGAACACTTCATCCTGGAAAAGATCGCCGAGGCCGAAAACGTGGCTGACTCACCGGCCGACTACGACACTGAGATCAGGGCGATTGCCGAACAGTCGGGCGAGTCGCCCCGCCGGGTGCGAGCCAGCCTGGAACGCCGCGGGCTGATGGACGTCCTCCGCAACCAGATCATCGAACGCAAGACGATCGACCTGATCACGTCTGAGGCGACATTCACCGACCTGCCCTTCGAATTTCCGAAGCCGGATGCCGAGGCAATCGACCATGCGGTCTGCGGGGTGGCCGCGGGAGAAGATGAAATTCCCACAACCGCCGTTGCCCGCGAGAGCCAGTCCGAGTAATCACTCGACTCCGTTCGTTCTTCCGCTGCCCACCCGAGAGCCGCTCATGTCCGCCCCCCGGTTTGCCCAATTTTCCAACTCTGGTCCAGTTGCCCCATCTGCCGCCAGTGCTCACCGCGACTATCAGCGGCAGCGGCAGATGACCCTTGGCGATCTGCTGCTGGAAAATCGGATCATTCTTCTGCAGGGAGAGATTTACGACGGCAATGCCAACGAACTGGTGATGAAGTTGCTCTATCTGCAAAGCGAGAACCGCCGCAAGGACATCCACTTCTACATCAACTCACCGGGCGGCAGCGTCACCGCCACGATGGCGATCTACGACACCATGCAGATCCTCTCCTGCCCGGTGGCCACCTACTGTGTGGGGCTGGCGGCCAGCGGTGGAGCGGTGCTGCTTGCCGGCGGTGAGAAGGGCAAGCGGTTCTCCCTCCCCCATGCCAAGGTGATGATCCATCAGCCCTACGGTCAGGTCGGCGGGCAGATCAGTGACATTGAGATTCAGGCTGATGAGATCATCAAGACCCGCAGCGTACTCAACGAGATCCTCGCCAATCACACCGGCCAGCCCATCGAACGGATTGCCAAGGACACCGACCGCGACCGCTACCTCAACGCCACCGAGGCCAAGGAGTACGGCATCGTGGACGATATTCTCAGCAAGCCCCCGGTCGAGGAAGAGCCCGATCTCGACTGACCTCTCCCCAGACTCTGGAACCGACTCCATGCCCCTGATTCCCTACGTCATCGAAAAGAGCGGCCGCGAAGAGCGGGCGATGGACATCTACAGCCGGCTGCTGAAGGACCGGATTGTGTTCCTCGGCACGCAGGTCAACGACGAAATGGCCAACGCCATCGTGGCCCAGATGCTCTTCCTACAGACCGACGATCCCAAGAGTGACATCCACCTTTACATCAACTCACCTGGCGGCAGCGTGACGGCCGGGCTGGCAATTTATGACACCATGCAGTTCGTCACCTGCGATGTGGCAACCTATTGCATCGGCCAGGCCGCCTCGATGGGTGCGGTGCTGCTGGCTGCCGGCGCCGCCGGCAAGCGGCGGGCTTTGCCCAACTCACGGATCATGATTCACCAACCGCTGGCCGGGATGGAGGGAACGGCGGAGGAGATCATGATCCACGCTAAGGAATTCCGGAACATCAAGAGCAAGCTCAACACAATTCTGCTGAAGCACACCGGCCATCCCCTCGAAAAGATCGAGGAGGACACCGACCGGGACCGGTTCATGTCGGCGCAGGAAGCGTGCGACTATCGGCTGATCGACGAGGTGATCGAGAAGATGCCGACAGGGGCCTGACCCCGGCGGTATCTGGCGTGGGGCGCAAGGAGGCGCGTCATGAGGTATTGCGGAAGGCAGCCGGCCGAGGTGGCCGGCTGGGCAGCAATGGCTGTCGTCATCGGCTTGCTGGGACTCATTCCCGGCTGCAAGACCGATGTGCACAGCCAACTGCTTGAACGCGAATTGCGGCTGCAGGAAGACCAGATCTACTGCCTGCAGGACAAGCTCGAGAACAAGTGCTACCAGCTCGATCAGTTGAACGACGAGAACGCCTCGCTGCGGCGGCAACTCGGCATCGTTGACAACAGCCCAGCCGGCATGCCTCCCGGCCCCACCAGCTCCCGGCCCGCCCGCGGCCCGACCCCCGCTGAGCCGCTGCTGGTGCCGCCGGCCGTCGAACTGCCGTCGATCAGTGGTGGTGATGTTGGCCCCAGTTTCAGTCCCCCGGCAGCGCGGTCGGGCAGCCCCCGGGCCCGTGGTGAAACACTGCCAAACCCCGGTGGGATCGCGCCACCGACCCTCGAAGGCGTGCCACCGCTGCCGCAGGAGTCGGGGAGTCGCGGTGCCGGCCGGCCGATCCGGCAGCTCTCCTTCTCCGAGAGCGTGGCCGGGGAGGGCACCCTGACCCATCTGGTGATCAATCGGACAAAGACCCTCTGCTACGACGCCGACGGCGACGGGATATCGGAGGGGCTCACCCTCGTGGTGGAACCGCGGGACGCCGACGATCGGCTGGTGGCCGTCGCCGGTGACCTTGCCGTGACAGTCTACGAACCGCCGCACAATGCCCAGCAGACCGTCCCGGGGCAGCCGCTGGCCAGCTGGGCAATCCCGGCTGCCGAGGCAATGCGGCATTTTCGGCGCACCTCCCGGGCTCGGGGGCTGCATTTTGTCCTGCCCTGGCCGGCCGCGGCACCACACAGCCGTCAGGTGCGAGTGGTCACCCAACTGACCCGATTCGATGGTAGCCAGCTTGAGGCCGAAGCTGTCGCCAGCGTACGTTGAGCCCGCGTTGACGAGTGACACACAGTGGCCGAAGGAGAAAGCAGCATCTGATTGGCCGCTCCCGACGGCAGCAGGAGGGCCGCACCACAATCCCCTGGCTTCCGCCTTTTGATAGTGCGGCTTCGCGACGACCCACAAAAAAACCCATGCTTCCAAGCCCGAACCGCACGCTGAGGAAAACCGCGTTTTTTATCGTGGAGGCGTATTCCCTCGGATCGCCCCTCGGGCTTCCCAGATCTCGGTTTCAATCAGCGGAACATCAAAACCTGCGGCCGATGTTTCCCCCGGTCTTCACGATGCCACTACCCCGGGGAATGCCCCGGCAAGCCGCACTGCCGCAGGACCTTTTTTGAACGACGCCTACAGCCCCTTGTCCTCAAGGAACTTGAGCAGATCGGCGACCCGGTTGGAGTAGCCCCACTCGTTGTCGTACCAGCTGACAACCTTGACAAAGTTGCCGAGGCCGATCGTATCGACCGCAGAGAAGATCGAACTATGAGGATCGCCCTTCATATCGGTCGAGACCAGCGGCAGATCGGTGTAACGCAGGATGCCCTTCAGCGGACCCTCGGCGGCCGTTTTCATGGCGGCGTTGATCGCCGCGGGCGAGGCCTCTTGGTTGAGGATGGCGGTGAAGTCGACCACGCTGACGGTCGGCACCGGTACCCGGAAGGCCATCCCGGTGAACTTGCCCTGCAACTCCGGGATCACCAGACCGACCGCCTTGGCCGCCCCGGTGCCCGAGGGCACGATGTTGAGAGCGGCTGCCCGGGCATCGCGGAGGTCCTTGGCGGCTGTGTCGACCGTCTTCTGCGAGTTGGTATAGGCATGCACCGTGGTGAGCAGGCCGCGGTCGATGCCGAAGGTTTCGTGCAGCACCTTGGCCACCGGCGCGAGGCCGTTGGTGGTGCAGGAGGCGTTGGAGATGACGTGGTGCTTGGCCGGGTCGTACATGCCGTCATTGACACCCAGCACGACCGTCAGGTCCTCGTTCTTGGCCGGGGCCGAAATCACCACCTTCTTCACGCTGTCCCGCTTGTGGGCGACCGCCTTGGTGGCATCGGTGAAAAATCCGGTGCTTTCCACCACGATATCGACATCCAGCGAGCCCCACGGAATCGCCCCGGGATCCCGCTCGGCGAAGACCTTGATGGTGTGGCCATCGACCACCAGGTCGTTGCCGTCGGTTGCCACCGACGCCTTGAGCGGCCCGTAGTTGGAGTCATAGGCGAGCAGGTGGGCGTTGGTCTTGGCGTCGGTGAGGTCGTTGAGGGCAACCACCTGCACATCGCCATCGAGGCCAAACTTCTCACAGATGGCCCGGTAGGTAAGCCGCCCGATCCGACCGAAACCGTTGATGCCGACGCGAATGGACACAGCAAAACTCCTGCTACGAGATCTCAAACCTGGCGGCCGCCGGGGTGCCTCCGGGCACCACCGCCACCTTCTTCCGGCGGGACTATACACGCGCCACACCCCCAGGCTCAATCACCTGGCTATTTTCGTCGCCTCGGTAGCTGGCTTTGCCAACTCATGCTGATCGGCATCGTCTGTGGTGTTCGTCCAACGATTGCCGACGACGAAGTGACGCCGCTGCCCACCGTGGCGGCGAGTGACCGGCCTGACGAGGCGAACGCCGAGCCGGCCAATCGCGCGGTGGCCGGACCGCCGCCGCTGCCCTTCACCCGGCTCGTCCGGCAGGTCGCCTTCCTGCGACAGGCGGGTGTCCCCTACCTGCCGGGCCGCGATCCCCGTGACCTCGATGGTGATCCCCTGGCCGGCGATGATGACCCCGACCGCAACGCCCCGCGGGCCTGGACCAGGTTGCTCGCCCGGGCCTTCTCCGATCCAGTCGACCCGCGGACCTCCCTGGCCGCACCCGATATCCGCGAGCCGGGCCCCGACTCATCCGACTTTCCCAACAGCCCCTACACCCTGCCGCGGGGCTGGAGCTATCTCGAGACCAGCCCAGTCAACTACACCGGCAGCATCGGCCCCTTCCAGCCGGAAAGCTACAACTGGAACTATCTGCTGCGGATGGGCCTGACCGATCGGGTCGAGTTCCGGTTGTTCGGCAACGGCCTGACCTGGGTCGATGCGGGGCTTGGCGAGCCGGCGACCACGGGCTTCTCCCCTCTCGTCTTCGATACCAAGATTCATTTCTTTGACGAAAACGAAGATCTCTTCATCCCGGCCACCGGTCTCGAGGTCTACATCCAGACTCCCTGGGGCAGTCCCGCCTTCGATGGTGGCACCCAGCCCGGCTTCGCGCTGCTCTTTCTCAACACCCTGCCCTGGGGCTGGGAGGTGAACTGGAACGTCGGCCTGGTTGCCGAGGAGAGCCCCAATGGCGGCCTGATCTTCACCGACACCGTGCAGTGGTCCTTTACCCGGGGCATCACCGACCGGCTGGCGGTCTTCCTGCAGGGCTTTCAGAACCAAGCGGCCCTGCCGCGGGTGGCCACCCAGACCGTTCTCGGTGGCGGCATGGTGCTCAACCTCAACCGGCGGTTCACGGTCTTTGGCAGCTACAATGCCGCCACCGACAAGGCAGGCCCGGCGTCAACCTATTACATCGGCGGGGCGGGTGCCTTTTGACAGCCCTCCTCATTTCTGCAACCCTGTTGCAATGGACACCGAGGCCCCTCCACCCACTGCCACCCCGTCACCGGTGATCGAACTGACCGGTGTCAAGCGGGCCTTTGCCGTGCCGGGGAGCGGGCCGTTGACGATCCTTGACATCCCCGCCTTCAGCGTGGCCGCCGGCGAACTGGTGGCCCTGGAGGGGCAGAGCGGCTCAGGCAAGTCGACCCTGCTCAACGTGATCGCGGGCATCCTCCGCCCCGACGCCGGCAGTGTGAAAATCGGCGGGGTCGACATCGTGAAGCTGGCCGAGCCGATGCGGGACCGGCTGCGGGCTGACCGGGTTGGCCTGGTGTTCCAACAGTTCAACCTGCTGCCGGGCTTCACCGCTCTGGAGAACGTACTGGTGGCGATGGGCTTCGGCTCACGGCCGGCCGACCGGGGGCGGGCCGAATCGCTCCTGACGGCGGTCGGCCTGGCCGATCGGCTGCACCACAAGCCGGCTGCCCTGAGCATCGGCCAGCAGCAGCGGGTGGCGGTGGCCCGGGCCCTGGCCAACCGGCCGCGGGTGTTGCTGGCGGACGAACCGACGGCCAGCATCGACCCGGCTCACCAGCAGCAGGTGATCGACCTGCTGCAGACCAGCTGCCGGGACGAGCAGGTCTCACTCGTGGTGGTGACCCACGCCCCGGAGGTTGCTGCGCAATTTCCGGTCCGGTACCGGCTGGAGGACTTCAACCGGGCGGCGGCAGCCCACGCTCCGGCGGCGGCCCGGCCGGCCGCAGCAGGGGTCCAGCCATGAGCCTCTTCGGCATCGCCTGGCGAAACATCCGGCAACGGGCCCTGACCAGCGGCCTGACCGCCCTCTCGATGGCCCTCGGCGTGGCCCTGGTCGTGGCGACGCTGGTCACCGGCGGCGTGGTCAAGCAGGCCTTCGAGTCGGGGGCGGGCCTGGGCTACAACATGATCATCGGGGCCAAGGGCAGCCCACTGCAGCTGGTGCTCAACAGCGTTTACCTGATCAGCAAGCCGATCGAGAACATCTCGTGGCAGACCTACGAGCAGTTCCTGCCGGCGAGTGAGCGGGCCGACGGCGTTGATGGCGTCTTTGCAGCCAGCACCCAGACGGCGGTGCCGATCTGCATGGGTGACTACTTCCGCGGCCACCGCGTCGTCGGTACCAACGCCACCTACTTTGACCGTCTCTTCCGCGGCGATGGCAAGCCCTTCAGCTTCAGTGCCGGGCAGAACTTCGTTGATGATGACCTCTACACCGCCGTGCTGGGAAACCAGGTGGCGGCCAGCCTGAAGATTGCCGTCGGGGATGAGATCGCCCCGACCCACGGCGCCGACGATGGCAAGGTGCATGACCCGTTCCTGGTGGTCGGCATTCTCGACCGGACCGACACGCCGGTTGACCGGGGTGTGTATGTCAACATGGAGGGGTTCTATCTGCAGGAGGGGCACGCCAAGCCGATTGAGGACGACGAGGAAGCCGCTGAAGAAGCCACCGCCGAACCAGCCCGGCTGCCCGATGGCCGGCTGCCTTACAACCAGCGTGAGGTGACAGCGATTCTGCTCGAGACCGCCTCGCTGCCAGGCCTGCCGGCGGAGCTGACGGCGATGGGCCTGCGTACCGCCATCAACGAGGGCCGTGATGCCCAGGCCGCCCTGCCGATCGCCGAGATCCGGGTGCTGCTCGACCTGTTCGTCAGCCCACTCGAACTGCTGCTGCTGCTGGTGACGACGCTGGTGGTGATCGTCTCGGCCATCGGTATTCTGGTGAGCATGGTCGGTTCATCACTGGAACGCAGCCGCGACGTGGCGATCATGCGGGCCCTCGGAGCCCGGCGGGGGGTGGTGCTGGCAACGGTGCTGGTCGAGGCGATCCTGCTGGCAGTCGGTGGCGGGGGAGCCGGCTGGCTGCTGGGGCACGGCGTGGTCGGCCTGATCGGACCTTGGATTGCCACCAACGCCGGGGTTTCGGCCGGATTTTTCTCATTCACCCCGGCAGAACTGCTGCTGGTGCCATTTTTGATTGCCCTGGCAATTCTGGCTGCTTTGCTGCCAGCAATCGCCGCCTACCGCACCGATGTGGCCCGCTGGCTGGGGTGACGTCACACGAACAAACCGAGAATTAAATCGTTGGTGGCAGCGACCACTTTGCGGTTCTCTCACTCTATACTCATGGTATGGAACGCTCCCTGCGACGATTCGAGAATTTCGCGCTGATCCTCGCGGTGGGATTGGTTTCGGCCGGTCTCGCCGGCCGGGCGGCTGCCTGCCCGTTCTGCGCGGCGGTCTCGCTCACCTTTGCCCAGGAGATCGACCAGAGTGAGACCGCGGTGATCGCCCGGCTGGTCGAGCCACCGCCGGCCTCCGCCCTGGGGCCGGGGGCCGAAGGACCGCTGCCGAAGGGCCGGTTTCGAGTGGTCGACGTGCTCAAGGGCGAGGATCTGCTGCAGGCAGCCGGTCTGCTCGATGGTGAGCAGCTGATCGAGACGATTCTGCTGGAGGAGAAGCCGGCCGGATCACTCTTTCTGATCATGGGGGTCGAGCCGCCGGAACTGCTCTGGTCGAGCCCGATCACCGTCAGCGACCGTGCGGTTGCCTACCTGAAAAAAATTGACGGCCTGCCCGCGTTGGGAGCCGACCGGCTCGCCTTCTTCCAGCAGTACCTCGAGGACGAGGACGACACCCTCGCCCGCGACGCCTACGACGAATTCGCGATCGCCCCCTACCAGGATGTGCAGGCCCTTGAGACCCGGATGGACCCGACCAAGCTGATGCAGTGGATCGAGACGCCGGGCGTGCCCTCCAACCGGCGGCGGCTCTACGCCACCATGCTCGGGGTCTGCGGCACACCGGCCGATGCCACACGGATCGAGCGGATCCTGCTCGGTGAGGATCTTGGTGACGACGCGGCCGACCTCCGGAGTGGCCTTGACGCCCTGATCGCCTGCTATGTCGTGCTGCGGGGACCGACTGGCCTCGACCTGATCGACAAGCTGTTCCTCGACCGGGACGGCCGGGACATTCCCTTCACCGAAACCTACGCAGCCGTGATGGCTTTGCGGTTTTTGGGGGAAGAGTCCGACGTGGTGCCCCGCCCGCGAGTGCTTGAGTCGCTGCGGCTGCTGCTCAACGAGCCAAAGCTGGCCGATCTGGTGATCGCCGATCTGGCCCGCTGGGGTGACTGGTCAGTGATCGACCGGCTGGTTGCCATCTACGCCAATGCGACCCCCGAAAACCTGTTCGTGCGGGAGCCGATTGTCAACTACATGAAGGCCTGCCCGCTGCCTGAGGCGAAGGCCGCCATCAAGACGCTCCGGGAAATCGATCCCGAGGCTGTCCGCCGGGCCGCGACCCTCGCCGGGCTGGCGGGACTGACCACCGCCCCCGTCGGGGAAACAGACGAAAGCCCGAACGGCTCACCGGCCCGGGTGGCCCAGGTGGTGGCCGACGATGTTGAGACTGACGGCACCATGGTCGTCAGCCCGGGTTCAGAACCGGTCGCTCCGGCGCCAAGCCGTGAGCCGGCCGAGGCTGCTCAGTCTCGGCCCGAACCGACCGGACAGCCGGTGTTCCGTTGGGCCTTCTGGGTGGCGGTGGTCGTGATTGTTGCCTTCATCTCGCGAGCGGTCCTGCGATCGGGCCGGGCCGGCTCGCACCAATAACTCTCATTCGAGGCAGTGACGGCGATGGCATCTGGACTGTTCGATGCGCCTCCGGCGACACTCGGTGGGCGGAACCTGGAGGCCGATGAGCAGGCCTACCGGGCCCTCGCCGGGACAGCGATTGCCGCCGGCACGCTGGCGCTGCTCTCACCGCTGGCCTTCGTCGACTGGTGGCTGCTGGCCGTGCCGGCCCTGGGCATCCTGCTCGGCCTGATTGCCTGGCGGGACATCGTCCGGCGGCCCGAAGCCCTCACCGGTGTGCGGCTGGCCATCAGTGCGACGATCGTCGCGGCAGTCTGCCTGCTGGGTGGCGTCGGGTATCTGTCGTGGGTCTACGCCGCCGAACTGCCGGAGGGATTTGAGCGGATTCACTACGGGCTGCTTCAGCCGCCGGAGGGGGCGCCGGCAGCCTTCATTCCTGACTCGGCCCGTTCAATCGACGGCCATGACGTGCTGCTGAAAGGCTACATGTATCCGGGCAAGCAGCAGCACGGCATCCGTCAGTTCCTCTTGGTTCGCGATCAGGGAGACTGTTGTTTTGGAGGCAATCCGAAGATCACCGACCGAGTGCTGGTCCAACTCGAGGACGAGAAGGGTATCGTCTACACGCCACGGCAGAAGAAGATTGCCGGCCGCTTCGTGGTCCGGCCAACCGCCGGCCGCGACGGGATCGAGGGGGGCGTGCTCTATCATCTTGAAAACGCCTTCACCCGCTGAGGCTGCAGCTGGCTGGCTCAGCGCGGTCGGCCTGGTTCTGGTCATCGCCGGCTGCGGGCCCGCCGAGACGCTGCCGGAGGCTCAGCCCAGGACGGCCGCCAGTCCGCAGCAGCAGGCAACCGCCGGGCCCGCCACAGCCAGTTCGGCGGGCATCCGTGACATCTCCTTCGACGACATCGCCTTTGAGATGGAGAAGGGGGGGCCCTTCAGCCGCGGACTGTTGCCGGAGCGGGTGACCGATCTAACCGGAAACAGGATTCGGATTCGGGGCTACATCCTGCCGAGCTTCCAGCAGTCGGGGCTGACCCAGTTCGTGCTGGTGCGGGACAACATGGAGTGCTGCTTTGGACCGGGGGCAGCGCTGTATGACTGCATCGTGGTCACGATGCGGCCCGGTCGCTCGACCAATTTCTCGGTGCGGCCGGTCGCCGTCACCGGTGTCTTCAGCCTCAAGGAACTCAAAGGTCCCGACGGCAAGCATCTGGCGATCTATGCCCTGGAAGGTGAGGAGGTCCGCTAGATGTGCCCGCACACCGTGGACAGGTGGACTGCGGCCAGCCGGCTGGCCCTTCTGCTGCTGGGCTACTCCGTTGGGTCGGCTGCCGCCTGCCCCTTCTGCGGGCCGGTGACTGAGCCGTTGGCGGCGCGGCGGGCCCGGTCAGCCACCGTCGCCGTCGGCGAGACCCTGGGCCCATCGGCGGCCGCCGCCGATGGCCGGCGACGGCAGCAACTGCAGATTCTCTCGGAATTTCCGACAACCGGCAGCAGGCTGAAACCAGCCGACCCCGACCGGCTGCCGGTGCTGGCAACGGTGACCACTGATTTCAGCGGCACGGCTCTACTGTTTGAAACCGCTGCCGGTGACTGGCAGGCTCTTGCCGCTGATGAGCTGCTGATCGGCTACTGCCTGACGGCCCCACCGCCGCGCGACCGGCCGACTGCCGTGGCCGAGCGGCTGACCTGGTTTGCCCGCTGGCTCGAACACCCAAGTGCCGCCATTGCCGCCGATGCCTACGCCGAGTTTGCCGTCGCCCCGTTCGCATCAGTGCGGGAGGCGGCCGGAGCCTTCGCTGCCGACCGGCTCGCCGACTGGCTGGCCGATCCAGCAATCGATCAGCAACGCCGGGGCTTTTACGGTCTGGCCGCCGGGCTGGTGGCCCGTCAGCAAACAGGGCCGGCCGCCACCCGCTGCGGCCAGGCGGTGACAGCTGCGGTCTCCGCCCCAGCAGTGAGTGACTTTCGAGCCGGCTATGATGGCCTGCTGGCTGGCCTGCTCGTGGCCCGCGGTGAAGCAGCCCTGCCGGTCATCGAGTCACTCGGGCTATTGGAGCCTGCCGCCAGCCCAGTCGATCAGCGGCATCTGCTGCAGGCGCTACGGTTCTGCTGGGAAGAGCCGGCCACCACCCTGGCTCGGTCAGTTGTCGCGGCCATGACCCGGCGGCTGCTGGCCTCCCCCAATCTCGCCCGCGAGGCGGTGATCGACCTGGCCCGCTACCAGGCCTGGGATGCCTGCGGCGAGGTGGCAGCACTCTGGCAGAAGGGTGAGGATGATCCCCTCATCCGGCCAGCGATCGCCGGCTACCTCCAGGCCTGCCCGACCGCCGAGGCCCGGCAGGCACTGACGCAACTCCGGGCAACCGATGCCGCCGCCGTCGACGCCGCGATCAAGGCGGCCCGCCTGCCCTTGCCGGCAGCAGGCTGAAGTTGCGACCAAGCCCGGGGATCGACCCAACGATTCCCCAGCTTGCTGGTTTTTGATGGTGCGCCTTCTCGTCTATCAGCCCAAAAACCCCGTGCTTAGAAGCCCGAAGCGCAAGCTGAGGGAAAACGCTCATTTGATCCCCGCAACGCATTCCCTCGGCTCGCGCCTCGGGCTTCCTGGAGTTCGGTTTCACTCAGCGCATTATCAAAACTCGCGCTGAGGCTTTCTGAGGGGCAAACTATCGCAGCTGTGCCGCGGCGGCGGTGGGGCTGTCGATCGGGGTGGCGTCGGGCTGAACCGGCTGCTGGAAGCCGACCGTCACCACTGCCGCCTGCCGGCCGACCGCCTGGTCGGTCGCTGCCGGAGTGGCGGAGTCGATGGCCGAACCACCGCCTGTCCCCAACAGTGACGGGGGCACCATCTCCGCGCCCGGGAAGCCAGCAGCGGCCGCGGGGAAGCTGGGCACGGCGTCAGCCGGCTCAGGTGTGGGCAGCTCCTCCGCTGCCGGATCGAGGCCCTCTGGAAGCTTGGCTGGCAGCTCGCGGGTGGCTGGATCGCGGGGGGGCAGCTGCATCGCGTTGGCGGCTGCACCAACTGCGTTGAACTGCTGCGTGATTGGGCCACGGCTGAAGACCCCCGGCCGCGAGTGGCCGTAGTCGAGGTAGAGGCTGGCATCCCGCTGGCGGGCCCGGCGGTGGGCATCGAAGTAGGCCTTGCCCGGCCAGGGACCCTCCGAGAGGAACACGCCGTTGTATTCCAGCAGCGAGCCCTTGCGGAAATGGAACTGGGCGATCGAGCGGTTGTAATCAACCAGGGACCGGAAGTAGGCACTCTCGGCCTGGGCCCGCAGCCGCTGGGCCTGCAGCAGCTGGTCAAAGGTAGTGGTGCCGGCGTCGTAGGCTGCCTGCACCGCCTCGACCTGTCGCTCGGCCGCCACCCGACGGTTGAAGTTCGTCTGAGCGAGGGCAAAGTTGGTGTCGATGTTGCGAATCGCCTCGACCAAGGCATGCGATACCTCAAGCTCTTCATCCTGCAGCTGCGCCCGGGTCTTGGCCAGCTGGAGCTGGTGATGCCGCACCGTGGCCAGCTCGCGGCGGAAACCGAGCGGCATGAGGAACTGGGCCCCCGCCTGCCACTCCTGGAACTCGCCCTGCAGGAGCGTGGCGTAGGCATTGGTTCCCTCAAGCGGATCGAGCCCGTCCGCCCCGTAGGAATTGTTGGCCCCGAGCAGGTCGTGGCCCATGCCGAGGAACCGCCAGCGGCCGACGAGATCGAGCCGGGGCAGGACCAGATTCTTGGCCGCGGTCAGTTCCAGCTCCCGCTGCTTGATCCGCCACTTCTGCCGCCGCAGTTCGGCCGACCGCGACAACGCCTCGACAAGCGACTGCTGCCAATCGAATGCCACTCGGGCAGTTGTTGGCTCGTCTGCCGGCCGGATCAGTCGACCATCGGACGACGAGATCCCCATCATGTACCGCAGCCGATTCTCAGCGCTGTAAACGGAATTGAGTGACTGTTCGACCTCACTCCGGAAGAAGAAATATTGCTCGCGAGCCTGGGCCTCTTTGTCGGCCTCACCACCACGGGACTGCTCGACATAGAGGGCGTGAACCCGCCGCCAAGCCTCGAGGGCACTGTCACGGCCGATCTTGCGGGCCTCCAGGTCACGATAGGCAAAGTAGAGTTCCCAATAAGCCTGCTCGGTATCGCTGACCAGATTGCGGACACCAATCTCAAAGTCAGCCAGGGAGATGTCAGCATTGACCCGGGCCAGCAACACACCGCGGAAGTTGGGCCGGCCGTAGAGGTTCTCAAAAGCGTCTGGCCCGGCGATCCGGTTGTAGGTCAGACCCGCCCCTTGCAGCAGCGGCTGGTTGAAGGTGAAGTCGTAGTTGGTGTTCCAGGTGGAGGGGACACCCTCCTGCCGGATCGGTGAGTTGTTGTTGTCAAAGAGCGTCTCGTTGGAAACACCAAAGGTGGCTCCAGTGGCGGTCCGCTTCTGCAGACCGGTGGTCCAGTTACCGGTGTCGCCGAGCAGGTGCTGCTGGAAGATGATCGTGCCGGGACCGCCAACATTCTGCGGCCGGTTCTGCCGTTCCCAGGTCAGGGAGCTCGACAGCTGCACATCGAACAGGGCCAGGGCACTTTCGACGCCACGGAAGGGGTCGGTTTCGACGAGCGCCGGGTCGTAGACGGTCGGGGTGGCATCCGGCGCCGTCAGCAGCGACACCGGTGGCTCACCCGTCTGCGGCCGCGGCCCGCCGAAGCTGCTGAACCGGCCGCCGAGGTTGCGGAGGACCTTGCCGTTTTCAAGGGCCGTACGGATCGCCTCCTCGAGGCTGAGCTCCCAGATCTCGTCAAAGTTCGAGTTTGACAGCGTCAGCGGCTCAACCGTGCCGGCCGCCTCGTCAAGCGGGTCCTGGCAGGAGTCGGGGTATTCGATTTTCTGGACGGCGCCGACGTAGTGCGAGAGATCGCCGTCCTCGAAAAAGTAAAACGGCTGCCGCGGGGCGCACCCGCTGGCCACAATCGCGATGCCGGTGGCGGCCGCCCAGAGTTGTCGCAGCAGGCTGTTCACGAGGGGCTTCTTTGGCTGTTGGCGGATTCGTGCTCGTCGGCAAGCCAACCGGCATTCCGACCGGCTCTCCGACACGTTTCAACAAACCGCCGCTGCGCCCTGGAGGGAAGGCGTCGGGGAATCGGTCGCGGCCGGATTCGGCCGCGGTCCCGTCGATTCCCAAACGAGCCTTCATGGTCCGGCACCCCCCCGGGCCGTCCCCGCTGTATCGCACGCCCCAGGGCGCAGCGACAGCACAACTGGTATCGACGGCACGACCCGCAAACTTGCGTCAGCCGTCAAGGTCGCCGCGAATTCGTGGGGGGCTGCGCAACTGAGCGCGGCTGGTGAGGCCAGCGGGCCGACTCAGTCACCACAGGCTGCCCAGCTTCCAGCTGGACGAATCGGGCGGCAGCTGAGGGGGTCGCCTCCACCAGCGGCAGGCCTGCTTCGGGCCCCAAGACGCTCAGCGTGGTCGCCAGGGCATCGGCCGTGGTGGCGTCGGCTGCAATCACGGTCACACCGGTGGCCCCGATCACGCCCAGCCCGGTGCGGGGATCGACGATGTGGCTGTAGCGAACCCCCTCGATCTCGACCGACTGAAAGGCATCCCCCGAGGTCGTGATGGCGGCATCAACGAGGCTGAGCACAAAGGGCGTGGGCGGCTGATCATCATTGGCCTGGGCGTGAGTGCCGCGACGGCCCAGCGGATCGAGTTCAATTCGCCAGCCGGCTCTCCCGGGTGGCTTACCGATCACGCCGATATCACCCGACGCATCGATCATCGCTGCCGCGATCTGCCGCTGCCGCAGCACCGCCAGCGCCCGGTCGATCGCGTAGCCCATGCCGATGCCGCCGAGGTCGAGTCGCATGCCGGCCGCCGAGAGGTCGACCGCCTGCCGCTGGGGTAGCAGCCTCAGCGTGTCGGGCCCAACTGCCCGCATCGCCGTCTTCTGCCGCTGCTCAGTCGGCAGGCGGCCGCTCTTGCGGGCCCGTCGCCAAAGGGTGGTCAGCGGTCCGATGGTCGGGTCGAAGGCTCCGCCACTGGCATCACGGAGGGCGACCGACCGCGTGAGTACCCGCCAGAGGTCATCGCTGACAGCCACCGGAGCGGCGGTGGGGGCCGCGGCCGACAGTTGTGACAGTTCGCTCGTGGGCAGATAATCGGAAAGAATCTGCTCCAGTCGGACGACCTCGTCGAGGGCGGCGTTGATGGCGGCCTTGGCCACCACCGGAGTCTGGGCATAGAGGCTCACCGTCCAGGTGACTCCCATGCTGCGGCGGCTGCCAGCGTAGCGGTGCAGCCCATCCTCGGCCATCGTCTTTCCGGCGAGCCAGCCCCCGATGCCCACCGCCAGCAGTGCGAGCCAGCAACAGGCTGAAGGCCAGCCGGCCGCGCGGTAGACTCGGAAAATGGCAGCCAGCCCCGGCTGGAAACCGCAGTTCGGCTTGGAATTGAAGAGGTGCATGTCGTGGAACCACCCGTCGAGATCACGTTTGACTGCACGCCACTGCGGAGCTTTCCCCGGCTCGACGTTCCGCTTGACGCCTCGCCCGCCTTTCGCCGGCGGGCTGAGCGGTTCCAGGCGGCGATCGGCCGCCACGGCACCCGGAACACCTACTATCTTACCGACGCCGGCTGCACCTTCCGGTTCACCAACGATCCCGAGACCGGTTGGGTACGGTTTGCCTTCGAGGGCACCGTCATCACCGACGAGACCGACAGCCGCACCGTCGGCAGCGACCTGGCAGTCTGTCTCGACACCGAGACCTGCGACTGGCTGACCCAGCCGGCGGTCGAATGGCTGAAGCAGACGGTCTGCCATGCCGTCGAGGCCGAGTTCAATCGCTACATCGCCGCCGGTGATCTTTCCAAGGCGGTCGAACGGCTCGAGCAGGAACAGGCCGCCAGTGATGCCGCTGGTGGGTTTCTCGGAATGAACCTCTGATGGCTTCCAGTTGCGTCTGCCCGATCTGCAGCGGCCCGACCCACGAGATCAGGGCCAAACTCCACTGCCGGCAGTGCGGCGCCATCCTCGAGACCTGCTGTGAGGGCGGCCCAATGACACCCCGCCCGACCGATCGCCCGACTGATCGGCCCCCCGCCGCGCCACCGGCACCACCGGCACCACCCGACGATTTCAAAACGGGCTGAGTTTTCCGGTCAGGAAATTTCGATCATCTGGGGTGAGTCTCCTCGCGGCGCAAGAACTGCCGACCCACCAAAGGCTGCGGCTGGTGCGGTCCTGATTCCCCCCTCCTTGCGGTGACTCAGCCGGGTAGTCAGGGCGGAACGGCAATCGGACGGTGGCCAAGCTGCTGCGCCTGGGAGTGTTTCTGGTTTTCGTACACACAGCTTTCCATCAGGAGGTTTCCGTGAAGATGCGATTGAGAGTGCGATTCCTGCCGTGGGTTGCCGCGGCTGGGGTCTGTGTCGGCGGCGGTTTTGTCCGCGCCGCCGATGGGCCGGCGCTGGCCGATGGGTCGGTGCTTGCCGGTGAAACGGCTGCACCCGCGGTCGAGGCGGACGAGGTGGTGGTCACAGATGAGGCCGGTCCGGCCTGCACCAAGACCGTGAAGCGGTGGCGAAACGTCACTGAGATGCGGGATGTCGAGTGCACCGAGTGGAAGACGGAGGAGCGGACCCGGACCTACACGGTCAAGAAGCGGGTGCCCCGCACCGAGCAGCGGACGCGGACCTACACCGTCATGGTGCCGGAGCAGCGGTCGAAGACAGTCGAGTACACCGTCAAGACCATGGTGCCCGAGACCCGGTCCGAGGAGTATCAGGTGAAGGTGCCCTCCACCGAACAGGTCGAGAAGACCTACACGGTGATGGTGCCGGTCAAGGAAGAGCGGTCGACCAGTTGGACCGTCAAGGTGCCCTACACCGAGCAGGTCGAGCAGACCTACACGGTGATGGTGCCGGTCAAGGAGGAGAAGACCGCCACTTACACGGTCAAGGTTCCCTATACCGAACAGGTCGAGGAGACCTATACGGTCAAGGTGCCTTACACCGAGGAGCTGACGGGGGTCCGCACCGTTGTCAAACGGGTGCCGGTCAAGACCACCAAGACGGTGACCTGCCGCGGTGGCCACTGGGAGACCGAGGTCAAGGAGATCTCGGCCAACGGCAAGTACGACGCCGAGGGCAACCCCTGCTGCCCGAAGACGGTCTGCTGCCGCAAGTGGGTGCCAACCTGTGAGACCCGCGAAGTCGAAGCGACGATGTGGAAGTGCGAGACGGAGGAGGTGCCCTACACCTACTGCGTCAAGAAGTGCCGGGAGGAGGTGCGAACCCGTACCAAGTCTGTCCAGCGCTGCCGTGAGGAAGAGCGGACCCGCACCTACTGCGTCACCAAGATGGTGCCGGAGACCCGCACCAAGACGGTCTGCGTCAAGAAGTGCCGGGAAGAGGAGCGGACCGGCACCTATTGCGTCACCAAGATGGTGCCCGAAGAGCGGACCAAGACGGTCTGCGTCAAGAAGTGCCGCTGCGAGACCCGCACCCGTGAGGTGACGGTCAACAAGTGTGTGCCCGAGACGCGGACCAAGGAGGTCTGCTACACGGTGATGGTGCCGGAAGAGAAGACCTGCACCTATGACGTCACGGTTTATGACACGGTCTGCGAGGAGAAGACCAAGACCTACTGCGTGCGGGTGCCAGAGAAAGTCACCAAGCAGGTGCCGGTGACGGTCCGCCGCTGCGTTGAGGAAGAGGTCGACCCCTGTGACGCCTGCAACGCCTGCGGGAATGCCTCCGGCTCAGGCCGGGGCAGCAAGGGCCTCTGCCGACGGTGCCGCTGAGGCTACTGAAAGAGTTGCCGCTGAATGAGCTTTTGAGGGGGGTGGACGCCCGGCGTCCACCCCCCGGCTCGTTGCGGTATCCTCAAGAGTCAAATGGAGGCCTTATTCATGCACTACTGGTTAATGAAGAGCGAGCCGGCGAAGTTTTCGATTCAGGACCTCGCCCAGGCCAAGAAAAAGACCACCTGTTGGGAAGGGGTGCGGAACTATCAGGCCCGCAACTTCCTGCGGGCAATGAAAAAAGGTGACCGGGCGATCTTCTACCATTCCAATGCGACGCCCCCGGCAGCTGTCGGCATTGTCGAGGTGGTGAAGGAGGCCTACCCCGATCACTTTGCCTGGGAGGAGGGCCACCGCTACCACGACCCCAAGGCCTCACCCGAAAACCCGATCTGGTCGATGGTCGACGTGAAGCTGGTCGAGATTTTTCCCCACGAGCTGCCGCTGGAGGAACTCCGTGGCACCAAGGCCCTCGACGGCCTCGAACTGCTCCGCCGCGGCAGCCGGCTCTCAGTCCACCCCGTCTCCGCGGCCCACTTCAAGGTCTTCCAGCGGCTGACCGCACGAAAGTAGCACACGTTATGGCCTGCCAGATTGAGGCCGCCCGACCTGCATCGCGGCCCCACCCCCAGCCACTACCGCCGAGCCTCAGCTGGGTTGAGGACGAACTCGACGCCCTTGCCACCGCGGAACTGCTGCGGCCCCGGCGGCTCCGGGCCGGGCGGCAGGCAGGCACGGTCAGCCTCGATGGCCGGATCCTCGTCAATTGCGGCGCCAACGACTACCTCGGCTATGCCGGCGACCCGCGGCTGGTGAAGGCAGCGGCAAAGGGAGCCTGCGGCGAGGGGGCTGGAGCCGGGGCCAGCCCGCTGGTCAGTGGCCACTCGCAGATTCACGAGGCCCTCGCCGTCAGCCTGGCCGGTCTTCTCGGCAGCGACGACGCCCTGATCTTTCCCAGCGGCTATGCCGCCAATACTGCCACCATCGCCGCACTGGCCGGGCCGGGTGACCTGATCGTCAGTGATGCCCGCAACCATGCCAGCATCATCGACGGCTGCCGGCTCTCCCGGGCTGAGGTGGCGATCTATCCCCATCGCGATGTCACGGCCGCCGCCAGGCTGCTGAATGCCTCGGCAGCCCGCCGCCGGCTGCTGGTCACCGACAGCCTGTTCTCAATGGATGGTACAATCGCCCCACTGGCCGACCTGGCCAGACTGGCAGCCGAGACCGGCAGCATGCTGCTGGTCGACGAAGCCCATGCCACCGGACTGTTTGGTGAGCGGGGCAGTGGCCTGGTCGAGGCGGCGGGCGTTGAAGCGGCTGTGCCCATCCGGATCGGCACCCTGTCAAAGGCCCTGGGCAGTGCCGGTGGCTTTGTGGCCGGCCATCGCCGGCTGATTGAGTTCCTGCGGCACCGGGCCCGGGCCTGGATGTTTTCGACCGCCCATCCACCGGCAGCGGCGGCAGCAGCCCGGCGGGCGATTGACCTGATCGCGGCCGAGCCGCACCGGCGGCAGGAACTGACCGCGCGGGCGGCCGCCTTCCGGCAGCGGCTGACCGACGCCGGGCTTGCCACTGGCGACGCCGCGGCCCAGATCGTGCCGGTTATCGTCGGTGAGCCGGGCCGGGCGGTCGCCGCAGCGGCAGCCCTGGCCGAGGCCGGCTTCTTCGTGCCGGCGATCCGGCCACCCAGCGTGCCGGCGGGTGAAAGCCTGCTGCGGGTGAGCCTCAGTTGGCTGCATGACGACGAGACCCTTGAACGCCTTGCCGGCGCTATCATTGAGCATGTCCGCTGAGCCCGCAATCATCCCGCCGCGGTGGTGCATCATCGGCGCCGGCCCCTCTGGCCTGACGACGCTGAAGAACCTGCTGGCCTGTGGCATCGACGCCGAACTCCTCGAACGCGAGGACGACCTCGGTGGCAACTGGTATTTCGGGTCAGCCACCTCGCGGGTCTTTGCCTCGACGCGGCTGATCAGCTCAAAGTCACTGACCGCCTTCACCGACTTCCCGATGCCCCGGGAGTGGCCGGCCTATCCCGACCACCGGCAGTGCCTGGAGTATCTGCACCGCTATGCCGGCGTGTTCAGCCTGCGGCAGCAGATTCGCTTCGGGACGGCCGTGCAGGCGATCACGCCGATTCATGATGCGACCGGACATCGCCAGGGCTGGACCATCGAGGTCGCCGACGGCCCTCCCCGTCACTACGCCGGCATCGTACCGGCCTCCGGCCACAACCATGTGCCCCGCTGGCCGGAGGTTCCCGGCACGTTCGCGGGGCCGCTGCTGCATGCGGCCGACTACAAGTCGCCGACGGTGCCGGTGCCGCTGGCCGGCAAGCGGGTGCTCGTGATCGGCGGCGGCAACTCCGGCTGCGACATCGCCGTCGAAGCCTCCCGGCATGCAGTCCACGTCTTTCACTCCACCCGGCGGCACTACCATGTGATTCCCCGCATGGTGGCCGGCCGGCCTGCCGACCTGCGGGGGGAGCGGCTCCTAAAGATGCAGGCGCCGCTCTGGCTGCGGCGGCTCATCGGCCGCCGGGCCATCGCCCGCACGATCGGGCTGCCGGGTGCGCACGGCCTGCCCGAGCCCGACCACCAAATGTGGCAGGCCCACCCGGTGATCAACGACCAGCTCTACGCCCAGATCGACGCCGGGGCCATCAGCCCGCGGCCCGACGTTCAGGCCTTCGACGGCAACTGGGTGCAGTTCAGCGACGGCCGCCGCGAGGAGGTCGATCTGGTGATTGCCGCGACCGGCTACCAGCTCACCTTTCCGGGTATTGATCCAGAGCTGCTCAACACCCGCGGGGGGCTGCCGCGGCTCTCTCTGCATCTGCTGCATCCTGACGCGACTGACCTGGCGGTCGTCGGCATGATTCAGCCCGACAGTGGCCAGTGGGGGATCACCGATCTGCAGGCGCAGGTCGTCAGCCGCATGATTCTGGCTGACCAGACCAGCCCACGGGCCCGGGCTTGGCTGGCCCGGCAGCGACGACGGCAGCCGCGGCTCTCGCCGATTGAATACCTCGACTCCCCCCGGCACGCCCTCGAAGTCGAACACTTCGGCTATGCCCACCGGCTCCGCAGACTGATCAGTGGTCTCGACCGCCGGCTGCGGCGGTCGGCCACCGGCGTTACGAACACCAGCAGGCGGAGACCGACAACTTCTTGAGGAAGCCGGGGGCGGAAGCGACCGAAGCGGCTGCACGGGTGATGCAACGTCACCCCCCATTGCCGGTCCGCCGGTTTCCGCCCGGCGGCAGTCAGATGCAGACTCACCCAGATTCAGGAGCCTTCGGGAAAGGTCAGCCGTGGCTGCGCCGGGGTCGGCTGGGGCTGACGGAGAGGCTGCGGATTGCCAAAGAGGGCCTCCAGGCCGCGGCCAATACCGTCACGGAGCACCGCGTCAGCGGTGTTCTCCATGATGCGGCCCAGGATCGTGTCGATCGCGGTGGCATCGAACTGTGGCCGCCGCACCGTTCCCCGCAGGGGAATCACGAACGGCGTTCGCAGCAGTCCGGCCACTACCGGTGTCGCCCCGGCGAGATCACCGCGGAAGGCGACCTCCAGTTGCATTGCCAGGCTGCCGTCACGGCCGACACTGCCGGCACTCCGCACCGACAGCTGCCCCATATCGAGCACGAGGTTGTCGTGATGCACCCGGCCATCGGCCAGCCGCACCCGGATCGGATCGGGTCGGGCCCGTAGCAGCACCACCCGATCACCAAAGGCGAACCGGGGGTCGACCACGCTTTGCAGCTGGGCGAGGAGGTTCACCAGCGGACCGGCCATGTCGCCGGGGGCCACGGCGAAGTCCTCCAGCCAAAGCCGACCTTCGATCCGGCCGGCCCCGGGATCGGCCAGCGGCAGCCGGCCGCCACTGGTCTCAACCGAGAGCCGGCCGCTGGCTTCGGTAGCACTCCGGAGAATCGGAGAGAGCCAGCCGAGATAGTGGCTACAGACAGCGGGGGTGAGCACGACATGCTCGACCAATGGACCGGGTGGCAGCACCAGTTCTCCCGGCGGTGGCGAAAGCTGCACCCAAGGGGCACCACGAACCCGGCCGCCGGAAACCGGAATGTCAAACGGGCCGAAGGCCAGCTGCCCTTCAACCAGCCGCAACGGCAGCTCACCCGGGCCCACCGGGAACTCCGCCAGGCGGCCGCCCTGCCAGGCCAGCGTGGTCTCAGCGGTGAGGCCAGCCAGCCAGACCGGGAGTGCCGGACCGCCCGCTGCCCCGCCACCCCGTGGCAAGGCTATCAGACGGCCAGCGGCTGGCCCGGCCGCTGCCTGCCGCTGCCACTGCTCGGGGAGCGGCAGTTCCACCGGGCCACCTCCGGCCTCGGCCAGCGCAGCCGCGACCCGGTTGAGGCTGCCACTGAGGACGAACGGACGCGGGCCACCACCGGTCAGCCGCACGACACCGCCCGACGCCGGCGTGAGCAGGCGGTTGAGCTGACTGAGGTTCGCGGCAAACGTGCCCCGCAGATCGAGCTGACCGGTTCCGCGTGAATCGCTGAGGCTGCCTGAGGCGGCCAGCCCCAGGGTCGATGACTCAAGCTCCAGCCGATTAATCAGCACGCGGTCAGCCGCTGTTGATGCCGGGGCGGGGCGAGTCAGGTCAAGGGTGGCCTTCAGTTGCGGCTCACTCCAGACATCGCGGGCCGCCTCTAGCGGTTGACCCGGCGGCGGTAACCCCGCGAGGGCCAACTGGCTGCCGGTCAGTTCGACCAGCAGGCTCACCCCGCCGTCGCCGTCGAGCAACTCAGCCGTTCCCCAGACCCGTCCACTGGCGGCGTACCGAGGACGCTGCGGCGACAACCACGGCTGCAGCCGGGCTATGTCGGCCTGCCACTGCAGCCGGCCCCGGACCGCATCGAGAAGCTGATCAACCGACATGCCGTCAACCGCGAGCCGCAGGCCATTGGTCCGCAGCGAGGCCGTTGCGGTCAGCACCTCGGCCGAGGCCAGGTCGATGATGCCCCGATCGGGGTCGATCGCCCCGGCAGCCGACAGCAGCAGCCGTGGCTCCTCAATCTGCAGCCTGTCGGTCGTCAATGCAAAGGACTCGATCTGGCCGGTTGCCTTGGTGACCTGCCACTGCGAGCCGGCACTGCTGATGGTCAGGCTGCTGTCGAGCTGGCCAGCCAGATCGATGGCTCCCGGCGGTGGCGACAGGCCAGCCGCTGCACCCAACCCCAGCAGACGGTCCTGCCAGCGATCGACCGCCCCGGCCAGCCGACAATCGACGATCCCACCGCCGCCATCGCGGCCCCGCACCAACGGCCAGCCCGTACCGGATCGGGACCGCGAGATGACACAGCCTCCGGCCAGCCCGGCCGCTGCAACGTCACCGCCCGCCTCAATCCGGAGGCTGGCCTGATCGAGCAAGACGGCGTCGGTCGTGACGTTGCCGACCGCCTCGGCGTCGATTGCCACCAATTCATCCTGCCAGACCGTCCGGCCACCGGCCGACCAGGAGAAATCTTCAAGGCTGGCCGCCGCGGTCAGGGTGGTGGCGGCGGCATCGGCTGATCGGCCGACCAGCAGCCGGCCCCGCGACGTGCCCGCCACCGCCACCGGGCGGTCAGCCGACCGCAGATCAAACAGATCGGCGGCGGCGGCAAAGAGGTCACCCAGATCGAATCGCCAGGTCGTTTCGATGCCGCCAGCCTGATTCGTGGCCGTCACTTCCGCAGCGGCGGCGACCAGCCGGGCTTCAGTCAGTCGCAGCCGGCCGTTCGGCAGCCGGCGGGCCCGCAGCCAGGCGGTGCAGGGCTCCGGCCAGCTGCGGTTCTCCGTCGCCTGAATCGCGGTGAGCCCCGTCACCGTGGTCCGCAGTTCAACCTCCGGGCCACTCCCAGTCAGGTCGAACTCGACCGCTCCACCGGTCACCCGGACATCGGGCCGCAGCGGCACGCCTCCGGCCACACTGCGGGAGACGGCTGCCAGATCGATTTCGGCATGCGACTCAAAGTCAGCCCCGGCAATCGCCTCGAACCACGACCAGGCCGCTGCCAACCTGGGGGCTGGCAGCTCCGCCAGGGTTGCCGGCAGGCCGATCGTTCCCGTCGCGGTACCTCGGCCGAGCGACGTCTCAAGCTCAAGTCGTACGAGCCGCAGACAGTCGGGCTGAAGGCGGAAGTCAAAAGGCAGCTCAAGCCGCTGGAGCATTGCCTGAGCGTTGCCAGTGGCGGCTTCCCGAACGGCCACCTGCCGGCCGGCCAGGCTGCCAGTGCAGGAGAGCTGCCAGTTCACCGCAGCGGGTTGCCGGGGATCAGCCGGTGGGTTGACCAGCAGGATGTCGGCCCGCAGATCGAGCAGCCCATCAACGAGCACCGGCCAGCCGAAACGGCTGGCTGCCAGCCGTGAGCAGCCGGCAGGCAGGCGGCTGCCACCGAGGGCGAGGGAACGACCACCGCCGGGACCTGCGGCATTGACCGTGACCGACCAACCACCATCACGGGCCAGCGTGGCCGCTGTCCGGCTGGCGACGCTGGCCGACCCGGTCGTGGCAGCAGTGGCCGGGTCGCTGCGGACCACAAGCTGCGGCCGGCCGACATGCCGGAGCCGACCACTGACAACCGTGTCGGTCGGCAGCAGACCGCCGGCAGCGCGAGCGGTTGACTCAAGTGGAATCGTGGCGGCCAGATCGGTGATCCACCAGGCGTCATCATGCCGTAGGTCGATCAGTTCAACCGTCAGATCGACCAGCTCGAGTGATCCGCTGACCGCTGCGGGTTCCGCTGCAGCCGGCTTCTCTCCCGCCGCCACACCACCCCAGTGACCAACTGCCGGTGCTGCAGGTTGTGGTTCAGGACGCTCGGCCAGCCCGGCCAGCCAGGGCTTGAGCACCGTCTCGATCGTGCTGCCCCCCTGCCAGACCGCGGTCGATAGCCGCCCGCCCCGGATGGCGATCTGGCCCAGGTCGGTCGGCCGCACCGCGAGTGCCAGGGGGCTGCGGTCGATCGTCAGTCGGTCGATCGCCAGCAGAGGCTGCCCGTCCGTGGTCTGGACCAGCACATCGCGGTAGACGATCGGGCCGAACCAGTGCCAGTCGGCCCCGCCGCTGCCAAGTTGGCCAGCAATGCCGGTGAAGGCCTGCTTGAGCGGCCAGTCGCGGACCGCCGCGATGAATGTCAGCCGTGGCAGTTGCCAGACCGTCACCCCGAGCAGCGCCAGCAGCACCAGCCGACGCCACCGCCGAGACCGCCGTGGTGGCGGCAACAACACCGGCTCATCATCGTCCCAGAGATCGTCCATGACCGCAGCTGAGTATAGGAACAGTTCAAGGCCGCCGCGAAGACGAACCACTCAGGGCAGCCAGATCGGCCGGCGTGTCGATGTCGCGGCCGGCAACTCCCTGAGGATCGATCTGCTGCCAGGCGGCGGGTGGAATCATGAGGACTTGATCCGGGGCTTGGCCCGCGAACGCTGTCGCGAAGCCCCGCAGGTCACGGCGGCCGGTGGCCAGAAACGCCTCGAGGGGGCCAAGCAGGGCCGGCCGGCAGACTGAAAAGAGGTACTGCGGCTGGCTCCCGATCTCAGGGATGACCCACGCCGCTGTGGCCGGCGGCGGCGGCAGCCATCCAAGCAACGCCCGCACCAGCGATGGCCGCAGCAACGGCAGATCACAGGCAACTAGCAGCACCGCCGCTGGCAGTGGCCGGCTCGCCAAGGACCGGCGGTGACAGATATCGGCCAGGCCATCCCGGACCGCAGCCAGCGGGCCGGCCCCGGACTGGCTGTCGGCGAGCTGCCGGAGCCCCCCGAACCGCTTCCGTAGATCGGCTGGCAGGGGATCACCACCGACCACCAGCAGTTCGGCAATGACCGGAGCAACAGCGGCGGCCACCCGGCCCAGCAGCGTCTCGCCGCCGACGTCACAGGCAGCCTTGCCGCCGGCTGGCCGCGCCGCCCCCAGCCGCCGCGCCGCACCGCCAGCCAGAATAATTGCTGCTGGTTCCGGGGCGCTGTTTGGTCTGCTGCTGGGCTCCACTGGTGACTCAGGCCGTCAGCCCCGCGAGGAACCGGCCGATGCGGTCGAGGCCGGCGTGAAGCTTTTCGTCAGACGCGGCAAACGACATCCGCACGTGCCCCTCCGCGCCAAAAGCGGCCCCGGCGACGGTGGCCACCTGCTCCTGCTCCAGCAGCCGTTCACACCATTCGATGCTGGTGGCTGGCCCACCGGGGGTCTCGAGTGACTGGCTGATGTCGAAGAACGCATAGAAGGCACCGCCGATGTCAGGAATCCGGATGCCGGGCAGCTGACGGAGCCGGCCGACGACCAGATCGCGACGGGCCTGGAAGGCTGCCCGCATCTGGGCCACGCAGGCCTGCGGCCCGGTCAAGGCCTCGACCGCCGCATACTGGCTGACGCTGCACGGGTTGCTGGTCTCTTGGCTCTGCAGGCTGCCCATCGCCTTGGCCAGCGGGGCCGGTGAGATCGTCCAGCCGATTCGCCAGCCGGTCATCGAATAGGTCTTGCTGACCCCGGCCACCACCACGCAGCGGTCGGCCAGGCCCGGCCGCAGGGTCGGGAACGAGACCGACTCGCGACCGTCGAAGACCAGCTGGTCATAGATCTCATCGGAGACCACCGCCAGGTTGGCTTCAATGGCGACATCAGCCAGGGCCTCGAGTTCAGTCCGCGTGTAGACCACACCGGTGGGGTTGCTGGGTGAGCAGAGCAGCAGCATCCGCGTCTGCGACGTGATCGCAGCGGCCAGGGCCGCTGGCTTCAGCTTGAAGTCATCCTCGAGCGTTGTCGGCAGCAGCACCGGCACGGCCCCGGCCAGCTTGATCAGTTCGGCGTAGCTGACCCAGTAGGGGGTCGGCACGATCACCTCATCCCCCGGGTTGAGCACCGCAGTGAAGACGTTGTGCAGGCTGTGCTTGGCGCCGTTTGAGACAATCACCTGGGCCGCGTCGACCGCCAGCCCTGTCCGCCGGCTGTAGTCGGCCGCCACCGCCTGGCGGAGCGCAGGAATACCGGCCGCCGGGGTGTACTTGGTCTTGCCCGCCGCGATCGCCACTGTGGCCGCCTGGCAGATGTGCGGTGGCGTGGGGAAGTCGGGCTCTCCCACCGACAGGTCGATGACGTCGATGCCCTCGGCTTTCATCGCCCCGGCCCGGGCTGCCATCGCCAGCGTGGCTGAGGGTTCGAGGGAGGCCATCCTGGTGGCCAACCGGAGCGAAGCGGCCTTTTCCATCAATACGTCAATCCTTTCTGCTGGCGGCAGCAGGGCCGCCGCTAGCGTGGCATACTTGCAAGAGGGCCTCGTGCGACGGCCCGCAGGCAGATGATAGCACGGAGAAAACGAGGCGCTTTGATGGCAGACGGACAGGTCGGACTCTGGCTGGTGGGTGCGAAGGGCGGCGTCGCGACAACCGTCATGACCGGTCTGGCCGCTATGGCCCGTGAGCTGGTCGAGCCGATCGGCCTGCTGACCGAAACGGCCCCGTTTCAGGAACTGTCACTGGTCGGCTGCGACAAGATCATCGTCGGTGGGCATGACATCCGATCCGGAAAACTCAGCGACGAAGCCCGCCGGATGTGGACCGGCAGCCGAGCGATTCCGCCGGAGCTGCTGGAGGCGACAGCCGGTGATCTCGAGGCGATCGAAGCCCGGCTGCAGCCAGGCACGGTGCTGGCCGCCGGCGACTCGATCAGGGCCCTGGCCGATCCGGCAGTGATGGCGGTGGCCGAGACACCGCGGCAGGCAGTCGACCGGATTCGGGACGACATCCGGCAGTTTGCCGATTCCACGGGGGTTGAGCGGGTGGTGGTGGTCAACCTCGCCTCCACCGAGCCGCCCTGGTCCGATCCAATGCCGGAGGATTTGAACGCACTTGAGCCGGCACTCGACCAGCCCGCTGCCTCGGGCAGCCCGCTGCCGGCCAGCAGTCTCTATGCCCTGGCCGCCTTTGAGGCTGACGCCGCCTACATCAACTTCACGCCCTCCACCGGAGCGACCCCGCCAGCCCTCGATGCGGTTGCCCGCAGCCGGGGCCTGCCGCATGCCGGCTGTGACGGCAAGACGGGTGAAACGCTGCTGAAAAGCGTGCTGGCCCCGATGTTCGCCGCCCGCAACCTCGACGTGATGAGCTGGGTCGGCCACAACATCTTCGGCAACCTCGACGGTCGCATCCTCGACGACCCGGCCAACAAGGCGGCCAAGGTCAAGAGCAAGGATCACCTGCTGGGGGCATTGCTACCAAGGCCGCCGCAGACGCTCGTCTCGATTGAGTATGTCGAGAGCCTCGGCGACTGGAAGACAGCCTGGGACCACATCCACTTCCGTGGTTTTCTCGGGACACCGATGACGATGCAGTTCACCTGGCAGGGCTGCGACTCGATCCTGGCGGCGCCGCTGGTGATCGATCTGGTGCGGCTGGTCGATCGGGCCAGACAGAACGGCGAGTGCGGCCAGCTGACATGGCTGGCCAGCTTCTTCAAAAGCCCCTTGGGATGCGCGGAACAGGGCTTTTTCCAGCAACTGGCATTGCTTGAGGCTTGGGTCGCACGGCAGCCCAAGGCATCCTGACAACACCCCCGGTTATCGACCAGCCGTCAACCAAGACGGTGGGGCTGAACTGGTGCGGCAGTGCTGATGCGCGGCCTACCTACTGTTGGCGGGCCAGTGTCTTTGGTCGGTCGGGCCAAAAAAAATTTACTGACTTCTCTTGACAGTCTTTCAGCGAATTCTTGAAAACTCTCGCTGAGATGCAGTCAGCGCATGTGCTGGCACAGCATGACAGCGTCTCACACGTCGATCGCTTCCAACACTCGGCACCCACGGAAGCAGTCGGTTCCATAGTTAGGGTGCCATTGGCAAGGAGCCATTCAATGGCCAAGAAGAAGGTCGCCAAGAAGAAGGTCGCCAAGAAGAAGGTGGCTAAGAAGAAGGTCGCCAAGAAGGTGGCCAAGAAGAAGGTCGCCAAGAAGGTGGCCAAGAAGAAGGTCGCCAAGAAGGTGGCCAAGAAGAAGGGCCACGCCTAATCCGTCTTCGGTGTGGCTTGCGGCGGTTGACGGATGGGGGCGGTGTTGGCGGGCTTTCGGGTCCGCGGGTAACCGTCTGGCATCGTAGTGACCATGCCGTTGTTCTGACGAGAAAGGCCGGCCCGGGCTCTTGGGCGCCCGGGCCGGCCTCGTTTTTGCCCGCGGGAAGTGCAGCACCGACAACGTGTTCAGGAGCGGGTTCCACCGATGACTGTCACCACCAAGCCGGCTGGTATCGCTGTCCCGCCACAGCTGCTGGCCAGTGGCTTCCTCCTGGTCGGCTGCCAGGGAGGCGCCGAGCCGGCCCTTGAGCGGCGGCAGCAGCAGTGCTTTCCCGAACTCCGCAAGGCCGTCTGGCGCCGGGGGCTGGTCTCATTCCGGCTGCCTGCGCCGACCGCGACGACTGATGACCAGACGGCTACCGGCTGGCGACAGGCAGCGGTGCCGGCCGGGCTGGCCGACCGGCTGGTCTTTGCCCGGACGGCTATCCGATCCTTGGGACAGGTCACCGGCGAGAATGACCAGCAGCTGGTGACTGCTGCTGGTGGGCTGACCGGAGACGCTGTATTCGCGGCGGTTCATGTCTGGAAGCGTGACCTCCGCTTGGCCTTCGAGACTGAGCCGGTCCACACCGCTCTGGCCGCGGCATACGGGCTCGCTTCTGAACCCACGCCGCTTCCTGCAGGCAGCCTCATCCTCGACTGTGTGATCGACACCGCCGACCGCTGGTGGATCGGCTGGCATCAGGCCTGCACACCGGCCGCTTCCTGGCCCGGTGGCCGCTACCCCGGTAGCCTGCCGGCCAACGCCGTCTCCCGCGCCTGGCTGAAGCTCGACGAGGCGGTGGCCCTCTTTGAACTCCCGTTTGAACCGGGACAACGGGCCTGTGAACTCGGCGCTGCCCCTGGTGGTGCCGCCCAACGGCTGTTAGCCGCCGGCCTTGAGGTGATCGGGATCGATCCTGCCAGCATCGATCCACGAGTAATCGACCAGCCCCGCTTCACCCACTGGCAGAAACGGGCCCGCGATGTCCGCGTCAAGGATCTCCGTGGCTGCGACTGGCTGGTGACTGACATGAACATCGATCCGACCAGCACCATGGCGGCGCTGGAGCGGATTCTGAAGACCACTGGCCGCCGGCCTCGCGGAGTGGTCGCCACGCTCAAGCTGCCCGACTGGTCACGGGCCGACGAACTCGATGGCTGGCTCTCGCGGTTTGCCAGCTGGGGGTATCAGCCGCGGGTCCGGCAGCTCTCGACCGGAGGCCGGGAACTCTGCCTGGTTGCCTTGCGGCGGGGCCGTCGACCAGGTCGCCAGGCCACCGGTCAATCTGTCGATGGCGACGCGGGACCGGTCCAGACCTGATCTGGAGCGGTGAGGCTGCCAGCCACAACCGCCACCTGGCCGGCAGCTGAGTCGACCACCAGCCGGCCGGTTGTATCGATGCCGAGGCAGGTCCCGCTCAGCGTGGCGGCCCGCAGCGGGCCAGCCACCGGCCCCCTGCCCGCGACCGGTTCTGCGAGCACGTCAAAAAGCATGACCCGGTTCCCGGTCAGACTGCACCGCTGCCGATACCGCTCGATCAGGTCACCCGCTTCGACAGCCGACCCGGCAGCAGTGACCGTTGCAAGTAGCGCAGGAATCAGCACGGCAAGCAGCCGGTCGTGGGCGAGTGGCCGGCCGGTCGCATCGACCAGCGTGGTCAGCCGGTCAGCGAGGGCGGCCGGAGCCTCGGCCGCCGATCCATGGGTGTTGATGCCGATGCCGATCAGCAGTCGGCCGCTGGTGGTCGCCTCCACCAACACCCCGGCCAGTTTGCGACCATGGAGTTCGATATCGTTGGGCCAGCGAACCTGTGGGGCGAGTTCTGGGTGCAGCTGGGCAATGGCTTCGGCGACGACCAGGCCACAGGCGGGTGACCAGAGGGGGAGCGGATCGGTCGGTTGTTCACCAGCCAGCACCAGCGTCATGGCCAGGCTGCCGGGCGGCTGCCACCAGGCTGCGGCCCGCCGGCCTCGACCGGCATGCTGCCGCTCGGCCACGACCAGCGCCGGCAGCGGCATCGAGGTTCCGGCCGCCAGTTCCCGGGCCCGGTCCATCGTCGAACCGAGTTCGGCATGCCACTCGACGGTGGGCAGTCCGGTGACGGCTTGCAGGCTGGCGGCCAAACCGTCCGCATCGGTCCGCTGTGGTGTCTGGGATGCTTCCATGAAAAGAATGCGGATGAGAGGGGCTGGATGACTCACTCACTCGGGCTGCCGGCAATGCCTGGTGAGAAGCGGGGCAGGCCGGGTGGATTGGACGCAATGGGGTGGCCCAGGGCAAGCGGCGACCTTGACCCCCACGGCGGCGGCGCGGTACTCCCCGTCCAATTCGGGGCGGCATCCGGGGCCTTCCGGATGGTCCCGGTCCGTTCCTCATGCATGGGTCGTCGACCGCGTGCGTTTGCTCTTCCTCTTGCTGCTGATGATTGGCTGCGGCCTGTCCACGCTGGCCGTGGATCAGTCGGCTGCTGCGCAAACGGTGCAACTGCCACCGCCGGCGGCATCATCGCTTGACCGCATCGCCCAGGCCCAGGGGTCTCCCTACGGCTATCCCCTCTCACCGCCACCGCCGGCCTGGGATCCCTACGGCCCGCAGGCCAGCCAGGTCTATCCGGTGCCGGCCGCCAACCCGGTGGCCAACCCGACGCCGACCTGGGCCACGTCAGCAGTCACCGGCCAGCCGGGCTACCCTGGCTACTCGACCGCACCGCCGGCGATTGTGCCGAGCAATCCGCAGCCGCAGATGCCGCCAGGCTATCCGCAACCGCCGACCCAACAGAGTGAGTGGTTTCAGGAGACCTATCAGCAGACCCTGCGGATCTATCAGGGCGCCCGCGGCAGCTGGACCTATCTGCTGGGCAATGGCCAGGGTACCCGGGTGGCGGTTAATGAGCTCGACACCTCCGCCACCTTTGCCCTGCCGTTCTTCATGAACTCACCGGCCAACCTCAACAAGGCACCGCTGCTGATCACTCCCGGCTTCGGCCTGCAACTGTGGGATGGGCCGCAGCAGCTGGTGCCAACCGGTGCCGATCTGCCGCCCAACACCTACGACACCTTCGTCGACACCGCCTGGAATCCACAGTTCACGCCACTGTTCGGGGCCGAGCTGGGCATCCGCGTCGGCATCTACACCAACTGGGATGTTTTCGTCACCGACAGCTGGCGCATCATGGGCCGGGCCATCGGCACCCTGCGGATGACGCCCACCTTTCAGGGCAAGCTCGGGGTGGTCTATCTCGACCGAAACCAGGTCAAGCTGCTGCCGGCTGTCGGCTTCACCTGGACCCCCAACGCCACCTCCCGCTACGACATCTTCTTTCCGGCTCCACGGGCCATGTGGCGGTTTGGCCAGACCCGCCGGCATGCCTGGTGGGGCTATCTGGCCGGTGAGTACGGCGGCGGTGCCTGGACCTTCCGCCGGCAGCAGGGGATGATCTCGCCGTTTGACTACAACGACATCCGCATCTCGCTGGGCACCGAGTGGAACCCGCTGGCTCCCACGGGCCTGGCCGGCAACTTTGAGCTTGGCTACGTCTTCTACCGGCAGCTCTTCTACGTGAACGGCCACCCCGGCTTCCAGCAGATCACTGATCTGCCCAGCACGATGATGTTCCGACTGGGCTTGGCCTATTGATGTCGGGGGGCGGACGGGCAATCGCCCCTCGATGAAAGCTCAAGAACAACCGTAGCGGAATTCGCCAGAATTCCGTCGCCGACATCGGCAGCATGCAGAGCATCGGAAGTCTGGCGACTTCCGCTACGGGAATGGCATCGGAAGTCTGGCGACTTCCGCTACGGGAAGGGGTTCTCCGGGAGAAGAAGCGGGCCTCCCGTAAAAACGAAGACATGCTCCCGCAGACGCAAAGCCGATGGAGCCGATGCGGCAATCAACCCTCGATGAAAGCTCAAGGACAACCGTAGCGGAATTCGCCAGAATTCCGTCGCCGTTGTCGGCCACACCGGTCATCCACGCTAACGCGAAAATGCAACCGACAACAGATGCGGCTTCCAGCCACGGTGGCCAGCCAGGGCCTTCGCAACGCCTCAAAAACGACTTCGTGAATCGACTGCTCCAGTGCTGTCCACCGCTTGTTCTGCGCTGGCGAAGCATGGTCTCGCCCCGAATCGACCAGCCGGCGGATGGGCTGAAAAATTGTTCCGATCAGTGACCGGAGCTTTGTGATCTCCAGCGCGGAGACCTTGCGGGCTGCTTTCACCGCTGCCATCGACTCCCGGGCCAGCTGTACTTCAAACAGGTCGTCCAGCGGTTCCCACGAGAAGCGTCCGTACGAACGTCCCACTCCCGGGAACCTGGTCGATCAAACCCTCCGAAGCCAGCTTGTTGATGGCCTCCCGGATTGACGCCATGCTGTAGCCGATCTTGTCAGCAAGCTTGCGATTCACGCGGCGCTGACCTTCCCTCATCGGGCTCGCCACCTCGCCACTTCACGAAACGTGAGCACGCCAAATCCGGTGCAACGAGTAGCAAGTCGAAACACCAACGACCTTCAGGAATCGATGATGCGTCCGTTTTTCCCAGCCGTCGTGCTGCTGTGCCTTTCCGCGACCGCTCTGGCCACCGACCGGCCCGATCTGACGACCGTCGATATTGCCGGCGACCTTGGCCGCCAGACCGTCATCGCTGCTGGCACGCCCGACCTTTACCAAGGCCATCCGACCACCTTGCTGCGGGATGACGGCGGTGTGCTGGCGGTCTGGAGCATCGGCCACGGCGGGCATGCCGGACCGCTGGCCCTTTCGACTGATCAGGGCCGCAGCTGGAAGCGGCTCGACGACCGACTGCCCGAGGCCTTCTCCCAGCACTGGAACTGCCCGAGCATCTACCGGCTGACCGACCCCGCCGGGAAAGAACGGCTGTGGGTCTTCTCGGCCCGCCACGGGCGGGATGCCAAGGGGGGCTGGATGCCGAGCATCATGAGCGAAGACGGTGGTGAGACCTGGCGGGAAATGCCCCCGCTCGGCTTTCGCTGCGTGATGACGTTTTCCAGCATCGTACGGCTTGCCGACGGCAGTTATTGCGGCTTCTACCACCGCGGGCCGGGCAGCCGTGATGCTGCGCCGCTGGAGGTGGTTTCCAGCCGCACCCGCGATGGCGGCCTGTCGTGGAGCGAGCCGGTCGTCGTGGCCAAGGTCGCGGGCAGGAATCCCTGCGAGCCCTTCTGCTTTCGCTCACCTGACGGCCGGGAACTCTGCTGCCTGATGCGGGAGAACACCCATCGTGGCCGCAGCCTGATGATGTTCAGCCGGGATGAAGGCAAGACCTGGACGCCGCCAACCGACACCCCGTGGGGGCTGACGGGTGATCGGCACATGGGCGTCTTCACCCCCGACGGCCGGCTGGTGGTCGCCTTTCGCGACCGGGCCAAGCAGAGCGCAACCGCCGGCCACTTCGTCGCCTGGGTCGGCACCTACGAAGACATCGTCGCCGGCCGACCGGGGAGCTATCGGATCAAGCTGCTCCACAGCCACGCCGGTGCCGACTGCGGCTATCCGGGACTGGAACTGCTGCCTGACGGCACCCTCCTGGCCACGACCTATATCAAGTATCGACCCGGTACCGCCAAGCAGTCGGTCGTCTGCACCCGATTCTCACTCGCTGAGACCGATGTCCTGCTCCAGGCCACGGAGTAGTCCCTGCTCCCGACCACGCCCTGAGCCACCGCTTCTGCCGGCTCGATCCCGCTGCACATCCGCAGGCCCACCGGTCATCTGCTAAGCTGCGGGCCGCAGGGAAAAACCAGGTCCACAGGAGAGGCAGCAGGCATGAGTCAGGCGACCGTCAGTGGCGTCATCCACCTGATCGAAGAGACGAAGACATACGGCCAGAAGGGCTTCCGCAAACGGCTGGTGGTGCTGGAACAGACGACCGGTGGTGGCTTCACCAACTACATTCCGGTGGAGTTCATCAAGGACGCCTGCGACGCAGTCGATGAGCTCAGCGTCGGGGATGAGGTGGAGGTCACCTACCGCCTCAGTGGCCGCCGCTGGCAGCGGGATCCTGACAGCGAGGCGAAGTATTTTCTGTCGGCCGAGGCGTTGTCCTTCCGCGTCCTCAGCGGCGGCGCTGGCGGCCGGCCAGCCGCGGGGGCTGATGTCGATGACATGCTTACCGAAGCGGCCGAGGACGACATTCCCTTTTGATCGTTCGCTGCAGTTCCCGGGAGCCGCTTCCGCCGCCACTCACTGAATGGTCCCGTGGCACGCTTCACCATCATCCACCACGACAGCCGGCTGCTCGTGCTCGACAAGCCCTCGGGCCTGCTGGCGGTTCCGGGCCGTGGGCCCGAGCTGCAGGACTGCCTCACCAGCCGGGTGCAGCAGGTTTTTCGAACGGCGCGGGTCGTCCACCGGCTCGACCGTGACACCTCAGGGCTGATGCTGATGGCCCTCGATCTCGAGGCCCAGCGGCAGCTGAGCCGGCAGTTTGAGCAGCGGCAGGTCCAGAAGGTCTATGAGTGCGTGGTGGCTGGTCAGCCAGACGGCAGCGCGGGCTTTATCGATTTGCCGATCGGCCGTGACCTGACCCGACCGCCACGGTATCGCATCGACCAGGATGCCGGCCGGGCCTCCCAGACCCGCTGGCGGCTGCTCCAGCAGCAGGCTGACCGGGCCCGGCTGGCAATCGAACCGGTCACCGGTCGGTCCCACCAGATCAGGCTGCATCTGGCAACAATCGGTCATCCCATTCTGGGTGACCCGCTCTATGCCGATCCGACCGCCCTGGCCGCCGCCGACCGGCTGCTGCTGCATGCCTGTGAACTGTCACTGGCTCACCCCGACAACGGCCAGCCCGTCAGCTGGCAGTCTGCCTGCCCGTTTTAACTGCTCTATCTGCTCGACACCCACGTCTGGATCTGGACGCAGGAGCAGCCCGAGACGATCGGCACCAAAACCAGGGCCCTGCTTGAGACAACAAGTGATGACCTGTGCGCTTCCGCCGTGTCATCACTTGAGATCGCCCGCCTGATTTCCGGCAGATTGCCGGAACTTCAGGGTGACCTTGACCGCTGGGTCTGGTCCGCGATCGATTCGATCGAGGCCCGCAGTCTCGATGTCGATCATCGGGTTGCGATCAAGGCCTACAAACTACCCGGCCGATTCCACAACGATCCAGCTGATCGGATGCTCGTCGCGACTGCAAGGATCCACGGTCTGACGCTCATGACAGCCGATGAGCGAATTCTTGCCTCCCGGGCTGTCCGCACGATTCTGGAAGTCGGCAAAAGGTCACCCGTCCAGTCATTCGAGGTCACGCGGCCATGACCTCACTCAAAACGCTCGCGCAGGAAATGCACAGGCGTCAGAATGACGATGCCACGAAATGGGCTCATCATCAAGAGATCCTGATCTCCAGAAATGATGTGCGTCGCCCTTCCTTCGATTGCCAGTTCGAGGAACTTGTCTTCCTTGGGATCCCGGCACTCCCGTAGTTGAATCGTCACGAGCACGTCCTCGGCGTCGCGAATGTATGCGGCGAGAAACTCCAAGCGCTGCTCATCGGTGATATATCCGGTGAGTTTTGGACGTCACAGCACGCCGTCAAGTTCCTCGAGCGTTGCTTCAGAAACCAGCAACCGACCGCACTCCCGGGCCGTGTCAAACGCTCGCCTGGGCGGTGAATCGAGGAGCATCAGTCCGCTCACCACGACGTTCGTGTCGAATACGAATCGCACGTCACGACTCGTCGAGGATCGACGAGAGCGATTCGGGCGTCAGGCATTTTTGATCGCCGCACGCCCCACCTCATCCAAGATCTCCCCGAGGGGCCGTACGGGCCGAGTTGTCAACTCTCGGAGCCGCAGTCGTAAAAGCACCTGCAGCCGCCGGCGATCTCTTCGACGGCGAGATCGTGGGCCCGGCCGAGCGAGGTGTCGACGAGGCGGCCGGCCTAATCGTTGGTGACCACGCCGACCCGGAGGCCGCGACTCGTCGTTGGGGCTGTCACTGGGCGGGAACAAGCTGCACGCCGCTGGCCGGGCTCGGCAGGGTGGGTTCGCCAGACAGGAATCCGTGCTTGATGAGAAACCGATCCATGGCAATCGTGGTGGCAATTCTCCAGTCGGGGAAGTGACTACAGAACCCGTGGCTTTTCCCGGGGGCGATCTGTAACTCAACGGTCGTACCGCCGAGGGACTCCCACTTGGCTTGAACCACCCTCCACTTTTTCAGGTAGCCATCTCGTTCACCGAAGAAAACGATTGTCGGCGGCAGGTCCGCCCTCACGAACCGCAGGATGGCTACATCGGGGGCTTCTGCGTCGCGGCTCTGAAACGCCGGGTCAATCCAGAGATAGGCCACCACATCGGTGTCAATGTCCAGCGGATCAGCGGGATCGTTCAGGCCCGGACTCATGGTCGCGATGGCACTGATGTGACCACCCGCACTTTCGCCACCGGTAATAATCCGCGCGGAATCGATCCCGAACTCATCGGCATGCTGTTTGAACCAGCAGATGGCCGATTTGGCATCGACCACACAGACCCGCTTGTGGGTCTCTCCCGGGGGCAGCCGGCTGGCCTCTGCCTTGCTCATCTTGAGCATCTGATAATCGACCGTAGCGCATACCAGCCCCCGACTGGCGAAGTATGCGCAGGTGTCACGGAACTGACCCAGCGAACCTCCGAGCCAAGCACCGCCGTGGAAGAGAATCATTCCCGGCACCTTGACCTTGGACGGCTCGTGGTTGGGCGGAAAGTAAATTTCCATCCGGCGGGGCTGGCCCGCGGAGTGCTTGTAGACGTACGGCTTACCAGCCGGCTTAGCGGCGGCGTGCAGTGTGGCGGCCCATGCAAAAAGCAGCCCGATCACAACGGGGCGGTACTTCATTCGGTTGTCACTGAGGCTGGGTGAGCGTACCGCGAAAACGTCACGGCCGCCGGGGCAGATCAGGCGGTGACTGAAAGTCCAACGTCCGGGAGAGTCCACCAACGGTAATGGTCACTCGATCACCGCCGTAGGCCCCATTGAGAAAGGGGCTCTCGTAGACCGCCTGAGGATGCAGGTCGATCGGCTGGCCGTTGACCAGGGGCAACGCAAAGCTGCCCGGTGCGTGGGCGTCGTACCGGCTCATCACAATCTGATTGCCACCGAAGGAATACGAAACGGCCTCGGGCGTGACCTCGAGCCGACAGGATCGAACTGCCTCGCAAAACGCATCGAACGATCCGTAGGTCGTCACGTCCCCGGCATGCAGCAGGATGCGGCCGGTGTCATTCGGGCCGGTATAGCGGGCGGGGTTGGCCAGCCTGCCGTCTTCATCCCACGTATGGCCCCCATCCAGAAACCGTACAGCGGCAAAGGCGGTACCATTGCTGGCAATGATCCAGCCATCGGCTTCCGTCAGCGCCAGGTCATCGCCCGCAAACCGAATACCGAGCCTACCTGTGTGATAGGAGCCGGGGTGCCCCTTGCCGATCTGGGCAATTCGCTGCAGCAGCAAGACATTCTCGTGCTGCACGCTCCAGAACGAGTGCTGCGAACGGCCGCCGCCGGTGTGCTCGGCCACGGGATGGATCTGGCTGGGCTCACGGGCACCTGGCGTGTCGCAGAGCATGCCGCAGGCCCGATTTTGGCGGGAGATGCCGGAATAGTTCAGGGACGGGTTTTGCAGGGTGCTGCCCAACAGGGAGTGCGGCGTGCGATAGGCATAGTTGACCAGTGCCGAATCGGCGGCGATGCGATGGCCGTCGCCACTGCCGTCGTCAATTTTTCCGAGCACGCGGTTGCGAATCGTAAACGGCTCGGGGATCGCAACCGCCCGCTTCCGCAGCAGGACCGCCTCAGCGGGCGGCAGGTACCGGCTGGCCTCGATCACCCGCGAATGGCTCGAGCCGCCCCCCTCGCCATAGAGCAGGCTTTTCATCGGCTCAAACCCACCCACCATGTAGCCCGCTCGGCTGCGGCCGCCGCCACGCCGGCCGCCCACCGATAGCTTGGCCTCTTCAATCAGGGCGAGATCGAGCAGCAGCCCGAACCGGTCACGGATCACCGGGTCGGGTGCAAGTTCGTGGAGATTGAAGAGCGCTGGCCACGTGTATTTCTGATAGGTGGTCGACCCGACCTCGATCCAGATGCCCGCAGTGGCTCGCTGCCGGGGCCACTCCCGAAAGAATGCCTGATGGGCAGCGGCATGCACGGCCGTGGTGTGGCCATCGGCAAGCAGACGGTCACGGTAGGCGGGGTCGTGCTCCAGCAGCGATGTCACCAAATAGTGGACCGGGCGGGTGTTGAGGTCATGGTTCTCCGTGCCGAGAAGCAGCAACAGGTCATCCATGCCATAGTCAGCCACGCGGCTGGTCTGGCTGGTCCAGAGCCAGAGGGCCTCCTTCATCTCAGCCTCGGTGGCGGCAGTCAGCCGGCCAGGAAAATGCACGCTGTCTGCATGAAACAGGCAGAGCGTCCGCACATAGTCGGTGATCGAAAAGAAGGTCCAGGGGGCCCCCGCCTGCTGCTCTGGACTGGGCGTGGCGAGATCGCCATCGGATTGATAGCCGTCGATATAGCGGCTAGCGGCCTCCAGCAGCCGCGCATTGGCCTGTTCAGTTTTTTTGTTGAGCGTGAGTGCGGCGAGGGTCCAGAGATTGTCGCCCCACGTCCCCCCGGGCCAGACGCTTTCCCTGGCGATTGTCTGCCGCAGCCGCTGCTCACGGAGGGCAAGCGACTCAGCATGTGCCGCGGCGACCAGGTCGGCAACCGGGTCGTGCGGACGATCGGCAGCGTTACCCTTGCCGAGCCTCGTCAACCGAAGGTTGCGAAACCAGGCTTCCGAAAGATGCTCCTGTAAGAGAATCACGCCGGGGCCTTCAGCAAGGCCGGCGACGTCAGCAAGCTTGCTTTGCTGGCGGCGTGCCTTCCAGTCGTCGCTGCCGATCACGGCTTCGACCACCTTTCGGCCATTGAGCCAATGTTCGATGCGGCCGTCATCACAAACAATCTTGCCCTGATTGAATTCGCCCTCGGGTCGCAGTTGCTTCGCCGCCGGATCGGCCGGGTAAAGGTCGTAGAGTGAGCCGGCCGTTTTTTTGGGGGTTCGGCCATTTTTATGACCGGCGTCGTCGAGCAGCTGGTACTCGCAGCCGAAGAAGTGCCGCCCAAACGGAGAGTCGGCTTCCCGCGCGCGATACTTCACGCCGCTGTTGCCACCGGCTGCCACCCGCCATTCAAACTCCAGTTCAAAATTTTCAAACGCAGCGGTGGTGTGAATCGAGCCAGGTCGCGGGCCAGCAACCAGCTTGAGGTGCATCATGCCATTGACCACCTCCCAGCCGTCGTTGACCGGGCTGCCGTCGGTCATCACCCAGCCGGTGAAGCTGCGGCCGTCGAAGAGCGTGATCGGCTCGCCATCCGCCACTAGTTCAGCCCGCAGCGGACTGCTGCAGAGCGCCACAAGCGCCGCGAGAAACAAGGGTGGAATGCGCATGGCGACGAATATCAGGGGGCCGGGTCGACACGAGCCCGTCATGAACCCGCACGTTCTTATCGATCATCAGTCCCGAAACAAACCCAATAATCAGGCTTGAAAAAACCTGCGTCTCCTCTTCTCGCCCGCGGCCGAACGGGCTCTGGCTTAGCGACCACCCTTCGGTGTCGGTGATCGGGATCACGCTGACCGGCCCACGGTTGACCTGGGCCGCATCGGACGCGAGGCCACCACAAAGCCGCCAGTCGGCTCACGAACTCGCAAATCGTTGCGAAACTGCCATTCGCCGGGCTATTCTTTGAGGTATGCAAAGCTTCGACCGAATCACGATTGATCCCGCGGTATGCACGGGCAAACCGTGCATCCGCAGGCTGCGGTTCCCAGTTTCCCGCGTTCTCGGCCTGCTTGCCGCAGGCCAGAACGCAGAGGAGATCCTTGCGGCGTATCCGTATCTTGAGCCGGCGGACATCCGCCAGGCCCTCGAATACGCCGCTTTTCTCGCCGAAGACGAAAACCTCGAACTCACCCGCTAGGCAGCATGCGATTTCTCATCGACATGCCGCTCATTCGACGTCGTCGTGATGCAACGCTTGATTGAAAAAGCAGGACACCGACGCAGGCCGGCCACACAGAGACCACGCCTGGTTCGACTCCGAACGTCCGCATCACCGGCTTCCGCTATCGGCAGCGTTCACAAAAACAGATCCGACCAATTCAACAATTGCACACCCACCCGAGTTCATCGCCGTTTAGGGTGAGGGGGTATGTCGAGGTCGAAGACGGCGGGGCCGGCTGCCGGGTCGAGGACGACCGTCGTGCGGTACTCGGGAAACAGCGGCAGAGGCGGGTCGGCGTCTGGTCCGGCTCCGGGATCGGGGGCGGGGTAGCCGGTCACCCGCGCGACCAGCGGCCCGGCGAGTGGCCCGGGCCGGGATAACTCGCGTGAGTCGTAGCTGCCATCGATGATCGGGATCACACTCACCGGCCCACGGTTGCCCTGGGCCACATCGGGCTCGAGCACGACCATGCCGCGGGGCACGGGCTGACCCGCAAACGTCACCGTTCCACGGACAGCAAACCGGTCCGGCCCAGACTTTTTGCCGCAGCCAACCGCCAGGCACGCCACCGCTGCGAGCATGACGATAAAGCACGTCGATCGCATCAACGTCTCCTTCGTGAACTGCATCAGTAGTCTCCCACCGGCAGGCCGTCTGCTCGCATACCCAGTCGTTGGTAGGTGCCGAGCGAACTGGAGGAATCGATGTTCGCGTCCAGAAAGTGGGTCGAGCCATCGCAGAACACAAACATCGCGCCGCCGGGGTGGAGGCTGCCGAAACCATCGTGCTGGTAGTTCCAATCCATGGCATCGGGAAACCGGGTGTTAATTGGATGGTCAGGATGGACATCCCGCATCAGCAGGCCATCATCCTTTAATTGGCTGTGGATACACGGCCACCGTCCGCCCCCCTGTTTTTCACTCGCGTAATTGATGTACCTCCAATCCCGGTCGAGTTGCGAGACCTCGCCCAGCATGATCGTGCTGCTGGTGCCGTCGGTGATGTCTTTCCAGCGATAGGCGGAGTTGCCATGAAACACGCCTAAGTGCCCCCATCGCCAACTCTCCGTGATCAGATAGCCAACCCCTTGGCCACCATGATGCCCGAGCGTTGTGAGCGCTGAATTTTCGTAGTGAGCCCCGTAATTGGCAACATAATTTGAAGTGCCGTAGTTACCCCTCCCTTGGATTGGCAATTCTGCATCGCTTGGACAGGAAAAGACAGCCGGCCGAGCCCCGAGACCGTTTGCTTCACTGCCGGGGTATGGGGCCATACCAGCTGGATCACTCAGGCTTGCGGCATGCTGGTCGTAGATGGCACTTTCTTCAAGGTACGGCAGCAAGAACGCCGACCAGGCCCATGCGCCCAGCCCAGATGACCGCAGCGTGTTAAAAACCGGCGACGCCGTTCCCGGCGGTATGACAAACCGATACCCCGGCGGCAGCTTTTTATTGGCGTCGGCATAGTTATGCACAGCCAGCCCGAGTTGCTTGAGCTTGTTCTGGCAGGCGGCCCGTCGGCTCGCCTCCCGGGCCGTCTGCACCGCCGGTAAGAGCAGCCCCACCAGCACGCCGATGATGGCGATCACCACCAAGAGTTCAATCAAGGTAAACGCCGCCCCGCGGCGCAGCTTCAAACCAGCCATGACAAGTCTCCGTTAACAGGAAGAAAAAACAGCAACAACATTGGGTCACAAGGAAACAACTGCCGGCTACCGCCACGCCGGCTGATTGGGAATGACACGAATCGAGATGTCGTCCACGAACCGGCCAGCCGCCGTCTGCTCGATGATCGGCTCGTCGGTCCGGCGGATTTCGGCCCAGCAGTGAACGATGAGATAGCGAGCCCGGCTCGGCACACTGAGCGCGGCCGACACCGGCTGCCAGGTGCTCCGCTGGCTGTCGAAGATCTCCCGGACCTCGGCGATCGCCATCGCCTCAGGCCGCAGCTCGGCAAGCGTCAGCTGCTCAAGCCATTCCTCGCCGCTCAGCTCGCGTGGGTCGATGTCAGTGGCCACCAGGGTGATGCCACACAAGGCGGCGGCATCGGCCCCCCGGGCGTCGTTGAAAAAGGCCGTCAGTTCGACGCAGATGGCCTCGGTGGCGACCAGGCCGCGGGCCTGATCGAGGTCGATAAACCGCCAGATTTCGGAGGCCTTGGTGGCGAGATTTTCACTGCCGGGCTTCGACGGGCCCACAAACCGCAGCATCTTGCCGCCGTCAGGTGGCGTGACCCCTTGCTGGGCACCAACCACCTCAGTCGCATCGCCACCCCAGGTGTTCAGCGTTTTGGGGAGGAACGCGACCTCAGGACGGCCATCTTCAAAACTCTCCCGAGAAAAAAGCAGCGACAGCGGACCGCCAGCTGTCAGCCCGGCCTGGGCTGCCGCCAGCCCACCCAGCAGGCAGCCGGCCAGCAGCAAGGCGAGACTGGTCACCAGCGAAAACCAGCGGCTGCCCGGCGGACGGCTGGCCGCTGCGGCCGGGGCCGGCACTGCAGCATCGAGTGAGCCATCGGCCGTCTTCGCGGCCTCGTAGAGCAGCCCGTGCAGCATGCCCCGCTCCCAGAACGCCGCCCGGGCGGCGGCCGATTCCAGCAGCAGGGTCTCCAGTTCAGCCAGCTCTGGCCCTTCGATCTGGCGGTCGAGCCAGGCTTCGATGAGGGCTGCCGTCCGGCCGGCATTCAGGGTGTCACCGCCGCCTCGCGGCGTGTCTGTCGCATCCCACTCACCAGCTGACATGGGGCACCTCCTCTGCGGCCAGTTTCCGCCGGACACACCCCCGCAGCAGGTCGCGGGCCTTGACCAGGGCGGCATTGACCCCCGCCACCGACCGCGTGAGCAGGCCGGCAATCTCTTGGGGACCATGCTCACCGTAATACCGCAGCCGGATCAGTTCCCGGGCCCGCGGTGGCAGCTCCTCCAGGCATGTCAGCAATGCCGACAGCCGATCATCCTCAGCCTCGGGCGACACCCCGGCCGTCAACGACTCGATCACTTCGCTGGAAAGCCGCGGCCACGGGCGGTGCTTCTGCAGCACCTTGTAGCGGACAATCGTCCCCACCCAGGCCGAAAAATTGGTCCCCAGCGTGAAGCTGCCTGCCTTTTCGGTCACGGTGATAAAGGTCTCCTGCACGATATCCTCGGCCATGGAAAAATCACCGGTCAGCGCGATCGCCATCGCCCGCACCGCCGGCTGGTGCTTGATGAACAGCGCCTGCACCTCACGGAGCTGGCGATTGGCCTCGGGCGATTGACCCACGGATACGATTCCTCTGATGGAGAGCCAGAAAAGCTACAGCCCGCGGCCAAAACCCGGCCAAATACCCACCTCACAGAACTGATCTCACTTCCCCCCCAAAACCAACCCAAATTTTTTTGGGCTCAAAAACTCTCTTTCGCAGGCCATCTGCCCCTGACCCCGAACCGACCGGCGACGCTGGGGTTTCTCGGGCTAAACTGGCGTTTTTCTGTTCTCACTCGATTGCTCTGACAATGAACCAGTCTCCAGATATCCGCTGGCAGCAGCGGTTGCAAAACTTCGAGCGGGCCCTCGCGCTGCTGGAAGACGCGTTAAAGGGTGGCCCGGCCACCTTGAACCAGCTTGAAAAGGAGGGCGTGGTTCAGCGGTTTGAATACACGCTGAAACTGGCGTGGAAGACACTCAATGATTATCTCGAGGCGAGCGGGGTCGTGCTCAACGCCATCACCCCCCGCCAGGTGATCAAGGATGCGTTTGCGGCCCGGATTCTCACCGACGGGCAGACCTGGATCGACATGATCGATCATCGCAATCTCCTTTCGCACACCTATGACCCAGTCAACTTCGAAGAGGCGGTCGATGCGATCCACAAACGTTATCTGACGGCGCTCTGTCAGGGTCGAGATTTCCTCGTCGGGAGCCGGGATCGATGAGTCGCTCCCCGCTCACGAAGCACGAGCTGGCACTTGTTCGCGGCGTCTTTGGCCAGCACCCGCACGTGGCAACAGTGATTCTCTTCGGGTCGCGTGCCAAGGGCACCCATTCACCCCAGTCAGATGTCGATCTGGCGATCACCGGCGACGTGCCACCGCTGGAAGCCGAGGCCATCGCCGGTGAACTCGACGAGTTACCGCTTCCCTACCGGTTCGAGGTCCAGCCTCTCAGCCGGATCACCCATCGCCCGCTCCGCGATCACATCGAGCGGGTTGGAATCAGTATCTATCCGGCGGGGTCCGGTAGCCGCTTCTCGTAAAAGTCGAGATCGGTTTTCGGCTTCATCGTGTCGATCACAATGACGCTGTCGAGCATGAACTTCAGCACGACAGCACATCTCGCTCTCACCCCGTCGTGCCAGCGACAGCCAAGTCCCGTTGCCCCTGATAGCCCCGGCATCCGCTTTCAGAGTGAGGCACCTCTGAAAGCCGGGCATCGCCATGGGTGCGGCAAAGCCTCCAGCATCCAGGCCAGCGGACATCATCCGTCTCGTGGCGACAGGCTCCACAGCAGCGGTTTGTCCGTCGGCGGCCTGAGCGAACGTCGCTCTATCAGGTCATAGCCCGGCACCTGAACCGCTGGCTTGCCGAGCACGACCAGCGCGGTGCGCCAATCAGGCATCGTGTTGAAGAGGAGTTCCGTCGGGATCTGACCTGCGGGTTGCTCTGCTTCGGGTTTGCGCGGGCGGGGGTGCTCAAGCTGCGGCCACGGTTTTCAGGTGGCGTTTTCGTGCAAGGGCCGCGGGGGCTGCCCGTCCTGCACTGGTCGGCGTGGAAGTATTGATGGAAAGCCTTGCCACCACGACACGTCGCGGATTGCCTGGGAGGGAACTGAGTCGCCGATTTGGCCCCAAGACGTTACCAAACCCAACTTTTCGGCCGCTTCCTAATGAACGCGACGCTTGAAAAAATGCCGTTGACCGTCCTGTCCTCATCATCAATATACGCCTGTAGGCTTCTTACAAACGGCGATCTACTGGTTGACGGGTATAGTGGTGAAGGTACTGGAGAACTCCATCCGATGTCTGTTTCAGCAATCACCACCGCTGAGGCCCTTTTGCATGCGGCAGCCGATCTTGGCCGCTGTGAACTGGTTCGTGGGGAACTCGTGATGATGTCACCAGCCGGCTCGCGGCACGGTGCGGTGGCGGCCCGGATCGCCAAGGTGATTGCCGACGTCGTCGAACCTGCCAAGCTTGGGGTCGTCTTTGCCGCGGAGACGGGCTTTGTCCTCGAGCGGAACCCTGATTCTGTGCGGGCTCCTGATGTGGCCTTCGTGCGGGCGGAACGACTCACCGGAGGGATCCCAGCCGGTTTTTTCCCCGGCCCACCCGATCTGGCGGTTGAGGTATTGTCGCCAAATGATCAGCAGCGGGACGTCGCTGCAAAAGTGGCGCAGTGGCTGGCGGCCGGCGCCGCGCTGGTCTGGGTGGTCGATCCGGCCGGCCGCACACTCACGGCTCATCGCATGGATGTCGAAACGATGGCCTATCGCAATGACGACAGCGTGCCGGGGGCACCAGTGCTGCCCGGCTTCACACTCCCGCTCGACCGTGTTTTCGTCTGAACCACGACTCCGCAGCACGGGCGTCGCCGCGGCATGTCAATCACGAACGCGGCTGCGTAGCCGTCTTGTCGAAGCCCTTCCCCTCGGGCTTCACGAGGTGCGTGACGAGGTGCAAGAGTTCGCCGTCCTCGGGCTCGTGGAAAGAAAAGTTCGATGAGCCATCCCTCGCTCACGAACCACGAGTTGGCACTTGTTCGTGGCGTCTTTGGCCAAGACCACTTGGCAGTTCGGTGTGGCCGGCGGGTTTTCTCCCAGACTCCCGCTTGAGCTGTTTGCATTTTGCAAATACACTAGCGACTGCAATTAAGGAGTGTCGATGCATATCATTGCCCGACCCTCGATCATAGCTGCTGGGAACCGACACCCGGCGGCTCAGTCGTGGCTCGCTGCCTGGTGGAGGGTGGCGAGCAAGTCGCGATGGACACGGCTTGCCGATGTGCGGCTCTCGTATCGTGATGCGGATGAAGTTGGGCAGTGCCTTGTTTTCAACGCCTGCGGAAATGATTTTCGTCTGGTCTGTCGCGTAACGTACGCCAACCGCTGGACGGACGGAACATTGCTCGTGAAACACTTCGTCACCCATTCCGAATACGACAAAAACAAGTGGTGCAAGGACTGTATCCCGCCGGAGGACCACGCATGAGCACGGCTACCGAATATCGTGATCTGCTCATCGAATTTGTTCCGCACCCAATTCGTTCCGACGCCGATTACCGCCGGGCCTTGACCCAACTCGACCAACTCATGGAGCCCCACCCCAGTGCGGCTCGCAGCCAGCTGATCGAGGTGCTCGCGACGCTCATCGAGCGGTACGAATCGCGCGATTACCCAACGCCCGATCACGATCCGGCCGATATGCTGAGAAACCTGCTGCAAACACGCGGCATCTCAGCCGCAGGGCTTGCCAAAGCCACCGGCATCCCTCCGTCAACGATCAGCAGTATTCTCGCACACCGCCGCGGCATCAGTAAGGCAAATGCCGTCGCCCTTGGGGAGTACTTTGGCGTGTCGGCCTCGGTATTTCTGTAAGAGTTTTTCAGGGATCGATGGGGTCAGGGCTTGAACGTTCAGCCAAAGCCGCCGACACCGTAACGACGCCGGACGTGCGGCGGTTTCCATCAGGCCTGTACCGATAGATCAGTAAGTGGTCGCAAAGAAAACCGACAGCCATCAACCAAAAACTGACCCTTCAAAACCGGACTCCAGATTTGATTTCGGCGGGGTCCGGCAGCCGCTTCTCGTAAAAGTCGAGATCGAGCCAGCGGTCAAACTTGCGGCCGGCCTCATGAATGGTGCCGGCATGGGTGAAGCCGAACCGTTTGTGCAGCTCGATGCTGGCCCGATTGGTTGACTCGATACCCGCGACCATCAGGTGCAGCCCGCGGACGCTCGCTTCGTTGATGATGCCGCCCAGCAGGGCTCGCCCGACGCCGCGGCCCCGGTGATCAGCATGCACGTAGACCGAGTGCTCGACCGTGAGCCGATAGGCCGCGAAGGGCCGAAAGGGACCGTAGCTGGCAAAGCCAAGGAGGGTCGCGTTGCTAAAGCAGCCCAGCACGGGAAGACCGGCCGTCTGTTTGGACGCCAACCAGGCGGTCACAGTCGCCAGTGAACGCGGCTCGTACTCGAACAGGGCGGTCGATCCCAGGATGACCTCATTAAAAATATCCCGGATCGCAGCCACATGCGTTTCATTACACGGCTGGAGGCGACCGGCTACCGACTCAGCGGTCGGCTCATTGAGCGATTTCATAAAACCCAGTTTACAGTTCGCGATTCAATGCCATTCCAGCTTCCGGCGAGCGTCAAAACCCAAACTCATCCCGGCTGTGCCCGGAACAATTCAGACTCAGGACTGCAAAACTGCTGAAAAGATGTCAGTTTGACGCGGTCACCCACAGCGTCAGCCTGCCAGAAACTGTCGCACGGCCGCCAGGAACGCCGCCGGCTGTTCGGCGTGCACCCAGTGGCCGGCGGCGGCAATCTGCTCAAGCCGAGCCGCTGGAAACAGCTGGTGAATCACCGGCTCGTGCTCCGGCGTCACAAAGGCTGAGGTCGCCCCGGTTAGAAACAGCGTCGGCCCGGGGTACTCTGTGCCCGCCGGCAGGCTCGGCCAGTCCAGGATGGTGTCGAACTGCCGTTCGATCGCGTCAAGGTTGGGAATCCAGGCCAAGCCGTCCGGCCCGCTGGCGATGTTGGTGACCAAGAAGCCACGGACCACCGGGTCGGGAATCGCCGCCGCCAACGCCTGCTCGACCTCGCTGCGGCGGGACAGCTGAGCCAGGGGCACCGCCTGCATGGCATGGACGTAGCTGATCGGTGTGCCCCGCGATCGAGCCGGGGGGATATCGACCACCACCAGCCGCTCCACGAGCTCAGGTCGGGTGAGGGCCATCAGCATCGCCGCCTTGCCCCCCATGCTGTGGCCGATCACCGCCGCCGGCTCACCAAGCTGTCGCTCGATCAGCCGGGCCACATCGTCGGCCAACGCTGGGTAGTCATGCCGATCATCCCAGGGGCTCTCGCCGTGGTTCCGCAGATCGACCGTGACCACCCGAAAGCTGTCAGCCAACTGCCGGGCGACCGCCGAGAAGTTCCGCTTCGACCCGAACAGGCCATGCAGGATGACCACCGGCGGCCCCACACCAGACTCGTTGAAAGAAAGCTCGACCGACACAACACCCTCGGGACAACTTCCTGCACACCAGACCGACTGGCCGCTGCCTGCCGCGGCTGCCTTCTTTCGCAGCCTGCTCAGTCTTGCATACTATCGTCCGGCGGGTGAGTCGCCGCCATGTCGCAAGAGGAACTTTTCATGCGGGCCGTCATCCAGCGGGTCTCCCAGGCAAGCGTGACGATTGACGGCAGCCAGAAGGCGGCCATCGGTCGTGGGCTGCTGGTGCTGGTCGGAGTGGAACTGGGTGACACGCCCGCCGATGCGGAGTGGCTGGCCAACAAGACCGTGCAGCTGAGAATTTTTCCCGACGAGGCCGGCAAGATGAATCTGGACGTGCAGGCGAGCAACGGCAGCCTGCTGGTGGTCAGCCAGTTCACCCTGCTCGGCGACGCCCGCAAGGGCAACCGGCCCAGCTTCGTGCAGGCCGCCCGGCCCGAGGAGGCCGTGCCGCTGTACGAAACCTTCCTGCAGCTGCTCGCGGCCCGCACCGGCCGGCCCCCTGAGCAGGGCGTCTTTGCCGCCGACATGCAGGTGAGCCTGGTCAACGACGGCCCAGTGACGATCCTCCTCGACTCCCGCGAGCGGTCGACAACCGCCGCCTCTCCCTCGTGAATCACCGACCGCTGATCAAAAGCCGCCAGCGAACACCGAATTGCTCCGACCGCTGCCGGTCGCTCTAGGCTCTGCCTGAAAAGGCTACCGTTCCAGCTCCTGGGTTTTCAGACAGAGCCTAGTCGGGTTGTACCTGTGAGATGGTTCAACTCACTGCTGCAGGCCGCCGCAGCCCTCGGCCGGGAACAGGCTACCGACATCCTGCTGGCTGAGCCGGTCGGCAGCTGTACCGGCCCGTTTCACGCTCTTTCATGCCATCAGCGTACCAGCAGATGGCCCCCGCGGTTGCCCCTCATGGCCCTGGCATCCGCTTTCAGAGTGGGGCACCTCTGAAAGCCGGGTATCGCCGTGGTCGCGGCCAGTCACAAGCGTCCAGGCCAGCGGACATCACCTGTCTCGTGGCGACCGGTTCCACAGCAGCGGTATGCCCGTCGGCGGCCTGAGCGAACGTCGCTCTATCAGGTCATCACCCGGCACCTGGAGAGCTGGCTTGCCGAGCACGACCAGTGCGGCCGGCAGATCAGGCATCATGTTGAAGAAGAGTTCCGTCGGTATCTGACCTGCGGGTTGCTCTGTTTTGGGTTTGCGCAGGCGAGGTGCTCAAGCTGCGGCCATGGCTTTCTGGTGGCGTTTTCGTGCAAGGGCCGCGGGGTCTGTCCGTCATGTACAGGTCGACGGATGGCCCAGACGGCGGCACACCCACGCTGACCATGTCATTCCGCCCGTTCCTATGCAGCAATGGGATGCTCACCTGGCAGCACAGCGGATTTTCAGTCGATGCCAGCGTTCGGATCTCGCTTGCTGACCGGGACGTGCCGGGGTACTTCCAGAGCCTGGAGCATCTGCTGCGTTACTGTGCCAGGCCGGCCTTTGCGCTGGATCGGCTGTCAGTCGTGCCGGGCACGGGCAACAGCCCCGAACGGGTTCGCTACACCCTGCCTCGGCACAAGCGCGGGACCTGGGTCGGCCTTGGACGCTCACGCAAGCCGACGCGGCCCCGGGGCAGCGGTGTCATCGAGCTGACGCCGTTTGAGTTTCTTGACCGGCTGGCAGCGCTGATCCCACCGCCCCGGCGGCACCGGCACCGGTATCACGGGGTGTTTGCGCCGAACCACCCGCTGCGGCAGGCGGTCACGGCCCTTGCCGTCGGGA